>Ga0187771_10000997_pt1 | contig 18519 bp, 14 predicted proteins | sample 0116_SJ02_MP15_1_FD_133139 | JGI IMG/M metagenome (GOLD analysis project Ga0187771, IMG submission 133139) | Tropical peat soil microbial communities from peatlands in Department of Meta, Colombia - 0116_SJ02_MP15_10_MG | ecosystem: Environmental > Terrestrial > Soil > Wetlands > Peat | place...
CCAGCGCATATCGGTTAGCAGATGACAGGGTTGCATAGAAGCAATCACTTTCAACTGTTTGAACAGCGCGATCTGCGCCAGAGTAGTGACTTGCGCATGCTCGATGCGCAGCCGATAATCGTCGCCACCGTTCGCCGCCTTCACGTTCGCCTCCTTCGCCGCCTTCTCGGCTGCGGCGAAAGCATCAAGCGCCATCTGAATGCCCTTGTCGCCAATGGCGTGAAAGCCGATCTGGAAGCCGGCCAGCACCCGCTCTCTGGTCATGGCATTCAGCTTGTCGGCGTCGTAGCGCGCCAGGCCGTAGTTTTTCGGATCGTCGGCATACGGCTCCACGAGTGCAGCGGTGTGCCCGCCGAGCGATCCATCCATGAAGCCCTTCAGCATTCCCGTGTGCAGCATGAGATCGGATTGCGGATGCGACGTGCGTTTCTTGTCGAGTTGCTCGACCGTCTGGTCGAAAGGCAGCCACTCTGAGATCCGGGCCGTCAGCTTGCCTTCCTTTTCCAGCTCTGCGTAGATCTGAAAGTTCTCCCACTCCGGCGAATAATCCTGCGCCGAAGTAATTCCATGTTCGGCGAGGTCGGCCAGCGCGACTTCGATCGCCTGCCTCATCTGCTCGTGGGTCAGCTTGGGAAGCGCCAGGCGAACCGCGTCCTGGGCGGTATCGCGCAGGATGCCCGTGGGTTCGCCGGCCTCGGTGCGATCGATGTGTCCGCCCTGAGGATCGCGGCTGGCCAGCGTGATGCCGGCCAACTGCAGAGCACGCGTATTGGCCACGGCGAGATGGCCATCCACACGATCGAGGAACACGGGATGACCGCCGGAAACCTCGTCCAGGTCCCAACGATTGGGTAGCACTTTCACGGGCCACAGGGTTTCATCCCAGCCACCGCCCAGAATCCATTCGCCCGGCCTGGCGGTTTGCACTTTGGCCGAAAGCCGCTCGCGCATTTCGTCGATCGACTTCACTCCTGTCAGATCCACGCTGAGTTTTTGTTGCCCGGCATCGGCCAGGTGCAGGTGCGCGTCGTTGAAGCCCGGCATGACGAAGTGGCCACCCAGGTCGATCACCTGCGTCTGCGGCCCTTTCAGCTTCAGCAAGTCCGTGGTTTTGCCGACGGCCAGAATGCGGTCGCCGCGAACTGCAATGGCCTCTTCGCGCAGGATGGAACTGAACGGAGTATTGGCCGGCACGCCGGTGTAAATGTTGGCATGAATGAAGATCAGGTCAGCCTTGGGCTTGGTCTCCTCGGGCTTCGGAGAGGCCGATTGTGAACTGCCTGGAAGTGTTGCCAACAGACATGCAGAAAGAACCTCCCACATCGTAGCTTTCAGTTTCAGATGACGGGTCAGTCTCACGAGGGCGGCTCTGCTTTGCGTCCTTGGCGTACTCTTCACGTTCTTCGCGGTTGATCTTTTCCTAACCGCCAAGCTCGCGAAGAACACCCGCGACGACCGCCAAGAAAACATCCTGCGACATTTTGCGGCTGAGCCGCTTGCCTTATGGCTGTTCCAGTTCATTCTCCCACCCCCGCCAGCGCAAGCATGGTCAGCAGAATGCGCTTCAAGGCCAGTTCGCGCCCGTTGGAATCGAACCACTCCTGAAGAGTGTGCGCCCCGCCGCCTGATCCGCCGCCGCCGATAGCCACGGCCTCGAAACCCAGCGACAAAGGAATGTTGGCGTCGGTCGAGGCGCGTTGAATCTGTGCCGCGTTGCCCAGTTGCGCATCTACGGCGCGCACCACCTGCAAAATGCGCGCGCCCGGCGGCAACTCGCCGGCAGGACGGTTGCCGATCACTACGACTTCGCAACCTACGCCCGCGGGACGCTTCTGCGCCGTCGAGCGCATCTCGGCCGTCATAGTCTCTTCCTCCACGGCCTGATTCAGCGCACGTCGCAGCGACTGCTCCAACCGCTCCATCTCGGTCATCGACGTGGAACGAATGTCCACCTTCATGCTGGCCGACTCTGGAATCGAGTTAACCGACGTGCCGCCGCGCATGACACCGATGTTGAACGTGGTCTTGGGGGCGCTGGGTACAGGCGTCGCAATGAAAGTTCCGATGGCTTTGGCCAGAATCACGATTGGATTAGGCGCGCCGAAGTCGCTCCAGGAGTGGCCGCCCGGCCCGCGCACAATCACTTCGAAACGGCGGCTGCCGAGAGCCTCGGCAACGATGGTGTCAGCGCCCGCGCCGTCGAGCACAACCGTGTAGGCAATCGAATCTTTCCAGCGTGGCGTCGAGAAAATATGCCGCATGCCGCGCAGGTCGCCTTCGCCCTCCTCGCCGACGTTGCCGATGAACACAAACGGCAGCGCGTGGCGGATCCGCACTGAGCGCAGCAGGGCAGCGATGGCAAGCATGGCGGCAACTCCGGCGCCGTTGTCGGAAACGCCCGGGCCGTAGATGCGGCTTCCTTGCTGGCGGATGTTCAGCGGCGTGTTGGCGGGAAAAACCGTGTCAATGTGGGCGCTGAGCGCAACGTAACGGCGTCCGAAACCGGGATGCGTGCCGAAAACGTTGCCCACGTCGTCGGTGCGGACGTCGTCGAGGCCGACTTCGCGAAAGCGCTCGGCCAGCCAGGCGGCGCGCGCCGCCTCGCCAAACGGAGGCGCGGGAATACGCGCCATCTCCATCTGCCAGTGGGCCAGCTGCGGCTCGTTCGCGCGAAACCAGTTGAAAGCCGACCGCACCTCGGGCGCCGCGGCCAGCCGCGCGACATCCTGCTGGATGGCAAGAGCAAGCTCCGGCATGTCCGCACGTGGGGGAGTGGGGCTCATTTGTGGGCCAGTTTACAACGGAGAGGAAGGGATAAGCATTGGCTAAGAGGGAAACCAAGGACACCGAAGACAGCTGACCCAAACGGCGGACAGGACAGGCCCGGCCTAAGCCCTAGCCCGCGTCGCGAATCACAAGCCGGACTAGCGTCTGATTCAGGAGCTGGTGAGCAATTTCTCCGAAGGTAATGGGGCCGGTGAGGTTGCCCGTGCGCTTGCCTTCCAGACCGGCATACAGATAGTTAAGAATGCAATTGCAAGAAAAGGCCGCCGCCAACCCGTCGGCAGGCAGGGCGGAATTGAATGCGGCAACGTAATCGGCCACGGGCTTGGCGAACCTGTATTCCATCCCGGCAAAAACCGGGGCATAGAAATTCACCACGCCTGCTTTCTCGTCTACGCTCTGTATGCTGACGTTCACAATGCTGCCGTTGTAGTTGGCGGTGAGGGGCAAGCGAGAATCGATCTGGCTGTCCGTCATGTAGCGGGCCAGGTTGGCAGACTTCTCGTTGATCCGGCATTCGCGAACATTGAATCCCGACGTTGCAAAAGTGATTGGGCCGCCGGGACCCGGCTGGAAAACATTCACGATGTCGATCTCCGCATGTTTTCTGCGAGGAAGGGCCACGTGCATCACCACCGCGTGCTGCGCGGAGTCCCGGCCTGAGGCTCCGGTGAACACTTTGGCCTGGCGCGTGCCGATCTCAGCCACATTCACGCCCGCAATCCATCCTACGACCGGTTTGAGAAAGGCCTCTTCATACCTGGGAAAGTCCTGGGCATAGGCGATGTGGGCGGGACTTCCGGCCGGTATGATCACGATGGAGAAGCCGTTCTCGGGCGCTTCCAGGCAGATGGAAGGCAGTGTCGCAGTGGTGTATTCCCGGATGTCCACCGCAGAGGCGCAAGCAGGAATCTCGTTAACGAAAATTTGCGAGTCCGAATGCACTCCTCCGCTCATGTCCATGAAGTAAGGAATCGTTCCCGCGATCCAACGGCCCTTGGGGAGCTGCCGCAAGAGAGACTCTTCGCCTGCCAAGAGTAGGCTTTTGCCCGCAGCGATCTTGCCTTGAACCACAGCAACGGAATTAAGCATGGGGGCGACTCCCTAGGATTTTTTCTAGCTCATTCTGGTAATGAGCTCCGTACCTGGTGAAGAACTCGTGCATTCTAGCCACGAGGTTCCTAAGGCTATCTTCCGACGGGTCCTTCCGGTAACTCAGCCGTAAGTTTGTGACTAGCATGTTCAACCCCACTTGAGAGGGAGGGATTTCTCTCTTGCCCGTGATCACCTGCGCCCAGATCGGGTGCGTGATGGGAGGAATCATCGTTGCCTCAACAAGGACTCCCATCGGCGAGATGCGGGTTTTTCTTAAATGGGGCCAGAAACGATTGCTTCCCACCATTGGAATTCCTGGTCGGCGTTGTGGTTAGAAGGCGCTCAGGAAAGAACGTGCGGCTGTCCTTTGATCAGCGCGAAGCGATCGCGTCTATAGGCATTCCAGTATCTCCGCGTCGGTCAGGGTGTGGTCGCTTTGCTTGGCCCGCTGGTAGATGCGGTCGACAATGCCGTCAGTGGCGGCGATGCCGTGGCGCTCCAGCCAGAACAAGACATTCGATCTGCCGCTCATGGGGCCGACGTCGATGATCTGGTCGAGGCCGAACACGTGCGAGGGCACGCCCGAATAAACCGTGTTGGCGAGCTCGACATCGTTCTTGTGATACGCCTTAATGATGGCGGCGGCGTGCACGCCGGTCGCGGTGCGGAATGCATCGTCGCCAACCACGGGATAGTTCTTCGGAATGGGCACGCCAGTCGCGCGCGAAACCGCCTGGCAGTATTCCTTGAGCTTGGTCAAGTCCTGCAGGTCCCAAGGCGGAATGCCCATGAGTTTTAGATTCACGAGCATCTGGTCAATCTGCGTGTTGCCGACGCGCTCGCCCAGGCCGATGGCGCATCCGTGGACGCAGTTCGCGCCGGCAATGATCGCCGCCATGGAGTTGGCAATCGAGAGGCCGCGATCGCTGTGGCCGTGCCAGTCCACGCGAATCTTCTCGCCCGAAGGCTTGACAACCTCGTCGATTACAAACCGCACCAGCGCCAGCACGCCCATGGGCGTGGCGTGGCCGGCGGTGTCGCACACGCAGATCGCGCGGGCACCGCAATTGATCGCCGTTGAATACAGCCGCTTCACCGTCTCGGGATCGCAGCGGCTGGTGTCTTCGGTGACGTACATCGCATCCAGGCCGAGCGAGACCGCGTATTTGATCGCCTTTTCGGTGGTGTGCAGGAGAAAGTCGTCGGTCCAGCCCTCGGTGAAGCGGCGAATCGGGCTGGAGCCGATGAACGTTGCGGCCTCGATCGGCAGCCCGGTCTTCTCGACGATTTCGGCGATGGGGCGAATGTCATTTTCGTGGGTGCGGGCGGCACAGTTAGCGCGAATCTTCATCTTGTGGGCGACGATCTCGCGCGCCAGCGCAGTCACGGCCTCGATTGCGCGCGGCCCGGCGCCGGGGAGGCCGAGATCGAGAGAATTGATTCCCAGGGCTTCCATGAGATGAAGAATCTCGATCTTTTCTGGGATCGACGGATCGCGCACGGAGGGTGATTGCAAGCCGTCGCGCAGGCTTTCGTCGTTGAGCAGAATCGGCCCTGGCGGCTTCAATCCCGGAGGGTGATTCCTGTTCCAGTCGTAGATGAGATCGGAGATGTTCATGGCTAGCCGCGAGCTATGAGCTGTGAGCTACGAGCAAATCCCACCGCTCAAGGCCAAAATTGTTCTCTTAATCCCCACAAAATGCGCGAAGCCCTTCGGCGGTGATTGCTCATAGCTCACCGCTCATTGCTCGCAGCTACTTCTCCTTCGGCGGCACGGTCAACCCGAACACGGAAAGCATGCCCTGCCCCGCCACGTTGACTTTCGTCTCGTCGGGGTTGGGCAGATAAAGCGTTTTGCAATTCTCGCACCGATAAACTTCGGCGTTCGGTCCCCAGGCCTTCTCGACGTCGCCGCACGCGCGCTCGACCACGTCGGTCATGTAGAACCAGCGTTTCAAATGTCCGCCGCAGAATTTTCCCTTCTCGTCTTTTTCGTTGCAGGCGCGCTGCCCGGCCTTCTTGATCTTAACCTTGTGATGGGGAAGCTGCGGCACGTGCGGGGAACTGGAAGCGGTTACTTCGGTGGTCGCCAAAGAGTCTACCCTCGTTCGGGCGGCCGCATTTATGCATCACAAGTGCCGCCGGATTCGGCTTTATGTCTTCATTCTAACCGAAAGTATGATGCTCACGCCCGTGCCGGGCACTCGGTGGTCAGTGGTCGGCGGCCAGTGACCAGTTAGAATCAATTCGTGCGCACTGGCCACTGATCCCCTGGCCACTGACCACTGACTCATGATCACGATCGTTTCCGGACTTCCGCGCTCGGGCACATCTTTGATGATGCAGATGCTGGTCGCGGGCGGGATGACTGCTCTTTCCGACGGCCAACGCTCGGCCGATGTTGACAATCCGCGCGGCTACCTCGAGTGGGAGCGTATTAAGCAACTGCCGAACGATCCCGCCTGCATTGACGAAGCCGAGGGCAAGGTAGTGAAAGTGATCTCGCAGCTGCTATTGTCGCTGCCCGCCGGGCATGAGTACCGCGTCATTTTCTTGGAGCGGCCGATGGCGGAGGTCGTCGCATCGCAGGAGCAGATGCGGCTGAGGCGCGGATATACCGAGACCCCTGACGTGGCGGCGGCGGCCGCCGCCTTCGAGAAGCATCTGCGCAAAGTGAACGAGTGGCTGGGAAGCAAACCGAATGTGAAAACTCTTCGCGTTCACTATCACGAAGCGCTGAACAAGCCGTCGGAGACAGCGCAGCGAGTGGCGCGCTTCCTCGGAATCGAATTAAACATTGCGGCGATGGCTGAGCAAGCGGACGCGTCCCTGTATCGGAATCGGGGAAGTAGCCGGGTAAGAACAGCAGATTCCTCGACTCCGTAGAGTTGCCCGCCAACAGGCAACTCCACACTCCGCTCGGAATGACAACCCGTGAAGGTCAACTGAGATTGCCGAGAAATTACAACCGTTTGCGCGTGATCACTCCCGCGGCACGCAGGGCGCCGTGGATGCGCTCGCCCAGGCTGCGGGCAAATTGAAGATCGAGAAATCCTTCCATCTGCTGCGCGAAGCGCTCGCCGTAGCCGTACCACCAGACTTTTTTCATCCCCGGCATACGGTCTATATCCAGATATTTGAGGCGCACCATTTCTTCCAAGCCGAAGCGCCCGTGCGTACGGCCGAGGCCGCTCGACTTGAAGCCCCCATGCGGAGCTTCGCTGATGCCGTAGCAGGAAATCACATCGTTGACCATGACGGTTCCGGCGTGAATCTGCCGGGCAAGGTGCTCGCCGCGGCGCGAGTCGCGGGTCCAAACGCTCGCCGCCAGGCCGTAGTCGGAATCATTGGCCAGGCGCACGGCTTCCTCGTCACTGTCGAACGGCATGACGGGCAGAACCGGGCCGAACGTTTCTTCCCGCATGATGCGCATGGCGTGGGTCACGTCGGCCAGAACCGTAGGGCGATAGAAGTTCTTACCCAACTCGGGGACGCGCGTTCCGCCTGCCAAAACCCGCGCCCCGCGGGCTTTTGCGTCTTCGACGTGAGATTCGACGACGAGCAATTGCCGTTCGTGGATCAGCGGGCCGACATCGGTTTCGCGGTCTTCCCCATGCCCAACACGAAGCTTTTGAGTTTTCCCGACGCAGGCTGCGAGAAAATTCTCATACAGGCTGCGATGAACGTAGCAGCGCTCGACTGACAAGCAGGCTTGTCCGGCATTGACGAACGCTCCCCAGACCGCGGCGCTCGAAGCGACGTCGAGATCGGCCTCGTCGAGGACGAGCATGGGATCTTTACCGCCGAGTTCGAGTACGACGGGAAGCAGTCGCTCGGCAGCGGCCGCGGCAATGCACTTTCCCGTAGCTATGCTGCCGGTGAAGACAAGTTTGTCGATCGGCGCATGCAGCAAAGCCGCGCCGGTCGCGCCGTCGCCGACGACGACCTGAAAAACATCTTCGGGGACGCCGGCCGCATGCAGCAAGGAGCGCAATTCCAGCGCGACCAAAGAAGTTAGTTCCGACGGCTTCAGGACCACGGCGTTTCCCGCGACTAGCGCGGCGAGCGATTCAGTGGCGGGAATCGAGAAAGGATAGTTCCAGGGCGAAATGATTCCGATGACTCCGTAGGGCTCGCGCAGCAAGCGTCCGCTTTTGAGCTTGGTGGCGAGATTGCCGTGAGCCACCGGTTCGTCGCCGAGCAGAGGGTACGCATGGTCGATGAGAAAGCGCGCCCCGTCGAGTACGACGAGGACTTCGGTGACCAGGGCCTCGGCACGCGGCTTGCCGGCCTCGCGCGTGATAGCGTCGGCGATTTCGGATTTTCTTTCGTGCAGGCGGCGCTGGAATTCTCGCAGAATCGTGATTCGCTTCCTGAGATCCACAGCGCTCCATGCCGGCTGTGCGGCTCGAGCGCGAGCCACGGCGGCGAGAACTTCGTCGTCAGAGGCGCACGCGAATTCGCGCAGGACTTCGCCAGTCGCCGGATTGACCGAGGCGATGGTGCGGGCTGCGATTTGCGGAGAGGTTGGCGTCACTGTCGAATCTCACATCAGAGACTGGGGCGTGCAGGAGAGAGGCCGTGCCGTCCCTCCGGGACTCGTTCCCAACTCCCCAACTTAACCCAGGACTTACGTCCTGGGTTAACATATGCCGCCGCTTCGCGGCTGGGCTCTCGCAGGCACCGGCCCAGCGTTTTTGCCAAAGCCTAGCTTTAGCGCGTCACCAGCGGTCAGCCACGAAATCAATATTCCACATTGACCAGATACAGCCCGCAAGCTGGCGCGGTGGGGCCGGCGGCGGAGCGATCACGCGCCGCGAGAATGCGCGTCAGATCGTCGACCTGCAGCGTTCCCTTGCCGACGAGGATGAACGTCCCCACCAGGTTCCGCACCATGTGGTGCAGAAATCCAGAGCCGCGAACTGTATAAACGAATTCTTCTGCGGCGCGCTCCCACGTTGAGACAAAAATACGGCGCACATTCGAACCCGATATCGAAGCCGATGCTTCTTCGCTTCGCGTTCCTTCGTATCCTTCGTGGTCGGCCCGTTTTTCCGGGTCGACCGCGGCAAACGAAGTGAAATCGTGCTCGCCCACGACCAAGGCCGCGGCGCGTCTCATCGCCGCCTCGTCCAGCGGATAAGGATAATGCCAGACATAACAGGCCAGAAAAGGTGGACAGATCGCTTCCCGATAAATGCGATAACGATAAGTCTTGGCGCGTGCGGAATGGCGCGCGTGAAACTCCAGCGGCACTTCGCTCACTTCGAGCACGCGCACGGCAGGCGGCAAGATGTCGTTCAGGGCCTTAAGGAAATTCTCCGTGGGGACGGAAGACTCCGTGACAAATGTCATGACCTGCCCGAGCGCATGCACGCCTGCATCGGTCCGGCCGGAGCCCTGAGGCAAGACCTTCTCGCCTGTGATGCGTCCAATAGCTGAGGCGAGTGTGCCCTGCACGGTAACGGCGTCAGGTTGCACCTGCCATCCCGAGAACTCCGAACCGTCATAGGAGAGAATCACTTTGAGATTGCGCAAGGTTAAGTCTCTCGTGCTGCGATCTTTCGAGTCCTGCATCGCGGCGGCGTCATCCAAGCATGTTCAGGTCTGGCCAGGATGACGGCGACAGATGCCTTCGCCAGCAATGTACCAGTTCCGCAGGTCGCCGCTGAAGCCCACGGTTGCGGTTGGTTATACTGGGAGGCTCCCGTCGGAATTTGGGTTGTGCGAACGAAGGGTCGAGTCGGGGTGTCTCTCGACGGCGGCCAGAGTGCAGAGCAGTCTGCTCGGGAGTGCGGACAGACGCAGCGGCGGGAAAATGGCCTTTCTGCTGAGCTTTCAGGAACCTTCCCGCTGCCATTTGCGTACCAATGCATGGGCGGGTTTGTAATCGCTTCACTCTGCCCGGCGCGGCCAAGTTCGAAGTTCATTGATGCAAGAACTTAATCCATCAGTTTTGACGAACGGAGACAAGTAGATGCCATTCGCACGCTTTTTTGTGACCTTACGGCTGGCCGCTGCGGCAAGCCTGCTTGCAACGATGACCCTGGCGGGCTGGGCGCAAGAAGCGCCCGCGGCTCCGGCCCCGCAGCCTGCGGTGGAAAAGCCGCTCCCCGTGATGAACTATGCGCAGCCAGTGTCGCATTTCCCCAATCCGATCGGCCCGTACACAGCGCGGCACCTGGCTCCGCCGAATCTGGCCAACACGCCGCGGGTCGACCAGCTTATGCACGACGGCAAGATCTATCTGTCACTGAATGACGCGATCGCGCTGGCGCTGGAGAACAATCTCGACATCGCCATCGCGCGCTACAACCTGAACATCGCTGATACCGATGTGCTGCGGGCGAAAGCGGGATCGGCCATTCTGGGAGTACCCCTGGGCATTGTGCAGAACACGCCCGGCGGCGGCGTGGGCGGGCTGGGAGCACAAGTTGGTTCGGGCACAGGCGGGACTAGCTTGGGAGCGGGCGGCGCGGGCGCCGGCGTCGCCGGCTTAACGAGTTCGACGCTGGGCCAAGGGCCGCTGATTCAGAGCTTTGATCCGGTGCTGACAGGAACTCTTCAGAATGATCATGCCAACTACGTTCCTACCAGCCCGTTTCAAGGCACCCTGCAAAGGACAACGACAGCGAATTTCACCTATGCACAAGGCTTTCACTGGGGAACAAACATCTCGGTTGGGTTCAATAATGGCCGCACGACCACGAACAGTTCGTTTCAGACTGTGAGCCCGGCCCTGAGCTCCAACTTCCAGCTCAAGCTCACGCAGCATCTCCTACAAGGCCTTGGTTTTCCAGCGAACGCGCGCTTCATCAGCATCGCCAAGAACAATCGGGAGCTCTCTGACGTAGCGTTCCGACTGCAGGTCATCACCACGGTCGACCAAATCGAGAACATGTACTGGGATCTCGTCTACGCGTATGAGAACCTACGCGTAAAGCAGGAATCGCTCACCTTCTCGGAAAAGACGCTCTCCGACACGAAAAAACAGGTAGAAATCGGCAGCCTGGCACCGATTGAAGCGGTGAAGGCGCAAAGCCAGGTAGCATCGGATCAGCAGGCTCTGACGGTGGCCAAAACCAACCTGCAGCTCGAGCAACTGCTGATGAAGAATGCATTGAGCCGGACCCTGCACGACCCGATGCTGGCTGGGGCTGAAGTGATCCCAACTTCCACCATGGAGGTTCCGGAGACTGAGCAGATTCGTCCGACCGAGGACCTGGTCAACGAAGCGCTGCGCCACCGGGCGGAACTGGTGGAGTCACGCATCCAGTTGAACAGCCAGGAACTCAGCAACAAAGCCGTTCGCAGCGCCCTGCTGCCCACGCTCGACCTTTTTGCGTACTATGGTGGTTCGGGGGTAGGTGGTTCGCAGAATCCGGCCGACATTTGCCAGACTGCTACTCAGCAACTGTGTGCTACAGCGAATCCCAACTTCAAACTTGAGCAATTTCCGCTTGCCCCTTCCACCAGCTATGCCGCAACTCTGAACCAGCTCGTCAACTCCACCGCTCCCGACAAAGGCGTTGGCCTGCAGCTGAATATCCCGCTGCGCAACCGAGCCGGGCAGGCGGTGCAGATTCGTTCGGAACTGGAATACCGCCAGTTGCAGATGGCGCTGCAGCAGACTGAAAACCGCGTCAGCATCGAAGTTCGCAACGCGCAGTTCGGTGTGGAGCAGAACCGGGCCAGCCTGGCTTCGGCGCAGGCGGCGGTGGACTACGCGAGGCAGTCCCTCGACGCCGAGCAGAAGAAATATCAGTTCGGCACATCCACGACGACGAATGTTCTGCAAGCCCGGAGCGCGCTGGCGACGGCCGAATCCACGCTCCTGTCGGCGATGGCTGCGTACGAGAAGTCGCGATTGGAGCTGGACCGCGCCACCGGCGAACTGCTCGATCATGCCGGCATCAGCATTGACGACGCCGCCAAGGGCACGGTCACGCGCATGCCCAACGTGCCTTACGTTGCGCCGCGCAAGGAATTGCCCACGGCGGAGCCAGCGCCAGCACAGCAATAGATTGTCGCCGAACGTCCGTGGCGGAACAATCCGTCAGAAATCCCCACTTCTCGCAAAACGGCGAGAAGTGGGGCACCCCTACGTGGAACGTTCCTTTCTCGACAATTCTTTACAATCGCTCTGCGCCTTCACCAAACCCTCACCATTTAAGATGAACTGACACGTTCCCGTGTTCCGCATCCAGCACAGGCATTGTCGGATTGCTGGCGTTGCTGGTGGAAGATCTGTTGTCTTTGTGATCGAGGAGAAGACTCATGCTCGTACCGCGTTCGTTTTCCCTGCTGGGGTTGAGGTTTTGTCTGATCGCCACGTTATCGGTGATAGCGTTTCCTGCCGCACCTTGGGCACAGCAGGCCGCGCCGGCGGCGCCGCAACCGGCGCAACCGCAATTGATTCATCTAAGGGATTACTCAGTGCCACGCTCGGCATTTCCCCGCGTGCTGCAACCTTATGGGCCAGTAGAACTGGCGCAGCCGAACCTGGGCAATTCGCCCCGCATTGACTCGCTGATGCGGGATGGCAAGATTTATCTTTCCATTGACGACGCCATCGCGCTGGCGCTCGAGAACAATCTTGATATCGATATCGCCCGCTACAACCTGAACATCGCGGAAGCGGACCTGCTGCGCGCCAAGTCGGGGGCAACGATCCTCGGCGTCAATGCCGGCATTGTGCAGAACACGCCCGGCGGCGGCGTGGCCGGACTTGGAGGCACGGTCGGCTCGGGCACCGGAGGGACGACGGTCGCGGCCAGCGGCGCGGGCACCGGTACCAACGGCCTGGTCAGTTCGACTCTGGGCATTGGCGCGCCCATCACGAGCTTCGATCCGCAGGTCACGAGCACGCTGCAACTCGACAAGAATGAAACGGAATCCGTGAGTGTGTTCAGCCCTGTCCCGATCGTGGCGCAGAACACTTACACGGCCGACTTCGCCTACACGCAGGGATTTCAGTGGGGAACAGTTATGTCGGTGGGGTTCAACAATACTCATGTCACCACCAACAACACCACCAGCTTCCTGACGCCGCAACTGAACTCGAATTTTCAGTTCAAGCTCACGCAGAACCTTCTGCAGGGCTTCGGCTCGTTGCCTAATACGCGCTTCATGCAAATCGCCAAGAACAATCGCGAGATTTCCGACGTTGCTTTTCGCCTACAGGTCATCACGACAGTCGATCAGATTGAAAACATGTACTGGGACCTGGTCTACGCCTACGAAAATGTGCGGGTGCAGCAGGAGTCGTTAGCCTACGCGCAGAAAGCGCTCGACGACGCCAAACATCAGGCGCAAGTCGGTACAGCACCGCCCATTCAGGTAGTGAGCGCGCAAAGCACCGTGGCAACCGATCAGCAGAATCTGATCGTGGCGCAGAACAATCTGCAATTGCAGCAACTGCTTATGAAGAATGCGCTCAGCCGCAGCATAGAGGACCCGGTGCTGGCTGAGGCTGACGTAATTCCCACTTCCGCCATGCAGATTCCGCAGGAAGAGCCACTGATTCCTATTCAGGACATGATCAACGACGCGCTACACCATCGGGCCGAGCTCGTAGAGTCGCGCATCGATCTCAACTCGCGCGACATTAACAACAAGGCAGTTCGCAACGACATGCTGCCGACGCTGCAGGCCTTTGCTTACTATGGCGGATCAGGAGTGGGAGGAAACCTGAACGCGAATTGTACCTTTGCCGGCAAGCCGTGCTCGAGCATCGGCAACGTCCCGCCACCATTTCGTGGTGGTCTGACTTCCGTTGGATACCGGGGTACGCTCCATCAACTCGTCGACTCGACGTCACCCGACAAGGGCATCGGATTGACATTGAGCATTCCTCTGCGCAACCGCGTGGCACAGGCCAACCAAGTGCGCGCCGAACTCGAATATCGTCAGGCGGAGGTACGGCAGCGGCAACTAGAAAATCAGGTGCGAATCGAGGTACGCAATGCACAGTTTGATGTGCGACAGAATCGGGCGGCGGTGCAGGCGGCGCAATCGGCGGTGGATCTGGCGCGCCAGACCCTGAATGCCGATCAGGAAAAACTGAAAGTCGGCCTGACCACGCAGGTGACCATCCTGCAGGATGCGGCCACGTTGACTACAGGAGAGTCGAACTTGGTATCGGCAAAGGCCGCGTATGAAAAATCACGAGTGGAACTCGATCGCGCGACCGGACTGCTGCTCGATCACGCCGGGATTGATGTGGCCGACGCCACGCGCGGCGCCGTGACGCACGTGCCCAACGTGCCATATGTCGCACCGCGCCAGGACACAACGCCACCCGGACAACCGAGTTCCGCTCCGACTCCAGGTGAATCGGCACAGCCGGGAGGACAGATGTAGCGGGATCAGCAAAAAAATCCCGAGGCAAATGTTGGGTCTTAGGTCTTAGTGATTAGGCCTTGGGCCTAAGCTCTTTGGCCTTAGGTCTTGGGTGTTGGGCAACGATTTAGGTCCCAGACCGATTCCCGACACCCCACTCCGCAACCTCTCCAATGAAGTTCCACATCTAAGCCAAAAGTAAGACCTCCGCTCGGTGTGAGACAATACCGCGTTTGATCCCACTGAACCATGACAATTTCCGTGGCCATCGCGGCGATGGATGAAGAGGCCAACATCGGCCGCACGTTGGCGAGCGTGCGATGGGCGGATGAGATTGTGCTGATGGATTCCGGCTCGAAGGACCGCACCTGCGAAATCGCGCGCGAACATGGAGCGCGAGTGATCGTTGAACCGTGGCGCGGATACGTCGCGCAGAAGCAGTACGCGATTGACTTGTGCACGAAAGATTGGGTTCTTCTGCTCGATGCGGATGAGGAAGTCAGTCCCGGCCTGGCTGAGGAAATTCGCGAGGCGATAGCAGACCCGAACGCTGTAAGCGGCTACCGATTGCCGCGGAAGAATTTGTTTCTGGGCCGATGGATGCGGCACGGCGGATTTTATCCCGATCCCAAGTTGCGGCTGTTTCGCCGCGGGCAGGGATTCGTCACCGGACATGATCCGCACGACCGCTGCGAACTGAAACCAGAAGTCCCGCAGCGTATGCGCCAGTTCCAGAACGCGTTGGTGCACTACACCTATCCGAACCTGAGCCTTTATATCGCGCACATGAATCGGTACTCATCGCTGGGCGCGCAGCTGGCGGTGGCCGAGGGACACCGCAGCTTTAGTTTCTTCGACATTGTGCTGCGTCCGCTGGCGACGCTCATCTACAACTATTTCTTCCGCCTCGGCTTCCTTGACGGCCGCGAGGGCCTGCTGCTGCACTGCTACCATGCAGTGTACGTTTCATGGAAATATGCCAAGGCGTGGGAGATAAGCCGGAAGCCGTAGTCTCTGCGCCGCTTTCCGTTTTGTCATCCTGAGCGGAGTGACTGGTTCGCGAATGCGAACCACTCACGGAGTCGAAGGACCCGTGCTCGCTTGCAGCGGCAGCGGCCTTCAGGAGAATTCTCACGAAAATCTTAGAGGGGACGGGGAGAACGCCTTGGTGCGGCTCGGACCTCACACGCATGATAGGGATCCTTCGACTGCGTGAGAAGTTCGCCATGCGAACTTCTCACTTCGCTCAGGATGACACACGAATGGATTCCTCCTGCCCCCTCTGCGATGAAGCTCTCGATCCTCCTACCGACCGGTCGTTTTCAACGTAGTTCTGAATGCCGCTCTTGACCTTGCTCCTCTCCGCGCTCTTCCCTATCATCGTGGCAGGCATCACCGAAGATCATTGGGGTTCGCACACGCATGCCGAAGAATTCGTCTCGCCGGTCCAACCCGCCGCAAGTCGCCGACAATCTGCTGGCGGATGTTTTCGAAAACCGCCATCCCTCAGAGGCGGAAAAAAACTGGGCCGAGAAGACGCTCGCGCCCACTCTCGAAAAAGCTCCGGAGCGGCCAATAGGCGCACCCAGCGGCGTGAATCTCGACGAGCGTGGGCAGGCGCGTTTCACCACAATTTCTGGCGTTCCGATTCGCCGCCTCTATACCCAGGCCGATCTGCCCGCGGACTGGAGCACAAACGAAGACAAGTATCTCGGCTATCCCGGGCAGCCGCCTTTCACGCGCGGCATTCATTCGACCGGATATCGCGGCAAGCTTTTTACCATGCGGCAGTTCTCCGGCTTCGCTTCGCCCGAGGAAACCAACCAGCGCTACAAATACTTGCTCGAGCACGGCGGCAGCGGGCTTTCTGTAGCATTCGACTTGCCCACGCTGATGGGCTACGACTCCGACCATCCGGCGAGCGAAGGCGAGGTCGGCAAGTGCGGCGTGGCCATCGATTCGCTCGAAGACATGGAGATTCTTTTCAGCGGCATCGATCTCGAAAAAACCACGGTTTCGATGACCATCAACTCGCCCGCGTCGGTGCTGTGGGCGATGTACCTGGTGGTGGCGGAAAAGCAGGGCGCCGACTGGAAGAAAATTTCCGGCACGATTCAGAACGACATTCTCAAGGAGTACATCGCGCAGAAAGAATATATCTATCCGCCGGCGCCCTCGATGCGGCTGGTGATTGACACGTTTGAGTTCGGGTCGAAATTCACGCCACGCTTCAACACCATTTCGATCAGCGGATATCACATTCGCGAGGCGGGTTCCACCGCCTTACAAGAGCTGGCGTTCACTTTGTACGACGGCGTCGAGTACGTGGAGTGGGCGCTGCGGCGGGGGCTGGACGTGGACGAGTTCGGCCCGCGGCTGAGTTTTTTCTTCAACGCGCACAACGATTTCTTCGAGGAGATCGCGAAATACCGCGCCGCGCGCAAGATTTGGTATCGCGTGATGAAAGACCGCTTCCACGCCGAGAATCAGCGCACGCGGCTGATGCGCTTCCACACGCAGACCGCGGGAGTTTCGCTGCCCGCGCAGCAGCCCATGAACAACATTGCGCGCGTCGCACTGCAGGCGCTGGCCGCGGTGCTGGGCGGAACGCAGTCACTGCACACCGATTCCTACGACGAAGCGCTGGCGCTGCCAACCGAAGAAGCGGCGCGCATCGCTCTGCGCACGCAGCAGATCATCGCTTACGAATCTGGGGTAGCGCAAACGGTAGACCCGCTGGGCGGGTCGTATTTTGTTGAAAATCAAACGCTACAAATGGAAACCGGCGCCTTCGACTATTTCGGCAAGCTCGACGCCATGGGCGGCATGGTGAAGGCGATCGAGCGCGGATATCCGCAAAAGGAGATTGCCGAGTCGGCATATCAGTACCAGCGGGCGGTCGAGGCGAAAGAAAAAATCATTGTGGGCGTGAACGAGTTCACCATCGAGGAAGAACCGCCGCAGATTCTCTACATTGACGAGACGGTCGCGCGCCAGCAGACCGCGAAATTGAAGGCGCTGCGGGCGCGGCGTTCGAATGACGGCGTGCGGCGTGCGCTCGACGCGCTGAAGAAAGCGGCGGCGCAAGAGCCGAAAGTAGACCCCAAGGCCCGCTCGAACGGCAACGTTTCTTCCGCCAACACCATGCCCTACATCGTGGACGCGGTCCGCGCCTACGCCACCGTGGGCGAAATCTGCGAAGCGCTCAGGCAGGTGTACGGCACGTATACGGAAGTCAGTGTTACCTAACTGCCGGGTTCCGTAATGCGCTCAGGCCCTCCAAATTTCTTGACGAGGTCTTGTACCTGCTTGCGCATCTGCGCTGCCATTTGAAGGTTCATTTCGGCAAATCCCAGCCACATGTCCGTGTGTCCCGAACTCCTGCTTGCGTGGCGCAATCCGGCTAAGGCGTCGTCTAGATGGTGGCCCGCTCTTCGAAGTTGACCCTTCAGGTACGGCGTGCGGTTGGAGTCCAGTTTGGAGTCCAGGTCCGTTACGTGCGTTCGTTCGTCTGCAATGCGCTGCTCCATATCGTTATGCATGGACCCATTTTACCCGGTGATAGAATCCGTGGACGGGAGAACGCGCTATGAGGAAGTTTGTGTTTCTGCTTGTTTTGCTAGCTGGCGGGCGGGCATTGTGCGCCGCTCAGGATGCAAGTCAGGCCTACAATTTCACAGCAAGCGGAAACGATTTCTTGCGGGTTTGTGATGACGCAAATATTGCTCTCGTTACGCGCGGCGCATGCGTAGGGTACGTCAACGGCGTTCTCGACGGTTTTCATGGTGCGTATGCGCTTGGAAATGCAGCGGCGGGAAGGCCAGTCGAGACGGGCCAGCCGTTCTGTCTTCGTCCAGAGGTAACGATGGGGCAGAAGCTGAAAGTCGTCATCCAGTTCCTCAAGACGCATCCAGCGGAAACGGATCTGCCAATGGATATTTTGATTCTTCACGCCACGGTAGAGGCGTTCCCCTGCCCGAAACCCACCAAATAAGAGGAAATCGGGAAGGGCACGACTTCAGTCGTGCCGATCGGACTGCCCCGAAAGAAAACGGCTTTAGCCGCTGAGGGCGGCTTTTGCGAAGGCTAACCTCAGCGGCTAAAGCCGGCTCATCTCTGGAGCGCTTATTCGGCACGAGTAAACTCGTGCCCTTCCCGGTTACCTGAGAGTTTTTCGGATTGTCATCCTTCTATGAAAACAGGCGCACCTGTCCATAGGGATTTTTGCGGCGATGCGGACAGGCTTCTATTCGTGCTCGAGGCACATAAGGTATGTCCGGACTCCGCCGCTCCATCTGA
>Ga0187771_10000998_pt1 | contig 18517 bp, 15 predicted proteins | sample 0116_SJ02_MP15_1_FD_133139 | JGI IMG/M metagenome (GOLD analysis project Ga0187771, IMG submission 133139) | Tropical peat soil microbial communities from peatlands in Department of Meta, Colombia - 0116_SJ02_MP15_10_MG | ecosystem: Environmental > Terrestrial > Soil > Wetlands > Peat | place...
GCGGCGACGTGATCGTCTCAATCAACCGCACGAGGGTCGCCGGCGTTGCCGATTACCAGCATGCCATCCGGAAGGCGCGGCCGGGTAGCACGCTGAGCATCCTAGTGCGCCGCGAGGATGTCAACATCTACTTTGCCTTGCGGCTCCGGTAGCGTACGCGGTGCTCTGCGCCGTCGCCGGAACCGGCACATCTTGTTTCCGGAGTTTTGATTGACTTTATAACAATGTTTGCGCAAATATATTTCAATGGATAGTGAAAGAGCGCTTATGAACATGATTGAGAATCCTGATCAGGCAAGACGGCTGGCCCGGGCCATTATCTCCGATGTGGCTCTCTACAATACCGAAAAGGTGGAGAGGGGCATCAAGAACGACAATATCTTCGATGTGCTCCGGGAAGAGCTGGAAGAGGGGCGTCAGCACTTCTATTCTCGCGTGGCTCCTGAGCTCAAGCCGGAGACCATTTTCGACATCGCCATTGTGGACGTGCTCATCAAGCGGGCCGGCAAGATCGAGTCGGACATCTGGTAGGTTGCCGCCACGACAGCGGTTTTTTTCCGGAGGCGCGCCCCTGCGCGGGGGCTGCGCCTCTGTTTTTTGTTATGGCGAGGGAGTGAACGCGTATGAGCCAGACGATTCTCGATTTTTTGCCGGGTGCGGAGCCGATGCGGCTTGACCTGTTCATCTGCCAGGAACTTGGGGGGGAGACCCGGGCCACGGTCCAGCGCCTGATCGGGGCCGGCAATGTGCTCGTTGACGGCAAGACGGCCCGGCCATCCCTGAAGCTGAAAGGAGGGGAGCGCATCCAGGTGGAGATACCGGCGCCCCTGCCGGCCGAACCCCAGCCCGAAGCGATTCCTCTGGAGGTGCTGTATGAGGATGGCGACCTGATCGTCATCAACAAACCAGCCGGCATGGTGGTGCATCCGGGGGCCGGCAACAGTTCCGGGACCCTGGTGAACGCGCTCCTTGCCCACTGTAGCGACCTGTCGGGCATTGGCGGCGAACTGCGTCCCGGCATCGTCCACCGCCTGGATAAGGATACCTCGGGAGTGCTGGTTGCGGCCAAAAGCGATCGCGCCCATCAATCGCTGTCACACCAGTTCAGCGTGCATTCCGTCAAGCGTATCTACCAGGCCCTGGTCTACGGTAGTCCCAAGGAAGACGGGGGTAAGATAGAAGGGATCATCGGCCGCCATCCCACTGAACGGGTACGCTTGTCGGGCAAGGCCAAAAGCGGCAAGCATGCGGTGACCCGCTGGCGGGTAAAGGAGCGCTACGGCAGGGTATCCCTGCTGGAATTGCGCCTGGAGACCGGGCGCACCCATCAGATCAGGGTGCATCTTTCCGAGGCCGGCCATCCCCTCCTCGGGGACCCGCTGTATCCGGACGGCGGACGCTTCAACAATCTCGCCGATCCGCTGCTTCGCAAGATGATCTCGGCGTTGGGGCGGCAGGCGCTGCATGCCCGCACCCTGGGGTTCATCCATCCTGTTACGGGTGAATTCATGGAGTTTACCACCGAACTGCCGGAAGATATGGCGGCATTGATCGACTACCTGCGCAAGGATCTTGACTGATAGAGCGGTATGCGGGCGGTCCGGCCGGCTACCCTTGCAGCTCCTCCAGTTTTTCGGAGATCACCCGCAGGTGCTCGATCTCCTCGTTCCTGAGGGTTTCCAGCATCGCCCTGCCGTCCGGATCGCCGGTTTTGGCAAGCAGTTCATCATAGCAGGCGATACCGCGCTTCTCGATGTTCTGGGCGATCTTCAGGGCGGCGATGTCGTCGGTGTCGAAGCCTGCCTGTTGTTCGCCGCCGCCCGCCTCTTCCAGTTCAAAGCCGGAACTGCCGTAGAACACCCAGCGGCCGCTCTCATGGAGCGAATTGTACAACTCGGTCAATTTCAAGTAGTGCCCTTCCTCGGTCTTGGCCAGCCACTTGAATATCCGTTTTCCGGCCGGGTTGAAGGTCTTGTGTTCGGCCTTGACGTACAGATCGAAGGTCTCTTTTTCAAGCTCGATGGCGCGCATGATGGCGTCGAGCATCTCCTTGCTTTGTTGCGTCATGGTTTTCCTCCTTTGGAAGATTGTTGAAAAACAGCCATCTCGCCGCCTTCCTCGAAAACCCCTTGTGCGGCGTAGCGCTGCTACGCCTCCGCGGGGCTTTTCTGCGGGTGCGACGATCTGACTATTTTTGAACAATCCGGGTTGTTTGAAGATTGTTGAAAAACAGCCATCTCGCCGCCGTTGCCGAAAGCCGCCTTATGTGGTGTAGCAAAGCTCATGGCTCTGCGGGGCTTTACTGGGGTGTGCCACGTGGGGTGTCAGTTCAGCAGATCCTCCAACCGCAGCAGTTGTTCGACGCTCTGGCTGAGATAGACCGGACAGCCGCGCTGCTCGGGCAGCCGCAGGTCCACATCGTACCGGTCCCCGACGAAAAGTGCCTCGGCCGGCGCCAGGCCCAGCCGGCCCAGAATCTGCCCCAGCATCCCTTCGTCCGGTTTGGCGAGCCAGGCGTCGTCGATAGCGAAGATGTCCCGAAAAAAGCCTTCCAGCCCCAGATAAGCGATGATGCGGGTGGTCAAGGCGCGGTTGTTGTTGGTGTAGAGACTGAGTTCAAAGCGTTGGGCCAACCGTTCCAGCAGGGCAATTACCCGTTCATCCCGCAGCAGGTACGATTCGGGCCGCAACTGGGCCGCAAAGATGGCATGCAGATTCCGGATGTTTCCCCCCAATTCGGTGCAGACCAATGAAAGAGTGGGGGTAATGCCATGGGCCTCGGCAAGCCGTGCCCGGGCAGCCGTCATCAGCAGTTGCGCCTCTTCGACGCTGATCCCCTTGAGGGAGGCGATATAGCCGGCAGCTTCATCATGAATCGCGACCGCAAACGGCTTCGACACGTACAGGGTGCCGTCCAGGTCGAAGACGATGCCGCGGATGGCGGAATGGGCGGATTCCGGCATTCAGCCTCCTATCGGCCGTTGACAGAGCAGGCGGGGGGTCCCGGCATCTTTGGACTGGATCAGGACCCGGAAGGTGTCGCCCATGCCGCCCTCGGGCATGATCAATTTCTTCAGGGCAAGGCGCAGCTTGAGTTTCTGCTCCTCGGACGCCGCCGAGCGTTCGGACTCCTCAATCTCTTCCACAATGCCGGCCGAGAGGAGGAAGCGGCACTGCTCCCCGAACCAGACCGGCTGCAATCCCAACTCCTTGCCCCGGTCCATCAGGGTGGTGAAGTCCACGTGGGCGGTAATATCCTGTCTTCCCAGGCGGATATAGGGGTTGTCCTCCACCTGGTGGCGATAATAGCACAACAGCGTCCCTTGCTTGCGTTGCGGCGCATAGAGTTCCGCCGCCGGGTAGCCGTAGTCTATGGTCATGACGAAACCGCGCTGCAAGGAGCGCGCAGCCGCAGCCAGCCACTCGGGGGCAGCCAGGTTGACCTCGGCCTGCTGGCCGGGCAGAAGCGTTATGCCGAGCCGTTCCAGGTGGCCGGCGATGGCCGGCGATGACAGCTCTCCCGCCTCTTCGGCGAACCCGTCCTCCCCAAGGGTGACGTAGATCTCCCGCAGTCCCTCCGGCGTCATCATGACCCGGTGCACTGGCAGGGCGTCAATCAACTCGTTGGAGTAGAGGCAGCCGCTGAAGCTGAAGCCGTCCGTACCGAGCGCCTCCGGAGCGAGCCAGCGCAGCCGCTCCCGATGGGTATCCAGAAGTTTGGCCTGGGCAGCCTGCAGGGAAGGCTCCCGCTCCATCAGCACCAGATCCACCCCGGTGTACATTGCCGGTTCCCGCTCAGCCAGGTAGTCCATGATGTCGCATGCCAGGCGGCCGTTGCCGGCGCCGCACTCAACCAGGGTGAACCGGCCGGGCGAGCCGAGGCAGCGCCACATCTGTGCAACCTCCCGGGCTATGACCCGGCCGAAGGCGGCATGCACCGATATGCTGGTGTAGAAATCGCCTTCCGCTCCCACCTTGCGTCCGGACGAGGTGTAGTATCCCAGCTCCGGTTCGTACAGGCAGGCTTCCATGAAGGCGGCAAAGGTGATCCTTCCCGCCGTGCGTATGCGTTCGGCCAATATGTCTTTAAGTTGAGTATCGTCTGTCATAGGTTCCGGCCCAAGTCTCTGAATGAAAGCTGAAGGTATCTGGTTATAATTCACGCTCCGGACAAAGTCAAACAGACCGTTTGCCGGTCTTTTCCCCTTTCTTCTCCCTGCCGCGGTAATACTGGCGCATCTCGCGCACGTGGCGCTTCACCTCCCGCCGCAACTCGGGCGGGTCAAGCACCTCGGCGTGCATGCCGTAGGAAAGTATCCAGGATACCAGTTCCATCTCCCCGGCAGCCTCGAACTCCACAATCACCCGTCCTTCCCGGTCGGCGCCGATCTTCTGGCCCGGCATCCAGACACGTTCTTTCACGGCATGGGCGACGTCCGGCGAAAAACGGACCCGCACCTTCATGGGGGTGTCGCTGACCAGGCCGAAGGCGGATGTGAAATGGGCCTCCGGTTGATAGCTTGCAGGAATCTCGAAGCGCTGGCGGGTCACCTCGATCCCGCGGACCCGCTCCAGGGCGAACAGGCGCATGGCCTCGCGGTTGTGGGCATACCCCAGCAGGTAGATGCCCCCTTTGTGGAAGACCAGGGTATAGGGATCGATTTCATACTCATCGAGTTTGTCCTTCCCTTTTTTTGCATAGTCCAGGCGCACCCGGTACTGGTGCAGCAAGGCGCGTTGCAGCCCCTCAAGATAGGCGGCTGCGGCGGAGTAATCCCGAGCGCCGTGAAGGATCGGCAGAGACACCCGTGCGATCCGTTCCAGGTGGGCGGCGTAACGGTCCGGCAGGATCGATGTTATGGTGCGGAACAACTCCTCGATCTCGGCCTGGAAAGGGGTGCCGGCCAGGTACACGCCCAGGGAACGCAGCAGGTAGAGCGACATCAGTTGGGGCAAGGTAAAGGTGATGGGGGGGATGTTGCGGGACTTGGTCAGGAAGCTGTAGACCTTTTTCCCCTCCAGCCACTCGGAGGTGAGGGTGTAGCCCGCTTCCTCGACGGCATTCAGGTCGCGGTGAATGGTGCGCCGGTCAACGCCGCACTCTTCGGCCAGATCGTCCAGCGTCATGCCCCGCCGGGCTTCAAGCAGCCGGATAATGCTGTGCAGCCGTCCCGCCTGGGAATACTTTTTGGCCGGTTTTCCCTTCTGCATTCTTCCCCCTTGCCGAATTTTAAATTATCATTACAATGGGATCGCGGCTATGGACACGTAACGGCAAAATATTGTAGACGATTGAACCTTTTTGACAATATATTTCTGACATATGCTGTCGTTGCGCTTGATTGGCCCGATGGGCCGGGGGGCGGGGTTCTCTTGGGTCCCGGTAACTCCGGGGCGGCAGCGAGGATGATCATACCAATGGCCGGCGGACGGAAATTCCGGATGGGGACTGCTATGGACGGAAATCAGGAAACTCGGGTTTATCCCAGCTTTCAGCAGCGTTATGCGGGATACGACCGCATCATGGGCAATATTTCCTGGCTGCTGATCGCCCTGGTGACGCTTGACATCAAGCTGATGCCTACCGACAACGCCAGCCTGGTCTTTCTGGCGGCCTTTTGCGTGTTGTTGTTTCTCTACAACATCAACGCCCGCTACGGCGCCCTCTCCCGCAGGTACAGCCCCTTCAAGACCTTTGTGGATCTGATGGTCTTTTTGACCTTCATTGTGGCGGTGTGCTGGTACACCGGCCGCATCACCAGTCCTTTCATGTCCCTTATCTACCTGATCCTGATGGCCACCTCCCTGACCCAGGGGCGGCGGGTCACCTATTTCATGGCCGTCCTGGCCGTCAGTTCCTACGTGTTGCTGGCTTCGGAAGAGTTCAAGGGGATCAATGATTTTCTGACCCATACCCTCGAGTTGTTTCCGTTCATGCTGATCGCCCACCTGGGGGCCATGCTGGCAGGCGAGACGGAGAGCGCCCGCCGGGAGGTGGAACGGCTCTCCCTGACCGACGAAGTGACCGGCATCAACAACATGCGCAATTTCTTCATTTTGGCCAATGCGCAGGAGAAGTTGTCGAAACGGCATGACCGGCCCTATGCCATATGCATGATCGATGCCGATAATCTCAAGAAGGTAAACGACCAGCACGGTCATCTGGCCGGAACCGAACTGATCCGCCAGGTAGCGGCCCTGGTCGTCTCAACGGTGCGCGGTTCTGACATCTGCGCCCGTTACGGCGGCGACGAGTATGTCATCCTGTTCAACGAGGCCTCTAAAAAGGATGTGATCGCGGTTGTGGAACGCATCGTTTCCAAAATGGCGCAGACTCCGTTCACCTTTGAAGGGGTTATGCTCTCCACAACCCTTTCGGCAGGACTGGCGGGATATCCCGAGGACGGCGACGATGTGCGCACGGTCATGGCCAATGCCGACGAGGCCATGTACGTCAGCAAGCGCGCCGGCAAAAACCGTCTGACCGTGTTCAACAGCACCATGTATGAAAACTCCTTCGGCAAGCACGACGAGGGACAGCCGCCCCGATGACCGGGAATCTTCAGTTGAGCTTCCTGGACCAGCACTTTGCGGATTTTATCCTCCGCATCGACCCCCATCCCTGCGAGGATCTCTGGGTGGCGGCCGCATTGGTCAGCAACGCCGCCGGCCGGGGACACGTCTGTCTCGATCTGATGGCCCTGGTCAAGGAAGAAGCCGCGTTGCAGCACTTCTGTGGCCGTCAGGCGCGGCTACCGGATGTGCCCCGATGGCTGGAGGCGCTCGGGCAGTGCGGGACGGTCGGCCGGCCGGGCGATTATGCGCCGCTGGTGCTGGACGGTGACGGCCGTCTCTACCTGCACCGTTGCTGGGAGTACGAACGCCGGGTGGCTGACGGCATTCTGCTGCGTAGCGCGGTGCGATACGAGGACGAGGAACTCCTGTCGGCTACCCTGGAGCGTTACTTTCCCGCCACAGGGGGAGAACCCGACCTCCAGCGGGAAGCGGCCCGGTGCGCATTGACCCGGGGATTCACGGTAATCACCGGGGGTCCCGGCACCGGCAAGAGCGCTACCGTGGCCCGCATCCTGGCCTTGATCGCCGAGTTGTCCCGCGATCTGCCGCGGATCATCCTGGCGACTCCCACCGGCAAGGCCGCCATGCGCTTGCGACAGTCCATGGAACAGGCCATGGAACGCCTTCAGTTCCTCAATGTCCCGCTGCCGGCACTGCCGGCGGAGGTCGCGACCATCCATCGCCTGCTGGGCCTCAAACCGGGAACCGCATCCTGCCGCTATAACCGGGAAAACCGCCTTGCCTGCGACGTGCTGGTGGTGGACGAGGCATCCATGGTCGATCTGCCTCTCATGTCCCGGCTGCTGGAGGCGTTGCCGGACTGCGCCCGCGTGATTCTGCTGGGCGACAGCGACCAACTCGCTTCGGTAGAGGCCGGCGCCGTACTGGCCGATATCTGCGCCGGACCGGTCATTCCCTTCGATGGTGGACCCGATCGCCCCGCGGTGGTTCGGTTGACCAGGAGTTACCGTTTCGGACACGACAGCGGCATCGGCATCCTGAGCCGCCTGGTCAATGCCGGTGACAGCGAGGCCGCGGTGAATCTTCTCGTCTCCGGAGGATACGGTGACGTATCCTGGCGGCCGCTGCCCGCTGGCCGCGCTTTTGCCGGCGCTTTTATGGAGCGCGTAAAGGAGGGTTACGGCGCCTATCTCCGCGCTGCCGTCCCGTCGGATGCCCTGGCCGAACTGGACCGCTTCCGGGTTCTCACGCCCCACCGCAAGGGGACCTGGGGGGTGGATAACCTGAACCGTCTCTGCAAGGATGCGCTGGGGCTCCATGGCCGTGACGACCGCCCGGGCAGCCGTTTGACACCGATCATGGTGACGGGCAACAACTATGAACTGGGGCTGTTCAACGGCGACACCGGCGTACTGATGGACGACCCTGCCTCCGGCCGCCTGGCTGCCTGGTTTCACGACCCGGACACGGGGCTTCGACGGCTTTCGACCTTGCGCCTGCCGTCCCATGAAGTCTCTTTCGCTCTTACCGTCCATAAGAGTCAAGGCTCGGAATTCGACAGAGTGCTCCTGGTCCTGCCGGAACGCGCTTCGGAAGCGCTCAGCCGGGAACTTCTCTATACTGCGCTCACCCGGCCCGTCTCCCATGTGGAGATATGGGGGACCGAAGAGGTTTTTCGCCGCGCTGTGGAACGGCGAACAGCACGGAGTTCGGGGCTCCGGGATCGGTTGTGGAGCGGAAGGCCGTGTTGATGAACCCTGTGAAAAAACGTCGTGATGCGGATGGAACCGTACTGTCGGACAAACCGCGCCCAAAGGCTCCAGCCTGGCTGCTCTGCCTTTTCTTTGCCTATGGCATGCTCCTCCTGGCGCTGACGGTCCTTAACCGGGTCGGAGCGGATCGCTGGTGGTTCGGGGCGCTGAACCTCTACCTGCCCCAGGCCGTATGGGCGCTTCCCGGCTTGTTCCTGGCCGTTTACACGTTCATGAAGGCCAAGCGCTGGACCTGGGCGCCTTTACTGGGCATGGTTTGGGTGGCGGGGCCGCTCATGGGGTTTTGCCTGCCTCTGACTGGGGGCTCGGACCTGTCGAGGGGCCTGCCGTTCCGGGTCATGACCTGGAATATCAAATACGGTCTCCACGGCGGTTTGGGAACCATGGCGCTCATGAACGATATTGACTGGAACAAGCCGTCAGTCGTTCTCCTGCAGGATGCCGGGGAAGCGCTGGACGGCCGCCTTGGAAAATTTTTCAGCACCTGGAACGTCCGCTACAGCGGGCAATACATCGTCGCGAGCAAGCTGCCCCTGGGCGAGTTGCAGGTACTGCCGCTTCCCTTTTCCGGTGGCGGACATACCTGTGTACGGATCCGGGTGCAGGTAGGATCCACCGTTGCTACCCTGTACAATGTTCATTTCCAGACCCCCCGGTCGGGGATCAACGCCATCAGGGCAAGTAGACCGTTATTTCTGCCCGGGGCCATCCGGCAATTCGAAGAAAATGTGGAGGCGCGCCTTGCCCAGGTGCGGGTACTGCGTGACTACATCGGCCAGGAACGGGGGCCGGTAATAGTGGCTGGAGACCTGAATTCTCCCGATGCCTCCCAGGTGTGCGCAATACTCCGGGAGACCGGTCTTCGTGATGCCTTCTCCGAGGGGGGGTTGGGGTACGGCTACACCTACGGCCATTTTCTGTTGCAGCACAGGGTGCCAAGTTTCAAGCTTTCCTGGATGAGGATCGACCATATCATGATGAGTTCGCAGTTTATGACGCGGCGTTGCCGGATCGGTACTGCTCAGGCATCCGACCACCGGCCGGTGATTGCCGACCTGGTGCTGGGGGGCAGCTAGTTTTCATCCGGAAACGGCCCTTTTCCGACATGGCGGCGTCAATCTGCGGGCTTGCTTGTGCGGCGTACCGATGTACGCCTCCGCGCAATCCCTTGATTTCCTTGCCATGTCGAAAAATTGCTCGTTTCCAAATTGAAAACAACTAGTTTCTCATCCGGGATTTCCGGACGGACACTAGCTAGCATTCCGTGCAGGGCCGGTTGGCGCGGGGGGCAGGAGGACGGCATGAAAATCTTCATCGCAGGGGGAACCGGTTTTGTCGGTGGCCATGTGGTCCGCGAACTGCTGGGCCGGGGGCACCGGCTGCGATTGCTGGTGCACCGGCGCGGTGCGGCCTGCGAGGAGGTCGAACAGGTCGAGGGGGATGTCAGCCGTCCGGAGAGCTTCGAGCAGGGGATCGAAGGGTGCGGCGCAGTGGTGAACCTGGTGGGGATCATCCGCGAGTTCCCTGCGCGGGGCGTGACCTTCGAACGGCTGCACGTGCAGGCCACGGCCAACCTGCTGGCTGCCGCCGAAAAGGCCGGCATCCGGCGCTATGTGCAGATGTCGGCCCTGGGGACGAGGCCGAATGCCGTCAGCCGGTATCACAGGACCAAGTTCCGGGCCGAGGAACTGGTGCGCAACAGCGGTCTTGAATGGACCATTCTACGCCCTTCCCTGATTTTCGGGCCGCAGGACGCCTTCACAACCATGCTTGCCCGTCAATTGCGACTGGCGCCGGCGCTGCCGGTCATCGGCAGCGGCCTGTACCGTCTCCAGCCGATCCATGCCGCCGATGTGGCCCGTTGTTTCGCCCTGGCGCTGGAGATGCCGGCGACCATCGGCCGGTGCTACGAGTTGTGCGGCAGCGACCGCCTGACGTATGTGGACGTGCTGGATGCCATTGCCGCGGCCATGTGCAGGCCTGCGCCGCTCAAGCCCCGCTTGCCGCTGGGGGCGATGAAGCTGATCGTTCAGGTCATGCAGGCCATCCCCCAATTCCCCATTACCATGGACCAGTTGCAGATGTTGCTGGAGGAGAATATCTGCGACTGTAGTTGGAAACAGACCTTTGGTTTTGAACCCATAGGGTTCAGGGAGGGGATCGGCGAATACATAATTGCCCGCACGGCCGCCCCTTGACATGGGGATTGTTTTATTGTATAAAACACCGTACGGAGTTTTCGTTATGGTGAGACGTTCATCCATATTTCTGTCTGTTGCCGCAGTCGCGCTTCCGGCGATGTTCGCCGTTGCCAGGCCTGCCGCCGCTGCGGAGCCGGCAAAGCTGGAGGAGATGCTCGAAGAGCTCATCCTGAAGAGCAGCCCCCAAGGGCCCATGGATGGATTCGCCTCCTATTACGCCAAACGCTTCGAAGGGCGCAGGACCACGTCGGGCCACCGGTATAGCCCCGACAAGCTGACTGCTGCCCATGAAAGCCTGCCGCTGGGCACCCTGGTGCGGGTCGTCAACCCTGCCACCAGCCAGGAAGTACATGTTACGATCACCGATCGTTGCGCCAGAAAAGCCTTCAACTTCATCGACCTGTCCCGTGCGGCGGCCAAGAAGATCGGTTTGTGGGGCAAGGGCAAGATCCGGGTCGTAATCATCCCCCTGCTCCAGGAAAAACTCGAAAAACCTTCCTGATGTAACTGCCCGTTTTTTCTCCCCGCGGCATCAACTCGCTGACGAAATCGTTTTGACAAAGTCAGGGCGACATGATACGCTCATATTCCTTTTGCAGGCGGAAAACACCCTGTTTTGCCTGTTCTTGTTTGCAAGCGGATATGATAGCCGGGCCCCACGCAACGGCACGCCGTGAACTCCGCCAGGTCCGGAAGGAAGCAACGGCAGCGGCTCCTGTCGTGTGCCGTGGGTAAGCCCGGCTATCATATCCGCCTGCAAGCGGGTCGTGCAGGACGTGGATCCCCGGCTCGGGCCGCAGCGGGAGTTGCCCCGCACGGTACATAAGCACGGTTCATGACCTCCGAACGCAGCCCTGTGAGGTAACGCCCCTTTGTCCTACGTAGTTCTCGCCCGCAAATACCGTCCCCAGACCTTTTCAGAACTGACCGGCCAGGAGCATGTCAGTCGTACGCTGCAAAATGCCATCGACACGGGCCGGGTGGCCCATGCCTTCCTGTTCACCGGAGCCCGCGGCGTCGGCAAGACCAGCTCGGCCCGCATCCTGGCCAAGGCGCTCAATTGCGAGCAGGGGATGACCACCGAACCGTGCAACGCCTGTCCTATCTGCAAGGAGATCACCGACGGCACCTCAACCGATGTCTTCGAGATCGACGGCGCCTCCAATACCGGTGTGGACGATGTCCGCGACCTGCGCGACAATATCAAGTACCTCCCTTCCCACAGCCGCTACAAGATATTCATCATCGACGAAGTCCACATGCTCTCCACCAGCGCCTTCAATGCGCTGCTGAAGACTTTGGAGGAGCCGCCGGCCCATGTGAAGTTCATCTTTGCCACCACCGAACCCCACAAGGTCCCGGTTACCATTCTCTCCCGATGCCAACGTTTCGACTTCAAGCGCATCCTCCTGCCGAAGCTGATCGAGCGCCTCCGTTTTATCGCGGGCGAGGAAGGGATCGCCATCAGCGACCCGGCCCTGGCCCTGATCGCCCGCAAAGGTGACGGCAGCATGCGGGACTCCCTGTCGGTTTTTGACCAGGTGCTGGCCTTCTGCGGCAACAGCGTCAGCGACGAGGATGTGGCCACCATGATCGGGGCAGTCGATCGCCGTCTGCTGAACGACATCTCCGGAGCGGTCTTTGCCGGCAATACCCAGGGGGTGCTGGCGGGAGTCAAGCGGGTGGACGGGGTTGGTTACAATATGCGCCAATTCTGCCAGGAACTGATCGACCACTTCCGCAATCTCCTGGTGATCCGTTCGGTGAAGAATCCCGGTGAAATCCTCGACCTGGCCGATGCGGAGTTTGAAGAGTTGCGCCGCCAGGGAGAGGGTTTTTCTGCCCAGGAGATTCAGCGCCGCCTGACCCTTCTCCTGAAGGCGGAAGCGGAGATGGCCTATGCAACCTTCCCCCGCCTGATCCTGGAGATGGCGCTGCTCAAGGCGGCTACCCTTGCGCCGGTCATACCGATCCAGGAACTGCTGGAAAAGCTCAAGTTGCTTGAAACCGGCGCGGTCCATACCCCTGCCCTGCCCTGGAATACCGCCCGCGCGGCAAGCTCCGCAGCCCCGGCAGAACGCCCGGAGCCAGCCCGCGGCGAACAGCCGCCGCGTCCGGCTGCCCCGTCTCTGCAACAGCCGCCTTCACCGCCGCAACCGCGGGGGAGTTACGCCGACTGGGAGCGTTTTGTGGCCTTCAGTGTGGAAAGACGCCCGGCCAACGGATCTGTGCTGGAGCACGGCAGCCCGCTCAAGCTGGAACAGGGGCGGATGGAAATCGGTTTTCCGGCCGGCCACTATCTCAATATGGCCAAAGACGAGGATTTCATTGCCGAGATCCGGACATTGGCGCAAGAGTTTACCGGGCATGAAACGGAGGTCAGGATCAAGGCGATTACGCCCGAAGCCGTTGAGCACCCCCAGTCGCTGGCGGAAAAAAAAAAGAGCGATGATGAACGTCTGATGGAAGAGCTGAAACGGGAGGTTGCCGAACATCCGGTCATCAATGAGGCGGCGCGGATATTCGGCAGCTCGGTTACGGAGATTCGCAAGATATAACGGATTCAGGAACCATATAACCAGGTTCTAAAAGATTGTTAAATAACCGAGGTTGTTCAAAAATAGTCGGATCGTCAATGAAGCAGATGAGAGTTGAAAGCTGAGAGTTGAGAAAACCGCTTTTACTCATCCCTCAACAGCCTTAAACAGATGGCTGTTTTTCAACAATCTGCTAAACATATTTCATACCCAGGGAGGGACAGATGTCAAAAGGTTTGGCAAGTATCATGAAACAGGCCCAGATGATTCAGCAGAAGATGGCGAAACTTCAGGAAGAGGCGAGTCAGCGGACGGCCGAAGCATCCTCGGGCGGCGGCGCGGTAAGCGTCAAGGTCAACGGCAAGAACGAAATACTTTCACTGTCGATAAAGAAAGAAGCTGTTGACCCGAATGATGTGGAAATGCTGCAAGACCTTATCATAGCTGCGGTCAACGAGGCGTTGAAAAAGGTCCATGGCGAAATGTCCGAAGAGATGTCCAAGATTACCGGCGGCATGAGTATTCCGGGTCTTTTCTAGTTTTTTCGGAAAGTTATGGTCGTTGCGCGGAAGGTAATGATCATAAAAATATTCAATATTGCTGAAAGTTTTAGTTCGGCTAACAGGTGATGGCGTGTATGGCGCAGTCCGCTGCCATGCCGCTCCGGGTGTCAAGCTCATTATTTCGTGCTCCTCCAGGGTATCCGGTGGTCCGCTGGCCCGTTCCGTGACAGGGGAGCATATTTTTTAACCATGCTATAATTGATAAAAAAATGTTTTATTTGTGTCGAAAAATATGCTAACAAAATCCTCCTCATTGATGCGTCTGGTTGGCGAGTTGAAGAAGCTGCCCGGCATTGGCGAACGTACGGCCCTGCGGCTGGCGTTTCACTTGCTCAAGGCTCCCCACAACCTGACAGCGCTTGCGGAGTCTCTTCAAGAAGTCCGCAACAGGGTACGCGCCTGTTCCATCTGTTTTGCCGTCACCGAGGATGATCCCTGCGCCATTTGCGCCGGCAACCGCGATGCCGGCACGATCTGCGTGGTGGAGAACTCCCAGGATCTGATGGCGTTGGAACGGAGTAACGCGTATCAGGGCGTGTATCATGTACTGGAGGGAGCGATCTCGCCATTGGGAGGGATCGGTCCTTCCGACCTGCGGATTGCCGAGCTGTTGGAACGGGTGGGACGCGGCGGTGTTGTCGAGGTGGTTGTCGCCACCAATTTTACCGTGGAGGGGGAGGCAACGGCCCTCTACCTGACCAAGGTGCTCAAACCGCACGGGGTAAAGGTAACACGTCTGGCCCATGGCATCCCGCTGGGGAGCGATATTGAATTCGTCGATGCGGCTACGGTGCAATGGGCGCTTCAGGGAAGAAACGAGCTTTAGCAGGTTGTTGAAAAACAGCCATCTGTTTAAGGCAGTTGAGGGTTGATGGATGAGTAAAGGCGGTTTTCTCAACTCTCATCTGTTTCATTGACGATCTGACTATTTTTGAACAACCTGAGTTTTTCAACAGCCAGGTGCGTCGTTTCCATGGCATGTTAAAATATAAGTTTTCGCTTAGGATCAAGCAGATTTGACAGGATAATCACAAACAGGAGGAACCCATGAGCAGAAAAATGGTAACAATCGACGGCAATACCGCGGCTGCCCACGTGGCCCACGCCACCAACGAGGTCATTGCCATCTATCCGATCACTCCGTCATCGGTGATGGGCGAGATATCCGATGCCAAGAGCGCTGCGGGCGAGAAGAACATCTGGGGCAACATCCCCACCGTGGTGGAGATGCAGTCCGAGGGGGGCGCTTCCGGTGCGGTCCACGGAGCATTGCAGGCCGGGGCATTGACCACCACCTTCACTGCCAGCCAGGGACTCCTGCTGATGATCCCCAACATGTTCAAGATCGCCGGCGAGCTGACCTCCACCGTGTTCCACGTCTCGGCCCGCGCCATTGCCGCCCAGGCCCTGTCGATCTTCGGCGACCACTCGGACGTCATGTCCTGCCGTTCCACCGGCTGGGCCATGCTCTGTTCCAACAACGTGCAGGAGGTCATGGACTTCGCGTTGATCTCCCAGTCCTCCACACTGCGTTCCAGGGTGCCGTTCCTGCACTTCTTCGACGGTTTCCGCACCTCCCATGAAGCCCTCAAGGTCGAGGAACTTACCTTCGACGATATGCGCGCCATGATGGACGACAAACTGATTGCCGAGCACAAGGGCCGCGGGCTGTGCCCCGACCGCCCGGTGATGCGCGGCACGGCCCAGAATCCGGATGTTTACTTCCAGGGTCGTGAGACAGTTAATCCCTACTACCCCGAATGTATCGACATCGTCCAGGAGGAAATGGGCAAATTCGCCAAACTGACCGGCCGCAAGTACAAGCTGGTCGATTACGCGGGGGCCAAGGACGCGGAGCGCGTGGTGGTCGTGATGGGCTCGGGCGCCGACGTGGTTCAGGAAACCGTGGAGAACCTGGTCAAGAAGGGTGAAAAGGTCGGCGTGGTCAAGATCCGCCTCTATCGCCCCTTCCCGCTGGACGCTTTCATCAAGGCCCTGCCCAAGACCGTCAAGAAGATCGCCGTGCTCGACCGCACCAAAGAGCCGGGCGCCCTGGGCGAGCCCCTTTATCTGGATGTGCGCACCGCCATCGGCGAGGCTATGGCCGAGAAGAAATTCTCCTTCAAAGGGTACCCTGTCATCGTAGGCGGCCGTTACGGCCTCGGCTCCAAGGAATTCAACCCAGCCATGGCCAAAGCCGTGTTCGACAACCTCAAGACGAAAACACCCAAAAACCACTTCGTTGTCGGTATCGAGGAAGATGTCACCAACAGCAGCCTGAAGATGGACAAAATCTACAAGAACCCCATGGACGGGGTCTACCAGGCCATGTTCTACGGCCTCGGGTCGGACGGCACCGTGGGCGCCAACAAGAACTCCATCAAGATCATCGGCGAAGAGACCAAGAACAACGCCCAGGCCTATTTTGTCTACGACTCCAAGAAGGCCGGTTCCATGACCACGTCGCATCTCCGTTTCGGCAAGAAGCCGATCCGTGCTCCCTACCTGGTCCAGGAGGCCGATTTCGTCGCCTGCCACAACTTTTCCTTCCTGGAGAAGTACGACATGCTCTCCAAGGCGAAGAAAGGCGCCACCTTCCTGCTCAACGCCCCGTTCGACCACGACGAAGTGTGGGACCGCATGCCGAAAGAGGTGCAGCAGCAGATCATCGACAGGAATCTTAAGTTCTACGTGATCGACGGCGTCAAGCTGGGCAACGAGATCGGCCTGGGACCCCGCATCAACGTGATCATGCAGACGTCTTTCTTCAAGATATCCAATATCATTCCGCTCAAGACCGCCGTCGCCTCCATCAAGGATGCCATCAAGAAGAGCTACGGCAAGGCCGGCGAAAAGGTGCTGGAAATGAATTACAAGGCAGTGGACGCTGGCCTCAACAACCTCTACGAGGTCAAGGTCCCCGCCAAGGCCACCAGCAAGCTGAAGATGGCCGCTGCTGTCTCCTCCAAGGCGCCCAAGTTCGTCAAGGATGTCACCGGGGTTATCGTAGCCGGTCTGGGCGACGATCTGCCCGTATCCAAGATGCCGGCGGACGGTACCTTCCCCACGGCTACCTCCCAGTATGAGAAGCGCAACATCGCCATCGACATCCCGGTCTGGGACGAGAAGCTCTGCATCCAGTGTGGCATCTGCTCCTTTGTCTGCCCCCATGCCGTGGTGCGCATGAAGGCCTATGACGCCAAGCTGCTCAAGGGCGCCCCGGCGAGCTTCAAGTCCGCTGACTGCAAGATTCCCGAAATGGCCGGCAAGAAGCTGACCATTCAGGTGGCCCCCGAGGATTGCACCGGCTGCGGCGCCTGCGCCTACAACTGCCCGGCCAAGGACAAGCAGAATCCCGACCACAAGGCGCTGGACATGCACTTCCAGCCTCCCCTGCGCGCTCAGGAAGCCGAGAACTTCGAATTCTTCCTCAAGCTGCCCGACGTGGACCCGAGCCAGGTCAAACTGGAGACCCTGCGCAGCAACCAGCTGGTACGGCCCTTGTTCGAGTTTTCGGGCGCCTGTGCCGGCTGCGGCGAGACCCCCTACCTGAAGCTGCTCTCCCAACTGTTCGGCGACCGTATGCTGATCGCCAATGCCACGGGCTGCTCTTCGATCTACGGCGGCAACCTGCCCACCACCCCCTGGGCCCAGCGGGCCGACGGCCGTGGCCCGGCCTGGTCCAACTCGCTGTTCGAGGACAACGCCGAGTTCGGCTTCGGCATGCGCCTGACCGTGGACCAGTTCAACAAATCGGCCCTTGAGTATCTGAGCGAGCTTGCCGGCAGCAAGTCCTTTGCCGCCAATGCCAAGCTGATCAAGGAGATCATCGGGGCGGACCAGTCCACCCAGGCCGGCATCGAGGATCAGCGCGCCCGCGTCGAGAAACTGAAGGCCGCCCTGAAGGGAAGCAAGGAGAAGGCTGCGAAACTCCTGATTCCCGTCGCCGACTATCTGGTGAAGAAGTCGGTCTGGTGCGTCGGGGGCGACGGCTGGGCCTATGATATCGGTTACGGCGGCCTGGACCACGTCATTGCCTCGGGCAAGAACATCAACCTGATCGTTCTGGACACGGAGGTGTACTCCAACACCGGCGGCCAGGCCTCCAAGTCCACCCCGCTGGGCGCTGTGGCCCAGTTTGCGGCCGGCGGCAAGGCGGTGTCCAAGAAGGATCTGGGCATGATGGCCATGGCCTACGGCTCGGTCTACGTGGCCACGGTTTCCCTCTCCAACCCGTCCCAGTGCGTCAAGGCCATGCTGGAGGCCGAAGCGTTCGACGGGCCGTCCCTGATCATAGCCTACTCCCACTGCATTGCTCACGGCATCAACATGACCACCGCCGTGGACGAGCAGAAAAAGGCAGTGCAATCCGGCTACTGGCCCCTCTACCGTTACAATCCGGCCTTGGCCGCCGAGAATAAGAACCCGCTGCAACTGGACAGCAAGGCGCCGACCATCTCCTTCGAAGAGTACGCCTACGGCGAGAACCGCTGGAAGGTGCTCCAGAAGAGCAATCCCGATGCCGCGGCCAAGCTGATGAAGCAGGCCAGCGCCTTTACCGCCAATCGTTTCGAGTATTTCCAGAAACTGGCGGCGCTTACCTACGGCGAACCCAAGAAGTAACAACAGTAAACCGCTTGTCTCACATCAAGGCCCCGTGGCATGCACGGGGCCTTTTTCCTTTAATTCATAACCGATACGCAGTATCCGGTGAGGGACCATGAAGAGCATTTTCATAGCAGGTTGCGGCTACATTGGCCGGCGCGTTGCCTGCCTGGCCGGTGCGTTGGGGTACGAGGCGACCTGTCTGGTCAGGTCGGAGGCGCATGGCGGAGAACTGGAATTGTCCGGCTACAGGACGATTGTGGCCACACTGGATGATCCCGCCGGCATGCCGAAGCTGGAAC
>Ga0187771_10000999_pt1 | contig 18510 bp, 17 predicted proteins | sample 0116_SJ02_MP15_1_FD_133139 | JGI IMG/M metagenome (GOLD analysis project Ga0187771, IMG submission 133139) | Tropical peat soil microbial communities from peatlands in Department of Meta, Colombia - 0116_SJ02_MP15_10_MG | ecosystem: Environmental > Terrestrial > Soil > Wetlands > Peat | place...
GTCTCCTCTCCGCTCTTTCTCGATCACCGCCTTGTAAACCATGCCTGTCGTGATGTTGTTCTCAGTCTTGAGGTCGAGGTCGAGAAAACGCTCATACCACCCGAGATCAAGATCAGTCTCACCTCCGTCATCGGTAACGTAGACTTCGCCGTGCATGTAGGGGTTCATCGTTCCAGCGTCCACGTTTACGTACGGGTCAATCTTCACGGCCGTGACCCTCAGACCCCTCGTTTGAAGCATCTTGCCGATAGAAGAAGTCAGAATTCCCTTACCGACTGAACTCAAGACTCCCCCAGTAACAAAAACATACTTGACCAAACAGTTTCTCCCCGTAACGAAACAACCATAAATCCTGATCAGCTTTTAAATTCTTTTATTATCGCAAAAACATCTCCTCTTGACGGTCTAACTTATAAGTTAATTTCTGTCAGGATCTTTGGAACCGAGACACGCGTAGACGAGTGTTCTCTTGGCGTTCTTTCCACATGGAGCTCCTATGTCAGAACAGGTTCTGTGAACCATTATTACGCGTGCTTTATTCAGCTGTTTTGAAGATTCTGTTTTCTCCGTGATGGCATTTCGGCACGGTTCAGGATTGAATCTATTTGTTCTTGGGTCACGCTGAGCCCATGCGCATATCTTCCTCGAAACTTGGGTTCTTTAAGGAAGGTTTCCCTGATCGATAGCGGTTTTTCAAACTTTAGAACGTATCTGAAGACCAACGCCGTTTCCCACTTTTCAGGCTCAAACCTTTCTTCTTCAGCAAGCTCGTTCTGTTGACAAGCGCCTTCTATGACTCCGTAGCCGACGACGGAGTCTCCGGATTCAGTCTTGTGGGTGAAGATTATCATTTGGCCAGCACGCCACGTCCTGTGAAGGTTTGTGTAGTAGATAGCCATGTCGAATACGTGATCAACCCAGAAATTCGACGTTATTCTAAGAATATATCCTGCAGCTTCTACCATTTTGGGTCTTTAACAATCTGAATACAAGGTCAGTATTAAGGACCGCGCGCGGAGCAGTCTTACCTGACCCCATAATTATGTCTCGTAGCAGCCGCAGAATGAGGATTTGTCGGCGAGTCCAGTGATTTTGCGCTTACGTCTCTTTGTTTGTTTGCTCGTTGATTTGTTGTTCCATCATGTGGCCGTGGCAGTAGATCAGTGCTTTCTTCACGCCTGGGACTTTCAGTGCAGCGGTCTTTATGTCGACTGCCAGTTTGAAAGCGATGGGGCAGAACGGGCTTGACGGTATGAACTCCACTTTGAAAACTCCAGGTTGTTCTTCTTTGACGTTTGTGATCATCTGCATCTCTGCGAAGCTCATCCCGGTCTCGGGGTCGACAACTTGGCCGACAGCGTCGCGAACTTTGTCCTCGAGTTCGGTCAAATTCCTTCCGTCCTGTTCTGGAGTGAATGATAAAAGTTGGATGGTATATAAACGTGATTATCATGGAACCCGAAACTGTACGACAGCGACCTCCGCGTCATTTTGCTGAGAATTCTGGGGTATCGAAATGTGTGGCTTAATAAATCAGGCAAGTTTGATGCTGTTTACTCGTTCATCCTACTACTGGTCATTAATCCAATCTATGAAACTTGAAACAGTCGGAAACACCTTCGTAGCGTACTGCTTCAGTTGGTTCAAGTTGGAACCGTTGCCCCAACCCGCGCCTAGAGCGATGACTCCTGCTTTTTTCGCGTCTAGCATATCGCTCACGGAATCTCCGACGTACGCTAATTCGTTCGGGCTCAGCTCCCAATCTCTGAGTATCCTCCTTAACGTTGAGACCTTGTTATCGCCTGAAACAGATCCACACTCGACCAGATCAAAATAACCCGTCAGTCCCAGCTTTTGAAGGCTAAAATTCGCGCTGACAGCCCCCTTACCAGTGACCACAGCCAAGAGCACGCGCTTCTTCTTAAGTAACGCCAAGGCAGCATCAATCCCCTCGTACGGCGTTTTGCAAGCGGCGTGCGCCTTTTCATAGGCAACATGAAACTCCCTAATGCCGTCTTCCCACTGATTCCTCGGGAGAAGCCGGCGTATTATTCCCTCATCACTCGGCCCGAATAGCCTCGCAATCTCTTCCTCACTGTAAGTCCCCCCGAAAAATCGCTGAGTGACATGCTGAAACGCGGAGTAAACCACAGGAAGCGTATCAGCCAGGGTTCCATCAAGATCAAAACAAACCGCACGAATCATTCCACACCACTAGTGGTTCTCCTTATCTTGTAAGGAAATATGTGTTACTTACCAAGGGGATGCACGCTCTTCGGAATTAGCAATCAAGAAGAAGGAATGGATGAGTTTCTCTCTCCTCATCCTCCGACATAGTCAATTAACGTTCACCTTCTGAAAATCGGAACTCGGTACATTTTTCTGAGTTTCGTACCCGGGGTCGGTTGAAGACATCTGCTACTCCTTTTTCCAAACGCTCAAATCCAATGAATTTTCGAGAGTTTATCTGAAATCAGACGTTCCAAGTTTTCTGAAAGTGACTTCTGTTAAAGAAGCTCGGAGAATTCTAGTGACTGGATTGACGATTTAGCGCGATGGCGTAGGGCAAGGTGCTATGCATCCCGAATAAGTGGACATGTCGGAAAGTTTTTCCTCTGGTCTATGATTTGGCAGCCTCGTCAATTTGCTTTTTTTTCTTCAGGTACATGCGCCAGCTGAGTGCCATGGTCCTGGGATGGGATGCTTTGACCTCGTCCAGTCTCGGAATGCACGTGTTCTGCGGGGCTCTCATGACCAGTTCAGGCTTCTCGTATGCTTCTTTGCATATTGCTTGCATCGTTTCGATGAATCGGTCAAGTTCCTCTTTTTCGAAGGATTCGGTTGGTTCGATCATGAGGGCTTCGTCGATGATCTGCGGGAAGTAGATAGTCGGCGCGTGCAATCCATGGTCAAGCAAGCGTTTAGCGATGTTCTGTGCTGTGACGCCAGTCTCGTTTTTCAGTGACCTCGCGCTCAGTACGCACTCGTGTTTTCGCAGCTGGACGCTGTCGTACGGAAGTGACAGGCCTTTGATCTCGCTCAGTTTCTTCATGACGTAATTGGCGTTGAGAACGCTGACCTCGGCGGCCTCTTCAAGTCCCTCGCGTCCCAGGCTTAGCACGTACGCGTAGGCTCTCAGCAAGACCGCGACGTTTCCGAAAAAGCCCCTTATTTTTCCAATGCTGCTGGGCCTGTCGTAGCTGAGCCTGTATGTTTGTCCGTCGAAAGTGACGCCGGGAACTGGTAGGAACTTTGCCAGTTCTTTGCAGACGCCGACTGGGCCTGCTCCTGGGCCTCCGCCGCCGTGGGGTGTGCTGAAGGTCTTGTGAATGTTGATGTGAACTACGTCGAACCCCATGTCGCCGGGTCTTGCTTTGCACAGCAGAGGGTTCAGGTTGGCTCCATCGTAGTAGAGGAGTCCGCCCACTTCGTGGACGATTCTGGCTATTTCGTCGATGTTCTTCTCGAAGATGCCGAGCGTGTTCGGGTTTGTGAGCATCAACCCAGCGGTTTTTTCCGAGACAGCCGCCTTGAGAGCCCCTAGGCTGACGCAGCCGTCGTCATCGGAAGGAATCACCACCACGTTGAAGCCCGCCATCGCCGCGCTGGCGGGGTTGGTGCCGTGTGCAGAGTCTGGAACGATGACTTCATTTCGAGTGCCCTTTTCGCTGTTTGTGCGGTGGTGTGCGCGCATCAGTAGCGTTCCGAGGAATTCGCCTTGAGCGCCTGCGGCTGGATGGAGGCAGACCTCATGCATCCCGGTAATCTCGGCGAGCCAGCGCTCCAGCCTGAAGAGTATTTCGAGTATTCCCTGCGTCGTGCTCTCATCCTGGTAGGGGTTCAACATGCTGATGCCAGGCAGGGCTGCGAGCTGCTCGTTTATCTTCGGGTTGTACTTCATAGTGCAGCTTCCGAGGGGATAGAATCCTGAGTCGACGCCATAGTTCATCTCGGACAGACGTATGAAGTGCCTTGCAACTTCGACTTCTGAAAGCTCTGGCAGGTCCAGTGCGGTAGAGCGCCGCATCGGTTCTGGAATAAGCTTCTCGGTTTTTCCAACTTCCCTCACTATTTCGTCCTCGAGTGTCGGCAGTAGGTGTCCTCTCTTGGCGTTGCGGGTCGTGTTCAGAATGATCTTCTCTTCCCAGGTTGCTTGTTTGAACAATGCTATTCACTCTCTCTCCAAAGTTTGCTGCAACGCTTCGGCTAGACTGTTGATCTGCTCCTTCGAGTGAACTTCGGTTATGCAGTAGAGCGCAGTCTCGCCCATCTCCGGGAAATCCTTTGATATGTTCTTGCCTCCGTGAATTCGGCGATGCAGGAGTCTCTCATTTACCTCGTCGACGCTTAATCCTGCCTCGTCAAAGTTGACCGTGAACTCTTTGAAGTGGGTCGACTGAAAAATCGGGGTTCTCAGGCCTCTCACACGCGAAAGCAGTTTGACCGCGTAATTCGTCTTGCATATTATTGTTTCCCCGAGTTCCCGCAGGCCTCGTGGGCCAAGCAGGCTCAAGTAGACCGCTGACGCAACCGCGCACAGCGCTTCGTTCGTGCAGATGTTTGACGTGGCTTTCTCACGTCTTATGTGTTGCTCGCGTGTCTGCAAGGCCATGCAGAACCCTGTTCGGTCTCCCAGTTGGGTTGTTGTCAGGCCGATGATGCGTCCTGGCATCTGTCTGATCAGGTTCATGTCGTCCCGGCAAGCCATGATGCCTAGGAGTGGTCCGCCGAAGTTCATCGAGTTCCCCAGAGGCTGAGCTTCTCCAACAACCAGGTCTGCGCCATACTCTCCGGGAGGTTTCAGAATTCCCAGTGATGTTGGGTCAACTCCCACTATGAAGAGGGCATCGTGCCTGTGGGCTTCCTCAGTTAACTCTTCCATCTGGGTCTCGATGATGCCCAAGTACGAAGGGTTTTCAACGTAAACAGCGGCCGTCCTGTCAGAGATCTCATTCTTCAGATCCTCAAGGCTGATCTGTCCCGTGGCTGCATCGTAGGGACATTTCTTGACCGAGATCCCTGCTGGCTCAGCGTATGCTTTCAGCGTGGCTTCCCTCTCCGGATGAATGATCTTCGGTATTAGGATCTCATTGCGCGAAGTTATGCGTGCCGCCATGCGCGCAGCTTCTCCCAAAGCAGAGGCCCAATCGTACGTTGAGCAGTTCGCCACGTCCATGTCGGTCAACGCGCAAATCATGCTCTGGTACTCGAACAGTGCTTGGAGCATGCCCTGTGATATTTCAGGCTGATAAGGCGTGTAAGAGGTGAGCAGCTCGCTTCGATGAACGATCTCCTTTACCACTGCCGGCACGTAGTGAGGCCAACATCCTGCACCCAGGAAAACTGAGATGTCATGGACTGAAATGTTCTTTGAGAGCAGCGCTTCGACGTGCTTTTCGACCTCGCATTCTGACAGTCCCTTGGGCGGAATGTTTAGTGGCTTCTTGAGCCGATATTTCACTGGGACGTCAGTGTAGAGGTCCTCAATTGATGCGACTCCTATCTCGCGCATCATTTCCTGCTTGATTTCTGGGCTTGAATTAGGGATGTATGGGTGACCATGTCTTTCCAAGTGATTCACCGTTTGGGAGTAAAAATATGAACCTTCGACGTTTCTTAAACCTTTTCAGGCGGAGACCTTTTCGCAGATGAGAGAATAGTGTGAAGACATGAGTTGTTCAACGAGCATTTCTGTGAGATTGGAATTGGCTCACCCCCACTTGAAGGAGATAATGAAGGATTGACTCGTCATAACTCAACCGGTTGGTCTTCGTTGACCTAGTATTGTATTCCCTTTGTCGTAACTGTTTCGGGCGGATACTTCACGTCGACTATTTCGTTCACAAAGTCGGCTTTTTGAACGAGTGCTTTGGGCGCGTATCTTCCGGTTAGGACAACGTCTGTTTTCTTTGGCGTTCTTCCGAGGAACTCTAGGACCTCCCGCAGGTCGAGAAGGTTGCAGTGCAGGGCGAGGTTGATTTCGTCTAGAACGAGCAGGTGAGGCTTTCTCTGTTTGACGATTTCCTCGGCGAATCTTAAAGCGTCCTTAGCCATTCTTCTGTCTTCTTCGCCCAGGTTGTCAAGTCCGACCCATCCTTTTCGTCCGAACTGATATATTTCATAGTAAGGCGCAAGGACCCTTCGAATCTTGTATTCGCCCGTGTTCTCCCACCATTTCATGAATTGAATTATTATCACTTTTTTCTTATGCCCCACGCAGCGCAAAGCCAGGCCTAGTGCGTTCGCAGTCTTTCCAGCTCCGGTTCCGGTGTAGAGGTAGCAGTAGCCCATCGTCACGCACTTCTTTTGTTCTATTTTTAGCCTGGGCTTCTTATAATCCTTGAATGATCCTATTATCACATGGCAGCTTTTTGTTCTGCAAACCGAGAACAGAAACGACCTTTTTCGAATACGGAACGCCAAAAACATGCTTTCTTCAAACTGCGTTCTGCCTCCGAATGCGACCCTCGAGATATTCGCGGCAGCTTTTTCGATTCCTCTGCAGTTGCGGCGCTTTTCTTCGGCCCTTTGCTTCTTAAAGCATTATGTTTGCGTGCTGTGTTATGAAAACTATAAAAGCTGCATGCGAGAAACTGAGAGGAACGCATAATGATGAGGCACCTCGCAAGAATACGAAACGGTCGATTGGTCGCTGTAAGCATTGGTCCCTGTGATTAAACAATCAGCGTCGGTGATTATGGAATCAAGTATTCCTCTATGCTTGGCAGATGTGCAAATGCCGGCGCCTCTGCCGACAGCGATCAGCGATGCGGTGTTCGGAATGGTTGATGGGTTGCAGTTGAAAACGGGTGAAACGCTCGTTGGTCGATGCTTCTGAGGAAAAAAACAAGAAGCAAGTGGCTTTGACCGTCGCTGATTCTACGTTTAATCTAGGAATCTTGTTTTCCGCCATTTACGTGGCAGTCTTGGTCATTGTCTGCTTGAGATTCGACATCTTTCCAGGACCAGAACTCTTGGTAGTATGTTTCTTGATTTACGCCGCGTATGGAAAATGGACTCGGAGGTTCGTGAAAGAATGGTTTCCGTTCATTAGTTTGATTTTGACTTTTGAAGCGATGCGCACGGTTTCGGGTGCTATGCAAGCTAATGAGCTGGTAAGCGCAGAACGGACAGTGTTCGGAACTCTTCCAACCCTCGTGGTTCAGCAGCTCTGCAGGACACCTTTCCTCGACTATCTCGGTACCTTTTTCTACTCGCTGCACTTCATAATCCCCACGGCGTTTGCATTCGTGTTGTGGAAGTTTTGTCCAAGAGAATACTGGAGGTACATATGCGCGTTCTTGCTCTGCTCCTACGCTGCACTAATAACTTCCGCTTTGTACCCAACGGCGCCTCCGTATGAAGCCGGGGTGGGAGTTGTTCGTGTTCTTCTTCAAGTAGACCACCAGGTAGGCGTGCCGTTTTATCACACGCTGTTTGATTTTTTTGAAGCCAACCCTAATGCAGCGTTTCCAAGTCTTCACTCCGCATATCCTTGGCTAGTCTCACTGTATTCGTTCAAGATAAAACGAACAAAAGCGCTACCCGTCTTGGTGCTTCCGGTGGGAATCTGGTTCAGCGCGGTCTACCTGGGCGAGCATTACGTTATCGACGTGATCGGCGGAATCGCTTATGCAACATGTGCTTATTTTGGGACGGAGAAGTTGTTCTCAAAGGTGTCCCTGAACAACCTCACAGAACGATTCAGGGGCATTGTCTCGAGGCTTAAGTAGCACCAAGCTTCTTGGCCGTTTCTTGCTCGAATTTGCCATCGATTTCGTCCTTCTTTACCTTACCATGCCTAATGTTCTGAAACATCAGCGCAGGAGCAAGCCCTGGCTTCTAATAGCGTTTGGGCGTGGTTCCTTCTTGGACGAGGCTAAGTGCTCGTCTGAGAAAGAAGTCTTTAATATTATGTTGCAGCTTGTTTTGTTGAGGGTCTTGTCGTATGGCATATGATTATGAGTCTCTGCTCAAGAGGGCGCGGTCGATGGTTCCTGATGTAGCACTGAAAAAAGAGCGCTTGGAAATCCCGAGGTTGAACCATGCGGTGATAGGCATGAGAACTCTAATATTCAATTTCAAAGAGCTTGCAAACGCCTTGGATCGCGACCCCCAGCACGTGCTAAAGTTTCTTTCGGGAGAGATGGCCACGGCGGCAACTATGCAGGGATCAAGGGCAATCTTTCAGGGAAAGTTTCCTTTGGATACTCTAGACAGGCTCTTGAAACGATACGTTGAAGTCTTTGTCGTTTGCCCGATATGCAAACGCCCTGACACGAAGATCGTGAGGGAAAAACGCCTTTCATTCCTTATCTGCAAGGCGTGCGGGGCAAGATCGGCGATCAAGCAACTCTGAGAGCGCAAGCTAAATTGGAAGCCTACATGAAACTGAGCAAGGTCGGCAGAAACGTGCTTCTAGCCATTTGTGACGCTGAAATACTCGGAAAAACCCTGAAGGATGGTAAGATACGCTTTCACGTTAAGGAGGACTTTTACATGGGAGCAAGAGTAGACGTTGACGAAGCGATGTGCATGATCGAGAACTCCACGATAGTAAACATGATTGGCAAGAACGTTGTCAACAGGGCCATAGAGAAGGGCTACGTCCATCCAGGAGCGGTGCTAGACATAAAAGGAGTACCTCATGCTCAAATCGTAAAGTTATAGGTTTATCGGTGAAACCTCGACTCGTGTGCTCGTGAAAAACGATTGATTTTCCGAAAATGCAGGCTGGAATGGCTTCGGTAGGTTGAGGGTTCCCTGTTGTGTCGGCGCGTCTTGTTTGGAGACTCGTTCATGTTTCCGTAACGAGTTGTCTCTAGATCTAGATGCCGACGTGGTATCCGCGTCTAGTGCGGAGTCGACTTATGGATAGTTGAGATTGTGAACTTGCTCCGGCGCGTTTGATCACAGACCTTTTATGCGCCGGTCCGTAAAGCAGGCTTGGAGAATGAGAGTAGCATGACTGAACGGATCAGCATAACAATTCCAATTCACAGGCCTAGTAATCAAGAGAAGCTTTTCTTTGTGCTCTCGGGCATGATAGTGAGCATTCCTCTTTCCGCGTTTATTTATACGTTCTCGGATTACATTCTTCCATGGCTGCCCGCGGCGTCTGCTGGGCTTGTCTTCACCGTGCTCATCGCGCCATTCGTTGAAGAGTTTTCCAAGGCTTATCCTCTTTTCTTTCGCCACGCTGAAACCGAGAGGTCGATTTTTACCCTTGGTTTTTTAGTAGGCTTCGGGTTCGGATTGGTTGAATTTGTGGAGTATGTAATCTTCTTTAACGCGCCGGTCCTGTTGAGGCTTCCAGGGATCTTCTTCCACGCTTCTTCCACCTCTATCATTGCGTTCGGAATCGGTAGAAAAAGGGACTTTCCTTTCTATTTGCTCGCCGTGGTCCTCCATTTGTCAAATAACTTCTTCGCGGCACCCCAACTTTGGCCTCTGTACGTGTTGTGCGGACCGGTTGTAATTGGGCTCACGTATTATCTGTCGTGGTTTTTCTATGGTAGGACGCGGGAACGTGTGATTCCATTCTAGCGTAGACGATTTTGGCGTTGAAAATTCAAGGTTGAAGAGTCGACGTTTCTTCCTCGTTCTCTTTTTTCGGCCTTAGTCTCGGTCCCTTTAGATCTCAGTTTGACTCGGTGGGTTGGGTCTACGGGGTCATCTTTGAGCATAGCTTTTAAGGAAGTGGGGTTATTTCTATTAGGCTAAGCATGTTCGAGGTGCTCGATTGGGGAAGAAGAAAGTCCTGAGCGAAGGGGAGTTGAGCGAGATGGTTCTTCCATCTGCGAACGACGTTTTGGGCGTTGCTACGAAACTGCTTGGTTTTGACCGTGTTTTGGTCAAGTGTCAGGATGGGCATGAGCGTTTGTGTCGGATACGCGGCAAGATGAAGAGGCGCGTGTGGATCCGAGTGGGAGATGTGGTGCTGGTTTCTCCATGGGATTTTGAGAGAGAGAAGCGTGGTGACTTGTTCTGGCGGTTCACTCGGGCCCAGGCGGAGGACCTTAGAAGAAGAGGCTATATAACCGTCACTTAGACTGACTCGTGTATGGATCGGTACTGATAATTGTCTCTTCGGAAACGTGTGGATAAGAGGCTCTTGAAGAAGGAGAGAGCTTATGAGACAGAGCAGTTGATGAAGGAGAAGAGAAGTGAAGAGCTAGAAGTCCTCGAAGAGGTTTTTGATCGTTCCACGCTGATGGTAATTTACGATTTTCTGAACCGGGGAGTATTAGGCAACATCTACGGCGTGGTCAGTGCTGGCAAAGAGTCTCGCGTCTACTGGGCGAAGGATTCTGAGGGCAAGGAATTGGCCGTGAAAATCTTTCTGACGGTTTCAGCCGAGTTTCGAAAGGGCATGCTTCCTTACATCGAGGGGGATCCGAGGTTTAAGGGCGTCAAACATGACACGCGGTCGCTCATCTTCACCTGGGCCGCGAAGGAGTATCGAAATCTGGAGCAGGCAACGTGGGCAAGGGTGAGGGTGCCTAGACCGGTGGCGGTCAAGAAGAACGTGCTCTTAATGCACTTCATCGGCAAGGACGGCAAGAGCGCGCCCTTGTTGAGGGAACGGTACCCAGCGAGGCCGGAGAGAGCCTACCTCGAGATCCTCGTTTTATTGAATAGACTGTTCGTCAAGGCCGAGCTGGTTCATGGGGACCTGAGCGAATATAACATAATGATGTGGAAGGGTCACCCGGTGCTGTTCGACGTCTCCCAATCAGTTTCGGTATCGCATCCGATGGCTGATTCTCTTCTGCGTAGAGATCTGACTAACTTGAACAGGTTTTTCAGCAAGATCGGAGTGGATGTTCTGCCCATAGAGGATTGCTACGGAAAGGTGACACAGCATGGCTAAGCCTAGCACTTTTCTCAAGATACCGGTTGAAAGAGTCGGAGTCCTAGTGGGTCCTGAAGGGAAAACGAAGAAGAATATCGAGGACAAGCTTTCCGTCGAACTCAAGGTAGACAGCCAAACGGGTGACGTGACGGTAAGCCTCTCCGGACAGGCTTCAGATCCATCTGTGCTGTTCAAGGCCAAGGATGTAGTGACTGCACTTGGCCGTGGGTTCTCCCCAGAGCACGCCTCTCGTCTCATCCGCGATGAAGATGCCATTCTGGACGTCATAGACCTGAGAACGGTCTTCGGCCGCTCCGAGACCGACATCAAGCGGGTCAAGGGAAGAATAATAGGGATGAACGGAAAAACCAGGAGAATCATCGAGGAACTGACTGACACCAATTTAGCGGTGTATGGGCACACCGTAAGCATAATCGGCTCGATAGAGCACGCTGAGGTCGCTCGAGAAGCGGTGCAGATGTTGGTCAAAGGAAGTATGCACGCGACTGTCTACCGTTTCCTGCACAGAAAACGCAGAGAACTGAAGAAGAAGATGCTGGAGATCTGGGAGAAACCGCCCGAGTAGGATTTGGCTACTTACACTGGACTTGCGTGACTCTTCTTCAGGAACGGATGAAGGGGGCAGCTCGCGAAGTCGGGGACAATGCGACGTATCGGAAGCATTCGACTTGTATTTGTGTTGGACTAGTGGACAGTAAGCCTTAAGTCTGCAGAATAGTACGACTCAAGATGCAGACTAATGTGAGATGTCTGAGATGGGAAAGAAACCGTCAAAAAAGGAGTTCCTGAAGCGGTTCGATCTTCTTTGGCGAAGCGGCCCTGAGATCACGTATAGGAACCCCGACGAGTGGCGTGCGTCTTAGAGGTCTACCGCTGAGGCGGGCAATCTCTCGGCTAGACGTGTGGTCAGAGTTTGTGAGTCTGGCCTTTCTTTTAGGTGTAGGGTTTTCTAGTTGCGGTTCGGAGGAGGATTCTAGGTTGATAATGCGAAGGCTAATAGATTGTCGGTGGCGCTCAGCACTCAAGATCCAAATCATCTGAACTCATTGGGGCCAGAGTCGTCATCGGCCACCAGGAAAAGCTAGAAGGTAAGTTGAATAAAAAGATATAACCAGTAGAGCGTCGTGAGTTGAGACGGATGTTAAGACATATGCGTGTTGTTCCCTTGGCCGCGGAAAGTCTCGGCGTAAGGTCGATGTGCACGCTGCTCGAAACTTCGGATGTTAGGGTTCTTTTGGATGCTGGGGTCTCACTGTGCCCAAATCGGTTCGGCTTGCCTCCGCATCCGAAGGAGTTCAGGGCTATTGACGAGTGCCGCAGGAGGATCGCGGAGGCGGTTGAGGGAGTTGATGTTGTGACGCTGAGCCACTATCACTTTGATCATCACACGCCGTCTTTCGAGGACTGGCTGACGCAGTGGACGGAGGAGACTCAGACTGCGAGGCAGATCTACGAGGGCAAGGTCGTGTTGTTGAAGAATCCTAGGGAGATGGTCAACTACAGTCAGAGACACAGAGGGTGGATGTTTCAGAGAACGGGTGGAAGCTACGCCAAGAGTCTTGAAGTCGCGGACGGTAAGTGTTTCAGGTTCGGTGAGACGGAGATCCGATTCTCTGAGCCCGTCTTTCACGGGCCTGAGAACTCGTTTCTAGGGTGGGTCTTGATGACCACGATCGAGTGCGAGGGAGACGTCTTCATGTTCGCGCCCGACGTTCAGGGTCCGATGTCTTCGAGGACGCTTCAGATGATCATCGGCCAGAAGCCCCGGTTGTTGATGCTTGGAGGGCCACCGTCCTACCTAGCCGGGTTCAACGCTGACGCAGGGCAGGTTCGTGCCGCGTTTGGCAATCTGCAGAAGGTTGTCGAAAAGGTTTCGATGACTATTCTGGAGCATCACTTTCTGAGAGACGAGAATTGGAGGGAGAAGATCGTGGACGTTCTTTATCGGGCCTACGCTTCAGACAACAAAGTATTGACGGCAGCAGAGTTTCTGGGGCTTCAGAACAACTTCTTGGAAGCGTCGAGGAAAAGGCTGTTCGCGGAAGATCCTCCGGATGAGGAGTTTAGAAAATGGATGAAGGTCTCCGAAGAAGCGAGGAAGCGCCTGAAGCCTCCGATCTGATTCATCATGGCACTGGGGGAAGTGTTCCCTAGGGCACGCCTATGCTGGGAACTATTGCTCTCTGGTCTTCTCTCACGTGTTTGATCATGTTGTCTATCATTTCCTTCTCAGTCGTCAGGACGCCGATGGCGTGATGGGTTCCCCCCGTGAGGATGGCTATGCGCTCGGTGACGCCGAAGCCGTAGCTCTCGCGGCCGTAGATGTGGGGGTTCGTGTTCACGACTACTGCGTGGATACCCTCGCGTTTCACCATTTTCGCGACGGCGTAGGCGTCGCTGGCAGCGAGATCCTCGTACTCTCTGACCGCGGCCAGGTTCTCGTCTATCTGACGAACCTCGCCGGTTTCTATGCTTTTCTTGAGCGGAACGTTCGCGCTGCCGTCGGTCACTATCACCATGACGGGCACGGTTGAGGGGCTTCTGCGCTTTGCTTCTTTCAGCACTTCCCAGCCCTTGTACATTCCGGCGGCCAACGGCGTGAAGCCGCTGATGCGCATGCTGACGAGCTTGTTGGCCACCACTCTCAAGTTGGTTATGGGGTGCTGCACGACCTCTGCGCTGAGGCCTTTGAGGGCCACTATTCCAACGCGGTCCCTGCTCCTGTAGGCGTCGCCGTGAAGCCTCAGCAGTGCCTCTCTCACGGCTTCAACATTGTACAGCATGGACCCGCTGAGGTCGACTACGAACACCATGGTCATGGAGGCCTTGTCGACCCTCAGGTTTTCCCTGATGTCCTCGAGAGATATGCTGAGCGCTAAGTTCAACGGTTTCTCTCGGCCTGCTTGTCTTCGAGCTGCTTCTCTAATCGTAGCCGGGAGTTGGATGTCCGAGGGTTTTCCGTGGGGCATCTTCCAGCCGTACGGTCTTCCCCGGTTTTGACTCGTGACCGTCTGAGCGTGCTTGCCCGTGTTGACGCTGGTCTTTCTCGTCTTGACCTTTGACATGGTCAGAAAAAACTTGGATGGGGAAACGATCCTGTGTTCGAGGCCGCTGAGTAGCGTGAACCCCTGGGAAAACTTCATCGAATTAGCGGTTTCGCTGACCGTTGGGTACGCTTTGGATTGACTATCTTTTTCGGTTGCTTTCTTCTCGTACATCTGTCCCTGAAGCTTGTCGCCGCCGGCCTGTATTGCGTCGGTCTCAGGTGCGTCTTTCGGCGCGTTCTTGAGCCTCTTGCCTATGCCCCACACTCCGCCAGTGAACCTGCCTAGGAGAAAGTTGAGCTTGAGCCTCGCTTGCTGGATCTTGCTGTTCTGGCCGTCCTGTGCTTTCTGTTCCTCTTTTTTTGAAGCGTCCTTCTTGACCCAGAACGCGCCTCTTCCTTTGACGGGTTTCTGCTTCTGGTCCTCAGCTTTTGCCGCGTTTCCTGTTTTTTCGAATCGCATCAGTTTTTTCGCTGAAGCGGAGAACACTTCGACTATTTCCTGGGGCGTCGCAGGTTCAAGGAATCCGCCTTCCCTCGTCCTGTGGCTTAGTGCGAGGTCCGCGGCGACGAGCACGTCGTTGAGTGTCACCTCGGTTCTATCCTCCAATGCGGTGAGGGTTGACGCTGACTTTGCGATCACGATGTCTGGGCGGAGTCCGTCGACCTTTAGGTCTAGACACGCCTTAGAAATGGTCTTGAGCAGGTCGTCTTGGAGGGTCACTTTTCCGAGGGCTTCTCTCGCGTGCAGTATCTTTTTTCGAAGGTCTTCCTGCATGGGCCCGTATTTTTCGGTGAAGCCTTCAGGGTCGGCTTCGAACTGCATGTTCCTCTTGATGATCTCGACTCTGTCTTCGACCGAGTTTATGCTTTGAACGTTGATGGACAGTGGAAATCGGTCGAGGAGCTGCGGCCTCAACTCTCCCTCTTCAGGGTTCATGGTGCCTATGAATATGAACCTGGATGGGTGGCTGACGGAGATTCCTTCTCTCTCCACGGTGTTCCATCCGGTTGCTGCGGCGTCCAGCAGGTCGTCGGCTATATGGTCAGGAAGGAGGTTCACTTCGTCGACGTAGAGGATGTTCTGGTTTGCGGCTGCGAGGATTCCGGGCTCGAGGGCTTGGATTCCCTGCTTTATCGCTTTCTCCACGTCTAGGCTTCCGATGACGCGGTCCTCGGTGGCGCCTAGGGGCAGCTCTGCGACGGCCATTTCCCTCTCCTCAACCGGCGGCTTCTCGTCTCCCTCGTATTTCTCGGTGCAGATGGGACACATGTTCGACGGGTCATCCGGGTTGCAGTTGAAGGGGCAGTCTTTGATGACTCTTATCTTGGGCAGAATGTCCTTCAAGGACCGTACGATCGTGCTCTTTCCTGAGCCCTTGGGTCCCCTTATGAGGACTCCTCCGATCTTAGGGTTTATCGCGTTGATGAGCATTGCCAGCTTGAGCTTGTCCATTCCCACTATGGCTGAAAACGGGAGGACCAGCCTCTTTTTCTCCATGCGTTCCGCAACTCAACCATTAGTAGAGGTCATGTTCGACCTATTAGTCTTGCTCGGCAAGGGTTAGAGGGTTATGAAGGTGTGGAAGAGAAAGCTGCGCGTAACCCGAAGGTCTTCCAGGTAAGTCTGAATTCTGTGCAGAGGCTGCTGGGGCAACATGCTGCTTATATGTCGGATTCAGCCAGTTTAGCAGGAGGGTTGCATTAGCCGGTTGAGAGATTTGATGGTATGAAGAAGAGGGTGAAGCGGGGCCGGTGGCTCATGGCTAGCGGGCTTTTTCTGATGTTGGGCTCTACTTTTTTCAGGGCGATTCCCTCGTTCAGTTGGACCGCGTCAACTACTGCTGTTTTCTTCGGGTTCGGCTTGATGGTAGTCGGGTTGTTAATGGCGCATCAGTGACGCTGCAAGGATTGCGGGCTAGTTAGCGAATTGATCTGCAATTCTGCAGGACCAAATGGCCAATTCGTTCAGCGTGCGCGCGGGACGTGCAAGGGGATGTTTGATGGTCGGAACATGGTTTTTTCGGGTTTCGTTCGCCTATGTTGGAAGTGCCTTTCGCGGACTTATGCTTGGCTACGCAAGTCCTTCTTGAACTCGTGTTTGAAGCCTTGTATGTTGAATTGGAATTTTTCATGTTGAGCTGACCTCGTAGTATAAGTGCACACGATCCCCGCAAAATAAGTGCGTATGTTCTTGCAGCGCTTGTTTTTCTGCTTGTTGTCGCTGTTCTGGGCTTTTTCCAGCTTGATTACGTGACGCACTTTTTTCGCACTTTCAGCCTGTTCAATGTTGAAAGAATGTTGATCTTGGACTTATCCGAGCCTGCATTTTCAGCTTCAAAGTTCGTGTTGAACTCGTGTTTGAAGCAGCGTATGTTAGCACCCATACGTAATCCTAATTTTTTTTTGACGCGTATCAGCCGAGAGTCGCGCTTCTCGTTCTTCCTGGCATGCATTTATTATCAATACCTATTTCAGATTCATAAACTGCTTAACCACCAACGCTCAGACTGCACATGTGAATTTGTTCAGATGGGGCTTGGCAATGTGCTATGATATGAGACGTTTTGAAAAGATGGCTGAAGAAAAGAAGCGTAGCAAGAAAGAAAAGGAAGTCGATTTTGTCGTCAAAGAGATTGAAGAAGTGCCCGTGACCTCGCGTGTGATGAAGCGGCGCGGAACGGCTTCTTCCTCTTCTTGAATCCTTAGTTGACTTCTCATTCCTTTCGAAACTCGACTGGAAGAATCGACACCTGCTAAAAGAAAAGGAATGATACTTACGAGCGGGCGCTTCAGCCTCGCACATTTGTTGGTCTCGCGGGATACCTTTCTTGACGTCGATTTCCAGAAGAGCCGGTCGAAGTGGGGCGATGAAAAGCATGTTGGGGAGACCAACAAGCGAAAGAAAACTTTACTGAAGAGTGACGCCTAACCTGCGAACGAGCCAGGTTCTATTGGCTGAAGGGCTGGAACGAAGGCGAATTGGGTCTGTATGGGGGCCTGCGGAATCAAGTCTCAGCCGGATTGAGGATTTTCCCGATGAACAGAATTGAGCCTGAGCGGTCATCCCTGATTTCAAAGAAGAACGGCCTGTCGACCACGAAGCTGGGCTGTTCATTATGAACCGACGTGGCTCCTGCGCCAACGACAGTGACTGCGGCTGCTTCGGTTCCTTCTTCGTTGACTTCAACGACGGCCTTGTGGTCGACGTATGATATGTGGAGGTTTTGCAGGTTTGTTGAAGCGATGCCACTAAAGTTGGCCATGTCACGATCGAAGGCTATTCCCATTCCCAGCTTCTGTAGAACGCTGTTGAGCCTCACGCCGTATTCAACGTTGAATTTCGGCAGTTTGACAGCGAGGTCACCTACGGGCCGTAGCCTACTAAGATATTCCTGCTGAGCAGTCTGGTTCAGGCTGGCTATGAACGAGTCCAGAGAGATGCCTTCATCCGGCAAGAAAATGTACATTGCGATCTTGTCTCTCCCGTATGGGAGTCTTGCTACGTGGCAGTTTTGACCTGAGTAATAACTGAAGTTGCCCGAAGTGGACATCATGTCCACCTTCACGGCGCTTTCATTAGGCAAGAGAAAATCCTGCTTCTGAGTTTGGGCCTCGTCGAATCTGGTCACCCATTCTCCCTTGAAATAGATAGCATTGATCAGAAACATTACAAGTTGAGGGTCTATCTGCTGAATCGCTTTTGTTATTTTGCCCTCCGTCGCGTTGTTTACCCAATCATTGATTTCAGTGACAGTCTCTGGATTCCCGAAATCTCGCGTGAACGTCTCGCCGTCATACGAAGTTCCCACTCTCTCCAGAAAACTCGGATTAACGATAGGCGCAAACTCTTCCTTCATCCAGACAGAGTTTCCAATCAACAGCTTTACCGCTTGGTCAACATTCTTCAGGCTTTCCGTCAAATCTGAATATTCCTGGTTTACTTCTTCCAGGGTCACGTTTCCAAAGTTCAGGGTTTTTGCCATCGCATCTTTCGTCGTGCCTTCCGCGCCGTTGTAGGTCATCGCCAAGGCCATTGAAACGCTCAAAGGAGAAATGAAAACATTCTCGTTCGCATCCTCTGCGACAAGCTCCCTGAAAAGGTCAAAAGCAAACCTCGTGTTTGCGGAGACCAAGGTCGTAGAAACAGAGTAAGCCTTTTCATCGGACGCGGCATAGGCCGAATTATGGAGGCTGTCCGGATAATAGACCAGCGCTACGTAGCTGACCAAGATGATGAAAACCATCGCCGACGATATGACAAATAACTTTCGCTTTCGACTCCCAACCGCTTGACTACATTTCTTCCACACAAGCCATCCCCATTGAAGACACGTGCAGTCACAGGATATAATCCTAAGCACTGGAACAGACTGTACTAATCCTTGGACATCTTGTCATGCTTTGACTTCTAAGCGAGATAGAACGGACTTCGTTGGACTCGCGGGACAGCTTTTCCCATTGCAATTTCGAGAGGCGGTACCCGGAAACCGCCCCGCAAGACCGTGTCCAGGGGGACAAACGAAGCACTCTGGGAAAAAGCGCCCTATGACGTGAAATTGTTATTGTTTCCTGTTGCTAGTGTCTGAAA
>Ga0187771_10001000_pt1 | contig 18491 bp, 15 predicted proteins | sample 0116_SJ02_MP15_1_FD_133139 | JGI IMG/M metagenome (GOLD analysis project Ga0187771, IMG submission 133139) | Tropical peat soil microbial communities from peatlands in Department of Meta, Colombia - 0116_SJ02_MP15_10_MG | ecosystem: Environmental > Terrestrial > Soil > Wetlands > Peat | place...
CCACGGTTCAGATTAATGCGAACAGGGAATCTCCCGGCGATCGCCTCAATCGAGCTGCGCAGTCCGCTTTCCCCCTCGCCTCACCGGCGGCCTCAGAAATAATAGGAATAGGATGCATAGGATGGTTATTCCGGTTGCGATCAGGAAATCGTCATCAATGGCGGCCACGACAGCCTGCTTACCGACATGACTGAAGACGAGGGCTCTCGCCCGGGCCGCCGCATCGGATGCCGTGCCGCCGATCGCTTTCTGGGCGAAGCCTTGGAGCCGTATCACGGCGCTCTTGAACGCCGGGGAGTTCGCCTTGACAGCGTAGCCGAAATTTGCCAGATGAAGGATGACACGCCGCGTCATCATTGTGCCGAATAGTGCAACGCCGAAGCTGCCGCCGATTTGGCGGATGACGTTGAACATCCCCGACGCCTGGGCCATTCGCTCCCTCGGAATGCCGGCTAGAGCGAGCGTGCTGAGGGGCGTGAAAAGAAGTCCCATGCCGATGCCGCGAAAGACGAGGGCTGAAGCTATCTGTGAATGTTCAGAGAAAAGCGACAGCCAATGGTTCAGATAGAAGCTGAAAGCCATCAGGGAGATGCCAAGAAACGCAGGGATTTTTGGGTTGATGCGGTCAGTGACAATGCCAGAAATTGGCGCGACCAAACCCTGGAGGATACCGACCGGCAGAAAGAACAAGCCGGCCTGGAAAGCCGTATAGCCGAGCGAGTTCTGAAGGTAAAGCGGGAGAAGAAATGTACTGCCGAACATGCCCAGGCCGAAAATATAAAGAGTCAGGTTGCAAACGCTAAAGTTGAAATCCTTGAACAACGTCAGGTCGATGAGCGGATGTTTAACGGTGAACTCGGCGATGAGAAAAACGACCAGACCCAGTGCCGATATCGCAAAACAGGAGAGGATATAAGTTGAAGTCCATCCTCCCGTGTTCCATGGAGCATTCCCGTTGGTCAGGGCCAGCAGAAGGAAGGCGAGAAAGGCCGCTACGGAGATGAATCCGAGGAGATCGAATGACCGGGTTCTTTCGGATCTATACTCCCTCTGGATCAGGACGGTCGCCGCGATCCCCATGACACCGACAGGGACGTTCACGTCGAAGATCATGTGCCAGGAAAAGCGATCGACGAGATAGCCGCCGATCATCGGGCCGAGAGACACGGAGGCGGCCGAGGCGATGGCCCAAAAACCCAGGGCCATGCCGCGCTGTTCGACGGGGAACTCTCGAGTGACGATGGCCATGCCGACAGGAAGCAGAAAGCCTGCCCCGGCCCCCTGGATGATTCTGAAAATGATCAACGTGTCCAGGCTCCAAGAAAGGGAACAAAATAACGATCCAGCCGTAAACAGTATGAGGCCGAGAAGATAGGTTCGCTTATAACCGAGATGATCGGCCACCCAACCCGACGTCGGGAGCATAACACCGAAGATTAACATGTAGGCGGTAATCACCCATTCGACGCGGTCGATGGTCACTCCGAAAACGCCCATGATCTTGGGCAGAGCCACATTGACTATGGTGGAGTCGAGGACCGCCATAAAGGTCCCGATCATGACATTGGCCAGCACCCACCAACGGTAGGAGACGTGTTCGTGGTGGAGCGATGGAATTTGAGCCACAGCCTGGCTCCGAAAAGAGGGCGAGGCTTTGAAAACCATGGCCACTTCCTAGCTGGTACGGATAGCGATCTCAGCCAGCAGGCCTAATAATAAAGGCCGCTCCTGCATAACCTGAAAGTTGCATTCGTCGCCATTGAATCACCGCGCTAACGATACCACCTCTAAAGTCACATTTTCAACCCATGGCGCCTCAGTCAAAAACTGGTCCTGCCTTAAGACCTCATTTTGGATGGACTCTCTTAAGCAGGGGCAGGTCACCGGAGTTCTTAGCTCAGCAGAAAAAGGTTCTTGGTGGGACCGAAAAGGGGGCTTTCTCCGGCCCGCAGAAAGGGAGCCTGGCCCAAATATGAGTCTTCCACGTGGATTCTAGATGAACGGAGTCGCGATAAAGTTTTTCAACACACGGACCGATGGTCAGCCTTTTGACATGGGTTGAAGATCTCACTTCAGGGGCGTTATTTTTAGCGAGGGAAGGTGAAGGAGACGCGCACACTCTTCCACCCTGAGGAGGTAGGTCAGGGCAAAATAGACTAGGCCATAAACGCCCAGGACCGTTACGGCTTGAAAGATGAGTCCGTGCCGGACGACGATGAGCTTGATCCCCCAGGCTGCCGCTGCAGCCATTGCGGCGGCGAACCAGAGCTTGCCCAAGAGGACGGATGGCAGCCCAGTCGCCCCGATCCGCCGGTTCATGGTCCGCCGGAGGAGAGTGAATTCCACCCAGCCCGAGAGCCCGGCCGAGGCTGTCAAGCCGGCGACTCCCCAGCGAGGGCTGATTCCAATCCAGATGGGGAGAGGCAGGGCGAACACATAACCCAGGCCTGACGTGAATAAAACCCGGACGACAGCGAAAAGAAGCGGGGTCCGCGTATCGCGCAGGGCGTAGTAGGCCGAGGAGTAAAGCCGGCCCAGGGTCGAGGCCACTAGCCCGATTGCTGAACCGGCGAGGATGCCCCAGACATAGCTCGAATCCTGAGCCCTGAATTTCCCCGTCTGGAACAAGGCTCCGGCGATAACGCTCCCTAAGGCTAGGAAGGCCATAGCCGAGGGGACGATGAAGAAGGCGATCCGCCGCAAGCCCTCGTTCACTCGGGTCCGGAGAATAGCCGCCACCCCCGCTTCGTCCCCCAGCGCGCTCGACATCGCCGGCAGCTCCGCCGCTGAGACTGACATGCCGAAGAGGCTCACGGGCAGCAGGTACAGCGTCTGAGCGTTCATGAGCCCAGTGACCGCGCCCGTGGGAAGGAAGCTGGCCAGGAGAGTGTCAACATAGGCGCTGATCTGGACCACACCCCGGCTGATGAAGACGGGGATGAAATTCCTGACGACGTCCCGCACATGGCGGGACTTGGTTTCAAGTCGCAGCCGGAGATGCCGCACCAGACGCAAGACCTGCGGCAGCTGGACCCCAACCTGAAGTGCGCTGCCGATGACCGAACCCCAGGCTAGGGTTACGGCCAGCGAAGGCTCCGCCAGCCGCCTCCCGAAGGTGATCAGGGTTCCAATCATGGCCAGGTTCCAGATCACCGGAGCTGTGTAAGAGACGAAGAATTTGCGATGGCTGTTCAGGATGCCCAGACACCAGGCGGAGAGAACGAGTAGTCCGGCGCCGGGGAACAAGATTCGGACGATGGTGATGGTCAGGGCGCGCTTCGGCCCGTGGAAGCCGGGGGCGATGACATCGATGAAGAGAGGTGTCGCCAGGACACCAATGAGGACCAGGATCGAGATAACCAGAGATATGAGAGCCCCGATCGCCCCGGCCACGCGGCGCGATTCCTTTTCGTCCCCCTCGGCTAAGAGGCGGGCATAGACCGGAATGAATGAGGCGGAGAGGACCCCCTCTCCGAACAGGTTCTGGAGAAAGTTGGGAATGCGAATGCTGGCCATGAAGGCGTCGGCCGCGTCTGAACGCAATCCGAAGAAATGGGAAAAGGCCCGCTGGCGGACAAGCCCCATCAGCCGGCTGAGCAGGATTCCGGCCCCGACCAAGAAGGCGTGCCAGCCCGTATTGTGACGCCGATCTTCTCCGGTCACTGAGCCCATCTCTCTGGCACCGGAAGAGAACTGCGCTGATATGCCAATCGCCGTTGCGGGTCGTCGCCGGGAAGGGCGGCCCCATAGACCATCAGACGATAAATCGCGTCCGCAACACAAGAAGCGTGTACTTTCCCCTCGGCGGCCACAGGGCAAATATATCCATGCACCATTCGAGAGTCAAGCGGGCCTCGAGACGGACGGACAATGATCTAAAAAAGATTTTCATGAGTCCATCCAGCGCCTTTAGGTGAAATGCGCAAAGGGGCGACCCTGAGTCGCAAAATCAGTCCCTGCCCGCATGAGCCGGGACTCGTCCCCTAAAAATAGGCTGAATCAGGAACCAGATCAGATGCGGCTCAAAGGGGAAAAGCCTGCACCCCTTTTAGCATACCGGATGTTGCCCAGAGACACCGGCGCTTCTGATCAGTTGGACTCTTCTAAAGATGGGGACGGCTCCATTTCGTGGATGTATCTCTCACCCCGAAGGGAAGAGGCAATGGCCGCTACCAGAGCGATGACCGCGGATCCATAAAAGGTTATCCTCAAACTGTCCATAAAGGCCGGCGCCATCAGCATGGGGAAAAACTCTTTGCCCAAGATCAAGTTCCTGGTGGTTGCCGGCAGGCTAGCCAGCGTTGATGGCGGAAGCAGTTGCTGCATAGGGTTGTAGCCGAGAAAGGCAGCAAAGAGCGCGGCCGTTGGCGGCAGTTGGGCCGCCTGTCTGGCTACCGCTGATGGCAGGCCCTGCGCGACCAATCCGGAATACAGAACTGGCGGCAGCTTTTTTGCCAAACTCATGGTGACAGTGCTGAAGATCACTGACATGCTCAGGAGAGCGCCGGAATTCTGAAGAGTGGCCCTCATCCCGGAAGCCACCCCACGGTGTTCCGCTGGCACCGAATTCATGATGGACGTAGTATTGGGTGCGGCGAACAGACCCATCCCCAGGCCAAAGGTCATCAGGATCAGCATGAACGGCAAGTAGGAAAAGTTGGCCGGCAGACGCGACAGCAGCAGAAAACCGACCGTCTGAAGCAGCATGCCGCTCGTCGAGAATCCCCTGGCTCCGTAACGATCGGAAAGCCAACCGGAGAGCGGGCCCATGAGAAAGAAGCTGCCCATCATGGGGAGCATGTAGATGCCCGCCCATAATGGCGTGTCCGCAAAACTGTAACCGTGCAGCGGCAGCCAGACGCCCTGGAGCCAGATGACGAGCATAAACGTCAGCCCGCCTCGGGCCACGGCAGCGAGAAAACCGCTCACGTTGCCGGCCGCGAACATGCGGATTCGGAACAACCCGAGGCGGAACATGGGATACTCGACCCGTGTTTCAATAAAGAGAAAGGCGACGAGCAAAATGGCCCCCGTCGCTACGCCGGCCTTTACCCATGGATTGCTCCACCCCATGGACGAAGATCCGTAGGGCCTAAGGCTAAAGATCAGAGCGGCCAGAAAGATTGTCAGGCCGGCGCCGAAGGTGGCGTTGCCGATGAAGTCGATCCTCTGATGGTGAGGGGTACTGATCTCCTGCAGTTTGAGATACGCCCATGCGGTTCCCGCGATCCCGACCGGAACGCTGACCAGGAAAACCAGCCGCCAGTGGATGGCGGATAGAAACCCGCCCAGGATCAACCCCAGGACAGAACCGCCGATGAAGGCAATCTGATTCAAGCCCAAGGCCATGCCCCGTTCTAAAGGGGGAAATGCGTCGGTCAAGATGGCGGCGCTGTTGGAGATCAAGAAGCCGCCCCCTATGGCCTGAAGTAAACGAAAGATGATCAGCTCCAGCGCCCCCGTACTTCCTTGGCCTGGGGTCAAAAAGAGCATGATGGAGGCGGCGCTAAAAATGGCAAAACCCAGGTTATACAAGCGAACCCGACCAAATATGTCGGACAGCCGGCCGAAAGATACGAGCAGGGTGGCTATCACCATCGAATAGCCCATGAGCACCCAGAGGAGATAACTCGCCTCGCCTGGAGCAAGCGGGTCGATCTTTATGCCGCGGAAGATGGCCGGCAGGGAAATCAATACTATGTTGGCATCGAGGGAGGCCATCAGCGCCCCGAGCGTCGTATTGGAAAGGGCAATCCACTTGTAGCCGGTCTTACGAGGAGAAGCCATTTCGGCCATAGGAGTGTCAGGTATTCTGTGCAAACCTCTTCTTTTCATTTAAGCGCGTTCTCCAGATCGATCGCCAAAATAAATCATCAGTAATGAATATATTATAGCCCAATCGCCATGGCGGAAAGTTCGCTTCTTTGACGTCTCTTCGACTGTGAGACAGGCCTTTCTGATAAAAGGCTGATGGCCAAGATAGTTGCTCTTCTGCCCGTCCAGCCACAAATTTAATTGATTTAGGCGAGGGCAGCGGCCCTCTATCGTCAACTTTGAAAGACTGCTGAAGAAATCCATTCAGAAATTCCTGCTCCGGCACAGGCACTAGGCTATGATATACTGCCTCTGATAATCATTTTTGAAGGCCGGTTGGGAGGATAGGCTTAAATGCGAAAAAAGGATCTCCATCAAAGATCTGATGCTCCCACGAACCAGCCGTTTCCCGGCCGACTGGCCAGTGAAAAAAAGAATCGTTTGTTGTTTGTTTCATTCTTGGCCATCGGAACCTTTTTTGCCCTGACCGCCCACCCTAAAGGACGACTCGAGAGGACGAGTCCGGCTCGAACCCATAAGCTCGGCGTGGTCACGCTCTGGCCGCAATACGTTAAGATGGACTCCTGGGCGGTCAAGTTTCCCGTGCCGCGCTCGCAAACCATCGTCGACATTGGCTTCACCGGTCGCTACGCAACCTATGAGCATGCGGACACTTGGTATCCGTCGTGGGCCTCCGACGGGAACATGTACTCGCCTTGGACGGATGGGCGCGTCGGGAGTGAAGAGTGCTCCTCGGGGGGAAAGGGCGCACGGACTGGCCAGGCGAAAATCGAAGGAGACGATCCTCTCCGGCTCACGGTCACGAGCTTGGGCACATTCGCTGGCGACCCTAGCCCCTATGAGGGCCGTTACCCCTGCGGCTCGCTGGTCTTCAATGGGGTCTGGTACTACGGCACCTATTGCCTCCTCGACCATCCGGGCTGGAGTATGAATTGGCCCATCCTCGGGCCGTTCGTTGGATTTCGGACCTCGGAGGATTATGGAAAAACGTGGGAACCGCCCGCTCTGACACCCCCCAACCCCCTCTTCGGGGAGAAAACTTCGGTCTGGGGCGCTGAGCCCGTCAAGATGGGATCGCCTCACTTCGTGGATTTCGGCAAGAATATGGAACATTCTCCTGACGGCAGGTCTTATCTTGTCGGCCATGGCGCAACAGCCCCCGACCCTCTTCCTCGCGCCGGGAACCTGAGCTGGATTTCAGGCGACGAGATTTACCTTGCCCGTGTCAGGCCTTCTCCGGAGACGATGAACGACGCGAAGAGCTATGAGTTCTATGCCGGGGACGGGCCGGACGGCAGACCCATCTGGACCTCCGATTTTTCAAAGATCGTCCCGATCTTCAGCTGGAATAATCACTGCGGCTGTGTAACGATGACCTACGACGCACCTCTCCATAAATACCTGATGTGGATCACCGACGGCTGGCCGACGATCAAGTCCATGGACACTTATATCCTGGAATCGTCGGAGATCACAGGGCCGTGGAAGATGGTTACGTACTGGAAGGACTTCGGGCCTCAGGCCTATTTTGTCAACATGCCATCGAAGTTCATGAGCGCAGACGGCAGAACGGCCTGGCTCTCCTATTCAGCGAATTTCACCTACGGTCAGGACGATCCAGCATATGCCGGGAACCCACCGGGCAGTACCTATCAATGGTGCCTCCATGAGGTCCGGCTGCTCGATCGCGCCGAATACGATAGAGTTGTCAAGGCCGGTGCCGGAAAATAAAAGCCTCATGCGAGTCAGTGCTGAAGTGAGATGTCCACAAGCCTCTGATCTCATCCGACGTGAGCGTTTAGATCACAGCCACAGCCGATAGAGTGACCCGCCCCCGCTCACAATATCAGCTCCGAAGTGAGGTTTTCGCCAAATGACCTTCTGGCCGGTGTTCAGATAGCCTTCTCCCATTCTGCCACGAGCTCCGGAAGGGAAAGACCGCAAATACTCCGGAGAGATGTGAAGTTCTTGTTCTAAATCATCGGTCCAGAAAAGCGTTCTCATATGAGACCTTCGCTGTGATCCCTCTCAAACCTTTGCGGCGAGTCGGCCGTCGCGAAGCTCGATCGTCCGGGCGGCCACCCGAGCCAGTGCCGGATTGTGGGTAACGAGGATAACAGTCAAGCCTGTCCGCTCATTCAGGTTCTTGAGGATGACTCCGATCTCTTCGCTTCGCCTCTTATCCAGGTTCCCTGTCGGCTCGTCGGCGAGAAGGATTTGAGGGTTGTTGACCAGCGCCCGCGCCATGGCCACGCGCTGCATCTCTCCGCCCGAAAGCTGGCTCGGCAGATGGTCCCTGCGGTGGTCGATCCCGAGGAGTTTGAGCACGCGGTCGACATTGGCGGAGGCCCCAGGCTTCTCGAAAAAGGCAAACGGCAGAACGACGTTCTCAAAAACCGTCAGAGTGGAAACGAGATAGAACTTCTGGAAGACATAGCCGAAGATCTCGCGTCGGATCAGGGTCAACCGGCTTTCCGAGAGGCCTTTCCCGTCCTCGAACACGGTCCGACCCTCGAGGACGAGCCGGCCCGACGTCGGATTGTCCAGACAGCCCAGAATGTTGATCAGGGTCGTCTTGCCGGAGCCTGAGGGCCCGACAATGGACAGGAAGGCCCCCTTTTCGATGTCGAGCGACACGCCGTCGACGGCTGGGATCGCCTCGGCGCCCCGGTGATAAACCCGCCTCAAGTTCTCGGCCCGGATGGACAGGCTTTTCGCGGCGTTCACGATTCCACCTCGCTCCGGATGGTGTCCAGAGGCCGCAGCCGGCTCGCCTTCCAGGACGGATAGAGGCCGCTGACGAGGCCGACGGCGGTGACGATGCCCAGCGTGGCCAGGACGAGGCGCAGGTCGATCGAGATGAGCCCGCCGCTCGGCGAGTACGGCAGAAGTTTCCGGATCAGGAGGTCGGTTATCCGGGCCGTGCCCAGGGCCAGAAGCGTGCCGGCGATCCCACCGGAGAGGCACAGGAGGACTGTTTCGAGCCAGACGAGCTTGAAAATATCGCCGGCCTGGGCGCCCATGGACTTCAGGATGCCGATCTCCTGGCGGCGCTCCATGACGGACATGAGGATCGTGTTGACGACGCCCATCATGGCGATGAGAATGGCGATAAGGGCGATGGAGAAAACCATGACCCGGGCCGTGGACACGAGCGTCATGATCGTCGTCTTGACCTGGGTCAGACTGACGACTTGAACGTCCGGGAGCTGGAACATCTTGTCCTCGAATCTGGCGATGTCGACATCCTTCCGGACCTTGATTCCGATGCCAGTGAGCTTGTCGCGGACGCCGAAGATTCTCTGGACGGTGCGGAGGGGGAGGAAGATCGTACCGTCGTCCTGTGTGCCGGTCCGGCTCAGAACGCCGACGACGGTGACCTCGACGTTCTTCTCGGGGACGAGATACTTGTCGCCGACCTCGCGCTGCTCGAGCTCCGCGACCTCGTAGCCGAAAACCGCCTCGGCGGCGCCGGGGTCCTTGAACCACCCGCCGGCCTTGAAAGGAAGGAAGCTCTTCATGCTCGGAAAGGTCGCCGGGTCGACGCCGAGGTAGGCGGCCAGGCCGCCGCTCTCGCCCTTGTTCGGGTCGAAGACGACCTGCATGAGCATGGGCGTCACCCCTTCGACCTCGGGCTCGCGGCGGATGTCGCCGGCGATCTCCTCTTTCATGTACCGGAGCCCAGTGCCGCCCTTGAGCATGAGGGTCGCCGCTTCGTAAGGACAGCCCTTGGCGACGACGAGCATCTGGAAGCCGAGGTTGTCGATATCCTTGTTGAGCGATTTCTCATAGCCGCTGTTGAAGCCCAGGAGGCTGACCAGGACCCATCCGGCGAGGGCGATGCCGACGACCGTCAGGGCGCTTCGCGTTTTTTTCCGGAGGAGGTTTTTGTAGGCAATCTCGAATAGGCCGATTTTCTTCTTGGCCATGCTTCATCTCCCTGGACAGAGGGGGACGGTATCCCCCCCAGGAGGCTGTCCGACTTTTTTATATTTGTTGCCCAGCAGGAATTCGTCGACCAGGATGAGGTTTTTCTTCGTCGCCCGCAGCGTCGCCCGGAAGTCCCTCTCGGCGTCAGGGTCGGGGTTCCTGATGCGGCTGATCGGGCCGGGAGGGTCCTCCTTTCCCGTGACGACGTCGTAGTGGTCGAAGTCCTTCAGGCTGAGGCCGACGAACTGCTTCCCGAAGGCCGGATCCCGGAACTTCGGAGCGGCCTTGGACGTGAGCTTTTGGTAGTAGAAGGCCTTGATGACTCCGTCCGGGTCCAGGGCCAGGAAGACCTGCAGCCCGCCGTAAGTGCCCTTCTGGTTGGCGCCGTGGATGTACCCGATGAGCTTATCGCCCCTGTAGATCTCGTACATCGTGTAAGGAACGTCGGCCGTTTCAAACAGCCCCTTGAAAGAGTCGCCGAGGCGCTGCTCGACCTCCCTGAGGAGGGGCTCCCCTCCCTTCTTGGCGATCGAGAAATAGAGGGTCCTGTATCCGGTGGAGTCCGGGAAAAGCCGTTTGACGTCTCGGTCGGGATCGTTGAGGTCGCAGCCGACGGCGGCGAAGAGCGCCGTCCGAAGGAGGAGCGCTAAGACGACGGCCGACGCCGCGACGGCTGGACGGCAAGCCGACCGCATGGGCCCCGTCCGCTCCCTTTCTCTGCCCTTTTTCTTCCTCGAATCTTCTTGCATTCTCCCTCTCCTTTCCCGGGGATCGTCCCGGTCACAGGCCCTTGTAGAAATAGACCTGCAGGACGAACCTCGTATCCTGCCGCGCGGAATCGTGCAGGACCATGGACCGGGCGGCGATATCCGCGGTGACCTGGTAGCTCAGCCCGCCGGCCAGCTGCCAGCCCCATCCGCCGCCCGTCCTCATCAGGACCGGCTGAGCTTCGATCCTGAGCCGTCCCTCGTCCAAGAGGGCCATGCCGGCGCGCCAGAAAAGGAGCACGATGCCGGCTCCGGCCTTCCGGCCGGCCATGACCTCGAAGCGGTTCTCAAAGTTCCGATAAAGGTACGTCGCATCCGCGGCAGCGGCGGCGAAATCGAGCGGCTCGGGGGCCATCAATTCGTTCCCCATCGTGTCGAGGATCCGGCCTCCCGCCAGTGACAAACCGAGGCTGTAATTATCCCTGGCCAAAACACCCTCGGAAAGGCGCACCGCCGCCAGGTAATTGCCCCTGAGGTAAAGCGGCATGCCGCTCCCCGCCGTTAGAGAGGCGGCGGCGTTGCCCCAGGAGAAATCGCGCTGAAGTCCCACGCCCCAGTCGCGCTCGAAGCCGAAGCCCATCATCGCCGGGGCCGGCATCAGAAGGGCGTGGCTGTCGAGCACCGCGTCGAGCCCAAGGGCCGGTCGGCTGTGCCCCGCCCAGATATCGGCGAAACCCGCCTTGTAGAGGAACGAAGCGTTGTAGACCTGGATCTCGAAAGGGTGACCGCCCTTCTGGTCATAAGCCACGCGCAGCTGCAAGGCCAGCACGCCGTAATCCCGCGTCCGTCCCGAGACTCTGTGCACCAGGTCGAAGCCGAGGCTGGGCTTCTGCATCGAGTCCTCAGGCGTCAGGGAAAAGAGCTGGACGGCATCCGCGGCCGATGAGTACGCCGCGACGCCCTGGAGCTCGACGTAGAAAAGTGTGGACTGCGCCCCCAGCGGGCAAGCCCCGAGCACGGCCAGGACCAGGAATGCAGCGGCGATGGACTTCATCGGGACCGAGGCTTCTGGACAAGGGGACGGGACCCTGCCGCGGCCCCGCGCGTTCCGGCGGGCGGGCGATCAGACATCAAAACTCAATCGGCCCCTGAAAATGACGACCTTGTTCCGCGAGAACGTGAGTCGGACCTCCCATTCCCCGGGCATGACAATGTCGACGGGCAGCAGGTAATCTCCCTTTTTGTTGAGCCTGAAAGCGACTTCTCCGGAATCATGGGCCCCCCGCATGGACGGCATGTCGGACCGTCCGGTGATGTCCAGGTCCGACATCTGCCGGCCGTCCTTGTCGAAGACCTGGACCTTGAGGATGAATGTCCCCATCTTGGGCGTCTTGTCGAATTCGTAGATGAAGTAGTTGACTTCGCCGATCCAGCATTTCTTGCCGGCCTTCGGCAGGTCCTTGAATCCGGGCTCCGGGGCCTGCACGCCGGTGGGAGTCAGACCAGACGCGTTGCAGCCAGAGCGGGCGGGCTGGGGGGCCGCAGCCATCCATAAGCAGAGCCACAACGCCATACCGATGAGCCTCGCGAGCTTGGCCATAGTGAACCTCCTCTCAGGGTGGGCTTCATCAAAGGATCCTGAATAATCCCCCTTTATTTTACCATTAACGCGCGCTTTGAGTGGCCTGGGTTTTTCTCTCATTATCCCTCGGCCAATTTTCGGGGCCGGTCAAGGTGTCGTCAAAACTGTCAAAAAAATCGCTTGACACGGAGCCGTCGAATATTATATAAGTTATTTGATAGGATAAGTTATATAAGCATGAAATTAACGACTCGCAGTGAATATGCCCTTCTGGCTCTGCTCCATCTCAGCCGGCATTCGGATGCCGAGTACGTATCGGTCGAGTCTATTGCGTCAGCCGAGGAGATTCCCGCCAAGTTTCTTGAACAGATACTTCTGACGCTGAAAAGGGGGCGCTATGTATCCAGCCTGAAAGGGCAGCGAGGCGGCTTCCGATTAGCCCGGCCGCCGCATGATATCAACCTTGCAGAAATCATCCGGCTTTTCGATGGTGCCCTGGCTCCGACTGAATCGGTCAGCAAATACTTCTACGAGCCGACGCCGATCGAGAAGGAACGGGGCCTTATCCGGGTCTTCAAAGAAATCCGGGATTACATTTCCGGAAAACTCGAAAAGACCACGCTGGAGGATATCAGATAAAAATTTTTAGTGAATAATATGACTTATATAATAGGGTAAGTATGAATTACGGCAGGGCTTCTTTCGAGCCTCTTAAAACTTCAGCCACAGGAGCAGGCGCGATGATCGAATCCGTCACCATTCTTGGAGGAATCGGGAAGAACGGCGAAGCAGAGCCGGTCGACCGGGTGGACATGAGCATGGGAAATGTCGTCAGCGTCGTGGGTCCTACGGGCTCGGGCAAAACGACGCTCATCAACGACATCGAGCTCTTTGCCGACGGCAATACTCCGACAGGCCGGAGGATCCTGATCAATGGTCGGCCGGCGCCCGCCGAATACAAGGAGAACCCGGCCTTCAATCCCATTGCGCTGATCACCCAGCACACGACTTTCCTTTCCGATCTGCCCGTTAAAGACTTCCTTGACACCCATGCGCGGGTCCGGAGCGGCCAGGCGTCCGAGATGAGTGAGATGATCCGAAAGACGACCGATTTCGCCAACCAACTGACCGGGGAGCCGATCCTTCTTCACAGCCGGATGACAGAACTTTCGGGCGGCCAAACCCGGGCCCTCCTGATCGCCGATGCCGCCATGATCTGCAACACGCCGATCGTGCTTCTCGACGAGGTCGAGAATGCCGGCATCCATCGTGCCCGCGCCCTGGAGCTTCTCCGCCGGCACCGCAAGATTTTCATATTCGTGACCCACGATCCCAGGATTGCTCTGCTGTCTGACTTTCGGATCGTGATGAACGGCGGAAGGATCATGAAGGTCCTCCGGACCGACAGCGGTGAGATGGAGTTCGCCCGCGAAGTGAGCCGTCTCGACGACGGCTTGAGCCGCTTGCGGGAAAAAATCCGGGTCGGGGAAAGGCTTGAGGGAACGTTAGCGGAGCTGTTCTCATGAAACTCCTGATCTGCGCAGGTCCAGCGACGACGGGCAAGACGTCTGTTCTCAGGCATGTCATCCGGAAGCTGATCATGAGGGGCGGCCGTCCCGCTTATCTGAAGATTGACGTGCAGTTTGCCGAAGAAGACGTGGAGCTGAGTCGGGAGCTTGGAATTCCCTGCCGGAAAGTCTACTCCGGCGAGGTCTGCCCCGATCACTGCAACGTGCTCGTCCTAGGCGACGCCTTGGCCTGGGCCGGGAAATCCGGTTGTGATTTCTTGATCGTTGAGACGGCCGGGCTTTGTCTCCGCTGTTCGCCTTACGTGGATGGAGGTCTCGGAATGGTCGTCCTGGAAGCCACGAGCGGCATGAACCTCCCGCGCAAGGTCGGCCCCATGCTTTCCCTGGCCGACGTGGCCGTGGTGACCAAGATCGATCGCGTCAGCCAGGCGGAGAGGGAAGTTTTCCGGGCTAGGATCCAGGACGCCGCGCCGGCGGTTCGCATCCGAGAAGTGAACGCACTGCATGGGATTGGCATCGAGCCGCTCGTTGATCTGCTGTGCAGCCATCCGGAGACGTCCCCGCGGATGATGCTCCGGGGAAGCCCTCCGGTCGGAACCTGCACGATCTGCGTCGGCAAGAAGGAGGTCGGCTGGCAATCGCATTTCGGGGTTGTCCGGCCCCTCGAAAACCAGACATTTTACCGGGGAGAGTAAAGGGAAGGAGCCGAGAATGAATTCTCCAAAAAATCCGAACCTGCCCGGCTTAAACTGCGGGGTCTGCGGATATCGGACATGCGTGGAGTTCGCCCGAAGCTTGGAGCACGCGCCAGAAATGATCGAACGATGCGTGCATGTGTCGCCCGATAAGCTGAGCGCCGACCCACTTGATCCTTCCCCCCGCATTCGTGAGGTTCCTCTGGTGAATGACTCGACCTTCGAGACTTCCGGCGCAACGGACATTTTTCGACGGGACGCAGTCATGAGCTCAGGAGAATGGCGCGACAGCCTCGGCCGCGAGTTCGATTTCTATCTTGAGCATTTTCCTGAGGATCCCGGGCCCCGAGAAGTCATAATCCCCCATAACCCCATGATCACACGGGAGATGGGGATGAAGCCGGGAGATATCATGATTGGCCGTCCTCTGGGCATGTCCTGCGGCTGTCCGGTTACCCACTGCGGCATGATCATGGATGTCGACAGCCGCACGGGAATAATGACTTGGTGTGTTACCGGGCCCCTCGATCCCCGCAGGAAGGGCTTCAAGGATGTTGGATACTATGTTGCCGAAGCCTATGAAGGGCTTATCAAGGACGCACGCTGCAAAATCCAAATCGGGGCGCGCTATTTTTTCCAGCCGCGGATGTGCATGCTGCAGTGGCGCCACAGCGGCCTCGTGAATTACCTCAACAGGACCTCCGAAGGCCTACAGGTCAGGCTTGAAGGGCTTTGGATTGGCTAGACGGAGACGGACGCGAGAGATTCTTGCTGGAATCGACCTCTTAAACAGTCCCGGATGGCTTCCGTCGCGGGCAGGGAGGCAAAGGTTCGTCAGGAAACAGATCCTGGGCTTGGGCCTCGATACAATCGAACGGATCACAGCAAGTCTGGCAAACGCGCTTGAAAGCCCTGAACCTCAGGAGCTCGATCTCGGGAGTCAGAAAGTCAGCCTTGACGGGTTCCGCGCGCAGCAGGTCGGTGCTCATATATTTCTTGTTGTCGTCGGGAAAAACGGTCACAATCGTAGCCCCCGGGCCTAGCCTGTTCAGAACTTTCAGTGCGCCGAGAAAGTTGGCTCCGGAAGAGATTCCCACGCCGATGCCCAGGTCCGCCGCCAATTTTTGGGCCATCAGGATGGCGTCCCCGTCATCGACGCCAATCACTTCAGACATTTCCTTCGCTTCGAAAATCGGAGGAATAAACTCGTCTGAAATCCCCTGGATGCGGTGCTTTCCCATTTTACATCCCGTGGACAGGGTGGGTGCGTTGGAAGGTTCCACGGGGTAAATCTTGATCTCGGGGTTGCGTTTTCGCAGGAAACGCCCGACCCCCATGATCGTTCCGCCGGTGCCCACGCCGGCCACAAAGGCATCGATCGCGAGACGGCGAAAGCTCAATTGCCACCAAATCTCGGGACCCGTCGTCTGAAAATGGGCCTCAATGTTGTCCTGGTTGGAGAATTGTCTCGGGAGGAAGGCGTTCTCGTTGTGACTCGCCCATTCCTCTGCCAGGCGGATGCTCCCGACAAATCCGCCCTCCTCCCAGCTGACCAATCGGATCCTCGCTCCAAGGCTGCGGATGAGGTTCTTGCGTTCTTCGCTCATCCAATCGGGCATGAAAATGTGGACCGGATGGCCGAGAGCGCGACCGATGGCGGCAAAAGAGATCCCCGTGTTTCCACTCGTCGCTTCGACAATCCAGTCACCCGGGTGGAGCACGCCCCTCTCATATCCATTCTTGAGAATATGGAATGCCATGCGGTCCTTGATGCTTCCGGTCATATTGAGGTTCTCCGCCTTGGCGTAGAGCGTTTGGGGTTCGTCGCGGTAAAGGAAATCGACCGCCAGGAGCGGAGTGTTCCCGATCAGACTTGCCAAACCTCCCACCCGGGAGAGCACATCCTGGCTTAGCATCTCAGATTCCGGCAAGAAGATTCATACCAGACCAATAAGGATTCGTCAATCCCCAGCATGGCGCCGGGACATCTCTGACGGCTGGAAATATTCGCTACTGTTGATTACTCTCGCCGGGCTGCCTTTATCCAGTTTTCCGCTTATGAATCGTGTGCGAGATGGGAACTTCATGGTTCCCTCGTCCAGGCCGCGTCTGTTCCCTTACGGATTCTTCTTTCCTAAAAGACAGGGGCCTTCTCCCTTTTCCGCCGCAGGCGTTCCAGCTCCTCCGCTGTTGATCCAATTCTGCCTTTTTCATTGTTGCCTCACATCCCGCCTCCTGTATTATCCGTCGCTGAGCGCATTAAATCAAGTACGCCCCCCTTCCTGAATGACAAGGACTGTAGGCAAATCTTTCTTGGCCGAGGCGAGAGATTAGCGCAGACCGGACACGACAGCATATTGGCGCCGAGCGAGAGTGATCGAAGCCTCCCGGGATCGGTTTTTCTTCGTCCTCTGCCCGATCACGGATGCCGATTCTGGCACGGAAATCTATCCTCCATTACGGGCCAAGATTTGGCGACCAGCTCACCTGCTCAGGTCCGAAACAGGCGCTCCAGAGGCACCTCTATTCGGCTCTTTGAATGTTGCCGCCGCCGAGAACGAGATCGTCTCGGTAAAAGACGGCCGATTGTCCCGGTGTAACGGCCGCAACCGGCTTGGCAAAGTTGATCAAGACGCTTCGGTCGTCGAGCGGGGTAAGTCCGGCGGGAAGGGGTATCCCGGATGAACGGATCTTCACCAGCGCCGCAGTCGGGACCTCAAGAGTTTCGCAGGCGATCCAGTTGCAGCGGGTCACGAGACATGACCGCCGCCGAGCTTCATGCTCCGGGCCGACGATCAGTCTGTTTCTCTCGGCGTCAACGGCGGTCACGTACAGCCGCGTCCCGGATGCGATGCCCAGTCCTTTCCGCTGGCCGACGGTATAATTCCAGACGCCCCGATGACTTCCGAGAACCGTCCCTTGGCCATTGACGATGTCCCCCGGCTTGTCATCCTGCCTGAGAATATCCTTGAGGTCGCCTCCGTAGAAGTCCTGGCTTTCTTTCCTGTCGTATACGGGGAGTCCGCTTTCCCTGGCGATGCGCCTCACGTCGTCCTTGGCGAGCTCGCCGAGCGGGAAAAGGGCTCCCCGGAGTTGATCCTGAGAAAGGCGGTAGAGAAAATAGGACTGGTCCTTGCGTTCATCCCGCGCCTTCTTCAGGAGATACCGTCCGGACTGCGGATCGCGTTCGATGCGGGCATAATGCCCGGTCGCAAAACGATCGAAGAGAAGACCGGCATCCCGAGCGGCGCATGGCAGAAGGCCGAACTTGACCTTCTCATTGCAGCGGACGCAGGGGTTCGGTGTCCTGCCGCTGCGATACTCGTCCCGGAAATAGCGCAGGACCATATCCTCGTAGCCGGCGGAACAATCGAAAAGAAAGAACGGGATCCCGATAATCTGACAGACCTCTCTGGCGACGCGAATATCTTCGGCCTCATTGGGGCCGTAACAACCGCTCCTCTTCACCGCGGCGGCCTGTCCCGAGGGCCACAGCGCCATCATCACGCCGGTCACGTCGTGACCGGCCCTCTTAAGGAGAAGGGCGGCGACGGACGAATCGACGCCTCCGCTCAATCCGATAGCGATCTTCATTCGCTTTTCGTGCCGAGCTCCGGGAGGGCCTCGTTGAGGCTGCCCGTCCTGTAGCCCTCGATATCGAGACCGATCCACGAGTATCCCAGGGACTTTAGGCATGCGGTAACCCGGCGGATCGTCGCGGGCCTCAGGAAACGCGCAAAATCCTCTTCGGGAATTTCGATCCGGGCCAGACGGTCGTGGTGGCGAAGCCGAACGACCGGGAATCCCAGGCGCCTGATGAAACTCTCCCCCGCGTGCACTTTTTCCAGGACTTCGACCGTGATCCGCGTCCCGTAGGGAACCCGGCTGGCAAGACAGGGATTGGCCGGCTTATTCCAGGATTCCAGGCCTAGCTCCTTTGCCACGGCGCGGATATCGGACTTGGTCAATCCGGCCAGAACGAAGGGGCTTGTGACGCCATACTCCTCCGCAGCCTTTCGTCCGGGACGGTAATCGGCGAGGTCGCTGGCGTTGGTTGCATCCAGGATGACTGGCCCGCCTTCCCGAGAGGCCAGCTGGGAGATCTTCGCATAGAGTTCCCGCTTACAGAAGTAGCAGCGGTCACTTGGATTTGCCGCGAATTCTGTGCAGGCCAATTCATCGGTTTCGAGGAGGACATGCTTGACGCCAAGGG
>Ga0187771_10001002_pt1 | contig 18466 bp, 12 predicted proteins | sample 0116_SJ02_MP15_1_FD_133139 | JGI IMG/M metagenome (GOLD analysis project Ga0187771, IMG submission 133139) | Tropical peat soil microbial communities from peatlands in Department of Meta, Colombia - 0116_SJ02_MP15_10_MG | ecosystem: Environmental > Terrestrial > Soil > Wetlands > Peat | place...
CCCACGCAGAGCTTGATCGATAGTCGCCAGATGCCGTCAGGACCTTTCTTTATGAGATGAGCCTTCGTACGCCATCCGTTGAAATCACCTGCAATGTAAACCGTCTTGGCATCAGGTGCGTAAAAAGTTATATCTACAAAACGCGAATTAGCTCTCCCTTTTGTGATTGATTCATTCAATCTTTTTACTATCTCAGAAACTGCCATACTATTGACTCCTCATCGGGAGGAGATTTGGGACTTTATCATTCAAGCAGTCTTTTCAGCCTCCTCCGAATATGTGCCGTAGCGCGCTTCGCTGTTGCACTTAGCGCGATGATAAAATTTTTTTTGAGCGGCCGCGGCGTTGGATGCGGCACCCATCCATGTTTTAAGCACAGGGTCTTGCAATGCCCGGGCAAAAGAAAAACTGATCTCCCAAGGATGGTTGCCCAAAGCATTCATAGCATTTAGATGTCTCGTAGCCTGTTCAGGACTCTGACCTCCAGAAAGAAATACAATACCGGGGACAGCTGCAGGGACGACCCGACGCAGGGTCCTGAGGGTCGTTTCTGCGACTTGTGAAGCTTGAACCTGATTTGGAGAGTTCTTCCCAGGAAGTACCATGCTGGCCTTGAGCAGCATGCCTTCAAGATGGACGTGGTATTCACGGAGTGCAGAAAAAACGTCGTCAAGCACTTCAACGCTCACTTCCTCGCATCGATTGATATCATGGTCTCCGTCCATCAAGACTTCGGGTTCAACGACCGGGGTCATGTTTGCTTCCTGAGAAAGAGCGGCAAAGAGCGCAAGCGTCCGTGCATTAGTATTTATATTTAGTCGGGTAGGAATGCCACTGCCGATGGTTATGACGGCCCTCCATTTCGTGAATCGCGCACCCAAGTCACGATACTCCTTCAAGCGTTCTCGAAGACCGTCCAGGCCGGCTGTTAATTTTTCGCCGGGAAAACCAGGCATATCAAGAGTTCCTTTGTCAACTTTGATGCCTGGGAAGACACCTTTTCGGTTCAACAGCTCGACAAATGACTTTCCGTCACGCGTCTTCTGGCGGATTGTTTCATCGAACATGATCACGCCGCTGATGTAATTTTCTATGCCGGTTGTCGTAAAGAGCACTTCACGATAGGCGCGACGATTCTCTTCGGTAGATTCTATGTTCAGCGCAGCAAATCGTTTTTGTATCGTCGGGAAGCTTTCATCTGCAGCTAACAAGCCTTTACCTTTGGCCACGAGTGCACGAGCAGTTACTTCAAACTCATTGCTTTTTGTCATCTCAAACCTCCTTCAGGTGTTTGTCCAAACAGGTTGTCAAGACATGCAGATGTTAATTTGCTAGTTAAAGTTTAGCACAATATATTTAAAGGATGTCGAACTGGTACTATTTTCTTAGCACTTAGTAAAGTACAGAGTGAGGAACTGAATGAACAAAGGTGAGAGAGACAGCGGCGAAGATATCTTGTTTGAAACCCCTTCGCACTACACTAGGGAAACGGCGCCTGCACCGAGGATGGACTCTATCTCGTTTATGAGCTGATCGTTTGGGTTTACGCGTATGTCGCGACCCACAGATATCAGTGAGTCTTTGCGCGTGGGGTTCTGGAGGCGGAGATAGACGGGGATATCACCCTGATAGCGGAGGAGTATGTCCTTGACTTTCAAGAGATCTTCCTGAGTTAGGCCGGTTGCAGAAAGATTGATGTCCAGACGCGTGGTCCCTTTTTTCTTGATGTCAGAAAGCAGATGAATGCGCAGGGCTTTGATTTTGTTGCCCTGTTCACTTTTATCGAGTTGTCCTACAACGATGAGCGGCGTATCGGTCAAAAGCAAATGGTGCGAGTCTTTGTAAAGATCGGGGAACACGATAGTCTCTACAGTACCCGAAAGGTCCTCCAGATTCAGGATGGCCATTTTGTCACCCTTTTTTGTGACCTTTTGCTTTAGCCCTGCGATGATACCGCAAATGGTTATCTCTTTTCCGTCGGGAATGCTGTCGAGGGTCTCTGTCGTTACCGAAGCATAGCGTTTTATATCGTTCTGAAACGTAGCAAGGGGATGGCCGGAAATATAAAAACCCATGCTTTCTTTTTCATAAGATAGAAGTTGGCTCTCTTTCCATTCAGGCACGTTCGGAAGCTGGGGATCTTTCTGGTCGCTCATGGAGTCGAAGATACTGAACTGGCCGACAGCCTCTTGTTCCTGGTGCTTTGCAGCCTGGCCCATCATCATGTCGATGGCATCCATCATCTGGGCACGACGCGCTCCGGTGAAATCAAAAGCCCCACACTTGATCAGCGCTTCAATAACGCGGCGGTTCACCCTGCGTTGGTCCACCTTTTTACAAAAATCGGCAAGTGAGGCGAAAGCCCCTTTGCTTTCCCGCGCTTCGATCATGGCCTCGATGGCAGAGATACCCACGTTTTTGACCGCGGCAAGGCCGAAACGGATGGAACCAATGGTGCTGCCCGGCTCGATGTTTTCCCGGTCATGAGCATCGACAACCGTAAAGTCCCATCGACTTTCATTCACGTCAGGAGGCAGAATGTTGACGCCCATCTGGCGTGATTCGTGGATGTATTTCACGACCTTATCCGTATCCTGAACTTCGCTTGTGAGCAGGGCAGACATATATTCGACAGGGTAATGCGCCTTGAGATAGGCAGTCTGGTACGTGATGAGGGCGTATGCTGCACTGTGGGACTTGTTAAATCCGTATTCTGCAAACTTGGCCATGAGGTCAAAAATAGCCCCGGCCTTCTTGAGGTCTATGCCCAACTTCTCCGCACCTTTCAGAAATGGAACTTTCTCCTTCGCCATGACCTGGGGGTCCTTCTTTCCCATTGCGCGACGCAGGAGGTCCGCATCGCCCAGAGAATAGCCCGCGAGAGTGCGGGATATCTGCATGACCTGTTCCTGATAAACGATGACGCCGTAGGTGTCCTTCAGGATCGGTTCGAGCTGGGGAAGTTCGTAGGTAATCTTAGTGAAACCTTTTTTGCGCTTGATGAAGTCATCGACCATACCGCTTCCAAGCGGACCGGGGCGGTAGAGGGCCACCAGGGCAATGAGGTCCTCAAAGACACTCGGCTTCATCTTGATGACGATGTCGCGCATGCCCGATGATTCGAGTTGGAAGATGCCCGCAGTCTCGCCACGGCCGAGGAGTTCGTACGTCTTTGCGTCGTCCATAGGGATGCGGGATATGGAAAATGGCTCGGTTTTTTCAAGGGGGGCTTTCAGCAGCCGTGCATTGATGTTGTCTTCGGCCTTTCGAATGACAGTGAGGTTCCGGAGGCCTAGGAAATCGAACTTCACGAGGCCGATCTTCTCCACGCCCTTCATGTCGAACTGTGTCGTGATCTCGTCCTTCGGTGTTTTAAAGAGAGGCAGGTACTCAGTCAGCGGTTCCTGTGATATAACCACGCCCGCAGCGTGTTTCGATGCATGGCGCACCTGACCTTCGAGGAGGAGTGCAATCTCCATGAGCTCGGCAATTCGGGCGTCCTTATTCATGGCTTCTTTTAGTTTTGGTTCCTGCTCAAGGGATTCTTTCAACGTAATATTCAGTTTGTTCGGAATCAGCTTGGCCATTCTGTCGCATTCGGCATAGGGGATGTCGAGCACCCTGCCCACATCGCGGATAACACCTTTTGCCAGCATGGTGCCATACGTGATGATCTGAGTCACGTGGTCTTGGCCATACTTTTCTGTGACGTATTTCAACACCTCGTCGCGCCGGTCCTGGCAGAAGTCCACATCGATATCAGGCATGCTGATACGTTCAGGGTTCAAAAAACGCTCGAACAGCAGGTTATAGGGGAGGGGATCGAGGTCCGTAATCCGGAGAGAATACGCTACGAGGCTGCCAGCAGCAGAACCGCGGCCGGGTCCGACGGGTATGCCATGCTCTTTTGCATAACGGATGAAATCAGAGACGATGAGGAAGTAGCCTGCAAAACCCATTTTGTCGATCATCTGGATTTCGAACTCAAGCCGGTCGCGATAGGTCTTTTTATCGATACTGCCAACACCACGCACGGCTTCGATCTCACCGAAACGTTTATCAAGGCCTTTCCGGGCAAGTTCGGCCATGAAGGTTTCCCTCGTATATCCTTCAGGAACAGGGAAATGCGGAAGATGATATTTGCCGAGTTCAAGCTCCAAATTGCACCGTTCGGCTATCTTGACCGTATTCGTTAGAGCTTCGGGGATATAGGAGAAGGCTTTTTTCATCTCTTCAGGAGTCTTCATATAAAAGGTTTCTGAAGAGAACCTGAGACGGTTTACGTCCTTGACGGTCTTGCCGGTCTGGATACACAGCAAGGCGTCGTGGGCCTTGTGGTCTTCCATGTCTAAATAATGACAATCATTGGTCGCGACAACCGGAATGCCCGAGTCCTTGGTCAACTTCAGGAGCTCGCGATTCACATGTTCCTGCTCCGGGATTCCATTGTCCTGAAGTTCCAGGTAGAAGTTGTCTTTGCCGAAAATCAGTTCATATTCTAAGGCGACTTTTTTCGCGTCTTCGTATCGGTTCTGAGTAAGCAGAGATGGTATTTCGCCTCCGAGACAGGCCGAGAGACCGATGAGCCCATCGCTGTGCTGCCTGAGAAGTTCCTTATCGATGCGCGGTTTGTAATAAAAACCTTCGAGGTAGGCTGAAGTCACGAGCTTTACAAGGTTCTTATACCCTTGTTTGCTCCGTACCAGCAGGATAAGGTGGTAGGAGGCTTCTTCATTCTGACCTGCAGGCGCTGACTTATCGAACCGTGATCCGGGGGCTACATAGATCTCACACCCGATGATCGGCTTGATGCCGGCCTTCATGGCTTTAAGATAAAAATCTAAGGCTGAGAACAGGTTGCCATGGTCCGTGACGGCGACCGCGGGCATTTTGAGGTCAATAGCTTTTTTTATGAGGTTGTCGAGGCTGATCGCGCCGTCTAAGAGGCTGTATTCGGTGTGGAGATGAAGGTGGACGAAGTCGGCATGATGCATAAGATTAAGACCTGATACGATTTGCAACCACAGATGAACACGGACGGACAAGAGAAAAAAGAAAAAACAGCAGGTACAACATATGAATCTATAGAAGTCTTAAATGTCTCTTAGACTGTGCGAATCTGTGCTATTCTGTGGTTAAGAAAATTGGAGGCGGCGATCGGATTTGAACCGATGAATGAAGGTTTTGCAGACCTCTGCCTTAGCCACTTGGCTACGCCGCCCTGAAAACAAAAAAGTTAAAAGATAAAAGTTGTATACTCTGATGCCGTAACTTTTAACTTTTAACTTCTCGCGAAAAAACTATGGAGCGGGTGGCGGGATTCGAACCCGTGACCCCAACCTTGGCAAGGTTGTGCTCTACCAGCTGAGCTACACCCGCATGAATTTGACGCAGTTTGCACCTCTTCAGGCCTTGCAAATATAACAAAGTGGTCTAACCTTGTCAACAGAAAAGTATTCCCGCACTTGACGATGCAGCGTTAGTGTGGTAATTTGATGTTATCAAAAAAACAAAGAGATACTGGAGGTTATGGAGGTCTATGAACACCGTTAAGACAGTAGGTTTAATGACATTTATGATGGTTCTGTTCGTGGCCATCGGCGGAGCGCTTGGGGGAAGAAGCGGCATGCTTATGGCCATCCTGTTCGCCACGATTACGAACGTTGGTATGTACTGGTTCAGCGACAAGTTGGTGCTCAGCATGTACCATGCGCAACCCGTGACCGAAGCCGAGGCGCCTGAACTTCATGCAATCGTGCGAACCCTGGTTCAGAAGGCCGGCATGCCGATGCCCAAGGTTTATATCATCCCGGAAGAGACACCGAACGCTTTCGCAACGGGCAGGAACGCTGAACACGCTGTTGTCGCCGTCACGCAGGGAATCATGCGCATCCTGTCCCGGGAGGAGCTGAGCGGTGTCATCTCACATGAACTTTCCCATATCAAGCACCGAGACATGCTTACGGGTACCATTGTTGCGACCATGGCTGGCGCGATCAGCATGCTTGCCCAGATGGCTCAGTGGGCGATGATTTTCGGGGGTGGGAGCAGACGGAACGATGATGAGGGTGGCAGCCCGATCGTGGCGATCGTCATGATGATAGTCGCACCCATTGCTGCCATGCTCGTGCAGATGGCCATTTCCCGTACCAGGGAGTACGAAGCGGATAAAGGTGGTGCCGGCCTGTGCGGGAACCCTACCTGGCTCGCTAACGCGCTTTTAAAACTGGAAAAGGGATCACAGCTCGTACCCATGGAGGATGCCAAACCGGCCACAGCACATATGTTCATCGTAAACCCGCTAACCGGCGGAGGCCTGGTGACCCTCTTCAGCACTCACCCTCCGATTGCCGAACGAGTAAAACGGTTGAATGAGATGGCGCGGGGACGCTAGTCAGACGATGATGCCATTTATAGTAATTTCCTGCCATCGGTCATAATCCAGGTGAATGAATAAGGTTGTGGCTGAGCACAGACTTTTTCCAATGATAACAATGACACGAATGAAGCTTTAAGCCAAATCGTGTCATTATTTTTTTTACGACATTCTTAATGAACGTTCTCTTTACTTATCACCATACAATAACTTTACGCCATCCCTCAGAGTTACTTTGGAATACCGCCGGCGAACTTGATATGCCAGGAGATGGAGAATCGCACATTGAAAATACTGTATGTTTGTAATGCGTCGAATTTTATCGGCATCGGCGGAATGGAATATCATTTGTTAGACATTACGACGTGGATGGAAGGACATGGAGTCCCTACTGCTCTAGCAGTGAGAAAAGACACGTTTTTCCACCGGAAGATTTTACATAGCAGGCAAAACGTCTACCCCTTGTCCTGGACAGGGCTCCATAAAATCCTTTCGTTCTTTCAAGTGGCCAAAGCTATTCGCGAGTTTTCCCCGGACATTATTTCGATTAACAGGGAAAAAGATATCATCCGCATTTTTTTTATCGCCAAAATAGTCGGGTTATTTTTAAAGAAAAAGCCGAAAATTGTCGCTGTTTTTCACAACCCCGGCTGGCAGCGGTTTTATATTCTGGGGATGCTGGACGGCATACTGTTCCCGACCCTATTTATGAAGAAGGGCTATCTGCCAAACAACAAAGGGGCAGATGCAAAAGCAGCAGTCATATATCACGGAATCAATGTGCATGCTGTTGATATCGCAGAAAAGCTCAACCCCGAGCGGGAGCGCAAGTTTTTCAAGGGCAGAGGGTTTCCCTTAATCGGCATGATCGGTGAAATGAGGAAAAATCAGACCGAGTTGATTGACGTTGCATATCATTTGAAGAAAAAAAGGAAGGACTTTACCATTGTGTTTGTCGGGAGAGGTAATGACGATGAAATCAAGTCGCTGCACGATAAGATCGACCGTCTGGGGTTATCGGAAAACTTCCTGTTTACCGGCAGGGTTGACAGGAGCCTCATACCCGATGTGCTGTATGATCTTGACATATCCGTTACGACGAACCGCGACGAACCTTTTGGTATCGTGCATATCGAATCACTTGCCTCCTGCACACCCCTTGTAGCATATAATTCAGGGGGGCCGGTCGAAATACTGGAACGGGGCGGCGGCATCCTCGTAGACGGAGGTCCTGAGGAAATGGCGGAAACAATTTTTAAAACTATTTCCGACCATGAATTGAGAAAAAGGTTGGGGCTCGCAGGTAGAGCTGCTGCCGAAAAATATTTCAGCATTGACGCTATGGGAGAGCAGCATTGTAAATTCTATCAAGCTGTTCTGGAAGGCACGCTCTCTAAAACAACATGTTTAGCGTAACTTCCGGATTGACGAATGCGGTTTAGGTAACCGATTGTTATGATCAATAAAAAACCCCGGCTTTTTAAAACCAAGCCGGGGTTTCATTTTGAACTTGAGGGGAGGGAATTATAATTTGCCAATCTCCTTCATCCACTTCGGATACCGTTTCTTCGCTACTTCGAGAGGGACCATACCGTCGATCATAATCCTAAGGACACCTGGGTTTGCAAGCGTGCCGAGATAGATATGGGCAGGTACCGCGACGACGAACAGAACGAAGCAGAGATTGTGGATCAAATGAGCGACGATCGTAAGCGTCCTGATGCCAGGAACAAGCCAAATGATAAAACCGGACACTGCAATGCCGAGACCGACAATCACGATCACAAGGTAGTAGAGCTTCTGGCCCGTGTTTAGTCTTCCCATGGGCGGTACTGCTACGGCTTTTTTGGTTAGGTATCCGCCGCCCATTTTGAGCCAGTTCCAGTCGTCGCTATCCATGCTTAGCGCTTCGTGCAGGTAGCTGAACATTGTGCTGAAAAGAGCGATCGAAAACACAATGCCGGTCCAGTTGTGTACGACCTTCATGGCATAGTTGCTGCCAAACAAGGCATACACCTGTTTCAGCTGGAACAGAAACCCATACCCCGTGATGATCAGGAGGATGCAGCTCACTGCGAGGACCCAGTGATTGATGATCTCTTCCGTAGTCGCTTTTCTCACCGTCTCACTCATGATTTTTTCACCTCCTCATCATCCTTATGGGGCCCGACAGCCACATAGTGCATTAGCGCTCCAGCTACGACGCCTCCGAGACCGATAACAGCCAGCGGTTTCAGCACGTTGTGCCAGAAAATGACGCTTTCCGGGATTGCTGGATTGTCATTCATACCGTAGATCCTCGGTGCGTCTTTAAACGCATACAATGTCCCGAGTCCTGTGAGGTCAGCCTCTCCATAGACTTTTGCATATCCCGCTTTTTTTGCCAAAGAAATCAGTTCGTCACGGTCACCGAACTTGATCGCCCCCGTAGGGCAGGTCTTAGCGCATGCCGGCGCTAAACCCTCGGCGATCCGGTCGAAACAGAGGTGGCATTTCGACACTTTACCCTGGGCGTCGTATCTCGGCACGTCAAAGGGGCATCCGGCGATACAAAGCTTGCAGCCTATGCACTTTTCTTTATCGAATGCCACAGCTCCTTCATTCGTGCGATAGAGCGCGCCAGGCGCGGGGCATATCTTCATGCAGCCAGCGTCTCCGCAATGCATGCACCGTCGGCTCACGAAGAGCCATTGCACAGGATTTGCCCCCGATGGGACCTCGCTATACCTGATGATATTGTAGGCAGAAGGCGTTAAGTCCGGTGGATTCTGGTAGCTGCCGGAGTTAATCGTCTTCTGGCCGGGAAGCTGGTTCCAGCTCTTACATGCGGTCTGACAGCCACGGCAGCCAATGCAGACCTCAGGCGATATCAGAAGAGCCTTCCTATTTGCTGGAGTTGTCGCCATATATTCCTCCCTATGCCTTCACGATGTTGACCATAAAGGCCTTGGATTCCGGTATCATAGTATTAGCGTCCCCAATAGTCGGCGTAAGCAGGTTTGCGCTGTCGCCGCTGCTGCCGTCCTCGGGATACTGCCAGCCGAAGTGCCAGGGCAGACCGATCTGATGCACCGTAGAACCCCCGATTTTAAATGGCTTGAATCGGTTCGTCACGAGAGCGACGGCAGAGAGCTGTCCGCGGCCGGACTTGACGATGACCTTTTCACCGTTCCTAATGCCTTTATTTTTTGCCAGCTCTTCGCTCAATTCGACGAACATCTGGGGCTGCATTTCGAGCTGCCACTGCTCGTGCCGCGTCAGGACCCCGGTCTGCCAGTGCTCGGAAACTCTGTAGGTTGTTGCCACGAAGGGGTACCGTACATCACAGGAGAAGAACGCATCTTCCTTTTCGCCGAAGAGCTTAATTGTTGGGTTAATGCGCTGCTTAGACATCATATTTTCCTCGAGCGGGCATTCCAATGCCTCGTAATGCTCTGGGAAGGGGCCATCCGCAAGGCCAGGGCCGAAGATCGAGCCAACGCCTGTCGCAAGCATTATGAAGGGGTATTTGCCTTTTTCCGTGGCCATTGGCGGTGCGGGACCATCTGGTACATCACCTACCCAGGTACCGGGCTTCTTTGAAATTTGGTCCTCTTTGACTGGATCCCACTTGATGACCGCACGTTTTGGATCCCACGGCCTCCCGTTAGGGTCAACGGAAGCGCGGTTATAAATTATCCTCCGGTTCACTGGCCAAGCCCAAGACCATTCAGGGAACATGCCCAATCGCGTAGGGTCATTTTTCCCTCTGCGTGCCATCATGTTGATTATTTTGCCTTCCTTCTGAGTATAGCTCTGGGAATATATCCAATTACCGCAGGACGTAGTGCCATCTGCCTGCAAATGGACGAAGGAAGCACAGAGATCGCCCTTTTTACCCAGGAGTTTAGGAGGGGTAACACTTTTATCGTATACATCCTCTAGATAGTAGCCGTTGATTTCTTTTGCAACATTATGAATATTGATTTCCCTAACCTTACCATTCGGCCCTTTCTCACCATAGTTCCAAGTAAGGTTCACTATAGGTGCCGGAAACTTTCCACCTTGTTTTTGGTAAAGAGTCTTTACGCGGAAGTAAAGCTCATTCATGATTTCCGAATCAGGCTTGGATTGACCTATAGGTTCTATGGCCTTGGAGCGCCATTGTGCCCATCGTCCTGAATTTGAAATGCTTCCTTCTTTTTCGACTGACGATGCTGCGGGAAGCAGGAAGACCTCCGTCTGGATTTCCTTGGGGTTCATACCCGGACCTTTCCAGAATGAACCGGTCTCATTATCGAAGAGATTGATGTTCACCATCCATTTAACCTTGGAAAGTGATTTACGCACCTTGCCCGCATTTGCACCCGAACATGCCGGATTCTGGCCCCAGGCAAAGAAGCCTTCGAATTCACCCTTGTCCATCTTATCGAAGAGCATGAGCCAGGAGGCGTTCATGCCTTCGTCGAGTTTTGGAAGCCATGAGTAACCGAAATCATTGTCCTTATGGGCAGCGTTACCGTAGATCGCCTTGAGGTAGCTCGTAATATATTTTCCACGGTTAGACCACCAATTCACACTCTTGGGATCTTTTGTTTTCGGCGTATACTTTTCTATATAGGTTTTAAGATCGGCGACGGGACCCGTGGGCGTTGGGAGATAGCCTGTAAGCGTGTTGAATAGAAGTCCATGATCGGTAGATCCCTGGACATTACTCTCACCGCGAAGAGCGTTAATACCGCCACCTGCCATTCCGACATTGCCTAGGAGAAGCTGTATTATCGTCATGGCCCGGATATTCTGTGTCCCAATCGTGTGCTGGGTCCAGCCCATCGCATATAATTCAGTCCCCACACGATTCGGCTTCCCGGTAGAAGCATATAATTTATACACTTCGATGAGTTTTTCCTTGGGTGTTCCAGTGATGCTTGACACCTTGTCAAGGGTGTAGCGTGAATAGTGTTTCTTCAGGAGCTGGTACACGCAGTGAGGGTTCTGGAGAGTGAAGTCCTTTTTCGGGATGCCTTTCTCGTCCATTTGGAATGACCAGGTTTTTTTGTCGTATTTCCTCCCCTTTGCATCGTAACCTGAGAATAAACCATTCAATTCTCCAGGGCCTTTAAAATCCGGATTCACCAGGAATGTGGCATTGGTATACTCTACGACATATTCCTTGAAATAGAGATTGTTATCGAGAATATACTTAATCATCCCTCCGAGAAAGGGGATGTCCGTGCCCGAGCGCATGGGCGCATACACGTCCGCTTTTGCGGCAGTCTGTGTGAATCGGGGATCGACGACAATAAGTTTTCCGCCGCGCTCTCTGGCTTTCATGATCCATTTCATGGAAATGGGATGGTTTGATGCGGGGTTGCTCCCCATGACAAGAATAACGTCGGCATTGCTAACATCTATCCAATGATTGGTCATTGCACCGCGTCCGAACGACTCTCCCAGAGCCGCTACAGTGGCGGAGTGTCAAATACGGGCCTGGTGTTCGATATAGACAAGGCCCCACGACCTCAACATTTTCTGGAGTACATAGCATTCTTCGTTGTCCAGGGCTGCGCTCCCTACGTGGGCGATGCCGTCAGTCCTGTTCACGACAAAGTCTTTTGCCACTTCCTTTTCAATCCCGTCAGCGCCCATCTCTTTCACTTTGGATTTCGACGTGGTCTTGAAGGTTCGGTCCCGCGTATCTTTCACCCTTTTTGCAATTTCATCGAGCGCCCAATCCCACTCAACTTCCTTAAACTCATCTGCTCCTGGGGCACGGTACTTCGGCTTTGTCAGTCGCAGCGGATTGTTCACGAGCTGATAGAGCGATGCACCTTTGGAGCACAGCGTACCTTCGTTGATGGGATGATCGATGTCGCCTTCGGTATTCACGACCTTTCCGTCTTTCGTCTGCACGATGATGCCGCATCCGACAGAACAGTAGGGACATATTGTTTGCGTTTCTTTGGCGCCCTTGATACGCAGGCCTAGTGCGTAGGCCTTTGCAGGATCAAGATTGACGCCTAGCGAGCCGAGTAAAAATGTGCTGCCGGAAATTTTGAGAAACTCCCGTCTCGAAACACCCATATCACTATCCCCCCTTAAAGTAGGATTCTTAAAACATTTTATGTGTGTTCATGGTAAAATAAACATCTGGGTAGGTAAGTCTCACATGATGAGGATACTTGTTCAACTAGAGTTGAGTAAAGAAATTTTCACTTTCCTGAGGATTGAAACCATCATAAAATGATACAATAGTCAACTTGGAAGCGATTATATCAAAAATTTGTGAGGTTGTCGAGATATAAAGAAAAGCTTCGATTTGTAAATTTTGTGGCATCCTAATGTTGTTATATGTCGTAAACAGCTAAAGGTGAGTCCAGAACAAATTTTTTTGACATCCGTGCGTACATCTGCTATCTTCTGAGGGACCTTGAGAATGAGTCGGAAAATGTTCAGTTGCGAGATTATTTTCTTTCTGGGTTAAAAAACGCTATAATAAACAATAGAAACCTGTTGGTTATATGATGCCCGCTATGAAAGGAGAGAGAGTTCGTGCGATATCGTTACATTGCCTATAAATATTCTCGGCAGGGGCGCTCAGAAGCGACATTTCAAAACGCCTGGGATACATTCGGCGCATGGCCGCTCCAGGCAACGATCCTCTGGCACCCGCCTACGGACATCTATGAAACTCCTGAGGAAATCATAGTTGTGATCGAGCTCGCGGGCGTGACCGAAGATGGTATGACCGTAACGCTATTTAGCGACTTGCTGGTAGTGGAAGGCAGGAGAGAGCAGCCGGCACTCAACGATATGAATGCTTGTCACCAGCTCGGCATAAAGTATGGAGATTTTCGGTCTGAGATAGCCATCCACGCTCCCGTAGACCATGATAATGTGAAAGCCGAATACAAGAACGGATTGCTCAAGATCACACTTCGCAAAATTAAATGAGCGGTAAGGATGATTCATTGAAACTGCCTAACTTATTGACAAAATTTATAAAAAAACAGGCCAGGAGCCAAGCCATGGAGATTAATCAGGAAACCGATAAAGAAAAAATTCCAACGGTGCCTGCAGAACTGCCTCTCTTACCCTTGAAAGACACAGTCGTGTACCCGTTAACGGTCTATCCTCTTGTGATCGGAAAAGAAAAATCGATAAAACTTATAAATGACGTGACAGTCGGCGACAAAATACTAGGGCTGACCGCACAAAAGAAAATCGATAGCGAAGTCACCGGTCTCACTGACATGTATTCCATCGGGACCATGGCGAGGATCCTTCAAATGGTCAAGGTGCCCGACGGCACCTTGCGGGTTCTGGTCCAGGGAATCGAGCGGATCAGTATATCGGGGCTTTCACAGACAGAACCTTATATCAGAGCCCGGGTCCGGGCGTTACCAGACAAATTAGAAAAGTCCGTGGAGCTTGAAGGGCTTATGCGAGGCGTGTCGGAGATGTTTCAAAAAATGGTGTCGCTTTCGCCTAACATGCCGGAAGAACTTTCCTCTGCAGCACTGAACATCGAAGACCCGCGGCAACTGACGTATTTAATCGCCACAAATATCCGTCTCGATCTGCCCCAGCGGCAGGAGATTCTTGAAACGGACGTTGTATTTGATAAGCTTACCAAGCTGATGCAGTACCTGAACCGGGAAGTCGAAGTGCTTGAACTCGGGAGGAAGATCCAGGGCCAGGCCAGGGATCAAATGCAGAAAGCTGAGCGGGAGTATCTTTTGCGACAGCAGCTTTCGGCCATCCGCAAGGAACTCGGTGAAGAGTCCGATGAAGGCTCGGAAATTAAGAACCTGCGGGAAAAGATCGACCAGGCAAAATTGCCGTCCGAGGCCGAGAAGGAGGCTAAACGTGAGCTCAGCCGGATGGAGAAACTTTCTTCTGCGTCGCCCGAATATTCGGTCATTCGCACATACCTTGAATGGATGACGAGCCTGCCGTGGAACAGCACTTCGGCAACACCAATCGATATTGCGAAGTCTAAACAGACGCTCGACGAAGACCACTATGACCTGGAGAAAGTCAAGAACCGAATTCTTGAATATTTGTCTGTTAAAAAACTAGGTGAGGAACGGGGTAGTCAGGAGGGGATCAAGACGCGTGAACCTATCCTGTGTTTTGTGGGTCCTCCTGGAGTTGGGAAGACGTCGCTTGGACAATCGATCGCTCGGGCCCTCGGCAGAAAATTCATGCGCCAGTCCTTCGGCGGCCTGCATGACGAAGCCGAAATCCGCGGTCATCGCAGAACCTACATCGGCGCCATGCCGGGCCGTATTATCCAGGCACTTAAGCGCGTGGAGACCAGGGACCCGGTGATCATGCTGGACGAGGTTGACAAGATTGGTGCGGACTGGCGAGGCGATCCCTCTTCGGCGCTCCTCGAAGTGCTCGATCCTGAGCAGAATAAGGATTTCCGCGATAATTACCTCGATGTGCCATTCGATCTCTCGAAGGTCTTATTCATCACCACGGCGAACCAACTCGAGACCATACCGCCGCCGCTTCTGGACCGGATGGAAGTCATCCAGTTGCCTGGATACACGGAACATGAAAAATTGAATATCGCGCAGAAGTATCTTCTACCGAAGGAAACAAAAGCTAATGCTCTCAAAGCCGACGAGATTGTAATACCGGAGGATACGCTGAGGGCCATCATAAAAGACTATACACGCGAGGCGGGGGTCAGGAACCTTGAACGGGAAATCGCGAATGTTTGTCGCAAAGTGGCCAAAGCCGTGGCCGAAAGCAAACCGACACCGATTACCGTTAAAGCAGAGGAACTCAATGACTATCTCGGGAGACCGCGGTTCTTTGCCGAGACTGCAATCATGATTGACAGGCCAGGCGTTGTCACAGGGTTAGCATGGACGCCGACAGGAGGCGACATCCTTTTCGTAGAGGCAACTCAGATGCCAGGGAGTAAACAGCTGACTCTCACAGGGCAGCTCGGTGACGTCATGAAAGAGTCCGCTCAAGCCGCGCTTTCCTATGTTCGCTCCCAAGCCGAGGCTTTCGGCATCAACAAGGACTTCTTCGAAAAAACCGATATTCACATCCATGTACCGGCAGGGGCCATACCCAAAGACGGACCATCAGCAGGCGTCACGATGACAACAGCAATCGTTTCCATGTTGACCAGTAAATTAGTAAAGCAGGATTTAGCCATGACCGGGGAAATCACGCTCCGTGGCAAGGTTATGCCCATTGGCGGCGTGAAAGAAAAAGTGCTTGCGGCCAAGAGGGCAGGAATCAAAACGGTTATTTTACCTGAAAAGAACAAGAATGATCTGGATGATGTTCCAGAGGACGTGCGTAAGGAAATGAATTTTATTTTTGTCGACACGATAGACCAGGTGATAAAGGCTGCTCTGGACAATAGGAAATGATACCAAACGTCGGTGACGAAGAAATTAACAAGAAGGCACGCCTCCCGCCATGGTTTAAAATACGACTTACTGTAAATGATCGTTCAGCCAAGGTGCGGGACCTTATCAAAAGCAATAAACTCCAGACGGTTTGCAGGAGTGCGGTCTGCCCAAACCAAGCTGAATGCTGGAACAGCGGAACTGCAACATTCTTAATTCTTGGCAACGTCTGTACGCGCGGCTGCAAATTCTGCAATGTCCCGAATGGGATACCTGAAGACATTGATAGCGATGAACCTAACCGTGTTGCAAGTGCTGTAAAATCGCTCCAGCTCAAATACGCCGTCATCACGTCTGTAACAAGAGATGATTTATCGGATGGTGGAGCTTCGTTTTTTGCAAGGACCATAACTGCAATTCATGAAAATGTACCAGGATGCTGCGTTGAAGTCTTGGTTCCGGATTTTCAAGGTTCGCACTCCTCTCTGAATACCGTTATTGATGCATCTCCCAATATCTTAAATCATAATCTTGAGACCGTTCCATCTCAATATCCCCGCGTCAGGCCGCAGGCGGATTACTATCGATCCCTGGAGTTGCTCGACCGGGCACGTTTGTCCGGAATTGTAACGAAGTCCGGTCTTATGCTTGGTTTTGGAGAAAAAATCGATGAAATCCGGGCGGTTTTACGAGATTTAAGTAACGTTGCCTGTTCAATTCTGACGATAGGTCAGTATCTGCAGCCGGGGAGATATCATCTGCCCGTCGTTAAATATTATCATCCCGATGAATTCATGTCGCTGCGTGACGAAGCTATGAAAATGGGATTTAACCAGGTAGTATCGGGTCCACTGGTTAGAAGCTCATATCATGCTGAGGAATACGGAAGGTGACAGAAATTGAAGTGGAAAGTGAGGCTAAATAATACATTTTATCCACGACGAGCATCTATGGAACTGAAAAATAAGAAAATAGAAGAGATAATTTCCTTTCTTTCTCTGTATCTTCACGGCAAGGAAATGGCGTTGAAGCTGGCCTTAGTAACATTTTTCTCAAAGGGCCATCTGCTGGTTGAAGACCTGCCGGGCCTCGGTAAAACTACCCTCGCCATTGGCATTGCGAAAGCCTTAGGGCTCCGATTCGGGAGAATACAGTGTACGAGCGATCTGCTCCCAAGTGACATAACCGGTCTATCGATTTACAACAAGAATACGGGAGAGTTTGAGTTTCACTCGGGCCCCATCTTTAACAATATCGTTCTCATCGATGAGATAAACAGGGCGACGCCTAAAACCCAGAGCGCCCTCATCGAAGGCATGGGCGAGAAACAGACCACTATTGAGCGACAAACTTACAAGCTGCCCAAACCGTTTTTCGTCATTGCCACGCAAAATCCTGTGGAGCAATTTGGCACTTTTCCACTCCCCGAATCGCAGCTCGACCGCTTCATGATGAAGATCAGTATCGGCTATCCATCGAAGGGCGCGGAGCGGGTCATACTACAGGGTGGAAGCAGGCGGGACGAATTGTATACACTTGATCCGATGATGACGAGTGAAGAAGTCGTGAGCATTCAGGACGACATCACTAAAAACGTATTTGTTTCGGAAAAGATACTTGAATATATACTCGCTATTGTGGAGGCAACAAGGATGAGCAAATACCTGCTCGCCGGAGTATCGACGAGAGGAGCTCTCGCGATAACTGCTACGGCGAAGGCTCATGCCTATTTTCAGGGTAGAGACTTCGTGGTCCCAGAGGACATTAAAGAACTTGCTGTGTATGTCATTCCGCACCGGGTAATTTTCAGGGAGGAGTATGAAACCCTGGAAAAAAAGGAGTTTATAACATCGCTATTAGATCAGGTTCAGGTTCCAGCGTAATTAGGGGTACCAGGGCAGGATGGTTATACGTAGCCCTCACCATTGCCTTGGGCGTTTCCGCTGTTAATACCGGCAACAATCTCATTTACCTCATCACGGCCGCATTCCTCAGCTTTCTGGGCGTTTCCGGCGTTTTCGGGAAGAGCAATATCGCAGGTGTTACGGTTGAGTTCGGCGTGTTTGGGGAAACCTACGCAAAGAGGGAGTTCCCGCTTAAGATCCGACTCGTTAACCGACATCGTTTTCTGCCATCCTTCCTTATCAGGGTACGAATCGGCACCAATGAAACGCTCTTCCCTTATGTGGGCGTCGGGGCTTCAGAGGAGAAATATATCAAGATGATAGCCGGAAGACGCGGCAGGCACTCCATCAATGCCGTCAGTGTCTCGTCCGCATTTCCATTCAATTTTTTCGTGAGACTCCGCAGCATCAATACCCCTTTTGAATATATCGTCTTTCCCGAGCCAAAAAAGTGCGCAATGGGTGATTTCCTAGAGAGAAAGCACAAAGCGAGGGGAGAGGCGTCTTCAAACCGGACAGGATATGAGGGAGAATTGATGTCCGTGCGAGATTATGCATACGGAGACCCGATGAAATACATCCATTGGAAAGCCAGCGCGAAGTCGCAAGAACTTAAAACCAAGGAGCTTTCATCTCTTTCGCAGAGACCGGTTGTCATCGACTTCGAAAAAACCGGGATCAAAAACAGGGAAGAGCGGATTTCGTGTGTTACGTATCTTATACTACTCCTATACAGACGGAATATACCGGTGGGACTGCGAATAGGGGGCCTTGAGTTTGGGCCCGGAACATCCGCATCCCATAAAACTGAAATGATCAGGGAG
>Ga0187771_10001003_pt1 | contig 18465 bp, 16 predicted proteins | sample 0116_SJ02_MP15_1_FD_133139 | JGI IMG/M metagenome (GOLD analysis project Ga0187771, IMG submission 133139) | Tropical peat soil microbial communities from peatlands in Department of Meta, Colombia - 0116_SJ02_MP15_10_MG | ecosystem: Environmental > Terrestrial > Soil > Wetlands > Peat | place...
GGGCGCGGGCCAAGGCGCCCGCATCCTGGTCGGCATCTTTGTGGGGACGGGGATCGGGGGAGGCATCCTGTTTGACGGGCAGCTTTACTCGGGCTCGCGAGGGGCCGCGGCGGAAATCGGCCACAACGTGCTGCTGGTCGATGGCCCGCGCTGCGGTTGCGGGAATCGGGGCTGCGCGGAAGCGCTGGCCAGCCGCACCGCCATGGAGCGCGATGTACGTGCGGCCATCAAGCACGGCGAGAGGAGCATCGTGCCCAAACTCATGAGGGAGCGCGCCAAGGATCGCATGACCAGCAGCATCATCCAAAGGGCGCTCAAGAAACATGATCCCGTGATGCAAAAAGTTATGAAGCGCGCGGAGTATTACCTGGGGATCCTGGTGGCTAATGTCGTGAACACGCTCGATCCCGATTGCGTGGTGATCGGCGGAGGAATCGCCGAGAGGCTGGGGGAGGCTTTCGTGGCACCCATCCGGCACACCGCCTACGAGTGTTTTCTCCGCCGCCACGATGCGGAACGGGTCAGAATCGTGCCGGGCGCGCTGGGTGACAATGCGGGACCTCTGGGGGCAGTCGTTCTGGCACGGCAGCGCCTGAAGATTGCCTCCAGGAACTGAAGAGCGGGCCGAGGAGAAGGTTGGCAAGCAGCCGCCGACGGTTTTCGTCCGGGCTGGCGGGGTCCAGGCCGTGGAAGGTCACCCGATTCAGGATGTCACCGTGCTCGAGCCCGTCAAGGTCGTGATGAAAGGCGGGCAAGTGGTAAAGGAACCATAGTGGATTACAGACGAGCGGCGGTGCTGGCAATTCTATTGGTAGTGCTGTATGTGGTGGCGCGCGTCTTGCATCCCTTCTTGCCTGCATTAGTATGGGCCGCCATTCTTGCTACGGTCTTCTATCCCCTTTTTCAGCGAATGGCCCGGCTCCTCCGGCGGCCCCCCCTGGCGAGCGGCGTCACCTGTTTGTTACTCACGCTGGCGTTCGTTCTTCCCATCCTGCTGTTGCTCTCTCTCCTGGCCGGAGAATCGGCATCCGCTTACCGGATGCTGGAGGCGCGCATCAAGCCGGGCGGAGCAGGGGAACTTGCGCAGCTCCGCAATGCCCCTGCTTTTCAATGGGTTCTCGCCAAGCTGCAAGAGTTTGGCCTGCCGGAGCCCAATCTGGCGGATGCGGGGATGCGAGCCCTGCGCGGGGTCAGCGAATTTCTGGTCAGCCACAGCGCCTCCGTCTTTTCCGGCTTTATCCATTTTGCGCTCAACTTCTTCGTGATGATATTCGGGGTCTATTACCTATTTTTGAATGGCCCGACAGTCCTGCGAGAAATTCGCGGCTTGAGCCCACTTCGGCGCGAACACGAAGAGAGAATCATAGAAAAATTCCGGGGTATCGCCCGGGCGACCTTCATGGGCAGCCTGGCGACCGCGCTGATCCAGGGGACGGCGGGCGGCCTGGTTTTCCTCTTCTTTGGCCTGTCTTCGCCCCTCCTCTGGGGAGCGGTGATGGCGTTTCTGTCTTTGGTGCCGGTGGTGGGCACGGCTCTGATTTGGGGGCCCGTGGCCGTTTATTATTTTCTGACGGGGGTTGCTTGGAAGGGCGTCCTGCTGCTCGTCATCTTTGTGGGCGTGGTGGGGGTCGTTGACAATGTCGTGAAACCGCTTATCATCAGGGGCGGCACGGAGATTCACACCATATGGATCTTTTTGAGCATCTTGGGCGGCGTGGGTGTCTTCGGCTTCCTGGGCTTTGTGCTCGGGCCCTTCTTCGTCACCCTCCTGTTTGTCGGGGCTGAAATCTATCGAGTGGAGTTCGGCAAGGAGCTGGGGAAAGACGCCGCGCCTTGAAGGCGCGCGGGAGTCAGGACCAAAGTTTCGAAGGCTGAGTTAGGAGCGCTCAATGGTGAAACCTTAGTGGGGTGAGGCTCCGCGATGCAAACCAGACGGGCACTGTTCGCAATCGTCCTCTTTTCGGCAGTCTCCAACGCTCAAAGTCAATCCAGTTACATCCAGGCTGGCGCGGATGGAACGAGCTGGACGATCGGCAACGGCTTGGTCGAAAGGGAATTGCGTTTCGATCCGCGCGCGGGACTTTACACGTCGAAGTGGCTCCACAAGGTGACGGATACGGACTTCATGCAGCGGGCGCGAAGCTCCAAGAATTGGGGTCCGGAGTTTAGCTTCGATCTGGACGGCAGGAGGATCGCGGGCGCGCGGGGGGGCAAGTTCGAATTTCTTGGCGCCGCCGAGGGCAATCCCGCGGTATCAGGCAAGCGGCTGGGCATTCATCTCCGGTCCAAGTCGCCGCCCTTGCTGGTCACCGTCTTCTACGAGGTCTACGATGACCACCCTGTAGTCCGCAAATGGATCACGATTCGTAACCAGGGCGCCCGGCCCGTCACGCTCTCCCATTTTAGCTTCGAGGCGGTAAACGCCGTTCCGGGTCCGCCGGCCGATTTGCAGGTTTCGGGATTCTACGGCGTCCAGCCTCGCGAGATTTTCTTCACCGGTCGGGTGGAAGACGCGGCGGTTGTCGAACGGAACTCGCGCACGGGAGAAGGTTTCGTGGTGATGAACGAAGCCCCAGGCTACACGAAACGGACGGAGATGGCAGGCTGGGGTGAGGGCTTTGCAGCAATGTACGACACCGACCTCTTTCCCTTCGAGCGGCGAATCGAGCCCGGTGAAACGTTTACCAGCGCCAAGTGTTCGACTGCGTTTTTCGTGGAGGGGCAGGGGGCAGCAGACCCCCATTGGGTGCTCCCGAGCTACACGTCCGAAGTCTTGCTGAAAAAGGGAGCGGGCTATCAACCTCCCTGGATTTACAACACTTGGGAGCCTTTCGAGCGCGGCATCAACCGCGACATTGTCGCGGATTTGATCCCGATCGCCGGGCGAATGAATCTCGACATCTTCACGATCGACGACGGGTGGCAGGCGGACTATGCAGAGAACCGCGTTAACCTCAAGGCATTTCCCGCGGGGCTCGAGGAAGTCGGCCTGCTGGCGGGGCGGAACGACCTGCGGCTGGGGCTCTGGGTGCCGCTCGCCGCGGTCAGCCCGAACACGGCCGTGTATAAAGAGCACCCCGAATGGCTTTGCAAGGATGCCAAGGGCGCGCCGAAATTCACCGGCACGGCAGCCGGCGGACAAGCCGTCATGTGCCTCGCCACGCCGTACAGGGAAGTGGCGGCCAAGCGCCTCAGCCAGCTCATCGCCCGCTACCATTTGAAGTACGTCAAGGTGGACCTGACGACGGTCTTCAATGCTTACGGTGAATCGCCCGGCTGTTACGCCGCGGGGCATGAGCATCACACCTGGGCGGAGTCACTCGAGCGGATATATGAAGGCATTCAATACGTCACGGACCATGTCTACCGCGACCACCCCGACGTGCTGCTCGACCTCACCTTCGAGCTTTGGGGCCAGAAACACGTGATCGATTACGGCCTGCTAGCCGCCGGCGATTTTGATTGGCTGAGCAACGTTGACGATGAGAGCCCCGAAGCCGCGGGGCCGCGCCAGGCCCGCACGCTGCTTTATCAGCGCGCGCTCGCCATCCCTGTGGAGGCCATGCTTATTGGCAACTTGCACGCCGATACTCCTCCCCTCGAAGAGCGCCTGGCTACGGCCATGGGCTCGGGACCGCTGTTTCTAGGTGATCTGCGTAAGCTCACTCCCGCCGAGCAGGATCGGTACGGCGAGCGGATTCGCTGGTTCAAGAAGCTTCGCCGCGAGGTGGCCATCAACGAGGGTTTCTTTCCCCTGGGCGCGTGGCAACAGCCTGGCGCCGCGCAGTGGGACGGCTTTGCGCGCCTGAGCCACACGGGCGAGGGGTTGATCGCGCTTTTCAGGAATGAAGCGGCTGAGGAGCGCGCGGTCGTGAAGCTGCGGGCGTTTCCTGACGGGACGTTTCACCTTCGCGCGGCATTGGGCGGGGAGGAACTCGGAACATATACGGGCCAACAACTTCGCAGTGGGGTTGAGGTCCGCCTGCCAGCTAAGAACCGAGTCGAGGTTCTAGAGCTGCGGCGATAGGGTCACACCGGTTTGATCCTCCGGGTAGGCCCGCGGTGGGGGCGAGCTTGTCGCTGCGGCGTTTCAGACACCCACAAAAGCCACTCCTACAGTGAATCGATAAAGACGATATACGACGCGCCCCAGAGGTTGGTGGGGATGGAGCCGCGAGGCTGGCTGGTGATGATGATGTTGAAGCCGCCTGCCGAGGTAGCTGCCTGCGCCAGCAGGCTCTCGGCTGGGGCGCGGGAGCCGATCCGGGGTTCGATCAAGGCGAGATGCTCCAACACCGGGTAGATGATTTCCGCGGACGGCGACATGGCGGTCTCGAAGCCGTCGCTGCGGAATTGCATCTGGGCATCGATCTCATAAAAGTGCCAGGCGAGGCAGGCGCAGAAAGTAACGGCCTTCTCAAATTTCGCCAACATCGCCTCATCGGCCTTGGGGAGGTTGGGGTCGAACACCAGCAGCAGCCGGCGCTCGTCCTCGCGGGTGAACTCGCGGACTTTGAGTTGTTGCGCCTTGGCGGAAGCCTTCCAGTCCACGTGCCGCGCCGTGTCGCTTTCCTGGTAGTCGCGGATGGCGTAGAGGTCGTGCCCGCGGCCTTTATAGGAGCTTTCCATCTCGCCGCCGATTAGGGGAAGAATTTCGTAGAACTCCTCCGTAGGCTGGACATTGGGCAGGACAAGAATCTCCTGCTTGCTCGGCACCTCATGCGATTTGCGCAGAAAACCGAAAGGGAATTTGGTCCCGACGCGAAAACCTTCCTGGGTGTAGCGCCCGCGGCGGGGGAAGGTCAATTCCACGTGCTGGGTCACCGAAGCGCGCCGGGGAACGAACGGGATGTAAAGCGGCGCGTCCAAGATCTGTCGAGGGGGCGCGAAAGCGGCGTGCCGGGGGCGCTTGACTTTCTCGGGTTCGCGTGCCGAGATCATGAGGGAAAAAGACGGGAGGAACCACTTCAAGTTCTGGACGGTCATGCGGGAGATCATGGGCTGCTCGGCAAAAACGTGATCGGGCAGGACGAAATCCAGCTCGATTTGTGACAAGACGATTCCGGAGAGGATGCCGGAGACCAGGATGCCAGCCAGCAGGCTGGCCAGAATGATGAACAGCAGATTGTTGCCGGTGTTCAGCGCGGCGATGGCGATCACCAGGATGATGAACAGGTACACCAGGCCGTCGCGGGTGAACTCGTATTCGATCTTCACCATCCAGCGCTCGAGCGCCGTCCGCTTGGCGAGGTACGGAACGACCTTGACGGCGACCACGGCCGTGAGCAGGAGAGCGAAGGCGGCGGACCAGGACGCGAGCTCCGTGCGTCCCGTTTCTCGCAGGGCGCTGGAGTAAAGGGCCAGGAAGAAAGCCAGGCCGAGACCGAAGAGCGCCAGCAGGAAGCGCCGCCAGGCTGGGCGATCGATATGCACCATGCGGTAGCGCGCGAATAGCCAAAGGTCGCGCATCACACCGCCGCTGGAGGATTGGGAGGGAGGGGACATGAGAGGACAATTGTAACGTGCCAGCAGAAAAACCGAAAATTGGAAAATGGAAAATCGAAAATCGAAAAGCGGGACTTGCTATCCCCGATTAACATCCCTCTGCCGCTAGTCCACTGGCCGTCGAGACGGACCAATTCGCGCTTTAAGCTGACAACTGACCACTGAATGCTGCCTTTAGAGCGGTACCGCGGTCGATTCGACGATTTCCTGCAGGATGGCGTCCGCCTGGTCGGATTTCTTGAGAGTGGAGATGTAGCGGGAACTCACCACGCAGCGGTGGGCGAAGACGGGAAGGATGAGCCGCTTGAAATCGTCGGGGATGCAGAAGTTGCGCCCGTCGAGGAACGCCAGCGCCTGCGCGGCGCGGTAGAGCGACATGGAGCCGCGCGGGCTCACACCCAGGCTCAGGTATTCATGGTGGCGTGTTTTCTCGACGACCGCCAGCGTGTAATCCATCAACTGGTCATCCACGCTGACGCGCCGGACGCCCTGCTGGATCTCCACCACCTCCTCCGCTCCCATCACCGGCTCGATTTTGGCCAGAGGCTCGGAATCCGCGAAGTTGCGCAGGATTTCCTTTTCGCTTTCGCTATTGGGGTAGCCGATCCTCAGGCGCATGAGGAAGCGGTCGAGCTGGGATTCGGGGAGCGGATAGGTGCCGTGATGCTCGATGGGGTTCTGAGTGGCCATCACCATGAAAGGCTGGGGCAGGGGGTAAGTGCGGTTGTCCACCGTCACCTGGTACTCGTTCATCGCCTCCAGCAGCGCGCTTTGGGTCTTCGGTGTCGTGCGGTTAATCTCATCGGATAAGACGATATTAGCGAAGATCGGGCCGGGCCTGAACTCGAAGCGCTGGGTCTGCTGGCTGAACACGCTGATGCCGACGACGTCGGAAGGGAGCATGTCGGAAGTGAATTGGATACGCTGGAAAGTGCAGTGGAACGACCGCGCCAGCGAATGCGCCAGCGTTGTCTTGCCGACTCCGGGCACGTCCTCGATCAGCAGGTGGCCGCGGGCAAACAGGGCCACCAAAGCCAACTGGATGACCTCGTTTTTCCCCCGAATGACCGACTGGACGGATTGCTGGACGCGGGCGAGAAGTTCGGGGGTGACGCCCGCCTGGTTATTCACTGCTGCTTTATCCATGTGCTCGGGTCTCATCCCGTAGCGCCGGGCGTGCCGCCCCAAAAGGCGCCAACACTGTGCCGGCTGCCTAGACCGCAGCGCGAAAATTTGCTATGTTCGATTGTTGTCCCGGGCGGTTAACTCAGCGGTAGAGTGCTATCCTCACACGGTAGAAGTCACAGGTTCGAATCCTGTACCGCCCACCACTTCCACCCCGCTCACGCAGTAACGCTTATTGTATCGAAAGTTTGAACCTCCACCAAGATATTTCCCAGCCGACGGGAGCGGCTCAGAACCTTGTTTGTGTTACACTTCCGGCGGGTGGGACGTTCCTCCTTGCCGAGGTTACCGTGCTCAAGATCGGCATTGTGGGTCTCTCGCAGGTCGGCAAGACGACGCTGTTTCGCGCTCTGACCCAGGCGCACGGCGCGGGCCTGGGATCGGCGCGACCGGAGGCGCACGTGGGCGTGGTGCGCGTTCCGGACGCGCGGCTCGATCGCCTGGCGGAGATGTACCATCCCCAGCGGACCATCCACGCCACCATCGAATACGTGGACACACCCGGCAGCGTTATCGAGCTGGCCCGGACGGGCGTGCAGTCTCAAAACCTTCGCGAGATGAACGCGCTGGCGCACGTGGTGCGGGTTTTTGAGAATGAGCTGGTTCCGGCGGAGGGCGGCTGCGTCAGCCCGAAGCGCGACATCGAGAACGTGGAGCTGGAGCTGATCCTTTCCGATTTGGGGATGGTGGAGAAGCGGGTCGATCGGCTCGAGAAAGACCTCAAAAAGCAAAAAAGCGCCGCCCTCGAGAAGGAGTTTGAAGCTCTCAAAACCTGCAAGGCGGCGCTGGAGAAACAGACCCCGCTGCGCGAGGTGTCGCTCAGCGCCGATGAGGAGCATGTCCTCCGGGGCTTCGCCTTCATGTCCTTGAAGCCCGTCATCGATGTTTTCAACCTGGGAGACGAGGAGTGCGCGCGCATGTCGCAGGGCAGGGCGGCCGAGCAGTTCGCCGCGGAAATCGGCATGAAGGCGAGGCCGCATACAAGCGTTGCCGCGATCTGCGGGAAAGTGGAGGCCGAACTTGCCGAACTTACGGAAACCGAGGCGGCCGAGTTCCGGGCGAGCTATGGGATGCGGGAGTCGGCGGGGGCGCGGCTGATCCACTCCACCTACGCGCTGCTGGGGCTGATTTCCTTTTTCACCACGGACGGCGGCGAGTGCCGCGCCTGGACGGTTCGCGCCGGCACCAGCGCCTATCAGGCGGCGGGCGAGATTCATTCCGATATCCAGCGGGGGTTCATCCGGGCCGAGGTGGTGAAGTTCGAGGCTCTGGCGGCAGCGGGAAGCGTCGCGGAGGCGCGCGCTCACGCCCAGCTCAAGGTCGAAGGGAAGGAATACGTCCTTCAGGACGGAGAAGTCGTCCACTTCCGGCATTCGGGATAGCTAAGGGCTGCAAAAATGACAAGTAACGAGTCAAGTGCGATTGCTCGTCACTTGTCGCTCGTCACTTGTCACTAAATGAGTTACCTCTGGATCAGCTTGGCACTGGGGATCGTCGCCGGGCTCGCCAATATCTTTGGCGGGGCGATTGTCTCCGCCCGCCCCTGGAGCCGGAATTTCCTGGCTTACTTCATCGCCTTCGGTTCCGGGTTCATGCTGGCCACAGCGCTGACCGTGATGGTTCCGGAGAGTTTCGAGCGGATGCTCGCCACCCGTGCGGCTGTCTTCATCTTGGTCGGCTATTTCATCGTGCATGTCTTCGAGCACTCTTTGCCGGCGCATTTTCATTTCGGCGAGGAAACCCACGCGGAGGAGTTTCTCGACCCCGGCGTCGCGTATACGGCGTTGGGCGGATTGCTGATCCATACTTTTTTCGACGGCGTTTGTATCGCCAGCGGATTTCTCATTTCCACCTGGCTGGGCACGGTCATTTTCGGCGCGGTCATCCTGCACAACATTCCCGAGGGTTTTACGATGGCCTCGATTATGAGAGCGGCCAAGAAAAGCCGGGGAGCGGCGACGTGGGCTGTCTTGGGACTGGGCGCCTCGAGGATTGTTGGGATTCTGGCCATGGCCATCGCTCAGCGCTGGGTGAACTATGGCTTGGCCTTGTCCGCGGGCGTCACTCTCTACGTCGCTGCCTCGGACCTCATTCCGGAAGTCAATAAGATGCCGGGCCCTCGTATCGCGCTGACCGTCGGAGGCGGGGTCGCGTTGGTGCTGGTGCTGCGCTTTGCATTCCTGGGCCAGGCGCTTCCTTAAGACAAAGCTGTCAGCATTCAGTTGTCAGCAGTCAGCAAGAACGAGTGAACAGACGCTAGGGGCGCTGAAAGCTGATAGCTGACAGCTGACGGCTGATAGCTTTTACCTTATGTATTCGAACAAAGTTCTTGATCACTTTCATCACCCCCGGAATGTGGGCGAGATCCCGGAGGCCACAACCGTCGTAGAAGTCACCAACCCGGCTTGCGGGGACGTGATGAAGCTGTGGGTGGTGGTTCGCGACGGCGCGATTCAAGATATCCGTTTCAAGGTGGACGGATGCGTTCCCGCCGTGGCCTGCGGGTCGTGGCTGACCGAGGCTCTTGAGGGAAAAGCGCTATCTGAGGTAGTGAGTCTTCGGCCTGAGGAAATCGAATCCGCTTTGGGAGGACTGCCGCCCGCCTCCCATCACGCCAGCGTGCTTGCAGCGGACGCATTGCGGCGCCTGCTCGAAGAAATCACGTAGGGGCACGCCCCCGAAGCTTCGGGGCGTGCCTCTGCAACTTTCGGATAGGGTAGCGGATGCAGCCTACCCAAGTTGATGCGCGCAGTACGGGCAGAATTTATCTCCGGGTGCGATCGCGCGTTTGCACTCCGGGCAGGCGGGCCGGAGATTATATTTGCACCGCGGGCAGAAGTTGAACGTCGGCTCGACTGAAGCCCCACAGTTCGTGCAGGCGATCATCAAAGGATGCCGCAGGAGGAAGTACAAGATGAATCCGATGGCGTTGGGCACAAAGATAACCAGCAACGTCCACAGCGTAACGTTCATTCCACGCCGCCTGGCATCGCGGGTCACGTAGCCCACCAGCAAGACCACAACAGCAAAAATAGAGCCTGGCAAGAACCCAAAGAGGATTTGAAGGGGAATCGGCGGAGCGTCGCGATCGCCCCTGAAAACCACCAAAAGAAACACCACCATCCCCGCGAACAACACGCCGGCCAGGGCGTAGGCCCAACTGGGGATTAGTTTGAATTCCTGCCGGATATTGATTCTTTCGTGCGCCATGGTGATACCTCGTTTTCCTATGTGCAGCCAGACCGCAACACTGCCTGGCATCGCACCTGTCCGCATGTGGCGGCAAGCCGCCACTCACCGCATTTCAAACCCGCTCCTCGGTGTACCCATTTTCGCTTGGGGCACGTGAGCGGCGCCAGGCGAGCGCCGCGATTACCGCCGCTGCCGGAATCGTCCAGAGGAGCGGAAAAGCCGCCAGCCAGAGGGCCTTCGGCAGGTCCGTGAGCCGCGTAAGCCATTGGAGCGCCCACCACATCAGCGGAGCGGTGAGCACGCCCAGCAGCCACGACAGCGCGCAGGCGACCCACAGCCCTCGCATGCGGGCCTGGTGCTCGCGCAGTTCGCGAGCGCGCAGCCGCACCCGCTGCCGAGTTCTGGCGAGCAGCGGCGCGCTGACGCGGGCTGTGGTGATCCGCAGAGAGCTTAAGGCGCGCTCGGTGGCCTGAGCGCGCTCGGCGCAGACGGGACACGCTTCCAGGTGCGATTCGAGCCAGGCGCGGTCGTTGGCCGCCAGGCCTTCCACGTGCCAGGCATCAATCAGCTTTTGGGCGCGCTCGTGAAGGTCTTCTTTCATGACGGGTGCCCCTCCATATACCTGCGCAGAGCATCGAGGCCGCGATAAAGGCGCGACTTGACGGTCGAAAGCGGCGTGCCCACGATCGCGGCAATCTCATTCAAGTCCAGGTCTTCCTGGAAACGCAGAACCAGCACCTCGCGATACGCCGGAGGCAGACGATGGAGCAGGGAAGCGATGCGGCGGGCCTCTTCGCTCTGGGCCGCGGTCTCGAATGGCGTCGCATCGTCCGCGGCTTGGACCTGAATCGGCGCCTCGTCCTCGCCCGGTTCCAGAAGAGCCTCGAGGCTGAGGGGCTGGCGGCGGCGCAGAAGATCAATGGCCAAATTCCGCGCGATGGCAAAAAGCCAGGTCTCGAATTTCCACCGGGCACTGTACTGGCGCCCCTTCTCGAGCACGCGCATCCAGGTTTCCTGGAAAAGGTCCTCCGCGGTTTCCTGACTGCTGGTGAGCACGAGCAGGTAGCGAAGCAGGCGATAATGATATTGCTCGATCAGGCGGTCGAGCAGGTCCGGATCGCGCCGCCGCAGCCCCCGGGCCAATTCTTGAGCTTCCTGCTCCATCGAATTCACGAACCAATAAACCGTTCGCAGCATTCTAGTCCTGAATACGATTCAGCCCTTCAAAAAGACGCACGGTTGCATGACAAACCCCCGCACGGAGGGAGATGTGGCAAGAGGGAACAATCCGACCCTTGTTGGCACTTCCTCGAGGGTTTGCTATAAGAACTTGGTATATTAAGAGCTGGCCCGGAGCCTCGCGAGGTCCTATGAATCGACGTCGTTTCTTGCAGAATGCCGCTTGGGGAGCAGTGGCAGCCTCCGCAAGTCAGTTGGCGGCCTCTCCCCCCCACAACCTCCCTTCCGTGTCGCTACCCAAGCTCGACATCCATGCGCCCGCGCGGGCGAAACCCTCTCCGCTGGGCATGCCGGGGCTATTTCCGGAGCGGGTTGTGGAGGTGTTTGACCCTGGATGCATCGCCAAAGGCGAGGTTTCCGCGCCTGCGGTCCAGGCGATGGTGGACCGCGGCATCAAGGAGCTTACCGGCGAGAAGAACGCGGCCGCGGCTTGGAAGCGCTTTGTCAGCCCGGAGGACGTGGTGGGGCTAAAAGTGAATGCCTCCGGGGCCCCTCTCATCATTACCACCCCCGAACTCCTCCGGATTGTTGCGGAGGGAGTCCTCTCGGCGGGAGTGAAGCCCGAGAACCTATTCGTATACGAGCGGTTTCCGGGCCAGCTCCTCCACACGGGTTATGACAAGGTCATTCCTTCGGGCGTGCGCATCGTGGGGATTGAGTCCAAGCGCGATCCGCTGGGGGGCTACGACCCCGAAGTGTACTTCCAGGCCAAGTTCTTCGGCGAGCGGGACACACGCTCCTTGATGGCTCGGCTGGTGTCGCAGCGGGTGACCAAGATTATCAACCTGCCGAACTTCAAGGAGCACAACGCCGCGGGCGTGACGGGCTGCTTGAAGAACGTAAGCTACGGCTCGTTCAGCAACGTCGGCCGCACTCACGAGCCCCCGCTCACTTACACGGACCCTCTTATCCCGATCCTCTGCAACATTGAGCCGCTGCGCTCCAAGGTCGTGCTCAACATCATGGACGCGCTGCGCGGCGTATGGCACGCCGGGCCATTTGCGTCGCCACCGACTTTTATCTACGAGGTGAAGAGCCTGTATTTCGGCACGGACCCGGTGGCCATTGACCGGCTGGAACTCGACGCCATCGAGAAGAAACGCCTGCAGGAAGGCGCGCCGTCATTGTGGGACCGCGATCCCGCGCACCTGACCAAGGACTTCGAAGAGGTCAAGCACGACCCGCAGAAGAACCCTTTCTACCGCGCCCCGCAATACATCGAGCGCGCCGCCACGATGGGCCTGGGCGTTTACGACACTCAAAAAATCCATCATCAGCGAATTGTGATGGGTTGAACGGCTAGCCGCGGTCAGTGCATTTCTGACTGCCGCCGTTTTCCCAATCAGGGTGGCGCAGACCTCCGTATTTGAGGTCTGCGGTCTTGACTTAAGAAGAGCCGCGGACCTCAACAGCGGAGGTCCGCGCTACCAGATGTCAGACACAGAATGCGCAACGTATCACCTGACGGGGTCGGGCGGGGCCGGAGGAGGGAACTTCGATTCGTAGCTGTGCGGGCTTCCTTGTTCTTCGATGACGATGAGCACCGACGTGCCGGGCATGGAATCAATCAAGACGCCGCCGCGTTTCGGTCCCAGGACGCAGACGGCGGTGGCCAAGGCGTCGGAGGTTGTGCAGTTGGGGGCGATGACGGTCGCGCTGCGCCGGCCCGTCAGGGCTTGCCCGGTGTGAGGATCAACAATGTGCGAGTACCTGACGCCCTCGATCTCCACGTGTTGCTCGGATTCGCCCGAAGTGGAAATCGCGTTGTTATGCAGGAGCACGAAACGGCGGGGCGGGCTGGAGGGCGACTCGAGCGGCGCAATGCCGATGCGCCAACCCTCTTTGCCGGGCGGTGGATCGCCCACGGCGATGTCCCCGCCGCCCGCAACCAGGGCGCGGGTGATCCCCTGCTGCCTGAGCACGGCCAGCGCCGCGTCTGATGCGTAGCCCTTCGCGATGCCTCCCAAATCCAGCAGCATTCCGGGCTCGAGAAGCTGCACGGTTTGCGCATTCGAGTCGAGCCGAATTCTCTGGTAGCCGACGCGTTTGGTGGCCTGCGCCAGGCGCTGCGGATCCGGCAGGCGATGGCTGCGCCGCGCCCCGCGCCATAGACGCACGACGGGCCCTACCGAAACGTCAAATGCGCCGTCGCTTCGACGAGAAATGTCTTGCGCGGCGGCCATGACCTGGAACAGGTCGTCGCGGACCTTGACCGGCGGGCCGCCTGCCTGCCGGCACAATCGCATCAGTTCGCTGCTGGAGCGGTAGTCACTCATGGCATCGTCCAGCGCCGCGACGCGGTCGAAGGCCGCGCGCGAGGCCTGCGTTGCCGCGCCCGCCTCAGGCGCATAAAGGACGATTCGAAACAGCGTGCCCATGTGCAGCTCTGAGAACTCGAAGCGGGTCAGCTTCAATTCATTCGTCTGGCCGCGGAGAGTCGCCGCAATCAGCAGCGCCGCCACGGACAGGAAATTCGCGCGGAAAAAACGGAGCATGGTTGTTGCCAAGGTCAGGTTCTCGGTGGCCTCTGGGTTTCAGAAGATATCACGCAGAGCGCACGGAGCCGCTCGGTGAACTCTGTGTGAAATCTCTTGCCGCCACAGATGACACGGAGAGAACACCTCTCGTCAGAGCTAGGTCCCACAAGCCACTCGTGCCGGGGGCCGAATTCCCTAGCACGCTCGATACCCCGAAAGAATTATAATGGATACCCTGCTGACGGGCTGATGCGAGTTCCTATTCGAACTGGGTTTGTGTTCCTGCTTTGCGGGCCCCTGGTCTTGTGGCGCCTCCACTCCCTTGGACCTCCCATCACATCCGCCGCAGCGGCCCCGGAGGAGATGAAGCCCTACGTGGAGACCATCCCGGGATCGAACGTGAAATTCGAAATGGAGCCGATACCCGGCGGGACGTTCCGCATGGGCAGTCCGCCGGAAGACGCCAAGGCTTCCCCCGATGAACGCCCACAACACTTGGTTACCATCCGACCCTTCTGGATGGAGAGGACCGAAACCACTTGGGACGAGTTCGACATCTTCGCCTTCAGCAACGACATCCTGAAGAAGCAACGGCAGGGCGTGGATCTCGCGGTGCAACCGGAAACCGAAAAACAGGCTGACGCCATTACGCGCCCGACCCCGCCTTATACGGACGAGACGTTTGGCTTCGGGCGCGAGGGGCATCCGGTCATCAACATCACTCATCACGCTGCGATGGAGTACGCGCGCTGGCTCTCCGCGAAGACCGGCAAGGTGTATCGGTTGCCCACGGAGGCCGAGTGGGAATACGCTTGCCGGGCCGGTTCGGACTCGCTCTTCGGCGCGGGCATCGACTCGAACAACTTGGGTGATTACGCCTGGTACCGCGACAACTCGCAAGCGCTGCCCCATCCCGTCGCCAAGAAGAAACCCAATGCCTGGGGCCTCTACGACCTACTGGGCAATGTCGCGGAATGGTGCCTGGACCTGTACGACAAAGATTTCTACAAGACCTTCAAGCCGCTTATTCCCGCGCTGGCGCCGGTCTTGATTCCGGGGGCCCAGAAATATCCGCACGTGGCCCGGGGCGGCTCGTGGGACGACGAGGCGGGCCGGCTCCGCTGCGCCGCTCGCCTGGCTTCCAATCCCGATTGGAGCCAGCAAGACCCGCAGCGGCCGCAAAGCATCTGGTGGCACACCGACGCGCTCTTCGTGGGTTTCCGGGTGGTTCGACCGCTGGAGGAGCAGGATAATCTCAAGGGGCTGAAATCTCAGGTGAAGAGGTATGACTGAGCGAAAGGAACAGTTGAAAGTCGAAAGTTGAAAGGAACAAACTGGGAACTAATGCGAACGAACTCAAAGAAGTGACAAGCCCCTCACCCCCAGGCCCTCTCCCCACGGGAGAGGGTGGCCCGCAGGGGCCGGGTGAGGGGTCAGTTATGGATTCTTGCCAAGGGCGTAACTTTACTTACGACATTTGCTATAGAAACTGAAAACTGGAAATTCGAATGAAGGAAGGTGGGGGATGGATCAAAAAGAGTTGTTGGAGAAAACGCGGGTGGGGGCGTCGCGCAGAGAGTTTTTGAAGAAGTCGGCGACCTTGGTGGCGAGTGGCGGCCTTGCGGCTCGGCTGGGGCATGTCCCCGCTGTCCACGCAGCGGGCAGCGACGAGATTCGAGTCGGCCTGATTGGCTGCGGCGATCGCGGCACGGGCGCCGTGGATAACGTCCTGCAAGCGGCCCCGGGCGTCAGGCTGGTCGCATTGGGTGACGTTTTCAAGGACAGGATCCAGACCAGTTTGCAGGAGCTTCAAAAGCTCGGCCGGCAGGTGAATGTCCCCGAGGAGCGCCAGTTTGTGGGGTTCGGGGCTTTCGAGAAAGTGCTGGCGTCGGATGCCAATTACATCATTCTGGCAACGCCGCCGGGGTTCCGCCCCTGGCACCTGAAGGCCGCGATTGAGGCCGGGAAAAACATCTTTGCTGAGAAGCCGGTCGGCGTGGATGGTCCGGGCATCCGCATGGTGTTGGCAGCGAACGACCAAGCCAAGAACCAAGGCCTTGCCATCGGAGTCGGCACGCAGCGCCGCCATCAAAGCGGTTACCTGGAGACCCTGAAACGGATCCACGACGGCGCAATTGGCGACATCCTCGCGGCGCGGGCCTACTGGAACCAAGGCCCCATTTGGGTCCATCCGCGGCAGGAGGGCTGGAGCGACATGGTCTGGCAGCTCCGCAACTGGTACTACTTCACCTGGCTTTGCGGTGACCACATCGTCGAGCAGCACGTCCACAACCTCGACGTGGTGAACTGGGCCATGGGCACGCATCCCGCCCGCGCTGTGGGAGTCGGCGGCCGGCAGGTGCGCACCGGCCCCGAGTACGGAAACATCTACGACCACTTCTCGATTGACTACGAGTACCCCAACGGCGTGCACATGCTCAGCATGTGCCGGCAAATTCCCAACTGCGAAAACAGCGTTTCGGAGGCCCTCACCGGTTCCAAAGGCTTTTGCCAGGTGAACAAGTACACCATCACCGGCGAGAAAAGCTGGCGTTTTCCGGAGAAGGACAACCGGCCGTACGTTCAGGAGCACACGGACCTGATTGCCAGCATCCGGGCGGGCCGGCCTTATAACGAGTTAATGACCGTTGCTGAAACTACGCTAACCGCGATCATGGGGCGCATAGCGGCCTACACCGGCAAGGCGGTTAATTGGGAACAAGCCCTCAATTCCGAAGAAAGCTTGATGCCTACGAAGCTGGACTGGGAGGAACCACTGGCGGTCGCGCCTGTCGCCATGCCCGGCCAAATGCCGCTGGCGTGAAGACCACGAACGGGCATAACGCAATGAGCCTCTGGAGGTGGCATATCCTCATTCAAGAGGCGAAAGCCAGCTCACCCATTCTCCTGTAGCCGCTGGTATTCTTCCTGGTTGTCAACGTCAACAAGAATGTTGCGGTCGTCAACTTCCGCGAATCGTGTCTCGTCGCGGTGCGCACGGAAAACCGTGTTGGTGCCGGTATCGGCGGAGAGGTTTAGGAGTTCGTCAAAAAGCTTTCGCCCGATGACGACAGGGTGCCCGCGCTGTCCCTGAAAGGTTGGAATGACCACGGGCGCGCGGGTGGCGCGGAAGGTCGCGAGGAGTTGAGTCACAACCTCCGGGGAGACGGCGGGATGATCGACGAGGCAGAGGACGATGGCCTCCAGCGCGCCGGTCGTCAGCGCCCGAAGCCCTGCTTGGAGTGAGGTTGTCTGCCCCCGGCGGTAATCCGGGTTGATGACGACCTGAATTCCTCGCAGGTTCGTGGCCCGTTGAATCTCTTCGGCATGGTGTCCGAGGACGACGGCGATCTGCTCCAGGCCTGCCGCGCGCAGCGTCTGGGTGACGGCTTCAAGAAAAGTGCGCCCGCGATAAGTGAGCAGGGCCTTGTCTTGTCCCATGCGGGAGGACTCGCCGGCGGCGAGGATCAATCCGGCGATCATCCCCTCACCTTGCATGCTCAGCTTTGGGTTTATAGGCAAGCGATGGAGTGGCGGGAGTAACACCCCGGCGCACGGCAATCATTTCCGCCACGATGGCGACAGCAATCTCTTCGGGCGTCAGCGCGCCAATGTCGAGCCCAACAGGTGAGTGGACGCGCTCCAGCTTCTCCGCAGGGACGCCTTCACCCTCCAGGACTTTGCAAATCTCGATGAATTTCCGCTTGCTGCCGATCATGCCGATGTAGCGGGCGGGCGTGGTGAGGGCCCAGCGCAGGCAGCTCAAGTCGCCCTTGTGTCCGCGCGTGACGAGCACCAGGTAGGAAAATTCGTTGACCTTGAGCTTGGCAAAAATCTCTTCCCAAGGCCCCGCGTAGGTTTCCGCGGCCTCGGGGAAGCGTTCCTTGGAAGCGAAGGCCGCGCGGTCGTCGGTCACCACCACGTCAAAGCCCGCCACGCTCGCGATCTTGGAGACGTAGAGCGAGACATGGCCTCCGCCGAAGAGGTAAAGCGTAGGCGTGGCCAGGACCGGCTCCACAAAGATGTCGAGCGAGCCGCCGCAGATGAGCCCGTTGTCGTATTCGGGATTGGCGTTGAGATTGAAGTGCAGGCGGCGCGGCTTCTCGTCGCGCATGACCTCCTGCGCGGCTGACCAAACCTCTGCCTCGACGCACCCGCCGCCCACCGTGCCCACGATCGAGCCGTCGTCGCGAATTAGGATTTTCGAGCTTTCATAGCTGGGGATGGACCCCTGCACCTGGATGATCGTGGCCAGCGCGGCCTTGCGACCCTCTTTCCTCAGTTTGGCGATTTCAGCGAAGACATCCATAGCCCCTCGCTCACTACATTAGCTATTGCATCTGCCGGAGTCAATCGCCGGAAGTTGCGTCGCCCCTGGAATATGACGGCGTTTGCGCATATATTGGCCCCTGCCGTGCCTGTCACGACCGCGGAAAGGAGCGACTCCATGAAGGCGGTGCGGTTTCATGAGCATGGAAGCGTTGAGGTCCTGAAATTCGAGGATGCCCCTGAGCCCAAGATTCAAGCCAATGAAGTCCTCGTCAAGGTGAAGGCCTGCGCGCTGAACCATCTTGACCTTTGGCTGCGCATGGGGGTGCGGGGGTGGAAGCTCCACATGCCCCACATCGTGGGCAGCGATATTTCCGGAGAGGTGGCGGAGGCGGGTTCGCTGGTCAGGCGCGTCAAGCCCGGCGATCGCGTGCTGCTCTGCCCGGGGATCAGTTGCGGCCAGTGCGAGGCTTGCTTCAAGGGCCTGGATAGCGCCTGTCGCAACTACACGCTTTTCGGCGTCTTTGTGGACGGCGGCTATGCCCAATATGTGAAATCGCCCGAAGTGAATGCTTTCCCGATTCCGGGCGACCTTGAC
>Ga0187771_10001004_pt1 | contig 18459 bp, 15 predicted proteins | sample 0116_SJ02_MP15_1_FD_133139 | JGI IMG/M metagenome (GOLD analysis project Ga0187771, IMG submission 133139) | Tropical peat soil microbial communities from peatlands in Department of Meta, Colombia - 0116_SJ02_MP15_10_MG | ecosystem: Environmental > Terrestrial > Soil > Wetlands > Peat | place...
CAGGGGGATCCGTCTTGGAGTTGAAGTCTCCATTACTCATCGCGGCCTCGATTCCTTGAAATCTGAGCGCCGGGGTACCGCGGCGGGAGGGACAATATCCGGCGTATCCCGCCATTGAGTAAAGAATTGAGCGAAGTTGTCGCGCGGATGATACCACATCCGGTTTTGCGCGGGTGAATAATGTTTGAGGGATTTTAGAAAGCCGTTAACTATGACAAGCCAATAACTGTGCCCAGCCTGCGGCCGGGAGGGCGGAGGTTGCTGCCCTTCCCTCGAAGTCAGAACTCTTCAGTTATGCGATGAATTCTCGCAGCCGTGGAGTGAAACTTTTCTCTTCCTCATTCGGAATACTGCCCGGCCTGAGTCTGGGGTGTTGGCCACTACCGCTGCTTGCATCTAGGTTAATCTCGTGCAGCGGACAGCTTTTCCTTAGCGAGATGCCTCAATTGTATGTAGGCGCAAACCGGTCGCACGTCTGTGCTCAGGTGTTTAAGCAGCGCCGGCAAACAAAAACCCCCGAATCTGTCCGAGGACGGACTCCGGGTTCGCAAAAGATCGCGAACGGCAGCCGCTGGCTGGGATACTAGGGGCTCCTGCCAGAAGCCGAGCCTTCCTGACCTTCCCTCTTGCCTTTCTTTGTCCCCTTTTCCGCGGCATCAGTCACTGCTAAAATAACAGCGTCCTAGGGAGCGCTTATGGCTTCAACCCGTCCCAGCACCCCAGCAGCGTAAGCGACTATCGCTTGGGTGATGAACTTGTCGGCGCCCCTCAGGAGGGAGATAATTTATGCAGTCTTCAATGCCTTCTTTGCTGTCTACATCCTTAGATGAGAATAACCGTCTCTTCAAGCAGGTGATGGACAACCTTCTTGACGGTGTCTATTTTACGGATCGGGAACGCAGGATTATCTACTGGAACCAAGCAGCGGAACACCTTTCCGGATACCGGGCCGAGGAAGTCGTGGGGAAACGCTGTGCCGACAGCCTTCTCGTGCATGTCGATGACTTTGGGCACCTGCTCTGCGAGGGAGAGTGCCCTCTCAGCCGTGCCATAGCAGATGGTCGTCCGCATCGGGCGGAGGTATACCTACACCACAAAGATGGCCATAGGGTTCCCGTAGAGGTTCGTGTCTCTCCCATCCAAGGTGCAGGGGGAGAGATTGTCGGTGCGTTCGAGATCTTCAATGATAACTCCCGGCAGAGGGCTGTTCGAGAGCGAGCCCAGGAGCTCGCGAGGTGGGCCTTTCTGGACCCGGCCTCCCAGGTGGGAAACCGCCACTATTTAGAGCAACAGCTCGCTCAGCACCTTGACCAACATTCTAAGCTCGGCACTCCCTTCGGAATCATGTTGGCCGACGTGGACGAGTTCAAGAAGATCAACGACACCTACGGGCATATCGCCGGGGATGCGGCGCTCCTCACTGTGGCAAGAACTCTCTCCAATTGCTTACGTGCCTCAGACGTCATAGGACGATGGGGAGGAGACGAATTCTTGGTGATGTTTCCCGGCCTTGCGAGAGAAACCCTGGCGATCAGGTGCGAGAAATGCCGGGCACTGGTCGCTTGCTCTACAGTTCCTACGGAAGGCTCTCCGTTCCGGGTAACCATCTCCGTAGGCGCGGCGATGGTCGCCCCGGGGGATTCTCCGGAATCGCTCCTCAAGCGGGCTGATCAGAACTTGTATATCAGCAAGCAGTCGGGCCGAAATCGCGTGACCACGTGATCGTCGCACGAGGGTTTGCCAGTGCCGTGGGCGCGGTCGCTGCCTGCCCGCGCGAATCTCCGCCGCGTAAAGCTCTCCAACGTTTGGAAACAAAAGCCCCGAATCCGTCAAATGACGGACTCGGGGTTCGCAAGAAATCGCGAACGTCAGCCGCTGGCTCGCTTACTTGGAGCTCTTGCCAGAAGCCGCGCCTTCCTGACCTTCCTTCTTGCCTTTCTTTGCGCCCTTTTTCGCGGCATGAGCCTTGTGAGCCTTCTTGTTCGGTGCGGACGTGGTGGTCTCACTCTTGCCCGTGGTGTCCTTGCTTTGGGACGCCATAACCGGAACGGACAGCGCGATGGCAACAATCATAGCCGCAAGAAGTGTAAGCAGCTTTTTCATGGTCTTGGTAACCTCCTTTCCTTAAGTGTTCCCTGAGATCTAAGGCACGGCGGGTGCCAAACGGCCCGGGCTGGGCAGGGTCTCGGCAACGCAGGTTTTTTCAATGCGTTAGCTCAGCGGTTCAAGCTGGAAGGTTTTCGTCGGGTCAGGGATGCCAATGCAGGGCGTACACCAACTCGTAAGCCGGTAGACCAAATCTCGTGTATTCCTTGCAGGCTGATGAAAAAGGCCGTGTGTGTCATGCTGATCCCGCAGCCGCGGGAGAAGCATCTCGCTCTGCTGTGAAATTACGGGGTTAGATTCTTCGCTTCGCACAGAATGACATCCTCCAATGCTTTTCCATCAGCCCGCCGGAGGGGAGGACACCTCGCCCGTCACTCGCCCGTCTGTTCTAAAATGGCGAAATCACCTGGATTCCACGCTTGCACGATGATGTAGAGCCTGTCTCCGATTTTCCGCATCACGGCGTTGTGAAGGTGCTTGAAGTTTTCGAGTCCCAATTCATCTTTGAGCATGAGAGTTGAAATCAGCTTGTCATTTTCGAGGATGTAGAGCGGAGCGCCCTTGCTGCGGTCGGGGCCGTCCAGGCAGGGCACGAGGGCGTAGCATTCCAGATAACTGATGTCGCACGGCAGCGAGCCGGTGGGCAACGCGAGCTCGGAGAGGAAATGCCCGTAGCGCGTAAAGCGCTCGATGCGGGAGTTTGGCCGGTCCGCGATGTCGAGCCGTTTCTTCCCCGGCGGTACGGTCACCGCGTGCCCGGTCTGAAACTGGCCGGGCCCGTTGCCCTTGCCGCCAAACGCCAGGTCGTGCCACTTGGCCACAAAGGGCGCGAAGCTGAGAATGCGCGCGGTCAGGATGAAGTCCAGATTGGAATAACCTGTGGTCACATAGTAGAGCCCCTCGAGTTCCTCAACGCCGGTAGGGGCGAAATTTCCCTTGCCCGCGAAGTAGTCGCGGACCACCGGGTTGTCGAAGCCGTCTTCGGAGGTCGGGGCGTCGAGAGTGTTCACGAGCTTTCCGTCCAGCGTAGTGGTGAAGACCTTTCCGGCGTCATTGGCGGCGAACACGAGATAGGGCGTGGCGTCAGGCGCGAACCAGAGCCGCGTGCTGTGCAGGTTCGCGTCCTTCATCTCGGGAGGGGTTTCCACTCTCCGAATGGTTTTGAGGTCGGCGCTGATCTGCAGAATCCCTGCGCCCGGAAGCGCGAAGTAAGTTTCCCCCTTGCCCTCGCGGCGGTCCACGGCGAAGCCGCCGTGGGCGGCGGTCAGCACTTTCAAGGCCTCATCGGGGAGCTGGCTGGCCGTGTACAGGACATGGAAGCGCATCTTCCCCTGGCCGCTGATTCTCGAGCCGGGAACGAAGTTGACGCTCACCGGCCGCGCCGCCAGCGTGATCGCGCTATATCGGTAGCCGTGTTGATCGTGCGCGCGCGCCGAGGCGGCACAACAAAGAATGGCGAGTAACACAACAAGTCCCTTGTCCGCGCTCTTCATCCTTGGCAGCATAGTTGAGAAGCCCTCCCACTTGGCGAATTCAAGCACAAGGACGGTGATGAGGCAACACTTCTTGGCGTCGGCGTAGCTTCAGCCCCTCAGATGCGAGCGGCAGGTTACACTATCTCCCGCGATCGCGGGATCAGGGCGGGCCCTGAAGGGGGCTCAGCATTTATCACGACACACTTGCGTTTTGCTGGTCCAATGAGGTCTTATAGGGGCATGAAAACCATGCACTGGATGACTCTCATGACCATTGGATCCATTCTCCTCGTGGGATTGATCTCGGCCGCGGAAGCCGCAGAGGCCGCTCGCGCCAAGGGTGAGTTCCTGGTGTACATCGGCACGTACACGCAGCACAAGAGCCGAGGCATCTACGCTTACCGCTTCGATGCCGGCACGGGGCGGCTGACTTCGCTGGGATTGGTCGCCGAAACCGTCAGCCCTTCATTTCTCGCCGTGGACCCCAGCCATCGCTTCCTTTACGCGGTGAACGAAGTTTCGACCTTCCAGGGCGCGAAGAGCGGAGCGGTGAGCGCCTTTGCCCTGGACCGGAAGACGGGCAAGCTTACTTTCCTGAACCAAGTCTCCTCGCGCGGCGCGGGGCCTTGCCACGTGTCGCTCGACAAGACGGGGAAATTCGTTCTGGTCGCGAACTACGACAGCGGCAGCGTGGCGGTGTTCCCGGTGCTGAGCGACGGGCGCCTGGGCGAGCCCTCGGCGGTTGACCAGCATCACGGGCACGGCGTGAATCCCGAACGGCAGGAAGGCCCGCACGCGCACTCGATAAACGTCTCTCCTGACAACCGCTTCGTGCTGACCGCCGATCTGGGGCTGGACGAGCTGTTGGTTTACCGCTTTGATCCCGCCAAGGGTTCGCTGACGCCGAACCAGCCCGCCTTTGGCAAGGTGCCGGCCGGCGCCGGAGCGCGGCATTTCGATTTCTCTCCCAACGGCAAGTTCGTTTACGTGATTTGTGAAATGGGCTCCAAGGTGACCGCGTTTTCCTACGACGCGGCGCGCGGCGCGCTGACCGAGCTCGAGACCGTCTCGACGCTGCCGAAGGATTTCAAGGGCCAAAGCGACTGCGCCGAGGTGCAGGTCCATCCTTCCGGGAAGTTCCTCTACGGCTCAAACCGCGGGCACGACAGCATCGCGGTGTTCGCCATTGACGCGGGGCGCGGTACGCTCACGCCCGTCGGGCACTTCGCAACACAAGGCAAGACACCGCGCAACTTCGCGATCGATCCCACGGGTCAATACCTGTTCGCTGCCAATCAGGACTCCGACAACATCGTGGTCTTCCGCATCGATCCCCAGACGGGTCGCCTGACGCCCACGGGCCAGGTGCTCGAAGTGGGCTCACCCGTGTGCGTGACGTTTGTGGCCGAGTAATCGTAGCGCAGGGCCCGCCCCGAAGCTTCGGGGGCCCTGCGGCTCTTCAACGTCGAAACGGCTGACCACCAAAGATCGGCAGTCGCTTCCAGGGCTGGCCCCGGCCACCGCTACAACGCGATTCCTTCGCAGTTTCAAGCAAAGGTCCGCGCTCCCCGGCTGGAATGTGACGAGACCGGCGACGGTGCAAACTACGGCGCTTTGATAGGCCACCTCACGCGCACCCCGTTAACACGGCCTAATGAGCCATCCAGCCGCGCCCAGGCGCGGTTCGCTGCCCAGTAATCAATCTGTGGGGAATAATTGTTGACAGGAGGGTGCGCTTTCGGGCAGACTCCAATTGCGAATGATTCGCAACTAAAATGGTTCTTGCCAGGCACCTTAAATCGCGGCGGCCCGTGACGAGCGAGCTTCAGGCGCATGGCCTGCGCATGACGCGCCAGCGACGGGTGATCGCGGAAGTCTTGCAGCGGGCCGGGGAGCACCTCGATGCCCCGGAAGTTTTGCGGCGGGCCCGCCAGAAAATGCCCGGCCTGCATCTGGCCACGGTCTATCGCGCCCTGGAATCGCTCAAGAAGCTGGGCATCATTGATGAGCTCGACCTCATGCACGTGAACGGGACGGGCCATTACTATGAAGCGCGCACCGACAAGGACCACATGCACTTCACCTGCCAGCGCTGCGGCGGGGTGCTGGAGATCCAGACGCCGCTTTTCGAAAGGCTGAAGGGGCAGATCGAAGGGCGCCACGGCCTGGCTATCCGCGTGGCGCGGCTCGAGCTGGGGGGGATTTGCGGCGCTTGCGCGCCCAAGACCACGCCTGAAGGCGCTCTCTCGGCCTGATTGTAGGATCCGAAAATGGTTGACCCCGGTTGCGGAAACAACCGGGGTCACGAACGACGGTTCGCGGATGTCGCACACCGGTAAACCGCGTCCTTGGTTTTTTCTACCACCAAAGCGCTGTTGCCGCAAGCCGCCATCCGCCTTTCTCTCTCCATGGGAAAAATCACTCCGGGCCCCGAGAATGTAATGCCGCATGGACACCGGTCCCGCCGGAGGGAGGGCTGCCAGCCGGCGAGTGTTGCGGCGTGTTTGCTCCTCATTCTGGGCATGTGGGTTCTGCCGGCAGCCGCGCAGGAGAGTCCTTACATCGTCACCTACGACCATTATCTCGAGGAGCCGGGGAACCTCGAGGTGGAATACTTCTCCACCTTCGGAACGCAGCGCGCGGGCAATGACTTTCATGCCTTCTGGACCGAGTTCGAATACGGGGCCACAGGTTGGTGGACAACTGAATTCTATCTCGACGGGCAGAGCACTTTTCACGACAGCACGCTTTTCACGGGATACCGATGGGAAAACCGCCTGCGCCCTTTCGTGCGCGAGCACTTCATCAACCCGGTGTTCTACATCGAGTACGAGCAGATCAGCGAGGCGGACAAGATCATTAAGGAGGTCGAGGGCCACGACGTCGAATCCGACCATGCCCCTCCCAACAGCGACCTGCGCCGGGAGCATGATCACGAGTTGGAATTCAAGTTGCTGCTCTCAAAGTCGTTCAAGGGCTGGAACGTGGCCGTGAATCCGCTGGCGACCAAAAACCTTTCGCCGAGCAATCCCTGGGAGTTCGGCTATGCCGCGGGCGCGAGCCGACCGCTGGCGCTCCGGGCCTCGCCCAACCAATGCGCCTTCTGCCGCGAGAATTTTGTTGTCGGGGTGGAGGTGTACGGCGGTCTCGGCGACGCGCAGAGTTTCGGGCTGCACGAGACTTCACATTATCTGACGCCCGCCGCGGCCTGGAATCTTCCTTCCGGCTGGACGCTGCGGCTGTCGCCCGGGCTCGGCTTGAACAGCCACAGCCATCGCCTGCTCCTGCGCTGGGGCGTGTCGAGAGAATTCGCGGGGTTCGGGGAAATGATGAGCCGCCTGTTTGGAGGCCGCCAATAAGGGAATTGCCGATTTTCGATTGCCGATTGACGATTCAGAGGTTGAGCTCTCTCGTTGAGACATGCCAATGAAGACGAATTTCCTGCGACTGACAGTACAAGCCGCGCTCTTAGCGGTGGGCGTGTTTCTTCTTGGGGTGTGGCTGGTTTCGGCGCAGGCCGAATACCCAACCGGGCCGCAGCGGCACACGTGGGACTACACTGAGCTTGAGAAGGCGCCCGCGAAGACGCGAGCGAAGCGTAACCCGCTGGAAGGCAGCGCGGACGCGATTGTCGCGGGGGAAAAGCTCTACGCGCGATATTGCGCGGAGTGCCACGGCAAAAACGCCAGGGGCGGGAAGCGAGGTCCAACCCTGCGCGACGTGGCGGTGCGAAAGGCGACGCCGGGTGCGCTGTTTTTTGTCCTGACAAACGGAGTGATCCGGCGGGGGATGCCCGACTGGTCAAGCTTGCCCGACCCCGAGCGCTGGCAGCTCGTCAGCTTCCTCCACTCGCTACGTGAATAGCTCGAACAGCGGAAAATGCAAAGAACCACGGATTGGCACTGGAAGAATGGGTTGTCCTTTGGTTATGCCGTACTACTTGCAAGTGGGTTGCAACAATGGGTTATTCCGCCCTGTGGCCCCGCGTGAAATCGCGCACTGCGGGCCGCCACGGCAACCCAGATCTTGCCAAAAGAATCGCTGGCGGTCGCTAGGGTGAATCAGCTTGAATGGGTATTGCCCACGATGAGATGGCCATAACTTCTTGCAACTAAATTGCAGGAGATTTATGCTGGAACCATGCTGAAGTGGCGACAAAAAGTACCAATTTCGCTAGGCGGCTGCGCGCCACTTATCTTGTGGCTGGGCGTAGCGACCCTGCTGCTGCGATCCCCCGGATTCTGCTCTGAACTCACCGGGAGCCTCTCAGGCACGGTCGTGGACCCCAGCGGGGCAGTGATTCCCGAAGTCGCCGTCACTATTCGCAACACGGAAACGGGCGCTCAGCGAGCCGCCGCCACGAACAGCGATGGTTTCTACGCCTTCCCGACGCTGCCCCCAGGCCATTATGAGATCGAGATGTGTCACCCCGGATTCAAGCCATATCGACAAGTGGGGCTAAGCCTCGACGCCAATGCCATCCTGCGAGTTGATGTCAGGTTGGAAATAGGTCCGCGGAAGGAGACGGTAACCGTATCTGAAGCCGCGGTCCACGTCGAGACCGCCAGCACCCAGATGGGCGAGGCGGTCACTGGAACCAAGATCGCCTCCGTGCCTTTGAATGGCCGCAGTTTTACGGATCTCTTGGCGCTTCAAGCCGGCGTGGTTCCTATCACCTCGCAGCAACCGAACTCTGTCATCATGACGGGTGTCAGCACCATTTCTCCTTCCGGAGATCTGAATGCGGGCAACCTATCGATCAGCGGCCAGCGGGAATTCGCCAACGGCTTCACCGTCAATGGCAGTGATGTCGAGGAAGACGTCAACATGGGCACGGCGGTCGTCCCCAATCTCGATTCGATCGCCAAGTTCCGTATCCTCACGAACAATTTCGACGCGGAGTTTGGAAACTATAGCGGCGGGCAGATTGTGGTGGTCACCAAATCAGGGGGCAACCAGTTCCACGGCAGCGGGTTTGAATTCCTGCGGAACACCGAATTTGACGCGCGGAACTACTTTTCCGCGATTCGTGCTCGATTCAACCAAAACCAGTTTGGAGGAACTCTGGGCGGGCCGCTGAAGCGCAACCAGGCCTTCTTCTTCGCCGATTACCAGCGGACAGGCATGAGGCAGGGTGTCGACACGGGGCTCATCTCGGTCCCTTCGCTTGCAGACAGGAAGGGCGACCTTTCTGACCTCAGTAGGTCGCTGACTGGAACAGTGAATGGGCAATCCTGGGCAGACTTGCTTTCGCGGAAGCTGGCGTACCCCGTCTATCCAGGCGAGCGATACTACCTGCCGGGCTGTGCCGTCGCCTCTCAATGTGTCTTTCCGGGCGCTGAGATCCCGCAGACGGCCTGGTCCACTCCGGCGCAGCGCTTGCTCCGATACATTCCCGACCCCAGCGCAGCCGGGAATTACTTCTCCACCTCGGCTTTTGACGAGAAGCTCCGCGACGATAAGGGAGCGCTCCGCCTGGACGGCAAAACCTCTTGGGGGATGCTTTCCGCCTACTACTTCATCGACGGCTATTTCCTGGACAATCCATACCCGACGGCCCAGGGCGGCGCCAGCGTTCCCGGCTTCAATGCCGTGACGGTTGGCCGCGCTCAACTGCTCAGCCTCAGCGACACGAAAACCCTTGCCGCAAGCGCAGTCAACGAATTTCACCTTAGCTTTATGCGCGATGCCACCACCGCGGGTCAGCCCGTGGGCGGGGTGGGCACGAGCCTGGCCTCTCAGGGTTTCGTCACGGGGCCGGCTACCCCCGGCATTGTTCCTCTCGATCCGAGGATCGAGGGCGTCGAGAACGTTTCTTTCAACGACTACACCTTCGGCGTGGACATCAGCGGTCTGAAACAGGCTAACAACACATTTCAATTGGCAGACAACTTCGCCAAAGTCATTCGCACACACACTTTCAAGGTCGGTGGGGAATTTCACCGCGACCAGATCAACGTCAATCCCAAGAACGGGAATTACAATGGCTCCTTCGCGTTCCGGGGATCCGAGACAGGATCTGACTTGGCGGACTTTCTGCTGGGAGTTGCGAGTAGCTACGGCCAAGTTGATACGCAAGCCTTTTACAACCGCGATCGTTACCTCGGGCTGTACGGTCAAGATAGCTGGCGAGCCAAGCCGGAGCTGACGCTCAATTACGGCCTGCGCTGGGACTTGATCCCGCCGTGGTCTGAAAAATTCAATCAGCTTCAAACGCTCGTGCTGGGCGAGCAGTCGCGCGTCTATCCGGGGGCGCCTGCCGGGCTCGTCTTTCCGGGTGATCCGGGCATTCCCTCCAGGCTGGCCCCCGCAGCGTACGGAAGCCTGGCGCCTCGTCTCGGCGTCGCCTGGTCACCAAGCGCCCAGCGCGGGTTCGCCAGCAAGATTCTGGGCGGCCCGGGCACGACCAGCGTTCGCGCTGGTTTCGGCCTTTTCTACACGGCGTTTGAAGGCTTGTCGGCGGGAATCATGAGTGCCAATCCGCCCTTTGGGTATGACTACACCAGTCCCGCGCCGGTGCTTTTTTCGGAACCCTTTATCATCGCGGCGAGCGGACAGAACATCGGCCAGCGATTTCCCCTCTCATTTCCCCCCTTCGGAGCTTCGGCCACTCACCCCGATTCGAACATCAACTGGTCGCCCTACTTGCCCATCACCGGCGTGCCTTCGTTCTATCGCGGAAATGTGCCGCCCTACGCCGAAAACGTGATGCTCTCGCTCGAGCGGAGGGTTGGGAAGAATACGCTTTTCAGTGCCAGCTACGTTGGGACCGAAGCACATCATCTCCTCGTGCTTATCTCCGCGAATCCGGGAAACCCCGCCTTGTGCTTAAGCCTGAGCCAGTCAGGCCAGGTTATGCCGGGCACACCCACCTGCGGTCCTTTTGGAGAGGATGGCACCTATACGACACTTTCAGGCAGTGTCGTTCAAGGCACGAGATCGCCCTTTAGCCCGCAGTTTGCGGCCGTCACGTACCAAAAGACGATGGGCAATTCAAGTTACAACGCCCTGGAAATTGGTCTCAGGCACGAGAGCGGCCCTCTGGACCTTCTCCTCGGCTACACTTACAGCAAATCGCTCGATCAATCTTCGAGCCTTGCAGACCCGGTTAACCCCGTCAATCCCGAACTTAGCCGGGCACTCTCCGCTTTCGATATGCGGCACAACTTCGTTGCCAGTTACAAGTACAGGGTGCCAGCGGACCGCTTTTTCCGGCGACGCAATCGCTGGACCGAAGGGTGGTCGCTCTCGGGGATCACACGCTTCAGCACCGGACTGCCTGTGACCCTTTACAATAACAACGATTCGTCCTTGCTCGGCACCATTCCGAATGGAATCAACAACAATGGCGTGGATACGCCCAACTTCGCTCCCGGCATGCTTTTGCTGAATACTAGCCCGCGGAACGGCAGACCCGCCTTTGATACCTCGCTGTTCAGCCTGCCGGCTCTCGGCCAAATGGGAACGGCGGCGCGGCGCTTCTTTAGCGGTCCGGGGATCGCAAATTTTGATCTGGCGGTGGTGAAGAGCCTTCGGTTCAGCGAATCCAAATCGCTGGAATTTCGTGTGGAAGCGTTCAACGCCTTCAATCATGCCCAGTTCTATGGGCCCGCGGCCGTTAACGGAAACATTAGCAGCCCTGCCTTTGGCCAGGTCGTAAGTGCGGCTCCTCCCCGGCTTCTGCAGATAGCTGCAAAATACTATTTCTGAATGGGAGGCCCGAAAAGAGCTCTGTCCGTCCGCTTCAGAAGTTTTCTCTATGTGACGGGATTCCTGTTTTTCCTCGGGGAGCCGGCGCCGCGAGTCAGCGCCGGAGGAAGCAAACTCGATTGGTCCAGTCCCACCGCCCGGTTTCCTCGAGCAAGCTGAGCAGCGCCCTCACCAAGCCGCCGATGTCGTGCGGCGCCAGGGTTTTTTCGTCAACGAAGATCACACCCCCATGGCTGCGGTCTTCCTGCGCCCAGGCTTTCAGGAGAGGCGGGATGGTCCTTCGATCGTAGGTCACCAGCGTCAACCCTCGCGCGGCGGCTTTCTCCAAACAATCGGAATCGTTCAAGCCCAGGAAGCTTCCCATCTCCCATTCGGCCAGGCAATGGACCACCAAGGAGCGATGGCGGCGCCGGAGGCCTGCCGCCACGTCGGGCGAGATGTGCTCGTCGAGAAGCAGCTTGAGCACCTCAGCCTTTTCCCCCCTTCCGGTTGGTGAATTCGGTCGTCTGTGGCGCGAGGCGCTTCAGCGTTTCGAAGGTCACGGAGTCGTTCTCGGAAAGGGCCTCCTCGATTTCTTCGGGGAAAGCCTCCGCGTAGTTCATGGCGGCCTGAACCTTCGACTCCGGGCACCGGAGGTGCCGGGCCACCCTGGGCACGTCGCCCTTATAACTTCGCGCGAGAAGCATCACCTCCCACACGGCGAGGCTGCTGCCCTCGATGCAGGCTTGCCGCCCCGCGGCGGAGTCCCGAAAGTCGATGAACGCAAATTCCGAACGCCTCAAGCCTTCCTCCACCAACCGGGCGCTAGCGTCACTGGCGGTCCATCCGTGCCGACTCGCCAGGCGCTTCAGACGCTTTCCACTCGCCACGGGAAGGCGCATGCTCAAGACCATCGAACGGCTTGCTTTCATGGGTTCAGCCTCCACACTGTAACTCCTGTAAGTATTGTATCCTTTTTTGCAGAGGATTGCATCCGAGGCCAGTTGGCAGGATTCCAGAAAACCACTCACCAGGTGTCATCCTGAGCGAAGCCCAGTACTGCCTGCTGCAGGGCGAAGCGAAGGATTTAAGTCCGTCAGCATCTGGGCAGGGCGAGATTCTTCGCTGCGCTCAGAATGACAGCCGAAGAGCTTGGCACGACATCGGATGGCGCTACTTCGCGCCGGCTTTTTCCAATGCGGCCTGGAGGTAAGGAATCTCGCGAGCTTGCGCGAGAGCCGTCTTGCCGTGTTTATCTTCGGCATTGGGGTCGGCGCCCGCCTGCAGGAGTGCGGTGGCCGTTTCCGCGTCGCCAAAGTCGATAGTGGCGGCGTAGAGCAGCGGCGTGTAGCCAAAGCGGTCCACGGGGTTGGGGTCTGCTCCGGCCGCAAGAAGGGTCTTGACCACATCCGGGTGGTGGGTGACGACCGCCCAGTGCAGCGGAGTCATGCTGTCCAGGTCCTTCTCGCGGATGTCTGCGCCGCCCGCCACGAGCGCCTGGACGACCACCGGGTCGCCGAAGCTGAGGGCCCCGATCAGGGGGCTAGTGGGAAACATTCCAATGATGTCCATCCGGCGGTTGGGGTCTGCCCCTTTGGCGAGCAGGAGGGCGATGTTCTCGCGATCACCCGCAATCGCGGCCAGGAAGAGCGGCGAGGCGTTGTTGAGGACGCCTTTGCCCGGATTCACTTCCGCGGCGTGCTCGAGCAGCAACTTAACGGATGGCGCGGTGCCCAAATACGCTGAGGCCACCATCAAGGCGGTGTAGCCGGTTTTGGCTTGGGCGCGCACATTGGCGCCGCGGTCGATGAGCAGCTTCACCTTATCGGCGTCCTGCGCGGCCATCATCAGAAGCGATGTGCCCTCGGGGGTTTGAGTATTAGGGTCGAGGCCGGCATCGAGCTGGGCCTTCAATTCCGTCGCCGTGCCGAAGAGCGCCGTCTCCATCCACGGTTTCGCGCCTGCGGGCACGAGGGCGGGAAGCGGCGGCGGGACGGCGGGGTTATCGGCTTTGGGGAGAGCCAGCATCAGCGCCATGGCGGCCCAGCACGTGGCGTCGGTGGAAATGAACTGATCGTGGCCGTAAGGGACTCCGGTCTCGATATACGGCGGACTGACGGCCGCGGGCGACACCTGGCGCGTATGCACATGCCACACGCCCGATTTCTCCTGGGTGGACAACAGATACTGCAAGCCTTTTTGCCAGGCGGGATCGGTGACCGGGATTCCTCCGGCGACGTGCAACGCGACGAGCGCCTCACCCGTTGAGTAGGCATCGGGCTGCAGGTGCGGGAGCTCCGCCCAGCCCCCGGACTCGCGCTGCAAGGCAAGCAGGTCTTGCGCGGCGCGGCTCACATCATCCGAACTTGCGCCGGCGAAGTGCAGCCCCAACAGGCGAAAGGTGAATTCCTCGGTGTCGCGCGGCTGGGCCGCGAGCAGCCAATTCTTGGCGCGCGCCGCCCTCTCTTCGGTTTCCTGGTGAAGCTGCGCGGGCATGTACAGTTGCATGGCGCGCAACGCCACAGCCGTCGCCGTAATGACGCTGTAGGACTGCGGCGGGCGGTCGTCGGTGGTCGGCCAATGGCCGTCGGGCCGCTGCCAGTTGGCCACGCGGTGCGCATACACCGCAGTGGCGAGATTGGGCTCGACGCCCGCCGCGTGGGCGGCCACCAGCGCCCACCCGTCCGAGGGCGCCGGATCGACAATCGTGGGGTCCTGGACGGCGCGGTCGATGGAGCTGAGGTCGGGCGACTCCTTCAGCCCCTTCACCGCCACGTGGCTGGCCGCGGGCTCGTCCACCCGAATGCCCCGCTCGCGCGCCATGCGGAAAGTCAGCATCGGCAGGCCGTGGTCGTGGCACGAAAAGCAGACCATGGCTTTGTAAAAGCCCGTCGAGCCCTGTTGCACCATCGCCACGGCGCGGGTCGCCGCGGACCGGATCTTTTCAGGCGAATTGGATTGTGCATGCAAGGCAGGAACCACGAGCAAGAGCGCAAGGACCCTTCGCATAAACCTCCCTATACGACACAAATGGAAATTAGCCGGCCTGCGATTTGGTTTTTGGCTTTCAGCCCGATGCTTAACATACACTCAGCGGCCGCCGAATGCAACCAGGGCAGTTCGCCATGCGACCTTAATAAGTTGCATCGCGGGCGGCGACAGGCGAGAATAGGGGCCACGTGGAAGCCGCCATGTCAACGCGAAGGAGGTATTTATGAAGGCTGCAGGAGGGGTTCTGGGCCTGGTGATTGTTCTAGCCATCGGATGGTTTCTGGTCAAGTCGCAGTTCACTTCGGGGCCGACGGGCGGCGCGCCTCCCAAGGAGGTCATTGACGTGGTGGGCGTGAAGAACGACCTGCTGGCCATCGGCCAGGCCGAACGGATGTACCTGGCCAGCCACGGCTCCTACGCCAGCGTGGACCAGCTGCAGCAGGACGGCGCGCTGAGCTTCTCGGGAACCAATCGCCGCGGCTACAACTACACCGCCGACGTCGACGATGGACAGCATTTCAAAATCACCGCCACGCCTTCCGACCCGGCGAAGGCCGGCTGGCCCACCCTTTCTGTGGACGAGAACATGCAGGTGACGCAGCAGTAGAAGTCAGAAGCCAGGAGTCAGAAGAGAGAACGAAAGCCCAGTGAGAGCGCTTTAGGCCATTCCACTCTCAAGGTGCGGCTGCGGGCGTTTGCCTTCTGTATTCTGAATCCTGACTTCTGACTCCTGAATTCTGAACTGAGGTTACCATGCGAGTCGAAGCCCGAGCACCCGCACGTGTGGATTTGGCGGGCGGGACCGTCGATATCTGGCCCCTCTACCTGTTTCATCCCGGCGCGCAGACGGTCAACGTCGCCATTCGTGCCCACGCTTCCTGCGTCATCGAGACGCGCGCCGACCGCCGGATCGTGCTCAGCTCCCAAGACCAAGGGGTCCGCGAGAGCTTCGAGAACCTCACGGACCTGGCATTGGGCAAATCGCAGCTTCCTTTGCTGCGCGAGCTGGTGCTTTTCTTTGAGCCCCGGCGCGGCCTGAGCGTGCGCACCAGCACGCAGGTTCCGGCGGGGGCGGGGCTGGGCGGTTCCTCGGCTCTGAACATCGCGCTCTGCGGGGGTTTGTCGCGCGTCACGGGGAAGCCCTACACGCGCACCCAAATCCTGGAGATCGCCAAGAACGTGGAGGCGCTGGTGATCCGCGTCCCCACCGGCTGGCAGGACTATTTCCCGGCCCTTTACGGCGGTGCCAACGCGGTGCATTTGAATTGCGACGGGGTGAAACGCGAGCGGCTCCCGCTCTCCTTTTCCGACGTCGAGAAGCGCTTCGTGCTGTGTTACACCGGGCATCCGCGCAACTCGGCCATCAACAACTGGGAAGTGATGAAGTCGCACATCGATGGCGACGAGCGCGTGCTGCGCAACTTCGACCAGATCGTGACCATTGCCAGCCAAATGCGTGAGGCGCTGCTGGCGCGGGACTGGAACGACGTCGCCAAGCTGCTGGCCCTGGAATGGGAGAACCGCAAACGCAATTTCGTCGGCATCTCCACGCCCAAGATCGACCGCATGATCGAGCAGACACGCAAGCAAGGGACCCTGGCCGCCAAGGTGTGCGGCGCGGGCGGGGGCGGGTGCGTGGTGTTTATGGTCCAGCCGGGCACCAAGGCCACGGTCGAGCACGCCCTCACGCGCCTGGGCGGGCAAATCATCAATTTTATGGTTGCCCGCGCCGGCCTGGAAGTCCGCGCGGACCAGCCCTAGAGGATTTTCGATTGACGATTGACGATTGTCGATTGGCTCGACTGGCGATCGAAAATCGCCAATCGCAAATCGGCAATTGGCTCTGAGCCTCTAGCCTTCGCCCAGGGTGCTCCTGCAAGGGGAGATCCGTGCCCACCGCCGTGGAACGAGTTTTTCTTGTCGAGGGCCGGCTCCGCTCCGGCTGGCGATTCTTCCTGTCCGTTCCCGGCGTTCTCGTGGCGTATCTCGCCTCGGAAGTTGTGGCGAGTGCGTTGCCGAGGTGGGAAGGGACGGCCTTATCCCGTTTCCAGAGCTTCTTTCTTCCGGAGCTGGTTCTCCTCTTGGCGCTGCTCGGCGTCTTCAAAGTGATGACCGCTTTGTGTGACCGAAGGCCGCTGGGCTCGATGGGCCTGGCATTTCACCGGCGCTGGGCCAAGGAGCTGGGCCGCGGGGTGGTTTTGGGCGGGGCGATGGTCCTGACCGTGGCCGCGCTCGAGTGGACGCTGCGCCTCGCGGAGTTTCATGTGAACGCCCTCTCCCTCGCGCAGGCCTTTTCCACCGCGATGCTTTATGTTCTGGTGCTCGCCGTGGCGGCAACCAACGAGGAAATGATTTTTCGGGGCTACCCTTTCCAACGTCTGGTGGAGGCCATTACGCCCGCGGGCGGGGTAGCTGTTTGCTCGGCGTTGTTCGGCATCGTGCACATGGGCAATCCCCATCACACATGGATTTCCACCGCCATCACGGCCCTGGTGGGCATTCCGCTCAGCATTGCCTACCTGCGGACGCGTTCGCTCTGGATGCCCGTCGGGATACACTTAAGCTGGAACTTTGTTTTGGGCTTCGTGATTGGATTGCCCGTGAGCGGCCTGGCGTTTCGAGAAACCCTACTGCATGCCCAGGTTCGCGGCGCGGACTGGCTGACCGGGGCCGAGTACGGGCCGGAAGGCGGCGTGCTGGCCGCGATTGCGATCGTCGGTGGCAGCATTTACCTATTGCTCTCTAAACGCATCTACGTGAGTGAAGAGATGAGACAACTGGTCATGAGCCCGCTCCCGGCGACGCCACCGCGGGGCACGACCGCCCCGCTAGGACTTGCCATTGAGCAGCCTCCCGATAATCGGGACAGACGAGGTTAGATGCCTGTACAGGAAGCAGTTGCTACTTCTCGGTCGAAGCGCGGCCTATCTGGCCGCTGGCGGCGCGGGCTTGCTCTGGCCCTGGCGCTCGGGGCTGTCCCGTTTGCCGTCGCCAAGGAGCCGATGACCCGCGACGCGCGGATTGCCTTGATCCGCGGCTTGGTGAAGGAAATCGGCGTGAACAAGATCCCGCTGCCACGAGGCAAGAAGGGCGTGTTCGTCGCCTATCCCGGCACGCTGGACAAAGCTCGCGCCCAGGCTGAGCTGCGAGCCAACGGCTTGGCGATCAAGCCCGGCATGCCCGTGGAGATCACCAAGATCAATTTTAAGTCCGAGGAGATCGTCTTCGAGATCAACGGCGGAGGGAAGAAGCGCGAGAGGTGGTATCAACACATCGAAATCGGCATGGGCGGCGCCACGCAACCCGTCACCAACAGCGCGCCCGACCTCGCTTTCGGCTCCTTTATCAAACTCACCTTCTCGGGCAAAGTCCCCTCACTGACCGTGCCGGAGGTGAAGCAGGCGCTGGGGAGCGTGCTGGATTGGGAGCGGCATTCCCCCACCGTGCTCTATACCCCCACCGTGCCCGCCCAGTTCAAGGACGCCATCAAGAACCATCAAGTGGTCGCCGGCATGAATCGTGACGCGGTGCTTTCCTCGAAAGGCCCTCCCGACCGCCGCGTGCGCGAGACGCGCGACGGCGTCGAGCAGGAAGATTGGATTTACGGCCTGCCCCCGCACGTCCTCTTCGTCACCTTCGACGGCGATATCGTGGTGACAGCGAAGCAGTATTGAGTCAATTGGAATCCAGGGTGCCCGAAAATGCTGGCTTGTGCCTTTTGGCGCAGGGAAGCGGCAAGGTGTCCCAGAAGGGTTTTTAGCTTTGACTTAACGTCGCCGACCGCTTAACATTTCTGACTCAAGTCAAATCTGGTCTGATAAATGGGAGGTAGGAGATATGTCCGTCAAGGTTGGGATCAACGGGTTCGGGCGAATTGGGCGCAATTTGCTGCGCGCTTCGCTTTCCGACCCCGCCATCGAATATGTCGCGGTGAATGACATCACCGACCCCAAAACGCTCGCCCACTTGCTGAAATATGACTCCATCTTCGGCACCTTGGATGCCGAGGTGAGCTACGGCGAGGACTGCGTGCGGGTGAATGGCAAGAGCCTGCGCGTCTTCAAAGTCAAGGACCCGGGCGATTTGGACTGGACCTCGCTGGGGGCGCAGGTTGTGGTCGAATCCACCGGCCTCTTCACCAAGGCGGAAGACGCCAAGAAACACCTGAAGGGCAGCGTGAAGAAGGTCATCATCACCG
>Ga0187771_10001005_pt1 | contig 18458 bp, 18 predicted proteins | sample 0116_SJ02_MP15_1_FD_133139 | JGI IMG/M metagenome (GOLD analysis project Ga0187771, IMG submission 133139) | Tropical peat soil microbial communities from peatlands in Department of Meta, Colombia - 0116_SJ02_MP15_10_MG | ecosystem: Environmental > Terrestrial > Soil > Wetlands > Peat | place...
AGCCGCTGCCCGCTGAGCCATTCCTTGAGCATGAACGCCCCGCTTCCGGCCACGTGGCGCGAGAAGTCGTCGCCCCATTTTTCGGCGACCTCGCGCGGCACCGCCGAGGCGAACGGCATCGCGAGCTTGTGCGCGAAAATCGGGTCCGGCGCGCTCAGGCGGAACACGATCGTCCACGGGTCGGGAGTCTCGATTCCGGCGACGTGCGCCGCGCGATGCGCGATGAAATCCGCCGAGCCGGCCACGCCGCGGTAATATTCCATCCCCTTGGAGCGTGTCGCCGGGTCGAGCACGCGCTCGATGCCGTAGCGGAAGTCATCGCTGGTCACCGCGCGTCCGTTGCTGAAGCGCGCGTCGCGCCGCATGTGGAAGGTGAAGGTCTTGGCGTCGGGAGACGCCTCCCACGCGATCGCGAGGCCGGGCTCGAGGTTGATATTGTCGTCGCCGTAGCGCAGCAGCGTGTCGAAGATCGCCTGCTCGAAGGTCCAGGACAGCGTGTCGTAGCCGGCCGCCGGGTCGAGAGTGGGGATGTCGTCGGCATCCGCCAGCCGGATCACCATCGCGCCGGGCGGGAATTCGGATCGCGCCGGAGCGCCGCCGCATCCGGCCGCGATCGCGGCGGCGGCGCATGCGGTGACAATCGCGATGCGGCCCGCCGGGCGATGCTTCATCGCGCGCGCCTTTGCAGCATCCCGTAGCCGAGCAGGTTGAAGGCCAGGACGGCGTAAAGAATCGCAAGGCCCGGAAACGTCGCGAGCCACGGCGCGGTGCGGAAGTACACCAGCGCTTCCTCGATCATCCGCCCCCAGCTCGGCGTAGGCGGCGGCACGCCGACGCCGAGAAAGCTCAGCGCCGACTCGAGCAGCAGGGTGCCCGACGTTCCGAGCGCCGCCATCACGACGATTATCGGCAGGATGTTGGGCAGCACGTGGCGGATGATGAGACGGCGCGGATGTGCGCCGAGCGCGCGCGCGGCGAGCATGAAGTCCCGCCGCGCCATCGAGAGCGTCTCCGCGCGCACCACGCGCGCGACCTGCGTCCACGACACGATCCCGATCACGAGCAGCACGCTCATCAAGCTCGGGCGCAGCACTGCGACGAACGCCATCGCGAGCAGCAGCGCCGGCAGCGAAAGCATCACGTCGGTAAAGCGCATCAGGACGAAATCCGTGGCGCCGCCGAAGAATCCCGAGAGCAGTCCTATCGCAACGCCGATCGTCAGCGTGAGCGCCATCGCGGCGACTCCCACCGTCAGCGAAATCCTGGCGCCGTAAATTATCCGCGACAGCACGTCGCGCCCGAGCTCGTCCGTGCCCATCGGAAACGCCAGTGACGGCGCGCCCGGGTCGCCGAAAGTCAGCGCCACCGCGCGGGTCGGATCGTGCGGCGAAAGAATCGGAGCGAGCGCCGCGACCGCCACGAGGCTTATCACCATCGCCGCCCCGGCCGCCTCGAGCGCGCCCATCCTGCGGCGCATCAGCGAATCTCCCCGAGCCGGATGCGCGGGTCGAGCCACGAGTACAGAAGGTCCACGATGAGGTTCGCGACGACGATCAGGAATGCCGAGAACAGCACAGTGCCCATGATCAAAGGAATGTCGAGATTGAAGATCGCCTCGAAAGCGAGCCGCCCGATTCCCGGCCAGTTGAACACGGTCTCGGTCAGGACCACTCCCGAGAACAGGCCCGCGAGATCGAGTCCCGCAAGCGTCACGAGAGGCAGCATCGCATTGGCCATCGCATGCCGAAGCATCACCCGCGCGGGCGAAAGTCCCTTGCCGCGCGCGGTTCGGATGAATTCCTGGTCCATCGCATCGGCAAGATTGGTGTGGAGGATTCGCGAATAGTAGCCCGCCGATCCGAGCGCTAGCGTGAGCGTGGGCAGCACCAGGCTTAGCGGCCCGCTCCATCCGCCGAGCGGGAACGATCGCAGGTAGAGGCCGCCCGCGATCAGGAGCATCGTCCCGAGCCAGTACACCGGCATTGAAACCAGCACGAGCGAGATGACGAGCAGGGCGTTGTCCGCCGCGCGTCCGCGATAGGCTGCGGCGAGCGCGCCCATCGCGACTCCAAGCACCAGCGACAGCATCATCGCGGCGAGCGCGAGGATCGCGGTCGCCGGAAAGCGGCTCACGATGAGCCGGGCGACGCTCTCGCGCCGGACGTAGGAACGGCCGAGATCGCCATGCAGCGCGCGGTCGAGGTAGCGCGCGTACTGGATGTACAGCGGCTGATCGAGCCCGAGTTCATGGCGGATGGATGCGAGCGTCTGCGGGTCCGCCTTCGCGCCGGCCATCGCGACTGCCGGGTCCGCCGGGATAACGAACGCAATCAGAAACGTGATTAGCGAGGTGCCGGCCAGGACCGCGGCTCCGAACACGATGCGCCGGACGAGGTAGGCGAGCATCGTTCAGCCCGCAAGCATCCCGCGCGCGGCAAGGACGCGCGCGAGGCTCACCTCCGCGCGCTCGCGATGGCGCCTGGCGGCGGGATCATCCGGGTCCTCATCGAGCGCCTTGATCTCCTGCGCCGGCAGCGCGCCGACCGCCGCGGCCATCTCCGCGAGCAATCGCTCGTCGGCGGCGCTGCGCGACGGCGCGGCCTTCAGCGCCCGGTAATGCGCGAGGAACGCGGCCAGCGAGGAGTAGCGAGCATTTTGCGGCGCGGGCACGATCAGCCGGCGACGCCTCCCAGCGGCGAAATCGCAAGCCCGATCACGTAGCCGACCGCAGCCGCGCCCAGCGCTATCACCAGGAAGCGCGCGCCCGATCGCCAGCGCTGCTCGCGTTGCGCGAGCCAGCCTTCGAAGTATCCCACGCCGAACAGTACCAGCGCGGTGGCGCACAGGGCCGCGCCGAGTGCGATACGCGGGGTGGTAATCAGGATGTAGGGCACGAGCGGAACCAGCGCCCCCGCGATGAACGCGATGCCCATCACGACGCCGTCGAGCAAAGCGTTGCCGAGCATCGCGCCGCCCAGCCCGAAGACTTTCTCCTCCGTCGTCGCCAGCAAAAGCTCGGGCGATGAGCTGAGCAACTCGACGACGCGGTAGGACGCCTCGCGCGCGAGGCCCTCCTTTTCGAGCTGGCGCAGCAGCGCCTCCTGCATGATGTACGGGCGCTGGGCCGCCTCGCCCCGCGTGCGTTCGAGTTCGCTGCGGACCACCTCGGTTTCGGCGCTCGTGCCGAGATACGCGCCGACGCCCATCGAAAGCGCGCCCGCGGCGGTCGATGCGATCGCGGCAAGAATCACCTGGCTGTGATTAGATACCGCACCGGTCAATCCCGCCAGGACGCCGGCCGTGGTCAGCACTCCGTCCTGCATGCCGAAGACGACCTCGCGGACGCTCGCGAGGCGTTCGAAGAGGCGCCGTTTCTCGGATGGTTCGCTGGGTAGCGGCAAGAGCGTTTAAAAGTGGCGATCGGAGGGACCGAACTTCGTCCCGGGTTTCCATTCCGCGGGACAGAGTTGTCCGGTGCGAATCGCGCGCACCACGCGCAGCGTCTCGCTCACGCTGCGTCCGACGTTGATGGGACTGGCGAGCGCATAGACGATCTTGCGATCGCCGTCGAGGATGAACGTCGCGCGCATCGCGACGCGCTCCTTCTCCTCGTACACGCCGTACGCGCGGGCGACTGCGCCGCCCTCGTCGGCGAGCAACGGGTATCCGATTCCGCCAAGCTCGCGGGCCCATCGCAGATGGCTCTCGGCGCTGTCGACGCTCGCGCCGATCAGCGTCGCATTCTCATCGGCGAATTGCTGGCGCTCCTGGTTGAAGCCCGTGACCTCAGTCGGACATATGAAGGAAAAATCGCGCGGGTAAAAGAACAGGACGACCATCTCGGTGCGAATCTTCGCAAGCGCGATTCGGTCGATCCGGTCCTCAACCGAGCAGGGCAAATCGAAAGGCGGCGCCGTGTCACCCGGGTTCAGCATCTTGGGCGTCCTAACCTGACCGAGATTACGGCGCTAAGGCTACTCGATCTCGTAAGTGAGAGAAACGGTCGCCGGCACGGTTAGCTGGCTCGGCTCGATCGGCGTCGGCGCCATAGCCATCACCGCTCCGATCCCCTGCGCTATCCGAACGGGCCGCTCCGCGGATTCGGTCGAGGCCTTGATGATCCGCTTGAGCCTCACGCCGAGCGCTGCGGCAAGCGCCTGGGCCTGCGCGGTGGCATCGCGCGATGCTTTCGCGATCGCCTCGCTGCGCGCCTTGGTGTCGTCCTTGAGGCTGAAGTTCACGTAATTCACGCGGTTGGCTCCGGCCGCGACCGCCGAGTCGATGAGGGAGCCGAGAATCGCCATGTCGGCGGTCTCGACGGTGATCGAATTTTCCGCCTTGTAGCCGACTATGTTGGGCTTCTCGCGCTTCTGGCGCTCGTCATACTCCGGGGTCAGCGAGTACCCGCCGGTCCAGACCTTTCCTTTGTCGCCGAGTTTCGACTCGAGCGCCGAGACGACTTTGGCGGCGAGCGCTGCGTTGCGGCTCGATGCTTCCGCTGCGGTGGGTGCGTGGAATTCGATGGCGAGGTTCAAGTCGGCGATGTCGGGGTTCGCCGCCGCCTCGCCGTGGCCTTCGACGACGATCGCGCGAACTGAGGGCGCCTCGCCGGATGGCTGCGCAAACGCGGCGAGCGGAAACGCAATCAGAACCAAGATAGAGGCAATCGCTATTCTGGAACCCATCGCGCATCTCCTCCCCCGGGGCAGGGGTGGTAGTGAAGTTTAGACGTTAGAATCCCATGAGCGGATGGGCGGTGCCAACCCGGGCGCAGCCGAACGAGTCAGCCTGTCGGTCAGTTGATCGCCTGACAGAGAGCGCGGTAGGCTGAGTTTGGTCGTCTGTCTGTCAACAGGCGGCCGACGGTCGCAGCGCGTTGCAGCCGCAACAGCGGTTAAGGAGATGCAGGCGGTGGGGTTCAACCCCAGAGGATAGGATGCGAGCGGTTCGCCAGATTGGATGTCTTGCGCGTTAGGCTGCTCTGCCATCCTTTCGAGAAGCTGAGGATTGTAGGAAATGGCTGCCAGGCCAAAATGTACGAGCCGAGTTCGTATGCATCGTGCGGCTTCCGCCGATGGCGCCGGCTGCGCAGTAATCAGGCTCAGTCGAAAGCAGATCGTGGACGCGCTGGAACAGGGTGCTCGCGCCCGTGTTGGTCTGACTGCACGTACCATGCTCCGCCGCTATCGGACTGGACGCTTAGCCGACCCTGGCCGTGTTACTGACCTAATTGCGATTTCAAATTTGCTCCGCAGGAATGACCCAATTCTTGCGGGGTGAGTTCCCATTGCAATCAGCGACATACTCGCCGACGCCAGAACGCTAACCGCCGCATACAGGAAGGGCGACGGCGGCTCTGCGCCCGCGTTCTGCGATCTGTTTAACCTGTTGCTCCGCAATAGCGTGATGGCGAAGGGGTATGCGCTGCGCCTTTATCGCGGAGAGCGTACGAGCAGGTACGTCTTGGGAGGCCTGAGTGATCCATTGGCGTCCGTGCCGCTGCGCGATGGCCGCTTCCTCGACGTGAGAATGGGGTTGGCGATTTACGGCACGCCTGACGGAAGGCGGTTAAAAGTCGACCAGTCCGTATTCCAGTATCAGTCAAGCCCAGGTAGCTGGGTTTTCCGTTACGAGTACAACCGGCATCCTGTGGGTCCGCATCCGCCGACGCATCTTCACGTCAGGGGCGAGCTTGCCGAGAATTGTCTACGCGAGGGGGAATTGCTTGAGCACGTTCATTTCCCCGCCACCCGTGTGTCGTTAGAGGCAGTTATCAGGCTATTGGTCGATCAATTTCACGTCCCGAGTCAGCTCAAGCGAAGCGATCTCCGGAAGCTGCTCACTCAAACTGAGAGAGAATTTCTGGATATCGCGCATCGCGCTATATCCGGCCGAACGCGATGAACAGCCGTGGCAGTGACGCTGCTAGCGCGGTCTTTCGCCCTGTTGCTTCGATGGGTCATTGCTTCCCGTCAGATCAGGTCGCAGTGCCCCCGCCCGCCGGGCGTCGATTGATTCATGATGATAATATCCACAGACTGGACCGATTGACGATGCTTCGGGAGATCATGCAACGCCGATGGCCGAGAAGCAGGACGAGAAGAAAGTAACGCCGCGCAGCCAGGACTTCGCCGCCTGGTACAACGACATCGTATTGCGCGCCGAGCTGGCCGACTATTCGCCGGTGCGCGGCACCATGGTGTTTCGCCCCGACGGATTCGCGATCTGGGAGGCGCTGCGCGACGAACTCGATCGCCGAATCAAGAAAACCGGCGCGCGCAACGCCTACTTCCCGATCTTCATCCCCGAAAGTTTTCTCCGCAAAGAGGCCGAGCACGTCGAGGGCTTTGCGCCCGAGGTCGCGGTCGTCACGCACGCGGGAGGCAAGCCGCTCGATGAGCCGCTGGTCGTGCGGCCGACCTCCGAGACGATCATCAATCACATGCTCGCGCAGTGGATCCATTCGCATCGCGATCTGCCGATGATGGTGAACCAGTGGTGCAACGTCGTGCGCTGGGAGATGAGGACGCGGCTGTTCCTGCGCACCTCCGAGTTCCTCTGGCAGGAGGGGCACACCGCGCATGCGACGCGCGAGGAGGCCGAGCGCGAGACGCTGACGATTCTCGAACTGTACCGCAGCTTCGTCGAGGAATTCCTCGCGATCCCGCTGGTGGTCGGACGCAAGAGCGCGGCGGAGCGGTTCCCGGGCGCGGTCGAGACCTACGCGATCGAGGGTCTGATGGGCGATGCGCGCGCGCTCCAGTGCGGCACGTCGCATTTTCTCGGCCAGAACTTCGCGCGTCCGTTCGAAATCCGCTTCCTCGACGAGCGCAACGAGCTCCAGTACGTATGGCAGACGAGTTGGGGCGTCTCGACGCGGCTGCTCGGCGGAATCGTGATGACCCATGGCGACGACCAGGGATTGCGCCTGCCGCCCGCGGTCGCATCGACGCAGGCGGTGATCGTCCCGATCTCGCGCAAGCCCGAGGAGGGCGAAAAAGTGCTGGCCGCCGCGCGCGCCGCGCTCGAGGCGCTCGAGAATTCGGGAATCCGTGTGCGCCTCGATGCGCGCGAGGGACTGACGCCCGGATTCAAGTTCAACGATTGGGAGATGCGCGGCGTGCCGGTCAGGATCGAGATCGGACCGCGCGATGTCGCCGCGGGCGAGGCGGTCCTGGCGCGGCGCGATCGGCAGGGTGCCGAGGCGAAGTCGAAGGCCGCCCTTGGCGAGATAGGACCGCGCGTGAAATCCCTGCTCGATGAGATCCAGCGAAGCCTCTACCAACAGGCGCTCGCCGCGATGCGCGCGAACACTCGCGAGTTCGACGACTACGGCGCATTCAAGAAGCAGATGGAGGGCGAGGGCGGAGGCGGCTTCGCCGACGTGTACTGGTGCGGAAATCCCGCGTGCGAGACCAGGATCCGCGAAGAGACGAAGGCGTCCTGCCGCGCGATCCCGATGAATCAAACCGGCGCCGCCGGAAAATGCATCGTGTGCGGGCGGCCCGCGGCCGAGCGCGCATTCTTCGCGAAAGCGTACTGATGCGGCGCGGCGCTATTCGAGCTTGTAGCTGAGCTTCATCGCGGCGCGGACTTCTTCCATCGTCTGCTGCGCCAGTGCGCGGCCCTTGCGCGTGCCTTCCATGAGGATCTCGCGGACCTCGCCGCGCCGCGCCGCGAAATGCCCGCGCCGCTCGCGAATCGGCGCAAGCACCGACTCGAGCGCCGCCATCAGCCGCTGCTTCACCTCGACGTCGCCCACCGTCCCCTTGCGATAGCGCGCCTTGAGATCCTCGACCTCCGCCTTATCCGCATTGAACGCATCGTGGTACGTGAACACCGGATTGCCCTCGACGTGGCCGGGATCGGTCGGATGGATTCGCGTCGGGTCGGTGAACATCGACATCACCCGCTTGCGCACCACTTCGGGCGGATCGCCCAGGTAGATGCAGTTGCCTAGCGACTTCGACATCTTCGCGCCGCCATCGGTTCCCGGCAGCCGCGCGACCTCGCCCACCAGCGCCCTGGGCTCGACCAGCACCTTGCGATAGAGCCGGTTGAACCGCCGGACGATCTCGCGCGTCTGCTCGATCATCGGCAACTGATCGTCGCCCACCGGCACCAGGTCGGCCTTGAATATCGTGATGTCGGCGGCCTGCGAGATCGGGTAGGTGTAGAACCCGACCGGAAGCCCCTTGGTGAAGTTCTTCTGCTTGATCTCTTCCTTCAGCGTGGGATTGCGCTCCAGCGTCGCGACCGTCACCAGGTTCATGAAGTAGGTCGTGAGTTCCGTCAGCTCCGGCACCATCGACTGAATGACGATTTTCACTTTCGCGGGGTCGATTCCGACCGCGAGATAGTCGAGCGCGACCTCCATCACGTTGGCTTCGAGATTCTCCGGATGCTCGAAGTTGTCGGTGAGCGCCTGGATGTCAGCGATCAGAAGGTAGGTGTCGTACTCGTGCTGAAGGCGGACGCGGTTCAAGAGCGATCCGACGTAATGGCCGATATGGAGCGGGCCGGTGGGCCGGTCTCCGGTGAGGATTCGCTTGATCATCGCGGCGCGGCTTTAAGCAGCCTCCTTAACGTCGCCAGATCGGCGGCGACATCCTTCATGTCGGGACCGGGCTCGGTCTCCAGGCACATCGGGAGGCCGAAGAATCGCTTGTCGTGCAGCAGCCGGCGGAACGCGCCGGAGCCGAGGTAACCTTTGCCGATATGCTGATGGCGATCGACGCGCGAGTGGAATGGCTTGAGCGAATCGTTCAGATGGAACGCGGCGATCTTCTTCATCCCGACATGCTTGTCCAGCTCGGCAAACGTCCGCTCGTAACCCTCCTCGGTGGTCAGGTCGTAACCGGCCGCGAACGCATGCTCGGTATCGAAGCATAGCCGGAGCCGATCGTTCTCCTTGACCGCATCGAAGATTTGCCCCATCTGCTCGAACGTGTAACCGAGCACGCTTCCCTGCCCGGCCGTGATTTCGAGCGCGATGCGGGTCGTGAAGCCTTTGCAGGCGGCGTGCGCCTCGTCGATCGATTTCGCAATCGTCCTGACTCCCGCCTCTTCGCCGGCGCCGACGTGCGCGCCCGGATGTGCGACCAGGTACGGCACGCCGAGCGCCTCGCATCGCTCGAGTTCGTCGATGAAGCCGGCGACCGACCGCTTGCGCAGCTTCTCGTCGGGCGCGCCGAGATTGAGCAGGTAGGAGTCGTGCGCGATCACGTGGAGAATCCCGGTTTCGCGCTGGTTGCGCTTGAAGGCCGCGATGTCCTCCCCGCTGTAAGGCTTGGCGGCCCACTGGCGCGATGACTTCGTAAAGATCTGGATGCAATCGCATCCGATCTGCTTGCCGCGCAGGAACGCCTCCGCGACCGAGCCCGCGATCGACACGTGAGCGCCGAGAAGAGGAGCGGATGCCGGAGCGGTTCTTGCCATTGGATTGGGCGGCCGCAGCGTGCGACGCCGCGCCCGCCACGCGATTTTATATGATAGGCGGGCGAAAGCGAGAAGCATCGCCGCGATGGTGGCTGCTCTTGCGGGCGGCGCGCCGCGGCGGTTATTCGTTGGTTGTGCGAAGCTGGATAATCGTTGGAGCCGCCGCGGCGGCGCTGTGGTGCGCGGGATGCGTCCGGGCGGCGCGACTGCCCCCGCGCGTAACGGTCACCGAGATCGAACCGTCGGCACGAGCCGCCAAGCCGCCCGATTGCGACATGCCCGTGCTGCGCTACGAGCCGCTCGCGGATTTCCGCAAGGTTGCGATTATCGAGGGCGTGGGCAGCATCTATTCGAACGAGGACGAGGTGCTGCCGCTGGTGCGGCGCAAAGCCTGCGAGACCGGCGCCGACGCGATCGTCGTGCTCGCGAGCAAGCGGCAGACCACCGAGTCGCTGGTCGGCTATTACATCGACAGCGTCGCGATCATTTACGGGAGCAATCGCAATCTGCCCACCGCCCCGTCGACCTCGCACTGAGCGCTGGCCCGGAGCGCAACGGCGCCGCCACCCCTCGCGATAGGCCGCCATCGTCGCGTTGCCGCCGTTTTTCGCGCATGATAAGTGCGAGGGCGCGGTGGCGAAGCGGCTCATAAAGTCGGTCGGGATGGTGGTGAAGCTCGACCGGCCCCAGGCGATCTCGATGGCCCGCTCATTGACGCGATGGCTGCGCTCGCGCCGCAAGGCGGTGATCGCGGAACCGGAGGCCGCCGCGGCGGTCGGCGCCGAGGCCGTCAGCCGCCTGGAGCTTTCGGACCGCGCCGACCTGATCGTGGTGCTCGGTGGCGATGGCACGCTGCTGGGCGTCGCGCGCCTGGCTGCTCCGCGCGCCACTCCGATCCTCGGCGTGAATCTCGGCGGGCTCGGGTTTCTCACCGAGGTCGGCGTCGATGAGGCGAGGGACTGTCTCGAGCGCGTGTTGGCGGGAGACTACCAGGTCGATCGCCGGATCACGCTCGAGGCGACCGTCGAACGCGCCTCATCCGATTCGCGCGGCGTCGAGCGATTCATCGCGGTCAACGACCTGGTGCTGAGCCGGGGTCCGCTCGGCCGGATGCTCCAGCTTCGCGTCGTAGCCGACCACAAGCCGTTTTGCTCCTACCGCGCCGACGGTCTCATCATCGCGACCCCGACCGGATCGACCGCCTACGCGCTGAGCGCCGGCGGCCCAATCGTTTTCCCCTCCCTCGAGGTGGTGGTGCTTGCGCCGATCTGTCCGCACACGCTTTCCAACCGACCGGTCGTGCTGCCCGACTCCTTCGAGATCGAGGTGCGGGTCGAGGCGCTGGATCACGATGCGCTGCTGAGCGTCGATGGGCAGGAGTCATCGCAACTCGGCGCGCAGGACGCGCTCAAGATCGTTCGCGGCCGGCACGCGGTCGCGCTGGTGCGCTCGCCGCATCCCTGCTTCGAAATCTGGCGGAACAAGCTGCATTGGGGATAGAGCGGGCGAGGCGGCGATGCTGGTCGAACTGCGCATCCGCAACTTCGCGATAATCGAGCAGGCCGCGCTCGAATTCGGCGCCGGCCTCAACGTGCTCTCCGGCGAGACCGGCGCCGGCAAGACGATCATCCTGACCGCGCTCGGCCTGCTGCTTGGCTCGCGCGCATCGCCCGACATGATTCGCGCGGGCGAGAAGGAGGCGGTCGTCGAGGGGCTGTTCGAGCTCGAGGGCGAAACGGCGCTCCCCGATCTCGCCGAGCGGCGCGACGATCCGGGCCGCCGCGAACTCGTCATCCGGCGCGTGATCGCCGAGGGCGGCCGCTCGCGCGTGCTCCTCGATGGCGAACTCGCAACGGTGCAGACGCTCGCGCGCATCGGGGCGGCGCTGGTGCAGGTGTACGGCCAGCACGAGCAGCAGACGCTGCTGCGCGCCGAAAGCCATCGCGAGGTCCTCGACCGCTACGCGCGCCTCGATGGCGACCTGGCCGATTACCGCCGCGCCTGGGATCGCGCAGGTGAGCTGCGCGCCCGCCTCGACGATCTTGACCGGCGCGAGCGCGAGCGCAGCGGCCTGCTTGAGCTTGCGCGCTTTCGCGTCACGGAACTGGAGCGCGCCGAGCTTGCGCCCGGCGAGGATGAGTCGCTAGCCGCCGAGCGTACCGTGCTCGCCAACGCGGCGCGGCTTGCGGCTGCGGCCGGGGAGTCAGAGTCGGCGCTCTACGGTGCGGAGGGCGCGGCGGTCGATGCGATCGCATCCGCCCAGGCGCGCCTGGAGGAGGCCGCCGCGCTCGATGCGAAGCTTGCCGAGCCGCTCGAAATGATCAAGTCGGCGCGGGCGAACCTCGAGGAAGCCGCGCGCGCGCTGTCCGCCTACGCCGCGAAGATCGAGGCGGACCCGGAGCGGCTCGACCAAATCGAAAGCCGCCTCCAGGAGCTTATCCGCCTCAAGCGCAAGTACGGCGGCTCGATCGAAACCGCGATCGAGGCTCTCGAGCGATCGCGCACGGAAATCGCCGAACTGGAGGGAGTCGAGGAGTCCAAGGTGCAGGCCGAGGGCGATCTCGCGCGCGCCCTCGATGAACTCGTCGGGCGGGCCAGGGCGCTCAATCGGCGGCGCATCGATGCGTCCTCCGAGCTGAAACGCAAGATGGAGTCGGAGCTCAGGACGCTGGGGATGCGCGCGCCGGTCTTCGAGGCGCGCATCGCGCCGCTCGGCGCCGGCGAGGCTGCGCTTGCCGCCGGCGGACTCGCGCTTGGGCCCGCGGGCTCAGACGACGTGGAGTTCTACCTCTCGCCGAATCTCGGGCAGCCGCCGCTGCCGCTTGCGAGGATCGCGTCGGGAGGCGAATTGTCGCGCGTGATGCTCGCGCTCAAGCGGCTGGAGGCGCAGCAGCGCGGAGTGGCGACGATGATCTTCGATGAGGTCGATGCGGGCATCGGGGGCGAGGTCGCAACCGTGGTCGGGCGCAAGCTGCGCCAGCTCGCGCGCTACCATCAGGTGCTCTGCGTGACCCACCTCGCGCAGATAGCCGCATTCGCCGAGCGCCACTTCCTGGTCGAGAAGGAGGAGCGGCGCGGCTCGACGCGCAGCAGCGTGATGGCTCTGGATGCGGGCGAGCGGGCGGAGGAAATCGCGCGGATGCTCGGCGGCGCATCAGTGAGCGACAAGTTCCGCCGCGCCGCCCGCGAACTCCTCGACCGCGCCAGCGAGTAACGCATCGCTTGTCACCCCCGCGCGCGCCTGCCGCGGGTGCCCGCAGTGGGGCGGGCCGCCGAGCCCGCCGCCGACGCGCGCGCGCCCCCGAATCCGTCATTCCCGCGCCTGCCTCTTTTTTTCCGGTCATTCCGGCGCGCGTGTCCGGCGCGCGCCTCAGAGTCTGTCATTCCCGCGCGTCTGAGTTGTCTGGCGCGTGAGGAATCCCGGATCCTTTTCTGCGTCTTTTGATTGCGCGGCGCCCCGCCGCGCAGCGTACTGGTCGGGTTGACTAGACGGAGCGCATGGGCTTAGCTGAAAATCCGCGCCATCGGTGGGGCTGTAGCTCAGTTTGGGAGAGCGCCTGAATGGCATTCAGGAGGTCGGCGGTTCAATCCCGCTCAGCTCCACCAGCAGAAAACAGGGGGCTCGCGGCTCACGAGCATCGACCCGAAGCCGAATTACCCGCATTCTGTCCGCGTTTGCCAAGACAAGCGGAGGTAGATTCCATCGACCAGCTTCCGGCCCTACCGCGAGCCTGAATGCCTGTGCTACCGTAATCGTTCGAATGGAACTCCCAATCATATTGCTGCCCGGAGAGGACGGTTACTTGGTAGCGGAGTGCCCTGTGATCCCAGGTTGTATCAGTCAGGGCAGGACTCGTGAGGAGGCGTTGCGGAACATCCGGGAAGCGATCGAACTCTGCCTGGAAAACCGACAGAGCGAAGGTTGGGAACTGCCCGATGGCTATGAGATTGTGCAAATCTCCATCGGTGCATAGAAAAGGCGTGCGCTACCGGGAGACGCTTGAGACTCCCTGAATGCGATCCATCAGTCGTCGGGGACAGGTCGCTGCTGTCCGCCTAAACATACGCCCCGAACCATTCAACGTCACATCGCGCGCATGGAGAGTGCCGGTTTCGTCAAACGGATAGTGCGGCGTCATCGCAACGGCGGCAACAAAACCAACCTGTACAGCTTTGATGGTCTGATCAGGGACGCCGAGCCTTTCGCGCAGGAGGCACTGAAAGAGCGCGAGAAGTCGGCGCGCGACACGAGGAAGGGGCGCCACTTACGCGCCGTTTGACCGGAGCGCCGGAATGTCCGTGCCTCTTCCGATAATTTCCGGGGACGACTGCGTTCGGGCGTTGATAAAGTTGGGGTATCGCGACGCCCGACAGAAGGGGAGCCACGTGCGACTGGTTTGTCAGGGCCGAAATCCCGTGACAGTCCCGATGCATAATACCCTCGACCGCGGCACCTTGCGAAGCATAATCCGGACAGTGGACATCACGGTAGAGGACTTCGTGAAGCTACTTTGATAGTGGGGAGAGGCGAGGGAGTTGGTATTCCAGGAGTTGTCGAGCCCGGCGAGACGAAAGAGGAAGATCGCATGAGCGTCGAACGCATTGTGCGGAAAAGCGTTCTCAACTGCCACGCGGCAAGGCGCTAATACGACACGGGTGTCGACGTAAGTGGGCGCTTGGGCCGCCTGCTGAACGAAAATCGCTCCGCCGGCGCCGCGCGGACCAACCGGAATCATAGCAGCGCGGCGAGCGATCACCGCGCGGCGATCTGACCCTCACCTAACGTGCCCCCGTTCCGGGCGAGGGATCGAAGCGTCAATCCGCCTACTACTTGCCCAACGCCGGACCAAACAGAATCCCCCAATTATCGGTGCCGGCGGCGCCCGTCAGGATAACTTTCGGAGTGGGGGCCCCACTGCTCTTCAATTGAGCGGACGAAAACTCCATGGCGTTACCACCCTCAAAATTGAGCATCCACAAGTTGGCGCCGGAAAAAGCGAGGCCGAATGGTCCGTTCATGCCTGAGCTGCTAATCGTTACGGCCGGCGCGTCGTTGTTCGAGGCGCCGAGTTGGCTCGTCGAGAACATCACGACAGTGTCAAAGCCGTAACTTGTCACCCAGAGATTGCCCTTGGCGTCGAATGCGATCTGACCGGGATCGTATAAGCTCCCACCACCCCTCAGGACGACTGCCGCGGTCTTATCGCCGGTGGAGGTGAGTTGGGAAGCCGAGAATTGGAAGATCTCCTCGTCATCTCCGCCGTCGAACCAGAGATTTCCGGATTTGTCGAAAGCGAGGAAGCCCAGATCGGCGAACGACAGCTCGGCAGAATCCGTGATGATGACATCCGGAGTGAGGCTGCCGCCGGCTGTGAGATGCGCCGCGAGGATTTCATCCAGACTGTTATTGTTCGCGTCGACCACCCAGAGATTACCCGCCTTGTCAAAGGTGCAGGACTCGATGAAGACGAAAGACGAGCTGGTAATCGTTTCGGCGGGGCTGGGAGAGATTGGGAGTTTCTTGAGCTTCGAGGCGCTGAATTTGACAATACTGACGCCATCAACCGTCACCCAGAGATTGTTCGATTTGTCGAAGCACGCCCCATAAGCGTAATTGCCAGCTGAAACAGCCGCAGGAGTTGGCGTGCCGCTTTTCTTAATCTCGCTGGGCAGGTACTCCTCCACCCTCTGATGGGCCGAGTCCACAATCCATAAAGCGTTTGATGCGGCCCGTGCGGCCGGTGCCGCAGCGCATACCAGCGCCGAACCGATCAAAAGAGCGGCTAGCGCGCGCCACATGGCGCAGGACCGTACTGCTTCAGATTCTTTTGAGCACCGCATTCGACCCCCCCTTCCTCCAGCCTTTATGCGGTTCATGCATAGCGCGCGGCTTACGAGGAATCTTTATTTTGAACTCTGATGCCGAAGCCTTTTCTTCAGGCGCGGGAGTTTAGCCGCCACTCATTTGGTGAGTCAATCGCAACGTCGTTCCACGCGCGCCTTAAGTGGAGTCCCGGTTTCTCCTCTGCGATCGGGAGACTGCCTGAGCGGAATCAGAGCGACTGTGAATCAGACCGCCAGCGCGCGCGGACATTCGGGAAATCATCGGCGCGCGGCGGGAGATCGCCGTGGCGCGATCTGACCCTCACCTGACGTGCCCCCGTTCCCGGCGAGGGATCGAAGCGTCAATCCGCCTACGGCTTGCCCAACGCCGGACCAAACAGAATCCCCCAATTTTCGCTGGCAGCAGCACCCGTCAGGACAACTTTCGGAGTGGGGGCCCCGCTGCTCTTCAACTGAGCAGACGAAAACTCCAGGGCGTTACCACTGTCATAGTTGAGCACCCACAAGTTGGCGCCGGAAAAAGCGAGGCCCCATGGTCCATCCAGTTTTGAGCTGCTGATCGTTACGGCCGGCGCGTCGTTGTTCGAGGCGCCGAGTTGGCTCGTCGAGAACATCACGACGGTGTCCTCGTCGTAACTTGTCACCCAGAGATTGCCCTTGGCGTCGAATGCGATCTGACCCGGATCGTATAAGCTCCCACCACCCCTCAGGACGACTGCCGCGGTCTTGTTGCCGGTGGAGGTGAGTTGGGAAGCCGAGAATTCGAAGAGCTCATCGTCATCCCGGCCGTCCGTCCAGAGATTTCCGGATTTGTCGAACGCGAGGAAGCCCGGATAGGCAGACGACATCTCAGCAGAATCCGTGATGATGACATCCGGAGTGAGGCTGCCGCCTGTGAGATGCGCCGCGAGGATTTGATCCAGACTGTAATTGTCCTCGTCCACCACCCAGAGATTACCCGCCTTGTCAAAGGTGCAGAAATCTATGTAGTCGAAGGACGAGCTGGTAATCGTTTCGGCGGGGCTGGGAGAGGTTGGGAGTTTCTTGAGCTTCGAGGCGCTGAATTTGACAATACTGTGACCATCAACCGTTACCCAGAGATTGTTCGATTTGTCGAAGCACGCTCCATAAGTGTAGTCACCAATTGAAACAGTCGCTGGAGTTGGCGTGCCGCTATGCTTGATCTCACTGGGCAGGTACTCCTCCACCCTCTCATTGTCGGTGTCCACAATCCATAAAGCGTTTGATGCGGCCCGTGCGGCCGGTGCTGCAGCGCATACCAGCGCCGAACCGATCAAAAGAGCGGCTAGCGCGCGCCGCATCGCGCTGGACCGTACTGATTCAGATTCTTTTGAGCACTGCATTCCAACCCCCTTCACCAGCCCGTATTCGGCACGCGCAAGGCGCGCGGCTTACGAGGAATCTTTGTTTTGAACTCTGATGCTGAAGCCTTTTCTTCAGGCGCGCGAGTCTAGCCGCCGCTCACTTGGTGAGTCAATCGCAACGTCGTTCCACGCGTGCCTTAAGTGGAATCCCCTTTCTCCTCTGTGATCGCGAGGCTTGCCTGAGCGGAATCAGACCGACGGCGAACCACACCGGCGACGCGGCGCAAACCTGCGTCAGGTGTCGCCGAATCCGGAGTTATTGGTCGTTGCAGCCTTGCGTCCGACCCGTCGCGGCCGGGTTCATTCCATCTTGCCTTTTGACATAGAAGGTGTAAGTTGCGTTCGACGCCGTGATTTATCATCGCCATAAAGGTGGAAATCATTCGCACGTCCATCACGGCGGCGCCCTACACGATCCGCATCTTCGCGACCACGGCCATCATCACCATGACGCGCACGACGCGGGCCATCATGGACATCACGTGTACGACGCGCACGGGCACGAGCCGGCCTTCCTCAATGTCGATTCGAATGAATTCGGGCATTGGCATTTTGACAGGCCCTTCGAACACATGGCGCTTGCGGCGATTGGCGCCGCCGTCGAAGAATCCGCCCCCGCATACTCCGAGATTACCGGTTCGGTCTTAAGCCACCTGCCGCAAGCTGCACGCCCCCCGCCCGCTCTCATCTAGCAGGATGTAGAGAAAAGCGAGGCCCTCGCAGTTCGGCCTCTCTGCGGTCTCAACATCCTGCGTGAAAGACGGCTGCTTTCCTCTATCTTCTCCCCCGGTCTTTTCCGGGGGAGATAAGAGAGGGGGAGCAGGCGGTGATTTATCACCCGCCTGCTGGCGCCGTTCCAACTTAGTCAGTCCTGATGCCGGATCGCTCCGTTCCAGCCCGCTCGGAACGGAGTGAGTAATCATCCGAGCCGCCGCGGTGTAGCGCGTTAGCGCCGTACCGCGAGCGGTACGCGGCTGAAAATGCGGCGTCCCGGAAAAGTTGGGACTGCACTAGCGGCCGTCAAATCAATTTTGTTCGAGATCAGCCTGCGCCGTCGCCGGAGGGTTGTGCCTTCTCGCGACGGGCGGGGCTGAAGGGACTTGTTCGCTCGATGGCGACGAGGGAGAAATTCGCCTTGAGAAATGCACTATCGAAGCTTGCCTCGCTGCGCGAGGGCTTTGCAGCCGCGACGCGTCATCGCGCGCAACGTTTTTCGATCGCGTTGCTCGTGTTTTGCTTCCTTGCGCCCGGCACCGCCGCGGGAGCGGCTCGCGGACAGGCCGTCGCGCAACCGCTGGCGGGGACGATCAAGGATGCGCTTGGACGCCCGCTGCCGAAGGCCGCGGTCACGCTGCAATCCAGCGATCGAAACATTACTCTGAAGACTTCGACCGACGCTCGCGGCTTCTTTGAATTCAAGGAAGCCCGGGCCGGCATCTATGCGCTGACTGCGCGGAAAAAGGGCTACCGGCAAGCGACCAGGATCATCGTCCTGCCGAAAGACGCCTCCGAGCCCGTCGAAATCGCGCTGGAATCCGAGCAGGTGCTCACTCTTTCGGTCAGCGCCAGCAGAATCCGCGCGCAGAACGGCCTGTCTCCAAGCGGCGCCAACAAGTACACGCTGACTTCGAGCGACATCACGAGCCTTCCGCAAGGCGAGGCGACGCCGCTGAACGAGGTGATGCTTCAAATGCCCGGCGTTGCGCTCGACCAAAACCAGGAGATTCATATCCGCGGCGAGCACATGGGCATCCAGTACCAGATGAACGGAATTATGCTGCCGCTCGACAT
>Ga0187771_10001006_pt1 | contig 18457 bp, 18 predicted proteins | sample 0116_SJ02_MP15_1_FD_133139 | JGI IMG/M metagenome (GOLD analysis project Ga0187771, IMG submission 133139) | Tropical peat soil microbial communities from peatlands in Department of Meta, Colombia - 0116_SJ02_MP15_10_MG | ecosystem: Environmental > Terrestrial > Soil > Wetlands > Peat | place...
ATAACAAACAGTGACCCGGCATACATAATAGTTAACGGCATCGGCGTCGCCAAGGCAGATGTTGACATGGTGTTGAAAACCTGTGAACCCACGGATAACACCGCGGCAGCCAAAGTTTCCGCGGCGCTAGTCAACGAGTTTATCGAAAAAACCCACAGGCTGTGGGAGAACCACCCCGTAAACATCAAACGAGCAGCTGAGGGCAAACTTAAGGCAAACGTCGTTTTAACGCGAGACGCAGGCGACACTCTTCCTAGATTCTTCAACATTAACGAGCGGTACCACGTTAACTTCGCCGCTTTGGCAGATATGCAGGCCGAACGAGGCATAGCGCTGTTAGCGGGTATGGATTCGATGCTTCTGCCGCCGCCTTCAAGCAACCTCCAGAAAGACATGGAAGTAAGAGTCAAAGCATTGACGGACGCGCTGCCTAAGCATGATTGCTTCTACATTCACCTTAAAGGTCCAGACGAGCCGGGACACGACGGAAACTGCATGTTGAAAACGCAGGTTATCTCAGGCATCGACAAGTACTTCTTTGGTCCATTGCTAAAGCAGATTTCTCTTAAAGAAAATCTTTTCTGCATAACCGCTGACCACGCGACGCCATGCGCACTGAAAGTGCACAGTGACACGCCGGTGCCCGTTCTGATTTCAGGTGACGAGCTAGACGGTGATAAAGCAGTGAAGTTCTCGGAAAGAGAGTGCGCAAAAGGAAGCCTGGGCACGATAAAACACGGATTCGAATTAATGCCAAAGCTGATGAAATTAATCAAGAAGTGAAACCGGATTAAACGCTTTTTAACAATGAACCTTGGGTTACTTAGCAGCTTTCATCTGGTTTCGCTTAAGAATGCGCTGACAGTAACAGATAAGATGTGCTTCTAACACAGAGCTAAGCACCAGCCTAGAGGTAATGAGCATGGCGTACACGCGAGAAGGAAAAGAAACCTTTGAAGTCTCCTACCCGCTTGACGCTTTGTGGGAAGCAATCCCAAAAGCAGTCGCTAAGCTTGAATGGACAATAGAAGAAGCAGACGAGGCTAAGCATCACGTTAAAATCAAAACTAAGGGCGCCTTCCTGTCCTACGGTTCCAAAATGGAAATAGATCTATCAGGTGTAGATGACAAGACCACGAAAATGACGGTTTCAGCAGAGACCCCTGTAACCACTATCACCGCTATGGCTGACTATGGCAGAACAAGAGAACGCATCGACGTGTTAATTGCAACCTTGGGTAAATTGATGAGCGGCAAGTGATTGCTTATTCCAGTATTTGAGACTTCTTGAGTGCAACCCAAGCCAGTGCCAGCAAACCTATGACATATGCAAAGGCTACTGCTGTTGATCTAGTCGCCACCAAAGAGGTTGGCTCAGTGTAGACCAATGCTCCTGTAGGCACGGATGTTTCGCCTGCTCTGACCGCTGTTAGGTTTGTCTGGAAATAGTAAACCTTTGCAGAAGAATAAAGAGCATAGTTGACTATGTTAATGCCTATGCTGTCTGTGCCCGAACTTACTGAAGTACCATTGCCGGCTCCGCCAATGATAATTCCGTTAGCTCCAGTTCCTGGGAAATAGTTAAGCGCTGGTGAAGGTCCAGCTAATTCATTAACTATCGGCGCGGCAAAAAAGAAGGACAGAAACAGAATTATAACAGAAATAACAGTCGTTATCGTGTTCTTCGAAAGTGCCCCAACTGCAAACAGCACTGAAACCCAAATGAAAGTGCTTATGAGGCCTCCAACAATTATCACTGGCATATACTGGAGACTGTGCTGTGGACCATAGACAATGATCGAACCAACAGTTGAATAACCGTACAATACAATATATGAAACAACCAATATTATGAACACTCCAAAAACTTTTCCCAAGAAAATCATCGTTCGCGAAACAGGCTTCGTTACCAGCGGCACGATGGTTCCGCTTTCAAACTCGCTTGAAATGCTGTTAACAGCTGTTCCAATTGCTAAGAGCAGGTACAAGAAGCCTGAGCTGCCCGCCGTTATTGCTGCGTCTGGGTTGGCAGCTACTTTTGTGCCCTGGTAGGCGCTGATTCCAACGGGCACTACCAGAAACAACGTAGCAATAATAAATACGGCTATTAGTATCCCGATGAATTTCTTTTTTCTGATATTCCATAGCATCTCATACCTTACTATTGCCCAGAAGCGGCTGAACCAGCTTGGATGCTGTCTCTTGGGATTCTTCATCATCGTCATTGCGCTTTTCCTCCCTGATTTTTAGTAACTAGTTGAATGAATATGTCTTCTAAAGTAGCGTTCTTTTGACTCATGCCGATAATCACGCCTCCCTCATGCGTTACCGCCTGTGAAACCTGTGCTCTAACGTCATTGTAAGTGTTGACCTGAACAATCAAGGTATTTTCAGTCTTCCACGTCCCGGAAACAAATGGCAGCTGCTTCACAGCAGCAATAACAGGGGCAGATATGTCAACCAATTCTATGTGCATCATGGCTGGTCCAAGTTGATGAGAAATATTTTGAGGCGTATCGGAAACCAGCATTGAACCCGTGTTAATGATGGTGACATGATCACAAAGTTGCTCAACCTCAAAGAGTAAATGCGAGGACAAAAAAACAGTCATGCCCTCTTTTGAAATGGTTTTTACAAGTTCCCTAACTTCAACCATGCCGACGGGGTCTAAACCGATACTCGGCTCATCCAAAACAACCAATTCAGGGTTGCTCAGCAAAGCCTGAGCGATGCCGATTCTCTGCTGCATGCCCTTGCTGTACTTTCCGATAAGGTCGTTTTCTCTGCCTTTTAAGCCCACTAACTCGATCAGTTTGGGAATTTGGTCGGTCCTTTCTTGCTGGGTCATTCCGTACATACGACCGTAAATGTCAAGCAGTTCAGCGCCTTTAAGGTGCTTGGGAAACTTGGGCAACTCTGGCATGTAACCGATGTTTAAGCGTGAATCCGCGTCGTCAACATGGACTTCTTGCCCTAAAACCTTGACTGAACCCGAAGTTGGCCTGAGAAGACCGACGAGAATTTTTATGGTGGTTGTTTTTCCCGCGCCGTTCGGACCGAGAAAACCGTGGATTGTGTTACTCTGCACTTTTAGGTTTAGCTTGTTCACTGCCGTTAGGGTGCCGAAGCATTTTGTCAGGTCGGCGGTTTCAATGGCGTAGTCCAAAGCAAACGCTTCCTTTTCAATGCTTTAATACGTGTTCTGATATAAACTTTAAAGATATTGTTCAGCGTTCTTGCTATAGTTTTTAGATTAAGAAAAGGCGTTGAGAATTAGTAAACGGTGTTTTACTTGGTGCTGGGTCCTTCGGTTTCTTTTGGAATCCGGCGATGAGAAGTTTCGTTAGTTGAAAGTACATTGTTGTTTATTAAAGCCTCGCCAAATTCGTTGAGCTTCACAACGAATGATTGCGCAAATTTCCGTTAGGTTCATATAGATATTTGATATTTGTTCAGAGAAGGCCTATGTCGGAACATCACTGTTGTTTTATGGTTAAACAAATGTCGAGTAAAAGCCCACTCTTATGATCATTATTAGCATTAAAATACGTCAATGGAAAATTATATAAAGCAAGTGAACCCAAATAGCTAACAATTGTCAAGGGTAATTAAGGGGAGAAAAATTTGGTTGCACCTAGTTTCTCTACTGGAAACCCAATATGGGATTTTTTCTACATGCTTTTTAATGGCATCTCAGAGGTCCCGCTGATAAGTTCCGCGTTAACGGGCGCTTTGATCCTAGTCGGTGTTTTGATAGCTTCCAGAAAAGCAGGCTTGATGATGGCGATTTCAGGCTTGATAGGTGCAGCGGTTGCGTTAATACTAGGTGCCCCTTACGGTGACGTTACTTTCGGCTTATTCGGGTATAACTCAGTCCTGACTGGAATGGCGTTTTGGTCCGGGCCTTTCTCAAAAACAAACAGAAACACTTTTGCAATTTCCGTTGTAGGCGCCGCTGTCACAGCGATAGTTTGGATGACTTTTTCTCACTTTTGGACTGACATCTTTACTGTAGGCGGTGCCGGATATGCTATTCCAGGTTTCACAGCGTCATTTATTTTTACAACCTGGACAATTATGTACGCTTCAAAAAGATACGGACTTACGATATGGCCTAAAGCAAGTGAGAAAGAAGCTGAAACTTCAACTGATGGCGGCACGCAAGAAAGTTTCAAGTGGACGCCCAAGGAATTCATGAAGGCGGTGCTTAATGGCGTTTCACAGGTGACTTTTATTGAGAACTGGAAAACGGGATTGTTTTGGGTTGTTGGTTTAACTCTATCTTTCGAGTTGGTTTCAGGCCATATTTTCGGTAACGCCTTCACGGCTAACTGGAACTCATCCTCACTGTTGTTTCTCGCTGGCTTAATGGCGCTTATAGGATCGGCCATAGGCGCTAGCGTAGCCATCGCGATAAAACTGCCGACCTCTGAAATAAGAGGTGGAATTCACGGCTTTAACCAAGTTTTGGTCATGATAGCACTAACCAGTTTTCTACCCTTAACTTGGCAGACTTTCCTGTACGCTGTGACAGCCACGGTTGTCTGCAGCCTTTTCACTATGCCTGCGCTTCAGCATTTCTTAAGCCGATGGAACCTTCCTGCTTTGACTGGACCGTTCGTGTTCACAGCTTGGGTTTTCCTACTGGCCACACCATACGCTTTGCACATACCCGCAGGAATCGGATGGGGTCATCCTTAGTTCTGAAGTGGTAAGCACATCACATATTACGAGCATCATTCACAAAAAAAAATAATGGAGGAAAAGAAAGAGATGATGCTAGCACCTAGAGAAATTGAAAAAATGATGATTTGGACAGCTGCAAGAATAGCTGAACAACGCAAAGCCAAAGGAATAAAACTAAACTATCCTGAAGCCGTTGCGTACATCGCGGATTACATAGTTGAAGGTGCACGGGCTGGCAAAACGGTCGCTGAGCTAATGCAATCTGCACGAAAAATACTGAAAAGGAGCGACGTCATGGACGGCGTTCCAGAGCTTATACACACGGTCCAGGCAGAAGCAACTTTTCCAGACGGAACGAAGCTGGTTACTGTCCACGACCCAATTCAATAGGGTGATGAACATGAGTAAGAAAACTACAGAAGAACATCCGCCTCATGAACCCCACATTGTACAGACAGGAAAAGAAAGCACAAAAATATGCGTGCCTGGAGAATACGTTCTAAGCTCGGACCCTGTTCTCTGCAACCAAAACAGAAAAACCCTGAAGTTAACCGTTAAAAACACCGGCGACAGGCCAATTCAAGTTGGCTCACACACTCACTTCTTTGAAGTCAACAAGAAACTAGACTTTCCAAGGGAAAAAGCCTTCGGGTACCGACTGAATATTCCTGCAGGAACAGCAATACGCTTCGAGCCCGGCGACACAAAGGTAGTCGAGATTTGCGAGTTGAAAGGCAAGAACGTGGTGTTCGGCTTCAATTCTTTGACGATGGGCAGTACAAAGTCAAGCGTGGTGAAAGCTGCGGCGCTTGAAAAAGCCAAAAAACTAGGATTCAAAGGAGCATGAGGTGAACAAACATGGTTTTGAAAATGACTCGAAAACAATACACTGATCTTTACGGGCCCTCAAAGGGTGACAAGATCAGATTAGCCGACACTGACCTCTTCATCGAAGTGGAAAAAGATCTGCTAACACCGGGAGACGAAGTTGTCTTCGGCGGCGGAAAAACAATCCGTGACGGCTTAGGACAGACGCCGGGAATCACCAACGCGAATGGCGCCTTAGATTTCGTCATCACAAACGCTGTTGTACTTGATCCGGTCCTGGGCATAGTAAAGGGTGACATAGGCATAAAAGACGGCAAAATCGCTGGAATAGGAAAAGCTGGCAACCCGAACACAATGGACGGCGTCGACCCAAACATGGTTGTGTCAGCCTGTACTGAGGCCACGGCTGGCGAGCATACTATCTGCACTCCTGGCCACTTCGACACACATATCCACATGATTTGCCCACAACAATACATTGACGCCATTAGCAACGGCATCTGCAACATGATTGGTGGAGGGACAGGTCCAGCTGATGGCACCAACGCCACAACGTGTACTCCAGGCGTTTTCAACATGAGCCGAATGCTGGAAGCCGTGGAAGACACTCCGATGAACTGGGGCTTTCTAGGCAAAGGCAACGACTCTCACCCAAGCCTCGCCACACAACTTGAACAAATCGAAGCTGGGGCCTGCGGGCTCAAAGACCACGAAGACTGGGGAACCACACCAGCTATCATAGACGCTTCCCTTAAAGCCGCAGATTTAACAGACACGCAAGTCGCCATCCACACTGACTCAATTAACGAATGTGGATACGTTGAAGACACAATCAACGCGATAGACGGCAGAACTATCCATACCTATCACACCGAAGGAGCAGGAGGAGGGCACGCTCCGGATATAATGAAGATAGCTGGAGAACCCAACGTACTCCCGTCTTCAACTAACCCAACTCGACCTTACACTGTTAACACAGTCGATGAGCACTTGGACATGCTGATGTTCTGTCACCACCTTAATCCTGCTGTTCCAGAAGATGTTGCCTTCGCCGAATCCAGAATCAGAGCAGAAACAATAGCTGCAGAAGACGTCCTGCACGACAAGGGCGTTCTGAGCATGTATTCTTCAGATAGCCAAGCTATGGGCAGAATAGGCGAAGTGGTCATCCGCTGTTGGCAGACAGCAGACAAAATGAAGAAAATGACCGGCAAACTCAAGGAAGACTCAGAAAACAACGACAACTTCAGAGCCAAACGTTACATTGCGAAAACGACGATAAACCCGGCTATAACCCACGGAGTCGCAGATTATCTTGGTTCTCTCGAACCGGGAAAATACGCGGACATCGTGATGTACCCCACAGCCTTCTTCGCTGCAAAGCCTAAAATGGTATTTAAAGGCGGCTTCATAGCGTGGTCTGTCATGGGCGACCCCAACGCTTCGCTGCCAACTCCCGAACCTGTCATTTACCGACCCATGTTCGGAGCCATAGGGAGAGCCGTGAAGAAGACAAGCTACACCTTCATGTCTAAAGTGGCCGTGGAACTTGGTGTGCCGCAAAAACTCGGACTGGAAAAGATTGTGCTGCCTGTTAAGAACTGCAGGAACATAGGCAAGAAAGACATGATGTGGAACTCAAGCACGCCGCAAATAACCGTCGACCCAGAAACTTACGAGGTAAGGCTAGACGGCGAAATCGCAACTGTAGGTCCAGCGAAGGAACTTGCCTTGGCACAGAGATACTTCATGGCGTAGTCGGAGAAGTAAACATCTTAAATACTCTTTCCCCTTTTTTTATTGTTGTGAAGAGGTTGATTTGATGGCAAGCTCAGGTCATGGAGTGTGGAAGCCCGTCGCCCAAAACGTCGAATTTGACGCTTTGGAGTCAAACTGCAACGCGGTGATGGCTGTTGCAGAAACGGTAAGAACCACATTAGGCCCTAAAGGCTTGGATAAACTCTTGATCGACCAAGCTATGAACAGACACGTCACAAACGACGGCGTCACAATACTTCTTTCATTAAAAACCATACATCCTGTGGCGAGGATGATCGTGGAAATTGCTGAGAGACAAGAGGAAATGGTGGGGGACGGAACGACAACCTCCGTAGTTATGGCCGCTGAGATGATAAAGGAGGGCAGGAAATTCATAAAGGAAATGGGCGTTCACCCCTCCAAAATTGTGGAAGGTATAGACAGCGGAGTTAAATTCGCCTGTAAACTGCTTGAAAAAGAAGCCAAGAAAATCAGAATAAATGATGCCGAACTAGAACAGGTAGTCCAAACTTCTTTGGCATCCAAACTCGATGGGCAAAAATTGGCGCCCCTAGTAATCTCCGCTATAAAATCAGTGGGCGAAAACGCAGTTTACGAAGGCAAGTATGATTTCATGAAAGCGATAAACGTCGTGAGAAAAGCGAACATGCAAGACAGTCTAGTAAGCGGCATCGTTCTAGAAAGAAAAAGAATCGACAAAGAAATGCCTGCCGAGGTCAAAAGCGCCAAGATAATCATCTGCAAGCTGGATTTGAAACCGATTAAAGAGAGCTGGATAACCGACAGCAGCAAATACGAGGATATAACCAATATGGAGGCGGACAAACTCAAAAAATCAAAAGAAATAGTAGACGCAATCTTGGCGACAGGAGCAAACGTGCTTCTCATAGCATCTCCTGAAGTAGATCAATACATCGAGAACCTGCTTGTCTCCAACCATGTATTTGCAATTCGCATAGCAGAAGACGAAATTGACCAGCTCATCCGATATACAAGCGCCAAACCGGCGAGAATGATAGATGACTTGAAACAAGCTAACATTCTGGGCAGTGCAGATCGAATAATAGAAAATGAAGAGCAAGGCTTGATATTCATAGAAAACGGTCAGGGCAAGAACGTAACAACTCTAATTGTCTCAGGAGCAACCAAGGAGACGTCACTTGAACGCTGGAGAGCCGCAAAAGACGGCGTAAACGCAGCGGAAGCAGCATTAAACAACGGCGTGGTGGCAGGAGGTGGTGCCGCAGAACTACACTTGGCCAAGAAAGTGAAAGATCTGAAGCTGAAGGGCTTGGAAAGCGTGGGACTCGATGTCGTTATTGTAGCGCTTGAAAGCATAATGCGCCAAATACTGACAAACGCTGGGTTCAACGGACTTGAGAAGGTTATGGAAGTGAAAGCTTCCCCTGACGGATACGGCATTGACGTTGACTCTGGTGAGCCGATAAACATGTGGGAAAAGGGCATTTTAGACCCCCTGCTGGTAAAGACGACCGCGCTTGAAGCGGCTGGAGAAATCAGTAAATCCGTTTTGCGTATCGACAAAAACTTAGCTGCTGAAGAGTTGAACGAACAAGCCTTTTATGAATCAAAGAGATGAAAACATGCTTGTTCGCCACTGCGTTGAAGCTTCAAATGTTGACGATAATTCCGTCGTAATCGATCCGTTAAGCGTTCGACACGTCGCTGTCAAAGCCGGAAAAGTCGAAGAAACGTCAGGTTACATTGACCCGTCGACGCACCTTAACCTTGACTTTTCAGATCACAAAGTGGACCTATGCATTATTTCTGAAGGATTCGAGAAAGGCGCCAAGGTAAGATATTGCGAGCGAGGCTTCGCCTTCGCAATCGTCCCGAAAACCGCTTTTAAGCATCTGGGGTTTGTAGACAGTACGCAGAGAATGCTGGATATGAAGGAGTCTATCAGAGTTATGCGGGAAGCAAAAAAGCAGAGGGCGAATACAAGTTGATATCGGTTACCACCGTCCTCGGTAATGTTAGGAGAGACGAAAAGTTTCGTGAAGCGCATCAAGCGTTGTGCCAGAGGGGTCAGTGCGAGAAAATTATTGTTGGTAGGTTAGAATCTCGGCGTGTGAGGATGAGGAAAACCACTGACAAAGGCACCGACATGGGAATCGCACTTGAGCCTGGTACCGTCCTCAGAAACGGAGATGTACTTTACAATTCAAACGAGAAGATGATTACTGTGGAGCTGGAACCAGAGAACGTAGCAGTGTTAACTTTCAAGCGGGAAGATGCAACAGATGACGAGTTGTTCGAGGTGGCTGTCAAAATCGGTCATGCCATAGGCAACCTCCATCGACCAATCAAAGTTGAAGGCGAAAAGGTATTCCTGCCAATTCAAGCAGGCTCCGAAATTGAGCTTCTGAATAAAACATTTGCGCACATCTTGGATCACATAACTATAACGAAAGATAAAATGGTCTTTGAACCGGACGAAGGCTTGTACACTCATGAGCACTGAAGTTCAGGAATACGAAGTGAACATGCTGCAGCTTTCTGATTCGTTATTTCCGACAGGCATGTATTCGACATCAAGCGGCTTAGAAACCTTCTTCTACCGCAAAAGGGTGAAGGGCGCATCTGAATTAAAGCGTCTACTCGAAGTTTTCATACAGAACCAAATTGGGCCCGCCGACTGTGTCGCTTTAGGTAACTCCTACGAGAGCGCCGTCACCGCAGACTTGCAGAAACTGATAGAGACAGATCAACAGCTCTTTTCGATGAAGCTGGTCAAGGAAATACGCGAAGTTTCTGTTAGGTCTGGAACCCAGCTTCTGAAATGTGTCGGCGACATGGCACCCAAAAAAGAGATGCTTCAAAGCTATCAGGATAACATAGCCCTCGGAAAAGCCTCGGGCATATATCCAGTTGCACTCGGAGTAACGTGCGCCTCATTCGGTATCCCTAAAAACAAAGCAGGACTAATACTCATTTACACGTTTACTACCAGTGTCGTCGGAGCAGCCTTACGACTTGGTATAATAGACCACTTCGAAGGCCAAAGAATAATAAACCAACTGAAACGGGTGATGTCGAAGACGGTTGAGGAAAACATCAATAAAAAGCTGGTGGATATGTGGCAATTCACTCCGGAAATTGACACTACACAGATGCTTCATGAGCAAGCAGAAAGGCGTATGTTCATCAGTTAACTAGGTGAGGGAAAATTTCAAAAACTAAACACATTCCGCGAGTGGGAATAGGAGGACCAGTCGGCTCCGGGAAAACCGCGCTGATAGAACGAGTCGTGCCCATTCTTTCCGCAAAAGGCTACAAAATTGGGATAATCTCAAATGATGTTGTATCAAAAGAAGATGCGGAACGCATAAGAAAAAACCTGTCTGAAGAAAAACGCTTGATTCCAGAAGACTTGGTGGTAGGAGTGGCTGTCGGAGGCTGCCCTCACACCGCAGTCCGTGAAGATCCTTCTATGAACTTGTCCGTCGTAGAGGAAATGGAATCGCATCACGACGAATTAGACCTGATTTTGATAGAGAGCGGAGGGGATAACATAACTACAACCTTCAGTCCAGCTTTAGCAGACTACTTTATCTACATAATAGATGTAGCTGGGGGAGACAAATACCCGAGAAAGAGAGGATTGGGTATCGAAAGCTGCGATCTCCTACTCATCAACAAGATCGACTTGGCTCCATTTGTGGGCGCAAACCTAAAAATCATGGAAAGAGACTCCAAGGTCGTTCGGGGCAACAAGCCGTTTCTCTTCGTTAATTGCAAAACTGGTTTCGGAATAGAAAAAGTCGCAGAGCACATAATCGGCGACGTCCTCTTCGACGAACCTCCGAAAGAAAGAGCTGAGAACGTGCCGCCATGAGTGACCTTAGGTTTTACACGCCTGCTTACATCCCGCCTGAGATTTCAGCCTATGAAGCAGATCTTCTCCAACTTGAACCGGGAAAAGCTGGGAAAATTGGCGCCTTGGCTCTGAGATTGGAAGAGAATCCTCAAACAAAAAAGACCGTCATCACAGATCAATTTTCGCGTGTGCCACTTTTTACTCAAAAAGCCCTTTACATGGAAGAGTCGTGTCCTTCGATGGCCTACATTTACATCATGACTCCCTCCGGAGGAATCCTGCAAGGCGACAGGAACCGAATAGACTTAACTCTATACAACAGAGCTCAGGTGCATGTGACAACCCAAGGTGCGACAAGAATTTACAGGATGGAAAAGAACTACGCGACTCAAATAGTCAACGTCAACATCGGCGAAAACTGCTATCTCGAATACATCCCTGACCAAATAATACCTTACAAGAATTCTCGATTCTATCAAATCGTGAATGCAAGAGTTCACGAAAGCGGTACTTTCGTCTACTCGGAGATGCTAACGCCGGGGCGTGTTGCAAGCGACGAGGCCTTTCAATACGACATCCTTTACATGACCACTAAAGCTACCAATCAGGATGGTCGGCTGAGATTCATAGATACTTATGTATTAGAACCTAAGAAAGTGGGCCTGCACGAAATTGGACTCCTCGGAGAATACGCCGTGGTTGGCAACCTGTATTCACTAACAAAACTTGGCTTCAACAAGCAACTAATCCAAGAAATCAACAAATGCCTGACAAGCTTTCACAATGTTGAAGCGGGCGTTACTCTCCTTCCGAACGACTCAGGAACCATGGCGAGAATCCTTGGAAAGACTGCAGAAGAGGTCAAAGCCGTCATATTCGAGGCTGTGAGTATAATAAGGAAAGCAGTAATAGATGCCCCATTCAGCGGAATAAGAAAATACTGAGTTAACCTTTTTCTAAGCTCATTCGTTTATAACGCGTTTTTGCGCCTGAAACAAAAATCAGCGGGGGCATCGCAGAAAATGTTTCCGCTCGGCTGTGCGGCGTAAATGCGTTACTTAGCTTTTTGTTGGAGAGTACTCATATAGGTGGGCAAGCTTTCGATACATTGGATTTCCCGCCCAACCAAAGCCTGCAGCTCCAACCAAAACCTTGTATTGACCTTTATCTTTGCCCGTTCCAGATCATGTTTTAGGCGTAAGGTCCCTTCCTTGCCTCGCCTATCAAAATCCAACAAAAGAACAACCGTGCCGACGCCAAGTCTCTCTATTTCCATGGTTGCTTCAAGGAACGATTTGCCGCCTGTTTTCACCGTCACGACTGCGCTGTTAACGCCTAACTCTTGGAGGGCTTGGGCGTCTTTTTTGCCTTCTACAACTATCGGGTCACCCTTCGCCGCTTCTTCTGCCAGTTTGGTTACGAGTTGTTCAAGTTTTTCCTGTTTCTGTTTAAGCCTTGTTGACAACTTTTTTACCTTGTAACGTTGGCTTGCTGCACGGTCTCCAAGCAGTCTTTAGCTTCCATGTTGTTTGTGAAGTAGCGTCTAACCGGCTCCAACACGTCTACAAGCTCAGCTGCGACGCCGTTCTTTAAGTCCATGGGATGAAGCTTGCCCTGCGCGTAAGCCGCTTCAAGCTCTTGGAAATTCTGGAATTCCACGTTTCCCCCGAATTTAGTCGGACGCTCGATTCTGAATGTTGACTTTTCTCGGAAAATGATGTGTTTGCAAATATCCAGCACCGGGTTAAACTTAACGGTTCTCTCCGGGCAGAAAGCCTTCGTCATCTTCTGCTTTATCTCCGCTGGGCTGTCGTAAAGGAAGATGCACGTTTTTGGCTTGCTCTTAGACATCTTTGCGGAAGCGAGCGCTTCCTTTTCCTGTCCCTCTGGAATCGGCCAAATCTTAGGCTTCTCCAAACCCTGAAGCAAATGATGATGAACACACACGGGTTTCCAGTAGCCGATTTTTTCCCCTATTTCGCGGGCGACAACGTTGGCTTTTCGCTGGTCCATGCCTAACTGGCAAATTTTGACTTTCATGTGGAAGATGTCCGCAACCTGCATGGGCGTGTACAGGTAGTCTGAAACGTAATGGGCTTCAGTTTCTTTTCTTCCCGCGATCTCCAGCGTTCGGGTTGTTCTGGCAATGGTCAAGTTTTTCGCGATTATGACGGTTTTAGCCCAGTAATCAAGGTCCCTGTAGAGCTCGTCGGAGTAAATGAACTCGACTTTGTCAGCTGGCACTCCGAGGGCAAGCCATGAATGCCTGAAAAGATCTGCGGCTTTGCGAATAAGGGCCAAATCGCCGCCCAGCTTGTTGTTTAACCATGCATGCCAAGTTGATAGGTACGCCTTGAAATGCACGCCTGCCTCTGTGAAGTCCTTCATCTTGTAAGCGCAAATGACGCCTGTTCCCAAATGTGCCAAGCCGGACGGCTCGTAACCATTGTACGCTATAGGGTGTTCCTCCGTTTCCAAGAGCGCACGCAGGTTCTCAGGCGTAATCACTTCTTCCGTTGGCGGTCTACAGATAAGCTCTATCTTCTTCTCTAAATCCAATTAGCGTCAGCTCGATACTTCATAGGCTAACAATAATTAACAATTTAAGAATTTACTCGGCTCAGCAGGTTCAAGAAGAACAACAACGTCGATTTTTCCATTGTTGTTGTTCTTTTGAAACAAAAATTGGCTTCTTTGAAAACTCGACAAAGCCTTAAGCTATCTCTTCAGCTCAAACGCTTAGTCTGGACGCTTTTAACGGGCTGTTTGTTTCCCATGTAACCTAACACTTAACCGCACTGCTAAGCGTCGCTTTAAGCTTGGCTAAGCTCTCTCGGCATGGGATTTTAAGCCCGTGCCCACCGTGTCCCATGTTTGGGTGAACCCGCCATCACAGCAGACGCAAGCTTTGTGTTTCTTGCAGCTTCCGTTGGGTCCGTCGTCATGGATTTAGCCAGTGGGATAAAGTATTACAGTGAAATGGACAGTTAAGGATTACTGTCCGAACAGGCGCCTAATCCAGATTGAATGGTTAAATAAACCTTTTTGCCCGCTTCATATTGTCAATTTCGGTATTATCGAGTTAACTGTTTTCTTATATTCTAAATATTCTTTCCCGAATTTCTTCTCCAAGTACTCGTCTTCCTCAACTACTAAGGTTCGTATTAGAAAGTACATGATGAAGGGCATCACAGTCATAAGTAGAAAACCGGTGACTAAAACTAGACCTGGAACAATAAGCAAAACCCAGGCAGCGTAGACTGGGTTGCGGACATAAGCGTACACGCCCTCTGTTATCAGCCTTCCCTGGTCGAAAGCCCGATGAACCTGGACGGCGGCGATGACGCACAATGTGATGCCAAGCAGGATGAGGATAACCCCAGGGAAAAACGTAAACGGGCTGAACCGCAAAATCAGCGGTGGAAAAACGAAACCATTAACCAAGATTATGATTACTCCGACAGCCAAGGAGGCGAATGCGAATTTTGGGCCAATGCCCCAACTTGTCATCCGAGGTGATTTACGCTTTAGTCTCATTCGATTCGCCTTTTGAGGAAACGGCATTTGCAAGAACCTTTCAATCGTTTCGCCCTTAAATTTTTGCCGCTGAACGTCTCATCTTCTATTTTGAAACCGCAGAATGGACAGACAACAGCAACCGTTTGTCTCCTCAGCTTGATTGGCTTTTAGTAACAAACCTTATATTTTAATAGAACGAAAGAACGACCTTGGCTCCAAAGCCGAGTTGGCTTTCACAGCACATACATGGAGAGAGGGGCTTGTGGCTCTTGAAAACCAATTGCAACTTCAGATTAATTTTCATTGTTTTTGCTATTTGCTACCTCAGTGTTCTCATCTGCTTTTTAATCCTGAACCTTTCAAACATGCCTATCCAATGGGACGAAGCAGCCCACCTTGACAACGCCCTATTCCTAAAGCTTGGAATGTACAAGCAGTTCTATGGTAACTTGTTTTATCCCCCGCTCTATGATGCCCTGACTTTTCTCTCCTACAGCGTGTTCGGAGTTAGCGTTGTTTCAGGAAGGGTAGTTGACGCCCTCTTCTCTGTTCTGCTCCTTTGGGTAGTCTTCGAATTCGCCTACAAAGCCTACGACGGCAAAACTGCATTGTTAGCCTCAATTTTCTTAAGCATAATGCCCGGCTACTTCGAAGCCTCCCATATTGCCATGTTAGATGTTATGATGACATTCTTTTTTGTCCTCTCGATCTTCTTTTTTTACCTGTGGCTGCAGACACATAAAGACAGAATGTTAGTCTTCACCGGGCTGACTTTAATAGTCGGTTTCTTAGCCAAGTACGAGATTGTTGTAGCTGCACTTGTAATGTTTTTTGCAATAGTGGTTTTCTGTAGAAGTCAAGTCAGAAGGCCTTTCTCAAGAAAACTCTACATTGCAGTAATCTCAGTGCTTCTTGCAGGAGCGGCTTACCTAATCTACAGCCTTCAATCCTACGTAGGAATGTGGCTAAACGTTATTGGAATGAGCACTACAGGACCGCAAACCGTTATGCCAACCTACTACTTGACTGAAATGAACAGCATTTATCCAACCATTCACCCCATTTCACTTCTAATGTATATCATGGGCTTTCTCGGTTTGGCAGCGTTCGCTGTTAGAAGGCAAAAGGCTGACGTACTCTTACTGATATGGTTCATAACAGTTTATGTTTTCTTCAGTCTAATTAACAACAAAGACTGGCGATACGTTATTCCTTTGTTCCCCGTTTTAGCGATTTCAGCGGCGGTTCTTGTAACAGTCACTTACACCAAACTGAGAAGTCTAAACAGAAAAACAGTAGCTAAAATCGGCGCTTTAATACTGATAGCCTCAACGTGCCTATCAGTGTTTTACAGCGTAAGTGACACTATTACATGGGCAAACTTTGACAAGCAACCTTTCGACTTGGAACAAGCTGTTGACTATGCAGTAGCTCGTGACGGCTCAAACCAGGCGATGATGGTACTTTGTCCCGACAACTATTTCAGTCAAGGCATAATAGAATTTTATCTCCTGAAAGACGGGGGATCCAAAATTCAATTGTACAGTTATCCCTGGTCGAGAATCATAGATCCCACCTTCAACATCACTGTCATTATTAGCCGCTGCAGGGAATACAACGTGAAATTCCTGTTCGCAACAGAATGGGGCGGGAACAATTTAGCCTACTTCAACTCAACCGTTACTTTAATGGATGTCTTTACCCAACTGTACGGCTCAAACAACTTCACTCACGTGACGCCTCAACAAACCTTCGGGCAACCTCCCAACAGCATCTACATATTGAACTTCACAGGGTGAGCTGAGCCTTCGCAATCATTGACGTCCTCTTAACGCCGGCTTGAAGGCGCAAGGGCAGATTTTTAGTTTTGCACTATTTTGCCCCATCAGACTGCTGGCTAGGCCCATTCGCGGATGACTTGCTCTTGTGTATTTGCCGTGTCGCTCTCTTGCGCATGACAGAAGTAAGTACTGCAACCACAGCAATTATTATCACCGCAGCAACAATCGTGAGTTTTATAGTTTGGCTTGTGAAACCATTCAGGGAGAAAGTACTTGCTGATCCTTGGGTCCACCACTGATCCACCGAAGCCGAATTTAACGTTGAAACGTCCGACTGTAATTCTTGCGTACTGAAACCGCTTTGCTGCGCTGGCGGAAGAGTCAAAACTTGATTTGTGTTTACAACAACGGTGTTGTTTGTGGCGGGGTCCATGAAGTAGACTGGCCCGTCAATAACTTGAACTGTAGTTGTGCCGTTTGAAAAAACGTTTACAGTGTACTCCGTGTTTTCACCTGCCAGCGCGCCTTGAGGCACGGCTATAAGATGCGACACGGTTTCTTTGACGTATGCAACTCCGTTAGGGATGAGGAAAGCTCCGCCTTCGATGAACAGCCCAACTGCTGCGGCTTGCCCTAGCGGTTCGCTGAAAACCAGCACCGCAATTGCAACGTCCAGCGGGATGCTATACTTCATTTCTGCTAACTGTTCAGCCCCGTTTGGGAAAATGACGCCGCTTGACACTTGCGGATAAATCATGTACTGGATTCCGTTGTCTGGAGCAGGCTCTGAAGTGAGACCTACCCAGCCAGCGTCACTGTTAGCACCTAAATACACGGTTCCACCCATGTTTGGAGGCTCAAAAGCCACAATGCCATCGTCTCCGGTCAAGAGTTCAGTGCCACTCACTGTTTGTCCCGTTGAGAGCGGCGTGTTCCCGTTTTTGCCGTTTGTCCACGCTTGACCTTTGACTGACGTTATGTCACCGTAGTAGCGGGCGGCCAGCTGCGGATTCGTTGGCGATGGAGTAGTCGTTTGGCTGAGAGTTGGCGCTGGAGTTGCCGAGCTGGTTAAGGTTACTACTATTCCGTTTTGGTCCGTTTGTTCAGCTGTTCCGCTTAATGTAGCAGTGATAATGTCAGTGGTGAACGTGCCGGTCAATTGCTCCGACGTCAATTGGCTTCCTGTCTCATTCGCCGTAAAGCTTGAGCTCGACACGGTTCCGGAGAAATCGATTTCGCCAGCAACTGGAGGAGCACCGGTAACGTCGCTCCCGTACATTTGCGTGAAGGCAGGGTCCACGACCCAACTTATCGGGTTAAGATACAGAGCTATGGTTATTTCATTGTCCTGCTGAGTTATATCCATGGTAAACGTTCCGGTTACATCTGCCTGGCGAATACCAGTTCCGAAAGGATCCATTTCGTAATACGTGCCGGGAGATGAGCTTTGCCATGTTCCCGTTAGGTTTCTGGCAGCACTGAGTTGAGCATGCAGAGGCGTTACCTCAAACGCAAAAAACATAACAAGACAAACGACCAAAGCAGTTATTTTAGTCGATCTTGAAAATCGGTTCGATTTCATTTTACCCATGTCCTCTTCCTGGCGCTAAGTAACCTGCCGAGTTCATTTTCCTTTGATAATGAATATTAAACTTGTGAATTCAGCATACTGCTTCAGGCAAGTGGTCTCCAGAAAAAATTGCTTTTCTCCAATTGAAGCTTATCTGCCTAGCGTTATGGTCATTCAATTTCTTGTTTTTTACTCGTAATGTTGCAGGTTGAACATGAAATCAAGGTTTAATGGCAAGCCTCAGAAAATCCCACGTATGCCGAGGTAAACAAATTTTGTAAGCAGCATTCAAAGATAAATGAGTAAAGATTTAAGTGTGACCCTTCGTGCTTTATCTGCAAGGTGCATTAAATGCCAACTCACGGTTCATTATCGAAGGCTGGAAAAGTCCGGTCTCAAACGCCGAAAATCCAGGCGCAGCCGAAAACGGCGCCAAGCCCGAAAAACCGAAGC
>Ga0187771_10001007_pt1 | contig 18448 bp, 20 predicted proteins | sample 0116_SJ02_MP15_1_FD_133139 | JGI IMG/M metagenome (GOLD analysis project Ga0187771, IMG submission 133139) | Tropical peat soil microbial communities from peatlands in Department of Meta, Colombia - 0116_SJ02_MP15_10_MG | ecosystem: Environmental > Terrestrial > Soil > Wetlands > Peat | place...
TACGACCACGCATTTCTGCGAGGTGTAAAGCACAACCCACGTCAGATCTAACCGAAGTCAGATCTCCACGTTTGTACGCGCATCTGGAGGTCGTGCATTTCATGGCGTTAGGGCTCGGCCCTTTTGCTCGAGGCAGACGCCGCCAATTAATGCGCAGAAGCGGCCTCGGTCGGCAGTTCGTATATATGCATTCCCGTGTGAAATCGCCGCCTTCCAGGCAACGCCCGTTCAGGCCTCGTGAGAGAATTCTCAGAACGCAGGCAAGGGTGAGACGCTACTTTGCGGGGGGCTTCTGGCCGGCCGGGTTCCCCTCCAAGGCGGATATGCGCTTCTCGGTCCTGTACAGGTAGTACCCGAGGACAACGAAGAAGGCGACGAGGAAGATCAGGTCAATGGTTATGCCCAGGATTCCGAGCAGCACTATGATAACCGGCATGGTGTAGCCGCCCCAGGCGCCTTGGTTGCTCATGGGCGGAGCTCCTTCGAGCCCGTTGATAGGCCTTGCCGTCGCTCTGGAGGGCCTGCCTCCTGTTTGCTGTCAAGGTACTTGTCCAGCTTGTTCATGGTTCGGAAAGCCCTGAACAGAAGATAGACCACGAACAGGACGAAAGCCAGGATGAAGGCTCCGATGACGATCCACTGTAGTGGGTCTGTGAACGTCGTTCGGGTTCAGCCCTCCTTGACAGGGTGGCGGATGATGGTCTTGAGTTTCGACGGAGCGGCGCGCCTAGGGTCTCCGAGGTAGATTTCGTGGTGCTTCCCCACCATCTTGTAGCCGTGCTCCTTGGCGAAGGCGTCCATCTTGCCGATGGATTCGGCCTCGGAAGAGTAGGGGCCGACGTGCATGATCTGGAGGGATGCGCCTTCATCGAGGACCTCGAGTCTCGCCCTGTCCAGGCCGGGCGGGTTCTTCTTCGACCTGACCTCGGTGATCGAGTCGGAGAAAAGCTTGGGGCTGACGAAGTCGGGGACGAGGATCATTAGGGTCCAAAGCCAGCTGTCCCGCCTTTCCATGTCGATCCTGTTCCCTTTCATCCACCAGAGTCCCTCGGGGGCCATCATGTCGTAGTCCTTCTTCAACATCCTCTTCGCCCTGAACTTCATCGTGTAGGCGATGTTGTAGAGGGCGCCCATGGCCTCCCGGAACGGCTCCCCTCCGGGTTCTCCTTTGCCGTCGATCATGATGTACTTCAGGGGAGGGAGCTTCACGAGCACGACTTCGCCCCTGGGAGGGTTGTAGAATTCCTTCAGCGTCTTGCGCAGTTCAAGCTTGAGCAGTGGCAAGGGGAAATCGCGGGCCCCTTGGGCGTAATAAGAGGCGCCGACGATTCTCAGACTTGGGCTTCAGAAGCCATACACGTCCTTGTGGAGGCGCGGGGCCAAGGCGGTGACGACGCACTGCTCTGTCAGGTCGGCCCTGGTCATCGCCCCCTTAGTGAGGAAATTGATGAGGCCCCCCTTGTCGCCGACCTCACTGATCCCGCTGACCTTTTCGGCCCATCTCTCGAGCTCCTTCCCTTCGTGGAAGAGATTCTCCATGTCTTCGCGGGGGAGCATGTACCCGGCCGAGTGGCCTACCGAAACCTTGCCGCTCTTGTCGGCGATGGCCCCGATCTGGTTGTCGAAGTAGACGTCCCCGATGGTAAAGATCCCGGCCTCGACCCCGACCCCAAAGTCACCACCGACGACTGAAAGGGCGTACCTCGCCCTGGCTGTCGCACCTGCGGTCATCTCGGCGAGACCCCTCGGCTGAGCCTTCGCGACCTTGGACGAGTCGACCGGGCGCACTTCCACGTCGTGGTAGTATTTCGAGAATGCCCTCTTGACGCCCTCGATTTTCGCCGGGTTCTTTGTGCCTACTGCTATGATGATCTTGCTCTGCGCCATGCTCTTCTGGCCTTGCGGGGTGTCCCGGCGTCCATCTGCCTGCTATAAACGGGAGTGATGATCTAAGCGACTCTGAGGTCGTCTAGGAGTTTGTTGATGTTCGCCAGTGGCGTGCCGTCGGGGCGCGCTATCTCCTGGGCCGCGGGCGGGTTCGTCTTGTAAGACGGGCTGCGCCCGGCTAGTCTCTCCTCGTAGGTCGGGACGAACTCGTTCTGGTAGAAGACGCCTATGGGGGTGTGGTTGCCGAACTCGAAGCTCTTGAGGACCGCCTGCTGGATCCTCTGCTGAACCTCTCCCTCGTCGTCGTTGTGGACGACACCATCGTACCCAGTGTCCTCGAGCTTGTAGGTCCTCGGCATCATCTTTCCGGCGGCGTCGAGGTTCCCCTCTCCCGCCCAGTACTCTTTCGTCTGGATGTCGTTGTAGGTCGGGCAGGGTTGAAGTACGTCGAGGAAGGCATACCCTTTGTGGCGGATGCCCTTCATTATCAGATCCTTGAGGTGGCGGACGTCGTAGGAGTACCCCCGGGCGACCCAGGTGTATCCTGCGGCTATGGCGAGCAATAGTGGGTTGATTCCTTGGTTTATGTTGGGGGTGGGGAGGGACTTCGGCTTCATCCCCAGGCCCAGGGTAGGGGAGGCCTGACCCTTTGTGAGTCCGTACACCTCGTTGTCGTGGACGATGTAAAGCATGTCGATGTTCCTCCTCCCCGAGTTGACGAAGTGGCCGGCGCCGATGCCGAGGCCGTCACCGTCCCCTCCTTCTATTATCACCTCGAGGTTCGGGTTGGCGAGCTTGATGCCGGTGGCGAATGGGACCGCCCTGCCGTGAAGTGTGTGGACCCCGTAAGTCTTGATGAAATGTGGCGCCTTCGAGGAGCAGCCGACCCCCGACACAACCACCGTGTTGGTCGGGTCGACGTTCATCTCAGCCAGAGCCATCTGGACGGCGTTGAGGATGCCGAAGTCTCCGCAGCCTGGGCACCAGTCGTTGTGTGCCCCTGTCTTCAGGTCGGATAGCTTAAGCGCCACGCTTCAAAACCACCCTTGTCGGTGCCTTCCCTTCGTGAATCATCTTCAACGAGTCGTACAGCTCCTCTGCTGACATGGGCCTGCCGTTGTACTTCACTATCACCTGCTTGACGGGTATGCAAGTCCTTTCGCGGAGTATTCCAATCAGCTGCGCCGAGTAGTTCATCTCCACCCCGACGACCTTCTTGGCCTTCGACAGGACTTTGGTAACGTACTCCGTCGGGAACGGGTTGACGAGCCTGATCTGGAGGAAGTTGACCTTGACGCCGTCCTGCTCCAGCCACTCCATCGCGTCGAGGATTGAGCCCTTGGTGGAGCCCCAGCTCACGACGGTGACGTCGGCATGCTCGGGGCCGAAGAAGTTTACCCTTTCCGAGAGAGGTATCTCTTTGTCTGCGAGGTCGATCTTCCCCATCCTCTTCTCCATCATGTAGTCGCGGATCGACGGGTCTTCGGTGATATGGCCGAGCTCGTTATGCTCGTCGCCGGTGTGCCAGTATACCCCTCCCCTGGTGCCCACCGGGGGTCTTGGAGAGATGCCGCTGGGGGTGCGCTTGAACCTCTCGTACTCGCCGTTGACGGCGTCTGTAATCTCCCTCCGGAACTCCCCCCTGTCTATCTTGACCTTGTTGACGTCGAGCATCGGGAGTGTGCCGTCAGAGTTGGCTAGCGCCTTGTCGACGATGTGGATGACGGGAGTCTGAAAGTGTTCCGAATAGTTGAACGCCCTGATCGTGTCGTAGAAGGCCTCCTCCAGGTCGCCGCTTGCGAGCACGAGCCTCGGGAACTCGCCGTGGCCCGCGTGGAGGGCGAACCTCAGGTCCCCCTGCTCGTGTCGCGTTGGGAGCCCGGTGCTAGGGCCGCCCCTTGAGTATAGGGTAATCACGACGGGGACCTCGTTCATGCCTGCATACCCCATCCCTTCGGCCATAAGAGAGAAACCAGGGCCGGAAGTCGATGTGGATGAGCGAACGCCTGCGATTCCGCCCCCAATTGCCATGGTAATCGCCGCGATCTCGTCTTCTGACTGGACGACTGCTATGCTCCCCTTGTTCTTCAGCCCCGTAGCCTCCGCCACCTGGGGGTTCTCTTGGCCCTCGAAGCCGTCGAGCTGGAACTCGGAGTGTCCCTCGAGGAACTCGCTCTCGTCGCTCGCTGGAGTGATTGGGTAGTAGGTCTGCAGCCTGCAGCCGGCCAGCTCCTTCGCCATAGCCACCATGGAGTTGCCCCTGACGAAGAGCCTGGTCCCGTCAATCTTGACCGGGGAGAGCTTGGTAGCGAAGCTTCCAGCGTACTTCGTCCCCATGAAATCGTAGGCCGTACCAACGGCTTCGGCATTCATTTCCGCGGCCTTTGGCTTGGACCTGAACTGCTTCTTCACCACCTCTTTTACAGTGTTCTCGTCGTAGGAGAGCAGGGCAAAAGAGGCGGCCACGGCCATCACGTTGAGCATTCTTTGGAGGGTGCTCAGAGACGTCTCGCCGAACTTTGCACCGACGGCCTTTAGCAGTTCGTTGTAGGGGACCGGGTAGATGTGGACCCCGCGCCTGCGTGCCAGCTCGAGGACCCCTCTAATATCTGGGGACAGCCCAGCCTTCGACAACTCGGCGATGAGACTCTCCCTGATAGGCGCCTCTATCGTGGGAATCTGGTCCAGGCGTTTGGTGTCCTGGTCCGGGTCGTAGATTATCGCTCCTTCCTTCCTGACTTCCAGGGCGTGCCTGAAGATTGTCTCCTCTTCATAGGTCGCCAACATGTCAACCGTGTCGATGTGAGATCGAATCAGGTCCTTGGAAACGCGGACCTGGAAGTAGCTGTGTTCCCCTTTGATGTTAGAATAATACTCCCTCTTGCCGAAGACGTGGAGGCCCCCTGCCGCGGCCGCTCTCGCGAAGATGTTTGCCGACGTGTCAACGCCGCTCCCCTGGACCCCACCAATCATCCAGGAGAAGTCTTCCCTCTTCAAGCAGAAGCGCCTGTCCCCACAGAGGTTCTTGGTTCTTTAAGAATATAGTTATTACGTCACTTACGCCTACTTATGTGGAGGGATGAGATGGTGGACGAATCGAGAAGGGTGCAGAAGGTGGGGTACAACTCCCTCTCGATTTCAATCCCCAAGCAGTACGTCAGGGATATGAACTTGAAGCAGGGGGACAGCCTCCTCTTCAGAGAGGACTCGGATGGGACGCTCCGCCTAATCCCTGCGACGAAGGCAAGGGAGGCCGCCAGGGCAATCGTCAGGGCGGAGCAGGCAGGAGGACCAGAGATGCTTGGGAGGCTCATCGTCGGGGCTTACGCCCTGGGCTACGACACCATCGAGGTTTCTGGAAGGGAGCCTCTGGACCACATTACGACCAACCTGGTGCTCGGCACAGTCAAGAGGCTCAGAGGGATGGAGGTGGTCGAGTCGGACGTCAGGCACGTTGTGGCGCAGAGTTTCATCGATCCGACGAAGTTCCCGGTCGACTCGTTGATCAAGCGCCTCCAGATGCTCGTGTCTGGGAGCCTCGAGCGCGTGACAGAGTCACTTGACTTGACGCACACAGGAAGCTTGAAGGGGGTGGGTTCGGTCAAGGAGGAAATCGACGAGCTGTACTGGCTCATACTCAGGCAGCTTCTCGTGGCTCTTAACAGGAGGGAACTGGCTTCGGAGATAGGAATCGAGTCCCCGCTCCACGCGTCGGGGGACAGGGTCTCGGCGAAGACTCTGGACGAGATCGGAGGGATAATCCAAGACATGGCCCAGGAGCTCTCGAGACTCGGAGACCTAGGGACGGGGATGGATCTGAAGGTGACGGCCGGCCTGAGGAGGCTCGCTGAGAAGACGGGGGAGGCTTTCAACACGACAGTCGAGAGCCTGCTCACACCGGACATCAGGCTCATCGGGAGCTCGTTAGCCCTTCTGGATGAGGCGACTAAGCTGGAGAGGGAGCTCAGGGAAGAGATGCTCGCATCAGGCGAGTTCAGTTATGCGAGGGTCCTGGCATCCTACTACGGTCAAATTGCCAGGTACTGCAACATCATCATCGAGATCTCGTCCCACCGCCTGCTGAGGAAGACAAGCAGGGTGGCGACCGTCCAGCAGTGACAGACTCTTAATCTGAAGCCGGCGAAGTGCCCTTGGCGCGGGGGTAACGAAGCCTGGTCAACCGTGCGGGACAATCTTCCCGACTCAAGATCCGGCCACGCTTCGGATGGGGCATCCCGTCCCTTAGGGGTTCGTGGGTTCAAATCCCACCCCCCGCACCTGTGCCCTCACTCGAAGGAAACCCGTCTTGGGTGACCAATTCTCCAGCGAGACAGTCAACTTATACATAGGTTGGCGAAACTTCTTCCATGTTCTCCAGAGCAGAACAGGATTATCTGAAGACACAACGACTGGCCAGGGTGGCCAGTGCATCATCGAAGGGCACCCCAGAGGTGTCCCCCGTGGGATTCGAGTTCGACGGGAAGTACTTCTGGGTCGGTAGCCATAGTCAGGACATCTTCTTCAAGACGAGGAGATACAAGAACATCACCTCGGGCAACAGTCGGATTGCGTTGGTCGTCGATGACCTAGCCTCGGTGGACCCTTGGAGGCCGAGGGGGGTCAAGGTGAGTGGGAAGGCTGAGATCATGGACCATTACGGGATGTTCGGACCCGGAAAGTACCTCCGTATCACGCCCTCGGTGACGGCAAGCTGGGGGATTGAACCCTCGAAAGAGAGAAAGCCCTCCGTGAAGCGCTGGTCAGGTTGAATGGCCAGCATCCTGGTGCGTCCCTAGAGCGTTGGCCACCTGGCGCGCCGCTGCATCGACGGTAGCGTCCTTTCCCGACAACTCTGTCCCGCTATCGGAGGTAGGGTTGGCCATGTCCCTGTGCTGTTCAAAATCGGCGGGAATTCCGCGTTGCCGCGGAGTACAACCGCAACATAGACAGCCAGGAGAGCGGGCACACCTACCACCGCGGGTTCATCGAGCAGCACCCTCGGGAGACAACAAGCCGTCTTGTCACTCCTTCTTCTGCTTGGATCCTATCTCGACCATCTGGAACTGGCACTGGTACCTTTTCCCGTTGATCTCCAACTTCTGGGTGGCCCAGTAGCCGACGGATCCGGTGCTGAACTTCTTCTCCGGAAGCCCTATGTCTGCAATCTTCTGCGTGCCTTCGTAGAGCTCGATTCTAGGCATGCCTTCCTTGCCTCGTCGATGTTAGATAAGGATGCCATGTTCCATCATAGGATACCGGAATGTCCCTCTCGGTGGAGTTGGGGTTGCTATTTTGAGAGGTCCTTGGCCATCGCCTTGGCTAGACTGCGCCATGCAGCCGAATCCTCGATGGCAAGCTGCCTGGCCATCGCCTCGAGCTTCGCCTTCCCGGGCTTCTTTCCGGAGAAGATCTGTGAGCCGGTGAACTCCAGTCGGGAGCTCCCTCCCTCCTCTGTCACTATCTGATAGAGGAACTGCGAGTGTCTCCCGTCCTTGCTGACCCTGGTGTTCGTCCAACTTAGCCGCTCGGGATAAACGCGGACCAGCTTTTTCTTGACCAGCTTTCCCTCTTTTGTCTTGTACTTGTCATTCAGGATGAATGTGTCTTCATTGAGGCGCTTGACCTTCCTGCGTCCCTTTTCCCCCATGAGCTCCAAGTCGCCCGGGGCGTAGTCCGTGCACCAAAGGAATGCTTGCTCTGGCGGGAAGTCGAAGTGTTGGCTGAATCCGAAATGTACGGAATAGGTTTCCATAACTTGTCCCCTGGGGCTCTCGATTTGAATCTTGCTCCCGCAAACTGATGGACCGATGCTACCAAACACGTTCCTGGGCTGGCAACCCTTAAGATGAATGATCTCGCACAGCCCATTAGTTGAAGGTAGCTGTCGGACAGCCAAAGACGAAGCTGGGGCAGAAGGAATACAATCTGCAATCAATTTCTGCGATGACGAGACTGCTGACGAAGCGCGAAGTGGACCTTGCGTGTTTCCCTGAGCTTTGCACGACGGGCTACGCCCTCTATGACACGTGGCATAAAGTCGCAGAACCAGTGCCAGGTCCAACTACCTATGAACTTGGGAAAGTAGCAAGAGAGGCGGGCTTGTACCTAATAGCCGGGATTGCCGAAAAGGGAGGCGGGGGGGCACTCTACGATTCGGCCATCGTCATCGACCCGCGAGGCGAAGTGGCCGGGACTTATCGCAAGGTACACCTCTGGGACAAAGAGAGGCTCTACTTCACGCGTGGGGATAGCTTCCCTACCTTCGAGACCAAGCACTGCAAGATTGGAATTGGCATCTGCTATGACCTGGAGTTCCCCGAATCAGCCAGGGCGATGGCCGTGGACGGAGCTACGCTCCTTCTGTTCCCCTCGGCCCAGTCGAAGTGGATGAACCGCCACATAGATGTTTACGCCGCGAGCAGGGCGGCGGAGAACTGCGCTTTCGTCGCCTTTTCGAACTTGAGTGGAAGAGAGCCGGGAGAAGTGTACCTCGGACACAGCCAGATTGTATCACCAGGGTGCAAGGTCCTGGCTTCCGTCAAGGCAAGCTACGGGACGGCTGTCGCCGAAGTGGACTTCAAAGAGCTGGACAGGTACAAGGCTCATCTCCCCTATCTAGAGCAGAGAGTGCCTTCGGCCTATCGATAGCAAAGGTGCAGTTCAGCGCCGCATGCGATCAACCAGTTGGATTCGGGGAGGCCGACATTGCGTCGTTTCCCTCGCTCGGATTAGACTTCGACGAAACTCCTGACCGTGGCACTGTCGAGCCGCTTCGTGATGGCGAGGATGAGGTTGACGGAGTTCTCTATGTCAGAAACATCGAGTATTCCCGCGTGCGAATGGATGTGTCTGGTGGGAACCCCTATCGCTATTGAAGGAGCTCCCGCCTTCACGACGTGGAACTTCGCGGCGTCGGTCCCTCCGCCCGGATCCACTGACAGCTGGTAAGGAATCTTCTCCCTCTCCGCGGTTTCCACGATGAAGGCCTTGAGCGGCTGGTTCGGGATCATCATCGCGTCGAAGGTGCAGATGCCCGGCCCCTTCCCCATCCTCGATGGTGCCTGGCTGCTCTTTATCCCAGGCACGTCCCCCGCGATATCCACTTCGAGAGCGACGGCCAGGTCGGGCTCTACCAGGTTCCCCACCGTTGAGGCGCCTCTGAGGCCGACCTCCTCTTGGACGGTCCCGGCGAAAAATATCGTATTGGGGTGCTGAATGCTCTCTGTCTTCAACCTCCGGAGTACTTCGAGGCCGACGAAAGTCCCTACTCTGTCGTCAAAAGCCTTGCCCATGATCACCTTCCCGCCCCTGGTTGTGGTGAAGGGCATCCAGGGGGCGACGGGGTCGCCGATTCGGACCCCGAGCTCTTTCTCCGTCGTCTCCCTGCTGCTGGCGCCTACGTCGATGAACATGCTGTCCTTCTTTACGACCTTGTCCCTCTCCTCGGGGGAAAGCAGGTGAGGGGGCTTCGAGGCGATGACCCCCGGAACCGACCCAGACATCGTCCTGACCGTCACCCGCTGCCCGAGCAGCACCTGATCAAACCATCCGCCAAGGGGACTGAAGGTCAGGAACCCGGTCTGGTCGTCTATTCCGGTCACGACGAATCCAATTTCATCCATGTGGCCGGCGAGGAGAATCTTGGGTGTGTCAGACGCACCGCGCTTCTTCGCTACGATTGAACCTAGTTTGTCGAAGGCCAGTTCGTCTGCGTAAAGCTTCGCCTCGCGTTTCACTATAGCAGCAATTTCCCGTTCGAAGCCCGAAGGCCCGAACGACTCGGAAAGCTCCTTCAGTAGTTTCAGTCGCTCTTCTTCCATTTTGGATCGTCAACAGGCGGAAGCGGCATTAGATAAGTTCGGTACTGAGTTGTCGTTTGGCAGTCGAAGCTGTCGTCGGTACTCTTGATCAAATCGTCTGCACGATTCTGTGATTTGCTTCCTCTACTCAGAGTTCTCTAGTTTGCTTGCTACTTCAGCAGGTCCTTGACGTTCCGGGAGACAAGCTCCACTGCTTCCGCAATCCGCTTCCGCCTCGTCTCTGGGCGCTTGGCGCTCATCACCCAGATGAGGTACTTCTTGCGGTGGCTCGGGGCGAAGTTCTCGAAGTTCTTCCATGCGCCGGGGTTCCCCCTGAGGGCTTTCAACAGGTCCTCTGGCACCTTCAGTCTGGCCCCGTCGATTCTTTCCAATTGAGAGATCTTCGAGGTTCTCCGCGCGAAGGCCTCCAGGCCCCGCCTAGTCATCCTCCCTTTCGCAGTCAGGTTGTTTACCCGGTTAATGTTCGACGATGACCAGATGCTCGACGGACTGCGGGGGGTGAACTTCCTGACGTACCTGACTTCGTCCACGCGCTTGACCAGGCTGTCGATCCAGCCGTAGGCGAGTGCTTCATCGAGGGCCTCGTCGTAGGCGAGCGATTTCCCCTTCTTCCGGAAGACGAGCCACACTTCCTTCTTGGTAAGGTGGTTGTCCTTCAGCCATGAGCGCCACCCTGCCCCATCGTCGACTTCGAGGATTTCTGAACCCAAGTTGGCCCTCGGTGGAAGGCCCCTGCGGCCTATCTTATTGCTTGGATGTCTTTGGCTGGTACCTTCCCGGGTCACTCCTGAAGGCGACGCAGAGGCGATTCCACCCATTGATCTCGACGAGGATCATGGTCAGGTCGACTAGCTCCTTCTGAGTGAACGCCTTGGAAGCGCGTCCGTAGACCTCGTCAGAAACATGGCCGTGCTTCAGGTTGGTCACAGCCTCCGTCCACTCGAGGGCGGCCTTCTCCCTAGGGGTGTAGAACGGGGATTCTGCCCAGGTCTGGAGCGAGATGATCCGCTGTGTGGATTCACCGAGGGCGATCAGGTCCTTCGAGTGCATGTCTATGCAATAGGCGCATCCGTTGATCTGGGATGCCCTTAGCCTCACCATGTGCCCCAGTTTCTCCTCTATGCTCGAGGCACCATTGTAATCCTCGAGCCCCCCCATCGCTTTCCATACGCCAGGAGAGACCTTTCCGTATTCAAGACGAGACATGGGGTCCGCGGCACCAAGTCCCTTGCGATAAATCCATCCGAAGGTGTGTCCCAGGTGATTGTGCGATTGAAGTCTCGGTTAGTGGCTGTACTCAACCCTTGCCTTGATCGGGAATTCCACGCCATACCCTTCTGAGATCTTGCTGAGCATGGTGAAGACGCCTCCCTCAGCTGCGATGTCGCCGAGCTCGCTCATGAGCCTCAGCGAGTTCAGGACCTTCCTGTTGGTGCGGCAGGCATAGGGGATAGGTCTGACAGCGTTGAACAGGGCCGTGCTCTCCTCCTTCGTCGGCTCCTTCCCGTAGTCGCGTCCCAACACGAAGTCGATTTCCCTCATGGTGTTCTTCAGGCAAGTCTCCGAGTTCGAGAAGCCGAAGAAGCAGTGCCCGCAGTCCGCCGTGAGCATCTCTCTCATGGGGCCCCTTTCGTTCACCCTGTAGTGCTTCTGGGTGTACACGTACCCCTGGGTCTTCAGGTGCTCTGAGACCTTGTAGACAGCACCGACGCTCAGACCCTGGGAGAGGACCGCTTCATAGAGTTCGGAGACGGAACCGCCCGCCCCAGCGCACAGGACAGACATCACCTTCTCCTCGGTCCAGATAGGAAGGTCGGCGACCTTCTTCTCGAGCGTCTGCTGGACGAGGCTTTTGTCCGTCCCAAACTCTGTCAGGTTCCTGATCGAACCGTTCTTGGGCGTCAGATGGAACAGCGTCTGCAACGACTGGCTAGTCTGCTTTGGTGTCAAGCCCGCAATCTCGGCGATGTTCTGGAGCTTCAGGCTCGCCTGGGACCAGTCCTCCTTCTCGCCTATGTGGGCGAGCGCCCAGAGTGTGGTGAGTTCCTCGTTCTGCCAGCTACGCCGCACGTACCAGTCGAACTCCCTAAGCGCCTTCACGGCGTATCCCCTTGAGACGAGGAACCGCCTATGACCCTGGCTGGCCCTCTTCAGGCCTAGGGGCGAGGAGACCGACTCCAGCGTCTCCTCGACGTGGTAGTCGCGGGGCACCAAGTAGACCCGTCCAGAGACTGTCTCTGCCGTGAACGGGGGATCGGAAGTGTAGGCTGCCTCCGTCCACTCGGTTGGTTTGAAGCTGCCGAACAGGCTCATGGGGATTTTCATTTCAATCCTGGCTCCCATAGAGCTGCGCGTTCTTTTACTCGTGTTCCCTAATTAGTCAACGAGCGTCAATATACGAACTGGCCCACCGGCACCTTCAATCTTCACTCAATCAGGCCATAGAAGAATTCCCCACGACGGCTAAATAGGCGGTGAAATACTTCGTAGTTGAAATGAAGCTGTTCGGAAGGAAAGAATACACGTGCGCCACGTGTGGAGCGAAGTTCGACTCTCAGGACAAGCTCACCGAGCATGGTAAGGCCCACCCCTCCCCGATGACCGTCTCTCAGTAGACCCGAGCCGTTTCTTCAGAAACCATTTAGCGTCCCCCTATGACTCGGTGTGCGAATGGCCAGCCCAGTCTATGGAGGGCCGCTAACAGGATGAAATCTCAGGCTGAGAAGGCCGAGGAGTTCCGCGCTCTCCACGACCGCAGGGATGTGCTCGTGCTGCCCAACGCCTGGGACGTCCCCAGCGCCAGGGTGTTCGAGGACGAAGGGTTCCCGGCCGTCGCCACTTCAAGCGCCGGCATGATGGTGTCCCTAGGCTATCCAGACGGGGAGGAGATTCCTCGAGAAGAGTTCGTCGCGGCAGTCCTGAGGATTTCGAGGGCCCTGTCTGTTCCCTTGAGCGTGGACGTCGTCGGAGGATTCGGGGATACCCCGGAGGGCGTAGCGAGAAGTGTGAAAGCAGTCCTCAAGGCAGGTGCGGTGGGAATCAACATTGAAGATTTCGTACACAGCCTCAAGAAGCTCCTGCCTGTCGAGAAACAGGAGGCGAGGCTCAGGGCTCTGATTCGTCTTCGCGAATCGTCGAAGGTCCCGTTCGTGATCAATGCGAGAACAGACGCGCTTCGCTACGCGCCGGGAGACGACGCCGCAAAGATGGCGGAAGCCATCAGGAGGGCAGAGGCCTACAGGGATCTCGGGGCCGACTGCGTCTACCCGATGGGGCTGACTGACGCCGAGTCGATTTCGAGGTTCGTCCGGTCTCTGGATTTCCCGACCAATGTCATGGTCAGGAAGGGTCTCCCGCCGGTGCCGGAGCTGAAACGCTTAGGAGTCGCTAGGGTGAGTTTCGGGCCGAGCGCTTCGTACGCCGCCCTGGGGCTCCTGAAGCGGGCGTCGAGGGAGGTGCGCGAAAAGGGAACATTCTGCTCGCTGGTCGAAGGCGCCATCTCGTTCGACGAACTCAACTCACTCGCCGTCCCTAGGAAGCCGGCAGGGTAGTTTCTCGCACTGGGTCTAGACTCTGACTCCGAGCAGCCGCTCGAGGATGTCAGAGAGCGTAATCATTCCAACCATTTCGTCCCCGTCGTAGACGAAGGCGATGGTGGTGCCGGCATCCTGCATCTTGTCGATGACGGAGGGTAATGTGTCCCCCTCAGAGACCTTCGCTGGCTGTATCATGTAGTCGAGGATTGGGAAGTCGATGTGGTCACGTGAGACCGCCTTCGAAATCGTCCTTGACGTGACAGCACCGATGTACATCTTCCTCTTTGAGTCGTAGACGGGCATCCGAGGGTGGTTGGTCTGTCCCATGGTCCGCAGTGCCTCGAGCACGGTGGAGTTGCTGTCAATCGATACTATCTCTTCGCAGGGGGTGACGACGCTGGCTACGTTGTTCTTCGACGAAGCGAGTTGGGTCCTCAGTAGCCTCCCAGCGTCAGGCTCGATGTGCCCCGCCTTCTCGAGCATTGTGACGACGTCCTCAAACTCCGCTGCCAGGTCCACCTCCTTGTATCCCGGCTTCCCCACTAGCCGCTCCGAGAGTGCCCTTGCGAAGGTGGTCAGCGGGACCGCTATGGGCGCGAGGCCCGACATAATCATCTTCGTCGAAGGGGCCAGAACCATGGACATCCTGAGCGCATTCTCGATGCCGATGGCCTTGGGAAGGAGGTAGAGCAGTGTCATTATCACGAAGGAGCCTCCGATGGCGCTGTAGACCCAGCCTATTGGGCCGAAGAGGTCCGAGAGTATCAGCCCGATGGTGGTTGCAAGGACCACATTGGAGATGGTGTCTACGAAGGTTGTTACGCTGACCAGCCTCGTCTTCTCGCTTACTATCTCGAGGGCGGCCTCCGCGTGGGTCGAGCCGCCCGCGATGGAAGAGCTAAGGGAGAATGGGCGCAGGGTCAGGTACGTCGCTTCGACCAGCGAGGACCAGAAGGCAACAAAGACCGATGCGGTGAGGGCGACATAAACTACTACCGAGACCAATTCCTCTTGCTCTTCACCCCAGGGGCTCCGCTCAACTGACGACCGTGCCTATCTTCTCGCCGTGTATCGCCTTGATGACGCCCTTGGCGTCAGCCCCGTTCAGGACAACCAACTTGACCCTGGATTCGACCAGTTGGTCCACGGCGATGGGGTCGACTATGCTGTGGATCCCCGGCCGGTGGGACCCGCCAAGAATCTGTTTCATCTTCTCGTAGGTCAGCTTGTCAAGCCTCTTGGCCTTCTTGTTCACCCGAGGGTCCTCTGTGTAGATGCCGTTCTGGTCTGAAGCCTTGACCAGGATGTCTGCCCTCCACCTCGCTGCCACGATGGCCGCCACCGTGTCGGTGGTTATCCCTGGCTTCAATCCCCCCATCACAGCGACCCTGTTCCGGGCCAGCCGCTGGAGCATGCCATCGATCGAAGTGGGAACGCTGCTCACCCCACCAAGCTTCATCGCCACCAGGCGGGCGTTCAGCCTCGAGGCGTGAATCGCTACGGTGTCCTGTTGGTAGGTCGAGAGGCCCATGGCTGCGGCAGACTTGATGTATTCACGGGCGACCTCCCCTCCCCCGACCACGACCGCAACGGAGTGCCCCTCGAAGTTCAGGTCCGCAATCACCTGGGCGTAGGCGTTTATGGCCTTGGCGGAAGGGGGATCGCCCAGGACCGAACCCCCTATGCGTAACACAGCTTTCATTGTTGCAAAACCCCGCTTAGGGCGGTTTAAGGAGTGATAGGTTTTATAAATGGGTCAGGAAGATTTTGACTATCCGAATGTCTACTGCCTCATGCGAAGCGTCTGAGTCTTTGGCCTGACGCAGAGGTAGCTCTACATTGTCCAAGTCCGATTCAGTTAGGCTATACAAGGTAAGGAAGCTGATTTCCGAGCTCAGCAACAAGGAGGGGAGGGGGACGGAGCTCGTCTCGCTTTACATCCCTCCGAAGAAACCCATCCACGAAGCAATCGCCAACCTAAGGGAGGAGTGGGGGACAGCGGGGAACATCAAGTCGGACACCACCAGGAACCATGTCCAGGACGCCCTTACGAAGGCAATGCAGCGGCTGAAGCTCTACAGAACCCCGCCGGATACTGGTCTCGTGGTCTTCTCCGGCGCCCTGCCTACGAATGGCCCGGGGAGTGAAGTGGTAAACGTCTGGGAAATCATCCCGCCGAAGCCGGTCACCCAGTACCTCTACCAGTGTGACGACCATTTCCATGTCGAGTGGCTCAGGGACATGCTAAGGGAGGAGAAGGTCTACGGCATCCTTTCCATAGACTCGAGTGAGGTCGGCATGGGAATCCTCAGCGGCGACAGGCTCGAGATAGTAGACGTGCTCACGTCTGGCATCTCTGGGAAGACGAGGAAGGGGGGCCAGTCGGCGAGGAGGTATGAGCGCGGCAGGGAGATGGAGCTGACCTACTACTTCAACAGGGTCGGAGAGCACGCCACGCGCGTCTTCATCGACAACGCCAAGGTCACGGGGCTGCTTGTTGGAGGGCCGGGGCCCACCAAGGACGAGTTCCTCAAGGGTGGGTACCTTCACTACGAGCTACAGAAGAAAATCGTCGCCGTCCTCGACCTCGGGTATTCGGGGAGGGAGGGGGTCAGGGAGCTCGTCGAGAAAGCGTCGGACATCCTGAAGGACGTCCGCCTAGTGGAGGAGAAGCGCCTGGTCCAGAAGTTCCTGGCCGAGGTGAACAAGCAGGGCGGGCTGGCGGTGTATGGGCTCCCCAGAGTGATGGACGCCCTTCAGAAGGCAAGCGCCGACGTCGTGTTAGTTTCGGATGACCTGGACATGGTGAGGATAGATGCAGCATGCAAGAAGTGCGGGACCGTCAAGACGGAGACGGTCGTGTCAGCGAAGAAGATCCAGGAACGCCAGGAATTGGCGTCGTCGCCGTGCGCGAAGTGTGGGGCTACAGACTACGACGTTTCAGAGAAGGACCTGGTGGATGTGCTCGAGGAGTTCGCATTCCAAGTGGGGTCGAAGGTCGAGGTAATCTCTTCCGGGACAGAGGAAGGGAGCATGTTCAAGAGCTTCGGCGGCGTCGGAGCGATTCTGAGGTACAGGAGCTAGGACGCGTTCACGGCCTGGAAGGCAGTGGCGTCGGAGCCCATCAGTACGACGTTGTAAGTTGAGCCGCTGGAAATGGCGCTTTTCCCGAACGAGCTGGCTATCGCGCCCGAGAAGGTGAACGTGTGCGATGCGCCAGCTGCTAGAGTGCAGCCGCCCGAGCCAAGGAAGGGCCCGATGTCGTTGGGAGTCCCTCCTGCCAGCTTGAGGGTCCCGTCGGACTGGATGACGAAGAAGATGGAGCTCGCCATGGACCCCATCATCGTCCCCTCGCCTTCGCCCTCCCCCTGGCCCTGATTCAGGGGGGTCAGTATAATCATCCTGATCGTGGTGTCGTCCGAACCTGAGTTCGACAGGGAGATGGAGAAAGAGTTCGGCCCGAGGAAAAGTCCGGTTATGTTAAGCTCGGAGTGGTGCGACTTGAACGTCTGGAACCAGTCGTGCCCCCCAAGAGAGTAGCTGTTGCCCACGTGCCCCATCGAATCACTCACATCGTCGGAGGGGACCTGGAGCGCCCTGGCCCCGGTAGCGATGGTGAACTCTGGGCTGGTTTGGTTACCGAGGTTGAGCACCGCTGGCTGGATGTCGATTAGGGCGGCCGCCGGGCTGGAGGAGTTTACCGTCACATCTCCCACAATGGGGACTATGAGCTTGCCTGAAGCCACAGTCGCAGTGTAGTTGGTACCCGTGTACTCCACGTTCACCTGCGAGATACTGAGACGCACCAAGTTGTAGGTTAACGCCGGCACTGTGCCGCTCGTTATGGTCTGGCTTAGATTGATGAGCCTCATGGTGTCGATGGTTCCCTGACCGGCGAACGACACCCACCCCGAGTCGTTCGGGCCGATGGCGTGGACGGCGATGCTGGAGTATGTGACGTAGACCCCCGTGACCCCGTTCGGAACCGATGGTGGGTCTGTCAGAAGGACGGAGAGAACCCCTGCCGAGCCCATGTTAAGGAGGCCCAAGGTCGACCCCGAGAATATCGCTGCTCCGGCCAACGCCAATCCGGCGAGACCGTAGGCCGCGGCCCGCGTCTGGAGCTTCAAGCGGAGGTCGCCGGTGTAATCATATGAGACGAACCCCGCCCGGTCATTATCAACCAATGTTTTTGAACGTGGAGTCGATAAGGCGGCCGAGAAGGGCGATTCGTGACCGAACCAGCTCAACAGCCACAGCAGCCTCCAGCCCCCGTCGAGAAGCGCACGAAAGGGATGGTAGACGCAGAGCTGAAGGGGAACACGCTCCGGGTTTACGTCTACGCCCTCAAGAAGCGTAAGGTCGGCGTGAGGGAGGTCCAGAGGGCCCTCCTGATGTCCAACCCCTCGCTTGCCCAATACCATCTGAACAAGTTGAAGGACCTCGGCCTGGTTTCAGAGAACAATGGGGAGTACGAGGTAGCTGGAGAGGTGAAGGTGGACGTGATGAGGGACTTCCTCCGGCTGGGGACTCTGATCGTACCGCGCTTCGTCTTCTACGCCGTCGTTTTCACTGTGTTCGCAGTCTACCTTGCCTACGTCGGTTACCCCTACTTCGGCGTCGTGTCGGTGGTTGAGTGGTTCTCTGTCATGTTGGCAGTGGCCGCGGCGGTCTTCTGGTACGAGGCCGTCAGGGCGTGGCGCTCCGCCCCCTCCCCCTGACAGCCCGCACCAGCCCAACTGTTTTTATCCGGTCGAGGGCGCTCACAGGTCGGCGATATTAGACGCCCATCAGAATTGGCCTTATCGGGAAAACAAACGCGGGGAAGACGACTCTGTTCAACTCGATGACCCTGCTTTCCGGGGAGGTGTCCAACTACCCTTTCACCACTAAATCCCCGGAAACCGGAATCGGGAACGTCGTCACGCTCTGCGTCCATAAGGAGTTCGGGGTCGCGGACACCCCCGCCAACTCGAAGTGTGAGGATGGATGGAGGTTCATACCGGTAGAAGTCACGGACCTCCCGGGCCTGATCAAGGGGGCCTGGATGGGCAAAGGGCTGGGGAACCAGTTCCTTAGCGTGGCGGCCCAGTCAGACGCGCTCCTCCACGTCGTAGACGCCTCAGGTAGCGTCGACAAGGACGGAAAGATATCCGAGCCGGGGACAGGAGATCCCATCGCTGACTTCGCGGACGTGGAGCTGGA
>Ga0187771_10001008_pt1 | contig 18438 bp, 16 predicted proteins | sample 0116_SJ02_MP15_1_FD_133139 | JGI IMG/M metagenome (GOLD analysis project Ga0187771, IMG submission 133139) | Tropical peat soil microbial communities from peatlands in Department of Meta, Colombia - 0116_SJ02_MP15_10_MG | ecosystem: Environmental > Terrestrial > Soil > Wetlands > Peat | place...
GATTCGCACGATCGGCCTGAGCGCCGACAAATCGAGCGTGGCCGGGGGTTCGCGCGGCTCGATCTCGATGGTGCCTATGCGGGTGCCCGCATCGCCTTCGACCAGCACGCGGTCGCCGCGCTTGAGCGTCAAGCCGCCCGCCAGGTAGTTGTAAAGATGGCCGGCCGGCTGGAGGCTTACCGCAACGATCTTTTGAAGCTCGACGCCGTCCTTTTGCGGCTCGGCAACGTCCTTTTGCGGCTCGGCGCCGCCTTCGGATGGATTCTCTTCTGGCGGCACTATTCGCTCCGCATCGCCTGCGCGACCGACATCCACCACTGCTCCGCCTGGAGGCGGGAGTTGGCCATCGCATCGACCGCCGCACGCGCTCTTACGGCGCCCTCGAGGCATCTGACGATCGCGCCGGTCTCGAACGTGCTCGCTATTTCATTCATCGTCGCGGCCGCTTCGGGCGCACCGCCGACAGGCTCGGTCCCGAGCAGCTTGCGACATAGTATTTCCTCCAGCAACCGCGCGATCAACTCGAAGTTGTCGGCGGCCTGCTCGCGATTTGCGAAGTAGTTCTGCGCGAGGCCCTGCGCGTCCGCAAATCCGATCGTGCGTGCGCCCCGAAACGCCGCGAGCAGGTCCTTCATCGGAGGCTCATCGCCATCCACGAGCGCGATCGCACGCGCGGCGCTCCCGCGCGAAAGGCGCGCGATCGCACCGGCGCGGGAGGCGTCGGTCACGCCGCGCGCCATCAGGATCGCCTCGATATCCGCGACCGAAAGCGCGGCGAATCGGACCGCTCGCGTGCGGGATCGTACCGTGTCCAGGAGGGCGCGTTCGCTCGCAGTGACGACGAAGATGATCGCGTGGCCGGGCGGCTCCTCGAGCGTCTTCAGCAACGCGTTTTGAGCGGGGATATTGAGGGTTTCAGCGTCATCGATGATCGCGACGCGAACCTGGGCGCGCGAGGGCTTGGTGCCGAGCCCCGCGATGAGTTCGCGCACCTGCTCGATCAGGACGTCGGTTCGGCCCGGCGCGCGTCCGATGCGGATGAAGTCGGGATGGACACCTGACGCGACCTGGACGCACGCCGCGCAGCAATCGCATCGCAAAGACTGCGCGCGCGCGCGGCTTCGCCCGCCGCCGGGTTGGCCCGATGCCTCGCGGACCGGGCAGCGCTCCGGCGTGCAGCAGAATTTCGGGCCGGCGGCGCGCTCGCACAGCAGCCCGTGCGCCAGGCACGCGGCCACGAGCGCCTTGCCCACTCCGCGCGGACCCGAGAACAGGTAGGCATGCGATGGCCGGGCCGCAAGCTCGGCGAACAGCCGCTCGGCGATCTCGCGATGGCCGCGGATTCCGTTTAGGGGCATTGGCGCGAAATCAGCCCCTCGGCCGCGCGGCGAATATCTGCGCTGACGGCATCGAGCGCGCGGCTCGAATCGATCACGATCACCCGCGCAGGCTCCTCGCGCGCGATCGCCTGGAACCCCGCACGGACCCGGCGATGGAACTCGGCTGTCTCGCTCTCGAAGCGATCGAACGCGCCGCCCTGGTGGCGCTTGCGCGTGCGCGCCAGCGCCGTCTCGACCGGGACGTCCAGGACTATCGTGAGGTCGGGCATCACGCCGGCGGTGGCCAGCCGGTTCAGTTCGCCAAGGAGTTTGAGGTCGAAACCGCGCGCGTAGCCCTGGTAGGCGACGGTGGAATCGGAATACCGGTCGGAGATTACGATTTCACCGGACGCGATCGCGGGCTTGAGTTTCTCGCGCACGTGTTGGGCGCGATCGGCGAGCACCAGGAGCAGCTCCGAGGCGACATCGAGCGCGATCGAGGGATCGAGAAAGATTGCGCGAATCGCTTCGCCCGCGCGCGTGCCGCCGGGTTCATGCGTGACGGTAACCGCGCGGCCCTGCTCGCGGAGCGATTTGGCCAGGATTGCCGCGTGCGTGGTCTTGCCCGAGCCCTCGACGCCCTCGAGCGTGATGAATAGCCCGCGCGCCATCAGCCGCCAAGATACCAGCGCGTAAGCTGGGGCTGAAAGAGCGCGTAGATTCCCGCCGCGAGTGCGAGGAACGGCCCAAACGGGACTTCCGTGCGCAGGATCGATACGTCGGCCTCCGCCGGGTCGGATTCGGGCTCGCCCATCGGCTTGGAGAGCCGCCCCGCGAACGCATAGGCGAAACCTCCGACCGCGCCGAACAGAGACCCGAAGAAGAGCGTGAATGCGACCCCCGGCCATCCGAGGAAGCCGCCCACCATCCCAAGCAGCCACACGTCGCCCATCCCGACGCCCTCGTGCCCGCGCACCATTTGATACAGCTCGCCGGTCAGGAACAGGACGCCGCCGCCAACCGCGACCCCGATGAGCGAACTTTTCCAGCCGACCTCGGGGATTGCGAGCGATGCGGCGGCAAAGCCGATGAGCATCCCGGGGAACGTGATCAGGTTGGGAATCAAACGCCAGTCGTAGTCTATCAGGGAGACCGCGAACAGCGCGGCGCACAGCACGAACCGCGCGATCGCATCCGCGAGCGGGAACGTGAGGTAGAGGAACAGCGCCGTCACGGCGAGCGCGGTCTCGGCGAGAAAATGGCGGAAGGGAATCGTCGCGCCGCACATCAGGCATCGCCCGCGCAGGCCGAGGTAGGCGATGATCGGAATATTGGCCCAGAACGGAATCGCCCGCTCGCAGCTCTCGCAAAACGAGCGCGGCGTGACGATCGACATGTCGCGCGGCAGCCGGTAGGCGACCACGTTCACGAAACTACCTGCGCTGGCGCCGGCCACGAACGCCAGCGCTCCGCCCAAGCCAGTCGGCAATTCGAGTGTCATCGTCCAGCCTCCCCCGCTCTCATTTTCCTCCATCATTGCGCGCGACGCACAGGTCGGCGGTCAAATCGTAAGTCGCCTTGATTCCACGATCGAGGTTCTCGACCGACAGCCGCTCATCGACGCCGTGGACGCGCGCGAGTTCGTTGCGATCGAGCACGATCGGCACAAACCCGTACGCGGGCACGCCATGCTGGCGCAGGAAGCGCGAGTCGGTCGCTCCGGCCGTCATCCACGGCACCACGAAGACGTCCTTGAAGTCCCCGCCGACGACCTTGGTAAGTGCGTCCCACGCCTCGCCCGAGGTCGGCGACGGCGCCGTCTCCTCGGGCCGCTGGATCACGTCGATGGAAATCCGCGAGTCGGCAAGCAGGTCGCGGACCCAGCCGAGGAACGCATTCGAGTCAGTGCCGGGCAGGAGCCGGCAGTCGAGCGACGCCTCGGCGGTGGAGGGAATCACGTTGACCTTGAAACCTGCGTTGAGCATGGTCGGAGAAATCGTGTCGCGAAACAGCGCTTGCAGGTAATAGGGGGAAAGCGGCCCGCGCGCTGCGACCTCGAGCATGAATGGCCAATCGAGGTGCGCAAGTTCGAACGATGCCGGGAATGCGGTGCGCGCCGCGAAGGCCGCCATCGCCTCGGCCATCATCGGCGTAAGCCTCATCGCGGGCGGATTTTCGAGCAGCCGATGCAAGGCGTTGATCAGGATGAGATTTGGATTGTCGGCGATCGGCGTGGAGCCGTGACCCGAGTGTCCGTGCGCGGTCAGCCGCAACCATAGGGCCGCTTTCTCCGCGACTGCGACGTTGAACGCGACGCTTGCTTCGCCAAACGGGTCCGGCGATGCCGACCCGCCCTCGTTTACGGCGAAAGCCGGGTCGAAAGCATCCCAGTGATTCTTCGCCATCCATGCGGCGCCGAACTCACCGCCGGCCTCCTCGTCCGGATTCACCATCATCACGACTCCGCGCTTGAGCGGGAGCTGCTCGCGCTTGAGGGCGAGCATCGTCATCAACGCCATGATCCCGTGCGCCTTGTTGTCGATAGCACCGCGCGCCCACACATAGCCGCCGGCGAGGTCGGCGCTGAACGGCGGATGGCTCCAGGTCGATGCGACCGCGGGAACTACATCGGCGTGCGACAGCAGCAGGAACGGCTTGAGGCCCGCCGGACCGGGCAGCCTCGCAACCAGCGTGACCATCCCGGGCTTGCTCTCGAATGTCGCGTTCTCGATTCCTTCGCGGTCGAGGATGCCCTTGAGGTACGCGATCGCCGCGGCGGTGTTGGAGGGCGGATTGGTCGTATCGAAGCGAAGATAGGTGCGGAAGTATTCGAGCGCCTCGCTATCGAGCTTGTTCCAGTCGATCGCGCCGGGCGTTGCGGCGGCGGGCGGCGATTGCGATGAAGGCGCGGCGGCGGCGCGCGCGGCTATCGGACATCCGAGCAGCAGCATAGTGGCGAATGCGCCCGCCAAAAGCCTTGCTTGAATCGATTTCATCATCGGTCCTGCGTATCGCGCGCGGCAATCTCGCTCATCGCTGGCATTTCGGACAGAAATAGCTCGCACGCTGCCCCACCACTACGCGTTTGATCGGCGTCGAGCAGGTATAGCAGGGTTTTCCCTCGCGGCCATAGACGCGCAGCCGCTCGGCGAACGAGCCGGGGCGGCCGCGCGAGTCGCGATAGCTGCGAAACGTGGTGCCGCGCCTCCCGATCGCCTCGCGCAGCACGACCGGGACCGCGCCGGCTATCCGTTCGATTTCAGCCCGCTTGATGCGGCCACATCGGCGCGCCGGCCGCACGCCTGCGCGAAACAGAATCTCCGATGCATAGATATTGCCGATTCCCGCAACGACTCGCTGGTCCATCAGGAGATTCTTGATAGCGACCCGCCGCCCGCGCGCCTTCGCCGCCAGGTACCCGGCGTTGAATGAGCGCGAGAGCGGCTCCGGGCCGAGCCCGCGCAACTCCGCGACCGCGGCGAGCTTCGCGCGCGGGACCAGCTTCACGATTCCGAAGCGGCGCGGGTCGTTGAATACCAGCCGGCTGCCATCATCGAGCCGAAACTCGACATGATCGTGGCGCGGGTCGAGGCCGGCGGAGTCGAAGCGACCGTCGCGATGGGTCAGGCTGCCGCTCATGCCGAGATGGACGAGCAGGGACGCGCCGCCATCGAGTTCGATCATCAGGTATTTCGCGCGCCGCGTGATTCGTTCGATCCGCCGCCCTGCGATCGCATCGGCGAAGTCCGCGGTCACATGGCGGCGCAGCGGCGCGCGCGCGATCCGCGCGCCGGTAATCGTGCGCCCCACCGCGGTGCGGGAAAGGATTCTTCGCAGCGACTCGACTTCGGGAAGTTCAGGCATCGCGCGACCGGTCCGAGGCGTTGAGATCGGCGCCGAGAGAGCGCGAGAGCGCCACGAAATCCGCCGCCGCCAGCGCTTCTGCGCGTGCGCCGGGATCGATCGCGGCGCGCGCGAGCGCGGCGTCGATTCGCGATGGCTCGAGCCCGAGCGCGTGGGCGAGCGCATTGCGCAACGTCTTTCGCGGCGCGGAGAACGATGCGCGCACCGTGCGCAGCACGCGCCCCTCCTCGGAGGGCTCGAACAGCGCCCGCGCGCGCGGCGCAAAGACCAATACTTCCGCATCGACCTTGGGCCGCGGATGAAAATTGCCGGCCGCGACCCGGAAGTGGGACTCGATTTCGAAATATAGCGATGCGAACACGCTGAGCGCGGAGTAGTCCGACGCGCCGGGGCGCGCGCGAATCCGCTCGGCTACCTCGCGCTGGAACATCAGCACCATGCGCGTGATGAGTCCCGCGTTGTCGCAGAGTTTGCGCAGGATTGCGGCTGCGGAACTGAACGGCAGGTTCCCGACCGCCTTGACCGGCGCCTGCCCGGCGAGCGCGGCGAAATCGACATCGAGGAAGTCCGCCTGGACGACCCGCACGCGCCGGTCGCCGGCAAAACGTTCGGCAAGCCCCGCGGCCAGCCGCGAGTCGAGTTCGACCAGGGTCAGGCGCGCGATCGGGTGGGCGGCGATGCGCTCGCTCAGGATTCCCAGCCCCGGGCCGATCTCGATTACGCTGTCGCCGCGCGCCAGTTCGGCCGCATCAACGATTCGATTCGCAACCGCGTGCTGGACGAGGAAATTCTGGCCGCGCGCTTTGCTCGGACGTACGCCCGCCGCGGCAAGCGCCGCGCCAGCACGTGCGGCTGGCACGCGCTTAGCAGAATGTTGAGAAAGGCGAGATTCCCGCATTTCGGCCGCTCTGCGGTCTCAACATCCTGCGTAAAAGATGCTTCTTTCCTCTATCTTCTCCCTCGGTCTTTTCCGGGGGAGATAAGAGAGAGGGAGCAGGCTGTGATTTATCACCAGCTTGCTAGAGCGCAAGGCTCGCCTGGGCGTCGATGCCAAGGTCGTCGCGCTCGCCCCCAAGCAACCGCCAGCTTCCCGCCAGCGCGATCATCGCGGCGTTGTCGGTACAGTACCTGAGCGATGGGACGACGACGCGAAGGCCCTCGTTCGCGCCGGCCTCGGAAAGCCGCGCTCGCAGCCGCGAGTTCGCGGCGACTCCTCCGGTGAGAGCGATCGTATCGACGCCCAGCTCCCGCGCGGCCCCGATCGTCGGGCGAATCAACATATCCACTACCGCTTCCTGGAAGCTCGCCGCGAGGTCCTCCGGCGCGGTTGCGGCACCGGCCTCGCTTCTCAGGAACGTCGCGACCGAGGTCTTCACCCCGCTGAAGCTGAAATCCATCGGAGCGCCGCGCACTCGCGCCCGGGGAATCTTCACGCGTCTTCGGTTCCCCCGCCGCGCGAGATCGTCGATCACTTTGCCGCCGGGATAGCCAAGCCCCATCAGCTTTGCGACTTTATCGAACGCCTCGCCGGCAGCATCGTCGCGCGTGCTGCCGCGCCTTCGGTAGCGCCCGAACCCCTCGACGGCGAACAGTGCGGTATGGCCCCCCGACACGACCAGGGCGAGGTACGGCATCGCGACTTCATGCTCGAGCAGCGGCGCGAGCAGGTGGCCCTCGATGTGATTCACGCTCACCATCGGCAGCCCGCTTGTCTGGGCAAGCCCCTTGGCGCACATGAGGCCGACGAGCAGGGAGCCGACCAGCCCCGGCCCTCGCGTGACCGCAATTCCCTCGATATCGCCCAGACGGCACCCGGCTTCGGCGAGCGCGCGGTCGATCACGGGCAGGATCGATACCACGTGATTGCGCGAGGCGAGTTCGGGCACGATGCCGCCGTATGCGCGATGAATATCATCCTGGTTTGCGACCGCGCTCGAACGCACGTTTGCCCTGCCGGGGCGGGTAGTTTCGATTACCGACGCGGCGGCATCGTCGCAGGACGATTCAATTCCCAGTATGAGCATTCGGTAGGCGGTCGCGCGGCGATCGCGCGGTTAATTTCAATGATACTTGCGCAGTAGCGCGCCGGAAAGTCTCAGTCCGTCGGCGCGGCGGCTGGCGGGGCCGACTCTTCGGGAGCGGCAGGGGGCGGGGCTTCCTCCGGCGGCGGTGGCGCAGCGCTCTCGGACGGCGCAGCCTCGGGCGACGCGGACTCGGCGGGCTGATTGCTCGCCGCGGTGCGGGTATAGCCGACTCTCGCCATCAGGTTCCCGGGCGACACCTTCAATGCCTGCTGGTACTGGGCTTCGGCGGCAAGCGGGTGTCCCCACTCCTCGTAGCCGAGTCCCTCGAAGGCGAGCGTTTCTCCGAGCCATGGCGGGTTATCGCCAAAGCCGATTTCGGCGCGTTTGAAGAACGTCATCGCCTGCTCGTAATCCTTTTTCGCGATAGACGCACGGCCGAGGTAAAAATACGGGTACGGGTCGCTCGGGTCGATCGACATTGCGCGCCCGAGCGTGCGAATTGCGTCGTCGGTCCTGCCCGCAAGGAGCTCAGCGCGCGCCTGGTCGGTCAGGCGCAGCGATGCGACCCGGGCGGGATTCGGAGCGCTTGAAATCTCCTGATCCAGCGGCGCGTCCCCCACGGGTGGCGCTGGGGCGATCGATCCCAAGTCCATCGGCAGCACCTCGCCGGCGGGTGTCGGAAGCGGCGTCGGTTCCGCAAGCGGGGTCGGCGTGGGCGTCGGCGCGAGCGACGGCGTCGGCGAGGGAGTCGGCTCAACAGTCGGCGCGCCACCGCCTTCGGTCGCGCCGGGCGATGCGGTCGGCGTGACCGTCATCTCGCCGGGGGACGGTGTTGGAGTCGGCGTCGGGGTCAAATCCGCCGCGGGAATCGACTCCTCCTCGAAATCGGACGCAAGGACGCCGCCCTGATCGCCCATCGCTGCCATGGCCGGCGCGGCCAGAGCGAACGAAATAAAGATCAGGGCCGGGAGAAGCGACGACTGCACAGAAGCCATCAATCGTTCGGATCGGTCGTCGGGTTGGGGACCTCGGGCGTCACATGATCGGATGAGACCGTCGCGACGGGCGTCCGGTGAAACGGGCACACCTGCGTCGGCTCCATCCCCTGTGGAAATACTCCCTCGACGACCACGGGGCAAAACGGCCCGGCCTTGTAGCCGGTCGCGGGATCGACCTTTTCCTCGACGATTCCCGGCGGGCGGCTAAAATCGAGCGCCGGCCTGGATGCGGTCGCAGCCTTCATGAAGTTGGTCCACGCGGGCAGCGATGCCTGTGCGCCGGTCAAGCCGAGCGGCTCTTTGGAATCGAATCCGGTCCACACGACGGCGAGCAGATTGGGCGTGAACCCGGTGAACCACGCATCGTTCGCATCGTTGGTGGTGCCGGTCTTACCGGCGGCTGGCCGCGTGAAGCCCATCAGGCGCGCGCCATAGCCGGTGCCGTGATCGATTACCTGCTCGAGTAGGTACTGCATCATGTACGCGAGCTGCGGCGAGAGCACCTCCTCGGCCTTCAACTCGTGGCCCTCGATCACCTTTCCCTTCTCATCGACCACCGCGGTAATCGCGTACGGCTCAACCTCGAGGCCGTTGTCGGCGAAGATCGAATACGCGTGCGCGAGTTGCATCGGCGTGACCTCGATCCCGCCAAGAATGATGGACGGGTATGGCGGCAGGTCGCCGAAGCCGAGTTTCCTGGCCGCATCGCGCACGCGATCGAGGCCGATCGCATAGGCCAGTCGCGAGGTCGCCGAATTGAGCGATTCTTCGAGCGCGAATGCCATCGTGACTCGCCCGAAGTATTTGTCCTTGTAGTTGCGGGGCGTCCAGCTCATGTTCTCGGCGTACTGCCAGGTAAACGGCGAATCGTCGAGATAGGTGGTGGGTAGAAACTTTTCCGGGCCCCCTTCGAACGATTCCTCCAGAGCGGCCAGGTACGTGACCGGCTTGAAACCGGACCCGGGTTGGCGCTTGGACTGGGTAACGCGGTTGAACTGGCTCGAATGATAGTCGCGCCCGCCCACCATCGCGCGGATTTTCCCGCTCTGCGGTTCGAGCGAGAGCAGGCAGGATTCGAGCCGCTGGCTCTGCTCCTCGCGCACGAGCCTGGAATGTTTGGTTTCGAGATCGACCAGGTTGTCGCGAACCGCCTTCTCGGCGAGCTTCTCCATGTGGACATCGAGCGTCGTGAAAATTCGCAACCCCTCGGCGGTCAGGACCTCGGGCGGATAGCGCTCGGCGAGTTCGCGCTTGACGTAATCGACGAAATACGGCGCGTCGTTGTTCTCATTGAAGACCTCGCGCGCGCGCAGCACCTCCGCGACCGCATCGTCGTAAGCGGCCTTCGTGATGTAACCGTCCTCGAGCATCGATGCGAGCACTTCGTTGCGACGCTGGCGCGCCTCGGCAGGATGGCGCAGGGGGTTGAGCCGGTTGGGCGAACTGATGATCCCCGCAATCGTGGCCATCTCGCCGATCGTGAGATCGCGCGGCTCCTTGGAGAAGTAGTACTCTGATGCCTCCCACACTCCGTAGATTCCTTCCTGCCCGCGCCGCCCGAGATAGATGTCGTTGATGTAGTTCTCCAGGATCTCATCCTTGGAGTACTTGCGCTCGGCGATATACGCCATCAATGCTTCCTTGATCTTGCGCCGGTAGCTTCGCTGGTTGGTCAGGAAGAAATTCTTCATGAGCTGCTGGGTGAGCGTGGAACCTCCCTGGCGCACCGTGCCGGAGACCATGTCGATCCAGGCGGCCTTGATTATCCGCACCAGGTCGATTCCGTGATGCTCGTAGAAGCGGTGGTCCTCGGCGGCCAGGATCGCATCGACCAGCGCCGGAGGAATCTGCGCCAGGCGCACGAGCCTGCGCTGTTCCCAGTTGCCCTCGAATATCCCGCTGATCGGCTCGGGCTCCAGTTCGAGTGAGTAGATGGGCTTGTAATTGGAGGGATCGTCCATCGCCTCGATGGTCCCGTTCGCGCTCACCTCTATCCGGACCATCTCGCCGCCGTAGTCACGGTACGGGTAAGCAAAGTTGTGCAGGAAGGTGACGAGCAGGCCCGATTTCGAATCGTAGCTGTACTCGCCGCGCGCCCGCACCTGGCCGGGAGCGACGCGATGGTAATTCAGCCGCGCCAGCCGCTCGAAAAACCCCACGTCATCGAGGCGCTGGCCGGGATAGATCGTGGTCGAGTCGGAGTAGATTCGCGACGGGATATTCCATCGCTTGCCCGAAAAGCGGGTTACGACTTCCTGCTCGAGACTCTGGTAGTAGAACGAGAAGTAGTAAAGCATCGGCGGGATGGCGAACAGCACCAGCCCAGTCATGCTCAACAGCACGATCTTGAAGATTCGCTTGAATGACATCGAGGCTGCGCGCAACGGCGCCGGCTCCGGCGGCGGCGCCGGGCGCGGCCAGGTGCGATCTAGCCCTCCGGCTTCAGCACGACATAAGCCGTGGTGTCGCCGCGCTTGATCAGCAGTAGTAGGTTCTGTCCCGGGCTTCCCGCCTTCAGCGCCTGTTCGTAAGAATCAACATCTTTCACGGTTGCGTGATTGACCTCGAGGATCACGTCGCGGGCGCGTAGTCCGGCCTCATCCCCACGGCTGCCGAGTTGCACCGATGCAACCAGCACGCCGCTCTGGATATCGAGACCCAGCTCGCGCGCGAGTTCGGAGCTCAGATCCTTGACGTGAAGCCCGAACCCCGAGGAACCGCCAGGGTGCGGACGGTGCGGGCCATCCGCCGCTGCGAGTTCCTCCTCGTGAGACTCGGTGATCGTGACAGGCATCTCCATCTCGTGCTTTTCCCGGATAATCTTGAGCGCCACCTGACGTCCGAGCGGGATGCGTGCGACCAGCAGCGGAAGCTCCCGGGAGTCCGTAATCGCCTGGTTGTTGAAGGCGACGATCACATCGCCGCGCTTCACGCCGGCCTCCTCGGCCGGACCGTTCTTGCGCACTTCTGCGACCAGCGCACCCTGCACTTCCTTGAGCCCAAGCGACTCGGCGAGCTCCGGCGTGACCGACTGGATGGACACGCCGAGCCATCCGCGAACAACCGTGCCCCGATCGCGAAGCTGCGCGAGTTCTTCTTTGACCAGGTTCACCGGGATTGCGAAACCGATCCCCATGTTCGATCCCCTGGTCGTGTAAATTGCCGAATTGACCGCCACCACCTGCCCGCGTGCGTCGATCAGCGGGCCGCCCGAATTGCCGGGATTAATCGACGCGTCGGTCTGGATGAACTGATCGAAGTTGCCCGGGATGAAGCGGCCCTTGGCGCTCACGACTCCGACGGTGACCGAATGGTCGAATCCGAACGGGTTGCCAATAGCCATTACCCATTCGCCAACCCGGACCTCGTCGGAATTTCCAAGCGGCGCGGTCGCAAGTTCGCGCTTCGCGTCGATCTTTACCAGCGCGATATCACTCTTCGCGTCGCGCCCGACGAGCTTCGCCTGGTAGTCATGCCCATCCTGCGTCGTGACGGTTATCTTGCCCGGATTCTCGATGACGTGGTCATTAGTCAGGATGTATCCGTCCTTGGTGATGATGAAGCCGGAGCCGAGGCTCTTTTGGCGCTGCCGGCCGAATTCCTCGTAAGGGCTCGGGAACTCGCCGTGGTGTTCTTCCCGGCCGGAGACTTCGCCCGAAGACTGCTCGGACTCTTCGGTGGAGATGTTGACCACCGCCGGGCTTAACTTCGCGGCCAGGTCAACGAAATCAGGCAGCGCCTGCGCCTTTTGTATGTGACCGGAGACCGGCAGCTCGGTCCACAAGGGCTCTGTGGCAGGAGTGCTGCCCCCGAATGCATGCGCCGCCATGGCGGCGGCGAAGACGGCCATAGCCGGGAAGACGGGGATTGCTCGGAAAAAATTGCGCGGCATTTGCTTAAGCGGCGGCGCTGGCCTGCTACCCGACCGGCGCTTTCGCCAATTCAACGTATTTCATCCGCAAGTCGAAGAGAATGGCATCGATGAGGCCTTCCTCGTTACGGTCCAGATTGCCGCGCGTCTTATTGCGCAGCATCCCGATTATATCGATTAACTGCTGCGCCGCCCGCAAATCGCGCGAACGATTCCCGGTCGCGGGATCCGGCATCTCGCCCAGCGCCGCGAGCGCCTCGGTGGAGAGTCCCACGATAAAAGTGGCGAAGTTGATCTCGGGCTCGGGGCCTGCCGGACGTTCGGGAGGTTTGCTGGCGGCGGATGAAGCTTCCGGGCCGTGCGGCTTCTCGACCGCGGCCGGCTTGGGCTCCTCCGCGCGATGCTCGGGTTTGAGTTCGCCCTCGGCGGAGAAACGCCGACGGTCCTCGACCTTGAATCCTTTTTTCTCGCCGGCTTCTTCCATCGCCGCCACCCCCTTTTCCGCCCTCTTATCTCCTGCGTGGGGCAAGAGGATTAAGCAATGACGCCATCTTTGTCTCTCAAGCGGCGGGTCCGGCCGCCATGCGTTCGAGTCTCCGAATCCGTTCCTCGATCGGGGGATGAGTCGAGAACAGGCGCGAGAGGCCGCCGGCGCTGAGCGGATTGACGATGAACAGGTGCGCCGTCGCCGGGCTCGCATCCAGCGGCATGCGCTCGTTGGCCGCCTCCAGCTTCCTGAGCGCGTTCGCGAGCAGGAGCGGATTGTGCGCCAGGCGCGCTCCGCTGGCATCCGCCTGATATTCGCGCGTTCGCGAGATCGCAAGCTGGATCAAAGTCGCCGCGATCGGCGCGAGGATTCCAATCAGCAGCAATCCGATGATCCCGCCGCCTTCGTCCTCGTCGCTGCGCCCCATTCCGAATATCGCGCCCCACCTCACCCACGTCGCAATCATCATCACCGCGCCCGCAAGCGTCGCCGCAATCGAGCTGGTCAAAATATCGCGATTGATGACGTGGGAGAGTTCGTGGCCGATCACCCCTTTGAGTTCATCGCGGCTGCAGATGCGCATGATTCCGCGGGTCACCGCCACTGCCGCATGCGACGGGCTGCGGCCGGTCGCGAACGCATTGGGCGTGTCGGTGTCGATCAGGTAGAGCCGGGGCATCGGGATGCCCGCCGATTGCGCAAGCTCGTTCACAATCGAGTAGAGCTCGGGCGCCGATTGAGCGTCGAGCTCTCGCGCGCCGTAGGTCGCCAGCACGATCCGGTCGGAAAACCAGTAGCTGCCCAGGTTCATGATCGCCGCGAATATGAATGCGGTCTCGACACCCCGCTGCCCGCCGATGAGCCCGCCGATCAGCATCAGCAGGCCGGTCATCAGGCCGAGCAGGAAGGTCGTCTTGAGGAAACTGTTCATGCTTTTGCGCGGCGGCGGTTGATTAGTGCCTGCCGTGAGAGCCTGCATTCAGCCTCGATCGGCTGCCCGATTTCATCAGATGCCGCGTAAGAGCGCCGTGTCATCATTCTGAGGGCAGGATCGCAGTTGCAAATTGAAGCTACGCCACGGCTTTTTCCTAGTCAATGTAAGCATCGCGCTCCGCGAGTACACTGCCGATCTTCAGCAGAATAAGACGCATTAGGCCGAATTTCATTCGATAGTTCACCGCCCCTCACCGCCGGCGATTGGCCGGTTCGCTCACGCGATCATTGGTCCGAAACGATCGACTCCAGCGCACCGGCCACTTCGCTGACTTCGATCTGATCAATCGGCTCGCGCCGGATGACCGTCACCGCGCCGATCGGACGCCATCGCGCCGGATCGGTCGGCCCGAACATCACGACCCCGCGCGCGCCTGCGGCCGCGGCAAGATGCGATACCCCGGAATCGTTGCCGACGAATGCCGCCGCCATCCGCGCCAGCGCCGCAACCGCGCCGAGCTCGCGCTCGGTGAGCACGTGCGCTCGGCGGCCGGCGAACGCCTGCGCGATTTCCTCCTCCGCAGGACCGAGCACAACCAGCGCGGATTGCACCGGCGCGATCGCATCGGCCAGCCGCGCGAAGTTTTCCGCCGGCCAGCTCTTTGCCGGGCTCCCGCTGCCGGGAAAGATCAGAACGTAGCGGCCCGGTTGCGCTTGCGCTTCACGCAGCGCGCGCTCGGCCTCTTCGAGGTCCGAAGGGAGCAGGTCGATCGGCACCTCGAGCGGCTGCCCGGCCGCATCGATCGAGCGCAGGTATTCGGCCGCGATATGACCGTCGCCATCGGGCCTGAATGGATAAAACGAAACCGGCCCGCCCGCAGCCTGCCCCAGTGCGCGCCGCATACGCGCGTCCTCCGCGGCGAAGAACGAATGGATGTGCGCGAATTGCCCGAAAAATCCCCGCGCATCGTCCGATCCCGGCCCCGTCTCGCGGAATAGAGCGCTCACCTCGACGCGGTCGATCGAATGACCGCGCGCGATGCCTGCGATTCTCCCGGCGGCGAAACGCGCAAGCTCAGCCCGCGCCATCAACTCCAGCGATGCGCCGCGATGGCGCCGCTCAAGCACCGCCAGTGCGGGCGCCACACAGATCAGGTCTCCAAGCGCCCCCGGAAATATGACCAGCACGCGCATCGACTGAGTGTGGCTTGCCGATCCGGCGCCATTCAAGCCGCCCCCCGGCTGCATACCCGGCGGAAAGGAACCGGATCGCCAGCTTTTGGGGACCAAACCGATTCAATCAGTCGCCAAGCCCAGTGTTTTCCGGTTAGAATCACCGCCATGCCGGTCAGCGTCGCGGGCTCACCCCTGGACCTCATCGGGCGCACTCCCGTTGTTCGGCTCAACCGCCTGCCGGGCAAGGGCGATGCCGAAGTGTGGGCCAAGCTCGAGAACTTCAACCCGGGCGGCAGCGTCAAGGATCGGATTTGCCTCGCGATGATCGAGGAGGCGGAGAAGACCGGCCGCATCAAGCCGGGCGACACCATCGTCGAGCCGACCTCCGGCAACACCGGCATCGGGCTGGCGCTGGTCGCAGCGGTCAAGGGCTACAAATTGATCATTACGATGCCCGACACGATGAGCGAGGAGCGGCGCTCGCTTCTCGCCGCGTACGGCGCGAAGCTGGTGCTCACATCCGACACGCGCGGGATGCACGCTGCAGTCGCCAGGGCCGAGGAACTGGTGCGCGACAATCCCGGCTACTTCATGCCGCAGCAATTCAGCAATCCCGCCAATCCCGAGATTCATTACCGCACGACCGGTCCTGAGATGGTCGAGCAGCTTGCGCGAATCGATGCGTTGGTCGCCGGCGTCGGCACGGGCGGAACGATCTCCGGCGCCGGCCGCTATCTCCGCGAACATTGCAAGAACGCGGTGCACATAGTAGCCGTCGAACCGAAGAATTCGGCCGTGCTCTCGGGCGGCGATCCGGGGTTTACCAAGATCCAAGGGCTCGGAGCCGGTTTCATCCCCAAGACGCTCGATACCAACATATACGACGAGGTAATAACGGTGAGCGACCAGGACGCGGCCTTGTACTCGCGGCGGCTCGCCCGCGAGGAAGGGCTGCTCGTGGGCATCTCATCGGGCGCCAATTGCTTCGCGGCGCTTCAAGTCGCAAAGCGGCTGGGCGAGGGAAAGGTAGTCGCGGTAGTCTTCAGCGACACGGGGGAACGCTACCTGACGACGGATTTGTTCCCGGCGGGGGAGAATTAGCGCGATGGCGCAGGGGCAGAAAAATGGGCTGCCGGCTTTAGCGCCGGCGCTCGGCGCAAAACTTGAGCGCCTGCGCGCGATCTTCGCACCGATGCGGTCGGTGCTGGTGGCATTTTCCGGCGGCGTCGACTCGACCCTCGTGCTGAACGTCGCCCATGAGGTCATCGGCGAGCGCGCGCTTGCGCTCACCACGACGTCGCCCACGATGCCCGATGAGGATCGGGATTCGGCCCTTGCGATGGCGCGTCGGATCGGGGCGCGCCACGTGGTGATCGAATCGAACGAACTTTTGGTCCCGGGCTATGCGCAAAACCCGCTCAACCGATGCTATCTTTGCAAGTCGAACCTTTTTACGGTGTGCGAGGCAAAGGCGGCGGAACTCAAAATCTCCGAGATCGTGGACGGTCTCAACCTCGACGACCTGCACGATTATCGGCCTGGCATGAAAGCGGCCACGGAAAAACGCGTGCGCCATCCGCTGGTCGAGGCCGAACTTACCAAGGCCGAGATCCGCGAGATCTCGCGCGCAATGGGGCTTCCGACCTGGGACCGGCCCGCATCGCCGTGCCTGTCATCGCGCTTTCCCTACGGCACCGAAATCACGCCCGAAGGACTGCGCAAAGTCGGCGACGGCGAAAAAATCCTGCACTCGCTCGGCTTCAGGGTGGTCCGGGTTCGCTATCATGGCGAGGTTGCGCGGCTCGAGCTCGAAACGAGCGAGATCGCCCGCGTGTTCGAGCCCGAGATTCGCGAGATCGTCGATCGCGAATTCAGGAAGATCGGCTTTCGTTTCGTCGCAATCGATCTGAAAGGCTTTCGTTCCGGGTCGCTCAACGAGGGCGTGGTGCAAGCGGCGCCGCCCGCAAAATAGCGCGGGAGCGCGTTGGAGGAGTTTTCCGGGGGGCCGGGGCCGTGGCGGCGGAGGCGAATCAGGACAAAGTTCAAAATGCCGATAGCGGCGCGCCCGCGTCGCCTCGGTTTCAGTGGTTTCGCGAGGATACTTCCGCGCTCGCCGCGACCGCCGCGGCGCTGATGCTCTTCACGTTGACCGGGGCTGATGTGCGCCTGTGGCCCGCCGCGATTCTCGCGCCCCTGCCTCTGCTGGTGATCGCCGCCGAGGTGCCGGGCAAGCGCGCGGCGCAGTTCGCCTTTGGCGCGCACCTGTTCGGCAACTTCCCGCGATGGCCGGCGGAGATGACCGTGATGTCGCTGCCGATCCTGATTGGAATTCACGCCGCCGAGGCGGCGCTCTTCGCCGCGACCGTCGTGCTCGCCGGCAGAGGGACGCGCCGCTGGGCGGGATGGCTCGCCACGCTCGTCTATCCGGTGCTCACAACCGCGGCATGGTTCGGGATCGACAAGCTGTCGCCGAACGGCACCTACGCGAATCCTGCCTACGGCGTGGTGGATTTGCTCCCGCTGATGCAGATCGCCGCATACACGGGACTTGCCGGCATCACCTTCCTGATTTCGCTGGTTCCGGCGGCCCTGGCGGTTGCATGGTATCGGCGTCGATGGCGGATGAAGTGGCAGCCGATCGCGGCGCTGCCGCTCGGCATCTTTGCAATTGCCGTCGCCGCCGGCGCCGTGCGCATGATTACCGCCGCCGGCTCGGCCTCTGTCAAAGTCGGAGTCGCGGCGACCGACCGGATGCCCACGCTCTTCGACGCTCAGCAGGCGGCCGATGCTGCGAAGGCGCTCGGGCTGTACGCGCCGCTGGTGACGCAGGCGGCGTCGGAGGGCGCGCAGGTTGTCGTGCTCCCCGAGGAGGTCGTCGGCGCGGCGCCGCAATTCGAATCGAGGATCACGGCGGGTTTCGCGCAGATGGCGATGTTTTCGCACGTGTGGCTGGTAGTCGGCATCAACGAGAATGGACGCGATCCTCAGCGCAACGTCGCGTTCGTGTTTTCTCCAGAGGGCAAAATCGTTGCGCGCTACGAAAAGCGCCATCTGATTCCCGGAGTCGAATCCCGCTTCGCACCCGGCACCGCATCGGTCGTGTTCGATTCGCCGTGGGGCAGGAGCGCGCTCGCGATCTGCAAGGACCTCGACTTCCCCGCGCTCGGCCGCGAGATCGCCGCCCAAGGCGCGACTATCGTGCTCGCGCCCGCCTGGGATTGGCAAGGCACCGAGGTAATCCACCAGCGGATGGCGAAAGCGCTCGGAATCGCGTCGGGACTTTCGATTGCCCGCGCCGCGCGCCAAGGCATCGTGAGTCTCACCGATTCGGCCGGACGCACGGTTGGCGCCGCCTCGACATTCGAGCACGACCCAGCGCTGCTGGTAGCCGAACTTCCGATCGGCGCCGGCGCGACCTTTTACGCGCGCCACGGCGATTGGTTCGGATGGACCGCCGCCGTACTTGCCGCGATCATCCTCGGACTGTTCGCGCTCTTAGCCAGCGCCGACCGGGCGCGCGCTGCGCGCCGCGCCGGGTCGGGCATCACCGAAGAGGTCCTTGCTGCGGCCGTGCTCCCTCACGCTACGGAAGCGGAGCCCGAGCACCAGAGCGAGGAGCCTGAGATTCTCCACTATCGCAGATGAGGCTCGGCCCCACCGCGCGGCCCGCCGTTCGAGTGCGCGAGGGGAGGAACTACATGCCATCGAAGTACCAGCAGGGCTGTCGCCGGATGCTCGTGGACATGCACATCCCGGACTGGGACCC
>Ga0187771_10001009_pt1 | contig 18430 bp, 14 predicted proteins | sample 0116_SJ02_MP15_1_FD_133139 | JGI IMG/M metagenome (GOLD analysis project Ga0187771, IMG submission 133139) | Tropical peat soil microbial communities from peatlands in Department of Meta, Colombia - 0116_SJ02_MP15_10_MG | ecosystem: Environmental > Terrestrial > Soil > Wetlands > Peat | place...
CAAGTGGAGGAGGTTGGGTCTGGATAGATGGTCGCTGGGAGTAGTGATAGCTAAAAATGAAGAGTTAAAAGTTTAGAGTTAAGAATTTAGAATTCGGAATTAAGAATTAAGAAGGATTGGATATAAGCTCAGCCTCAGTGCCTATTCTGGGGACGAGGCGCTTCATCTGAATTGGGTTGACTGTTCAAGGGGCTTTCGACGGCCTTCCGGAGACTCATCCGGGATGCCGACAGGAAGCAAAGAGACTACTCGAACGGTCTCTGGAAGTTTGAGAAGTTTCTGGATAGAAGTCTCGGTCTCTGTCCCCCAAATCCCAATCCAACCAGCCCCCAAGCCGAGGCTGTGGGCTGCCAGGGTCATGTTCTGCGTGGCCGCTGCTCCGGCTTCGATCGCATGAAGGGGGTCGATCCTACGGTCCACGCAGACCAGGATGACCACAGGCGCTTCATTGATGCCCAAGTGGAGCACACTCTCCCTGGCCGCTTTATCCAACGCAATTTTTAAGCCTAAGTCTTTAACGACGATGAACCTCCAGGGCTGAAGATTACTAAACGAAGGAGCCCATCTTCCCGCCTCGAGAATCATCTGGAGCATCTTCTCATCTACCGGGTTGGGCTTGAACCTCCGAACCGTCCTCCGGTTTCTTATGGCTTTCAACACCTCATTCATAATATACTCCTTTCTGCGCAGGGATTAAGAGTAGCATAGTGAAGTCGCCAGAAGAAGTCAACCCTCCAACCCTCCCAAAAAGTCGATAGCCAGAAGGTCAAGGTAAAGACGCCTGTCTCGTTCAACGCGACGGCGTCGGTCTTTAAGATCTTTTAAACACTTTAACCGTCTAATTCCTTACCAAACTGGCCTCTTAGTCCTAACGCAATGGCCACTTTTATGATTCTCGGGTGTTAAAACCATTATGATGCATTATCCACTCTTTTCTGTTTTTCCCTTGAGGAAGGTTTCAAGTTCTTTCCTCGAGGGGAGGGAGGGCTGAGCGCCCAATGTTGTGGTCGCCAGGGCTCCAGCACCGTTCGCAAATCTCAAGGCTTCTTGGATGGGCTTGTCCTCAGAGAGGCCGCAGGCAAAGGCTCCGAGAAAGGCATCCCCCGCAGCCGTGGTATCAACCACCTCCACTTTGAAGGCTTTCATCCAAAATTCCTCACTTCTGTTTTTGAAAAAGAAGCCCTTAGGACCCAAAGTGATCACTACGTTTTTTACACCCATGTCCAGCAACCTTTGGGCCATCCTTTGAATCTCTCGATCACTCTTCCATTTTATCCCTGTCAGGGACTGAGCCTCCCATTCATTGGGGACAATAAAATCGACCGAGGAGAGAATATGAGGAGGGAACCGAACGGGTGGGGAAGGATTGAGAAGGGTGATGGCACCGTTTTTTTCCGCCATCTTTAATCCCATCTTAAGCGTTTTGATCGGAATCTCGAACTGGGTCACAAAGACCTTTATTTTTTTCCATAGAGGGGTGAGTCTTTTTAAGTCTTTTACAGAAAGAGAGCCATTTGCCCCTGGAGAAGCAATAATGCGGTTCTCTCCTTTGGAAACCAATTCGATCAAAGCTATTCCTGTCAGAAGTTTTCCATCCTTGAGAAGATATTTTTTGGGGAAACCATTTTCGGCCAAGTAACGAAGATAGGATTTCCCATAAGAATCGTTGCCCAGCTTGGTCATGAAGATTACTTTTCCACCTAAACGTTTTGAGGCGATGGCTTGATTGGCCCCTTTCCCTCCGAAAACCGTTACCGGATTCTCTGCTTGTATTGTCTCGCCGGGATGATGGAAACGGGGAATTTTGAAGATGAGATCGATGTTAGAACTTCCGAGTACGAGGACTCTGTCTTTCATTCTTTACCCGCCTCCATCTACCTGCATCTCTTTATTTGAAACGCCTCAGATGATCTCACCATCGCCGAATTCCAAATAACTATGGTCGAATAATAGTCAATGAACAAGTCCCAAAATTGAAACACTCTTCGGCCATTGGTAATTGGGATTTACTTGGAGATTGGGATTTGGAATTTGTTATTTTCATTTTATACCAACCTTGATAGGAAGAGTTCCAAGAATTCCTTTGCATTGACTCCCAAACAGACTTCCACCTTCGGGCCCTCTTTTGCTTCTGAGGTCTTACCATAATGTTCTCCCTCTTGAATCTCCACATCAATCGGAAGTCTCTCCTTTCGCGCCAATGTGGGATCAATGACCACCCCCACGGCAAGGGGATCATGAAGATAAACAAGCTCCTTATTCCTAAACTGACGGGTGGTCGAACGATACCCGGTCGCCTCGATAAGGAATTTGGAAAATGAGTTACGGATGGGTTTCGCCCTCTCTTCCATCCATTGGGGTGTAAGACAAACCTGATGAGTTACATCGAGGGGAACCAAAGTAATCGGCAACCCTGATTCTAAGACTATCTTAGCGGCTAAGGGATCAGAGAAGATGTTAAATTCGGCAAAGGGCGTAATGTTCCCCCCTGTTCGGACTCCCCCTCCCATGATTGTAATTTCTTTCAGTTTTCTCATTCCTTCCCGATCTCTTTGAAGTGCCAAAGCCAAATTGGTCAGGGGTGCTGTTGCAATCAAGCTCATTTCATCCGGATACTGGCGAGCCATCTTTACGAGAAGCTCATCTGCGCGACCCGAGAAGAATTCCCACCCATCCTCTCCTCCCTTGCGATCTATTTTGGCACCTCCCAATCCATCTCGTCCGTGGACAGAATAGGCGTAAACCGGTTTTCCTACCAAAGGTTGACCAGCCCCCTTGGCAATAAGCGGTTTATTTCTGGGTTGGATCAGAGAAAGGACCTTCTGGATATTTTCAAAAACTTGTTCTACCGGGACATTCCCAGTCACTCCGGTTACTGCCTTTACATCCAATTCTGGTGAATGGAATGCGAGGATTAAAGCCAGGGCATCATCCACCCCCACATCACAATCAACCATTACTTTCTTCAGCATTGTCTCGTTACCTCATACAGGAATTAAGGCGCCGAAGAGAAAGACTTTTCATTATTCAATCATTTCCTTCCTGGCGCAACCATAACCCTACGTGGAGCACTCCACCTCCCTCTCAAGACTTGTCCTAATGGTGATTGATGGAAAGTTTTGTTGGAGCATCGGAAGCAGTCTCTTGCTGATTGTGACGCAGTCTCTCTCCGAGAGAGGGGACTCGTATAAATGTTAGAAGAAGATTCTCAAACATAACCATTATACCTCAGAGGATGCGTGGCCGATGTCAGTTTTTTCCAAGAATGACCCAAGGGGGATTTTGAGTTGACACCCTTGAGGAAAGGTTTATAATATTTTTATCTTCGTGGTTGTTTTTAAAATCCTTAGCCTCCTGGGTGTCTATGGACCATTTTAGAATTGATCAAAAGCTTTTGGAGTCCATCACGGCTAATCTGAAAAGAAAGGGCTGCGTCCTTTCCCCCGAGGAGATGACCGGGGCGGTAGACATGGTCACAGAAGAGGTGATCTACCGATACGTAGACCGGTTGATCAGTCAGACCGAGACCATCCTCGAGATTAATCCGACTCTAACCGAAAAGGAGATTCTCGAAATCGTTGCCAAAAACGTGGTGGAATTTATCGGAGCAGAGGCAGCAAGTATACGGATCTACGATCCTGGAAAGGAGGAGATGATCTCTTTCGGATCTTACCCCAGCCAAGCGGAGGATCGTGAGGCAACCATCCCCTTTGAACATACGATCGCCGGCGAGGTCGTGAAGACGCATCGGGCCTATTTTGTGCCCAATATTTTAAAAGAGGAAAAGTACAAAAATAAGGAAAAAGTTCAAAAATACGGGATCCAATCCATGTTGGCCATCCCGATCTCCATCCCCCGGTTCTCTCTCAGGGATGTGGATACTGAAGGAGCGCTCCAGATTTACTACCGGGATAAAGACAAGACATTTACTCCTTTGGAGGTTAAGATCGCCGAGATGCTTTCAAGGCGGGTGAGCTACGTTATTGCTAGAAAACGCATCGTGGACCTGCAGAAATTGAATTTGACGAAGGATAAGATCGTGGAGCAGATCTTCGTGAAGCTGGGGCGACGAGAGGGGATTAAGATGAGGGATGTCTTCAACCTGGTCATCCCGGAGTTGGTGGACATCATGCGGATCCAAAGGTGTTCCCTCTTCTCCGTTGGCGAAGATCGGAGCCATGCCGTTTTGGAAGCCGGCTATCCAGAGATACAGCATGGGATCGGCAAGATCTTCTCCGTCAAGGATGAACCCTATATTGATGCCGTGGTGAACCAGGTTGGTCCTTTCGGTGAGTTTGAGAATGAGAAGATTCTTCCTTCTTATATTCTCATCCACAACCCGCAGGAAAGCCATCTCCTCCCTCCAGACCTCAAGCGATTTCTCGAAATCCAGCAAATCCATTCTGTTCTTTATATCCCTCTGAAGGTGAGCGATGCCGTCAACTATTTCTTGGTCTTCGACGCCCAGGCCCACCACCGAAAATTTACAGACGAAGACATCGAGATTTTCACCTTTTTTGGCAAGGAATTGATGAAGGGGCTGAGGCTGGAAAAGATGGACGATATCCTTCATGATTTTAAAAATCCGGCCATTGCCGTAGCTGGATTCGCTAAAAGGATCCAGAAGATCCTGGAAGACGGGGAGTTTCCATCCAAGAGAGAGAAGGTGGCTCAGGCCCTGGATATTATTCTGAAGGAGACATCCCGTATTCAGGAGTTGGCCCTGACCCTCCACGGAGAGGGAAGAGAAGAAACGGTCGATTTGACGGAGAAGCTGAAGAAGCGCTTCCTCATCAACGAGGAGACGATGAAGGAGTTGAAGCGGGAGAACGTTCACTTGAGCCAAGGCGATTTAGAATCTCCGTTGTGGATTCGATGCTACCCCCTGCACGTCGAAAGGGTATTAGACAATCTGTTCAACAACGCTTCCAATGCCATCCCTGAAGGAGGAGGGAACCTCTACATTCGGTCCTATCGAAAAGATTCCTGGGCAGTGGCAGAAGTGACCAACACAGGGGAAATTCGAGAAGAGGATAGAGACCGGTACCTCCTTGGCGAAGGGAGGGGCAGAGGGCTCCACATTACCACCCGATTGGTCAAGCGGATGAAAGGAAAGATGGAGGTAGAGTCAGGGGAAGGTAAGACGACCTTTCGGGTGATGTTCCCTTCCGTCGAACAATAAAAACACCGTTTTAATTCCTCTTGTCCCTTTCATACGCAAGAAGGGTAGGGATACGGGTTTGAAATTCAGCGGGGGAATGTCTTATAAGACCTTCATAAGGAATTTTTGTGAGAAATTTCTTGACAATTCTTTGACGAGTGGTTAGATATTTTGGAAAAAATCCTCTCAGCTTTGTCAATGAATAGCGTCTAAATGTTCCAAATTCAAAAACGGATGTGTTTAGGAGGTAGACCTATGCGGGGAGTCAGCCGAAGCCGGACATCTTTATCTATTTTATTCGTTGCTCTTATATTTTGTCTTGTCCTTCCGTCCTTGGTCTTTGCCCAGGAGGAGAAGAAGGATCTCAGGCCGGAACGGGGCATCGCCGTTTTCCCGGAATTCTCCGGAGTGGCTGTGCCCAGAGGAGAGACGGTTCGAATGGATTTGATCCTGGAGGATAAGGGCCGCACGGATGAGACCATTGACGTTAAGATTTCGACGATCCCAAAGGGATGGAAGGCCGCACTCAAAGGCGGAAGTTACGTGGTCTCGGGGTTATATGTTCCCAGTGGAAAGACGAAGAACTTGGCTCTCACCCTGGAACCCGATAAGACCGTGGGACCTGGAACGTACGCCTTTCAGTTCGATGCCCGGACGGCTGACGGAAAATTCACTTCCTCGAACAAGCTGGATGTCGCGGTTGAGGAACGGACCGCAGGTCTGGAGGACATCCAGATTACAACGTCCTATCCGGTACTCCGGGGGCAGACTGATGCCAAATTCGAGTTTTCCCTGGATATCATGAACAAGCTTGAGATGGATCGGACGTTCAACCTGGCTGCGGTCGGACCGGAAAAGTGGGAAATTAATTTCAAGCCCTCTTATGAACAGAAACAGATCTCTAGTTTCCGGATCAAGGGAGGGACGAGCCAGTCGGTGGCAGTGGAAGTCACCCCGGCGAAAGAAGCTTCCCCGGGAGATTATCCCATACTGGTGAGAGTGACGTCGGGAGAAAAAAAGGCTGAAGTCAGATTGATGGTCGTCCTGACGGGTATTTATAAGCTCGATGCAGGAACTCCCTCGGGGAACCTCTCCTTGGAGGCCATGGCGGGGAAACCGGCCAATTTTTCGCTCTTCGTAAAGAACACGGGTTCTGCGGTGAATCGAAACATCACGTTCTCTTCGTTCAAGCCTGAAAACTGGGATGTGACGTTCAAGCCGGAGAAGATTGATTCCCTCGACCCAGACGCGTTGAAACAAATTGAGGTCACGGTCAAACCAGCCGCGCAAGCCCTGGTTGGAGATTATTCCGTTGGGGTCATGGTCAACGGGGAAAAGTCGGACAAGACAATTGAAATGAGAGTGACCGTGAAGGCCTCCACGGCATGGGGATGGATCGGAATCGGCATCATCATTCTCGTAATCGTCGGACTGAGCGCGCTGTTCATCTATCTGGGGAGACGCTAAATTGGAAGGACAAATTATCATTGAAGCCGAAGAGCTGACGAAGAAGTATGGAACTCAGATCGCGGTGAATCACCTCACGCTTCAGATTCAGCAAGGGGAGGTGTTCGGATTTCTCGGTCCGAACGGGGCAGGCAAGACAACGACCCTTCTCATGTTCCTGGGTCTCACCGAGCCTACCTCAGGAAAGGTTCGAGTCATTGGATTCGATCCAACACGCGAACCTCTCCGCGTGAAAGAGAAGGTGGGATATCTTCCGGAAAATGTGGGTTTCTACGACGATATGGATGCCCGGCAGAATCTCCGGTTCATTGCTCGCTTGAACCGAATCCCTGATGGGGTATCCGACAAGAGGATTGACGAATTGCTCAGAGTGGTGGGCCTTTTTGAAGAGGTAAAGAAGAAAGTGGGGACGTATTCGAAAGGGATGAGACAGCGACTCGGGATCGCGGAGGTCCTGATCAAGGAACCCAAGCTCATCTTCCTCGATGAACCGACCATCGGTCTCGACCCGGACGGGACAAACCGGATGCTCGACCTCATCCGCTCTCTGAGCCGGGAAAAGAATATTACGATCTTTCTTTCCTCCCACCTCCTCGATCAGGTTCAAAGGATTTGCGATCGGGTAGGAATCATGATCAAAGGGAATCTGGTGGCACTTGGACCCATTCAAGAACTGGCTAGGAAAAAGCTGGGCGTGGAGAAAGAACACTATACGCTCGAAGAGCTTTATATGAAATATTTCAAGGAGGCTTAACGTGCGCGGTATCTTCACCTTATTCAGGAAAGAGTTGGGGGACCACTTCAGCAGCGTACGGTTTCTTATCATCTCTGCATTGATCGTGATGGTAGGCGTGATTATTGCTTCCATGGCGGGCATGGGCATCCAGGAAGAAGCGAAAGGAGCGGCGAAGCCCACGCTTCTTTTTTTGTGGCTCTTCACCTCGACTGGAAAACTGTTCTCCTTCGTCCAGTTCATCGGCTTTTTTGGTCCCCTCATCGGCATCTTTCTTGGATTCGATTCGATCAATCGGGAAAGAGTCTCCCGGACGCTGAGCAAGCTGGCTTCACAGCCCATCTATCGCGACTCTATTATCAATGCAAAGTTTCTGGCAGGGGTGACGATCATCTCTATTGTATTGGTTGCGATTATCCTGATCATCTCAGGCTTGGGCATTCGACTGATCGGTGTGGTGCCCGGTTCGGAAGAGATCTGGCGTCTTGCGATCTACGTGATCACGAGTATTCTCTACGTTTCTTTCTGGCTGGGGATATCGATCCTCTTTTCAGTGGTCTTTCGCAGTACGGCCACCTCTGCGCTGGCCTCCTTAGCGGTCTGGATATTTTTCTCTTTCTTCGTAAGCTTGGGGGCAGGTACCCTTGCCAATGCGATTGCGCCGATCAGTGAAAGCGGCACTGGAGTGGACCGCGAGATCGTTATTCGACATGAACGAATACAGCACACGGTTTCCCTTTTTTCTCCCGTGACTCTTTACAGCGACGCTACTTCCCTGGTCCTCAACCCGATGAATCAAACCACAAGACCCATCGCCTATGCGTTAATGGGACCCTTGGAGAAACTGTCTGCGGCTCGTTTTCAAAACCCTCTCCCCCTTTCGCAGAGCCTCCTTATCGTCGCCCCGTATCTGATTTCTATTATCGCCATGACTTTCCTCTGTTTTGGAGTTTGTTACCTGGTCTTTATGCGGCAAGAGATCAGGACAATCTGAAAAGATAGCGTCCCGTCGTCAATTATTTCGACATGCCGGTGCAAAAACGAGAGATCTTTGGGTGGGCGATGTATGATTTCGCCGCCTCTGCCTTTGCCACCACCATTCTCGCAGTCATCTTCAATCAGTATTTTGCCACGGTCGTAGCGGGAGGAGAGGAAGGGGTCGAATTCTTCGGACTCCGTCTCCACGGTGCCTCCTTTTTCACTTTCTCTGTAGCCCTCAGCATGGCCGTCTCAGCCGTCTTGTCGCCTTTTTTGGGGGCCGTTGCCGATGCCTTGGGGTCGAAGAAACGCTTCCTGATGGCCTTTTGTTTTGGCGGCGTCCTCTTCTCAGGCCTCCTTTATCTCATCCATGCGGGCGATTATTGGATGGGAGCGGTTTTCTTCATCATTGCTAATATCGGTTTTGCCGGAGGAAACGTCTTTTATAATGCGTTTCTCCCGGAGATCTCAACCGAGCAGAATATCGGCCGGATTTCGGGCTTCGGATGGGCATTGGGGTATATCGGAGGAGGGGGTCTCCTGGCGATCAACTTGATCATGTTGAAGTACCCGGAGTGGCTGGGATTTCCCGCTGGCCATTTCAGTGTCCATGATTGCTTTCTCAGCGTCGCCCTTTGGTGGCTGATTTTTTCACTTCCTCTATTTTTCTTCTTAAGAGAAAGGGCGAAGAGATCCGGTTCTCCGATTGGAAAGGGTTATTTTAGGGAGGGGTATCGACGACTGCGATATACCCTCGGCCGGATCAAAACCTTTCGGGAATTGACGAAGTTTCTGGTTGCCTTCCTGATTTACAATGACGGGATCCAAACTGTCATCGTCATGGCCTCCATCTTCGCCGCTGACGTGTTGCGGATGCAGACGGGTGAGATCATCCTCTTTTTTTTGATGATTCAAGGAATTGCATTCTTCGGAGCACTGATCTTTGGTATCCTGGCGGATGCCATCGGAAATAAGAGGACAGTGATGATTTCATTGGGGGTATGGTCTCTTGTTGTCCTGTGGGCTTTCCGGTTGGGCGTGATATGGGATCCCAAGACAGAATTCTGGTTATTAGGGGTGCTGGCCGCGCTGGTGATGGGCGGAAGTCAGGCCGCTTCTCGTTCCCTTCAGGGAATCTTTACCCCAGATGAAAACAGCGCGGAGTTTTTTGCCTTCTTCGGTGCCTCCGGGAAATTTGCCTCTGTCTTTGGACCTTTGATCTACGGAATAATGATCGCCATCACAGGAAGTGTCCAATCGGGTATCCTTTCCGTTCTTCTCTTCTTCATCGCCGGGATGGCGATCCTTTGGACCGTCAACGAAAAGAAGGGAATGGAAGAAAAACAGAACCCGGTCATCTAAAAAGGGTTCAAGGGGTCTAGGGTTCAAGTGGTCAAGTGAAATAGCTTATTTTGAATAAAAAGCACTCGAACCCTTGGACCCTTGAATCCTTGAACCCTGATTTTTTAATATTTGAACTGGATTCTGTACTTCACTTTTTCTTCCTTGTCTTTGGCCACGGGTACTTCGAACCGGACCAAGTGAGCACTCACCTTCTCATAAGGATGGGTCTTCGAAAGCATCTCCCAATCGCCAGGGATGGGTTCTTCCACGAAGACCTTAATGTCTTCGTTCTTATGATTTCTCAAGCTCACCTCAAAGGCCACCTCAAAAAGGTTTCGGCCTAATCGTTTGTAATCCGTCTGAACTCTCTCTCCCATTACATCAAAAGCCTCTCCGATCTTAATCTTAAATTTTTCGTCTTTTGGGGTATGGTCAATGCTGTCCTCTCCAACAAACTGAAGGCTCCCATCTTTATCCTCTTTATAGACCCTGATTGTGCCCTTTGGGAGGGGGATCCCCAGGTTATTCTTCTTCAAGTTTTCCAGCTCGAGAAAGACCCCGATCTTCTGCTTATCTGAGTTCTGATTCTGGTAGGAATAGTACTGGGGTTGACCTGAGAAGACAAAGAGTTTCCTAAGGGGCACTTGATTCGCGTCAAGAAGGGTCATCTGCTTGGTCTGATTGTCTTTGATCGTGGTTCTTCGATCCAAAGTGTAGAGATGATATTCGAAAAAAGATTCTTCTTTAAATTGGGGGCTCGCCTCTTTTGCCGCAGCCATAGGCTTAGCATAATCCATCTTCATCTCCGCTCGAACCCGATGGATATCGCCCGCTACCAGTTTAAGTAGGGCATTCTGGTAAGTGGCGCCGCTTCGATTGTCTATGGTCACCCAGCCGGTTAGGTCGGTACTCGTGTCCAACTGATTCAAGACCGCCACGTAATCCGCCTTCCAGTTGATACCGGAGGTGAGGTAAGAGGCTTCAACCTTCTGAGGCTTAGAAAGTTTGTTCTCCACCATCCATACCAGTGTCGGTTGCGGAATGAGGTTTTCAGGGAGTCTGGAAAGAAGGATGCGGCCAGGATGACCAATGGAGATCTTATCTCCAATTTGAAAAATATTTCCTCCTTGGATAGACAAAAGAATTGCTTCGACGATCTCCTCCTTTTTCGTCTCAGGGTTGATGGTGGCGAGTTGGACGGTCTGGCCCACAAACTTTTCAAGGAGTTTCTGAGGGCTGAGAAGGTCGTATTCATAATTCTGTTCCAAAACGTTGAGGCTCGAACCATTGATGAGTGATTTGATGTGGACTGTTGTCGGATCGATCTTGGCTGCCACATCCATGAACTTCAATTCATGGATGCCGATTTTAAAATCGATGAGCCGGGTGTCCTTCACCAGTCCCACATTCGAGTTGTAGATGGTGACTGCCATGTCCTGCTGATCCTTGACCGTGCTGGTCAGAGGTGCCGCGAAGCCAGCTTGGATAGAAAAAAGAAAACAGGTGAGAATAATGGATATAACCAACCTTTTCATCGGAAAATCCTCCTTTCCTCCACATTTTCCCTCTCCCCCTGCCTGCCGGCAGGCAGGGGGAGAGGGTTAGGGTGAGGGACGCATTTGTTTTAGTACTAAAGACAACAGCCATCCCGGTTTGGTTCCCGAGAAAGTATTATTTTCTTGACAGCGGAAGCAGAAGTATTCATGCCAGATACTCCCATCCGTTCAGCCATGTCTTGTTCTCTTGTAGTGGCTAATCATACCACGAAAGTAGACCTTGAAAAACAGGCATCTCAGATTTAACATTAGCTTGACCACATGGAATCTTATCATCTCAGCGGCCTCATCATCACCCTTGACAAAGAAGGATCAAGGGAGTTCTCCAAAGTCAGTTTTCCAGTCCGATACGGCCGATTTTTTGAGATAAAAACTCCGGATACCATTTTTCAGTTTAATCTAAAAGGGGAGATCAAATACATCCAGGGGATCGGTCAGGGCTGGCCTCATCCCGCGGAGTGGCTAAAGCGAACCGTCGGCAATGACTGGATTTACTACTCAGCCGGTGGCTATAAGGGTATTTACGACTATTTCGGTGAATATTATTTCCCTTGCCTCTCCTATCCGAGCAACTCCGTTATCGACGAAGATCCCTTGAACGACCCTTCAGTCATTTGTGCCAAGAAATCTTTGCAGGCACTTCGGGTAAGATTAGATAAACTGATTTCGGGGGCAAAGCCAGAGCGTCTTAAAGATTTTTTAACTTGCGTCATGAGAAATGATGAGGAAATCCTGAGACGAAGATCTGATCAATTGCATCGTCTCATCGGAGGGCGGGTGACTGTGCTTCCACCGGATACCCGGCATGTGGACTATGAAGTGATTCCCGTCATTGTGGCGGATGGGTGTCTTTATCACTGCGGCTTTTGCAGAGTGAAGACAGGACAAGATTTCACTCCCCGTCGTGCCGGGGACATCGTGAGACAGATCAAGAACTTAAAACGATATTATGGGAAAGATCTGCACAACTACAACGCCATTTTTTTGGGACAGCATGATGCTCTTTTGGCGGGCCGAGAACTCCTTGAACTGGCAGCCCAAAAAGCCTATGAACTGTTTGAATTCGAGCGTTCCTACCTCAAGGGGGCTTCTCTTTTCCTCTTCGGGAGCATCGATTCAATCATTCATTCTGAAGAGAAGCTTTTTGAATCACTAGATCGCCTTCCCTTTTCCACTTATATCAACGTAGGGCTTGAATCGAATGATCCCGTGACATTGGAGGGGTTGAAAAAGCCTGTTTCTGTGGAACAGGTTCACGAGACTTTTCTCAGGATTTCAGATATCAACAGAAGGTATGAGAAGATTGAAGTGACCGCAAACTTCGTCTTCGGGAAAGACCTTCCTGCAAGTCACTTACCCTCACTCTTAGAGTTGATCGGAGACAGACCAAATCTCTCCCGCAACAAAGGGGCTATCTATCTGTCCCCCCTCATGGAGGAAGGGATGAGAGACAAAGAGGATAAGAGGGAATTACTGAGGAGATTCCTTAGATTGAAAACCCAGAGTCGTCTTCCCACTCTTATCTACCTGATCCAAAGATTGTGATCCGCGATGTTCTTCGCTCGTGATCCACTATCTACGATTTCGACTACGCCCATTCTTATCCTTTCGTTGACGAGCATTGGAAAATTCCAACACTCAATAGGGTTGATGGAACAGATGAACGTCAGCGAATAGGCAAGATAATATCTCCTAGATTTCGAACCGTATTTCCAAAGGGACTTCCGCTCAGCCCGTCTACGACGAGGGAGATAAGAAATGCGATCGGTAGGATACCCAGGAAGACAAAGAGGACAAGGTCGTGCCAGTGATAGAATTTCCCGACCCATTGTGCTGTGCCATAGAAATGATTTTCCTGAATGGATGCATTTGAGGGCTTTCTTGTTCCTTTTGAATAATAAGGGGAGTCGATCCCCGAGAAGAGGAGAAGAAGCCTTGAGCCGAGGTAAAGAAGGTAGACGAAGACCGAAGCGAGGATGGCAAATTCATAAGGAAGTCTGAGGGACAGGACGATCCAATAGGTCAGAAAGGCGTAGAAGATTCCTCCGATAACAGCCAACGTAATGCGGATGAGAAGAGAATTAAAGAAAGTCATTTTTCCCCCGATACTTTCCTATTCTCTTATTTTCTTGAGCCGGGAAAGGTTTACAAGAGCCTTGGCAGCCCTTTCTGGCGTAGGATAGTTTGGGATACCCGATCCTTCAAGCCGTTTGATTTCATCCTCCCAGATTCCTGGTGGGGAGGAAAAACAGCACAGGATTGGCTTGTTGGTTCTCCTCTCCGACAATAGATCGGCTAAGACTCCGACAGCCGACCTGTTGGCCGATGCGAACATGAGGCATACGATCACGGCATCAATCCTCTTATCTTCGAGAACAGCCTGGACGATCCCTTTGATTGCCTCTGCGTCATACCATGCCGGTCCCATATCCACCGGGTTTATTCGGATGGCAAGAGGGGGAAGCAGTTCATTCACTCTCTTTTGGGTTTCTGTGGAAAAGGGCGGAATCGTTAACCCCTCCATCTCGCAGACGTCACAGGCCGCCATCCCGGGGCCGGCCTGACCGGAGAGCACAGCCACTTTCGCTCCTCGGGGAAACGGACACGTGGCCAAGGCCTTTGCCGTATCCAGGAGTTCTTCCGAGCTTTCCGCCGTCAAAATACCGGCCTGTCTGAAGGCTCCTTCGTAGATCTCATGATTTCCTGCAAGCGAACCCGTATGAAACTGGGACGCCTTGTCCCCAGTGGAGGATCGCCCGACCTTGTAGGCGAGAATAGGTTTCTCCCGATTTCCTTTCCTGGCCACCTCCATTAATTTCTTCGGAAAATCGATTCCCTCCATATAGAGGGCGATGACTTTGGTCTGATCGTCATGGAGCAGGTATTCGACCATCTCCGCAAAATCAACGTTACAGCGATTTCCTAAGCCTACGATTTTGCTAAATCCAACTTTGTCCTGAAGAGATAGAAAGGCCATCAGGTGAGACATCCCTCCGCTCTGGCTGACCAAGCTGATGCCCCCTTTCTTCACCCAGGAGAATTCCGGCGTGAACGAAGCGTTGAGGGGAAGATGAAGATTTACAATTCCAAAGGTATTCGGGCCGATGATCCTGATGCCGGATTGGGTTGCCAAGTCCGTTATCTCTCTCTGCAATATCTCTCCTTTTCTATCTTCAATTTCTTTAAACCCGGCAGTGATGAGGACGATTCCTTTCACACCCTTCCGCGCACATTCCATTACCGTTTGGGGCACCTGTGCGGCTGGGAGGACGATGACGGACAAATCGACAAGATCAGGGGTCTGGGAGAAGGAGGAGTAGGCTTTGATTCCGAGAATTTGATCTCTCCCTGGATTGACAGGGTAGATTTTGCCCGGGTATCCCCCTTCCGTAAGACTTCTCATGACATGAGATCCCAATTTGCCCGGGTTGTCCGAAGCCCCGATAACCGCGACAGATGTCGGATTAAAGATCGCTTCGAATCCCTCCCAATCTCTCTCCATCTCCATTCTCCTTTTAGCTTATGCCTTTGGCAAATGAATGACCAACACAGGGCGAGAAGTTTGTCTTCCTTCCCCGCCCTTTATACTCTAAACCAAACCCACAAGATGTTCAAACGGTCTTGGTGGATTCCTACCTATTTGTTATTGTCGTGAGCCCTTTTTAGAGCTATATTGGTTTCGATGAAATCTGTGAGAAGGGTTTTGTTTTTAGTCGTGGGAGTTTGCGGCCTCGTCTTTTTCGTCGGGCCTCTTGCCGTCTGCAACGCCCAACCACCCTGTTGTTCCGAAGATCCGACCCTTTCCTATTTTCTTTTCCCGAAGGCATCCCAAACATATCCATATCTCGTTCGATATGAGATCTTTTTTTCCGCTCAACTAAACAAAGAGAAAGGTTTCTTCATCATCCTCCCGGAGGATTTCTTTCAAAACCCAAACGCCAGGTATCCAGTTCTGTTCCTTCTTCATGGTTATAACTTCCATCGGACAGGAATCTGGTGGAACGTCCATTCTCCTGAAAAGGCAAAGAGGCTACTCTGTGAAGTAAAGGAGGAAGAGTATCATTGGCTTCTTCATGATGATATTGCTGTCGTGGCCTATGCGATGATGGATTCAAAGAACAAGACCTATCGAGATTTGGAACAATCGTTGGAGAAACGCTTTCAAGAGCTTTCTCAATACGGTGGTCTCTCCAAGAGTGATTATACTCCAAAGGAGATCGCCCGGTCGATTGTCCCCCATAACCTTCATCCCCGCGGAAGTCCGGACGATCCGTTTCACCCCCTCGTGAAGATGATCATCGTCCTTCCGGATGGGGACAACGGATTTTATACGGATGCGAACGGCGGAGAGAGACTTTTCCCCGAAACGAAGAGTCAGAAGGCCTGTGATGATTTTTACCCTGGAGAGGCCTTGAATTATTCACTCTTCCCTTTCCTCTATATGAAGCCGGGAGCGCTGGGAAGACATGAATCGTACTTCCTTGAGCTGCTTCAGTACATTGAGTCTCAATCCGTCTACAGGGAGAGGCTTCTTCGGAGAAGAGGCCTGGGCGGCAATTCCATGGGGGGATTCGGGGCCATAAAGCTTGGACTAAAATATCCGCATCTCTTCCAGTCGGTCAGTAGCCAGAGCGGGCTTCTCGACATCGGACTCCTTCAAGACAAGTGGATGCTGAAGATGGTTATGCCTGAATTCTTAGAGGTCTTCGGTCGACTCGAACCGAATAAACTTCCTTCCAGTTCTTCTCTTAACTTGAAATATATCGAGGCCAACAACCCCTTAGACCTGATCAAGAAACAGGGAATGAGCAGGCTGCCTCACTGGCTCTATTTTGATTACGGATCGAAGGAAGGGTTTGAGGGAATTACGGAAGGGAATAAAGAATTCGAAAGGCTATTGAGAGAAGCCAACCATCAGATTCCTGTTCAACCCCTTAACGGAAGGTCCGGGCATAACTACCAATTCTGGCGCAGCCGTTGCGGGAATATCCTTCAGCATCATTCCGATGTTTTGAAAGGGGTTGAGGGTTTGGGAATGCGGGACCGCGATTCAAAATGACCTTAGATCAGCGAGGGGGTTTCAGGGGACATCCCCGATGAAGTCTTTTCGCTAAATAGTTATTGGTCCATCAAAAGGCTGCTTAGTTTCTCTTTATCGATTCCGAGGCGCTCCCAGTTTTCGATATAGACAGGTTTCCCTTTTTCGTCGTAAGGATCGACCAGAACCTTCCTCAAGAAGAACGGAGATTTTTTGGAGTGGCATTCCTTGCAACCGCGGGCGCCGATGACATCCGGCCCAGACATCACATTATGACTGAGAGAGAAGTCAACGGCTTCGGCTTGCTCATGCTTGGTCTTTTCCACTTCTCCTTTTTGATTCAGCTGATAAAGAAACCCGCCTTTCATTAAGACGGGATGGGCGGCCACAGGATTTCCAAATTGATCGTTCCCGTTCAGCGCTTTCAAAAAGTCTTTAATTTCTTCAAGAGAATTCATTTTGGGAACGACATCTCCTTTGTTGAGAGGAGGTTTTTTCAATTCCCGTATCTTCCAGAGGGGTATCGGCTTCACCACATTGGTTTTTAAATCGAGGTCTCCCGAGTAAATAACAATGAGTGATTTGACAGGAACGATTCTACCTTTCCATTTTGTCAGGGCAGGATACCAGATATTTGCGTCTATCCCAGGGATAGATCTTTTGGGATCCAGAGGATCGTTGGAGAGGAACCTTGAGGTATCAAAGACAATGGTCCATCCCGTTGAGGCACAATCGTAGACAAGGTCTGCGGCTGCGGTCTGAAAGGGAATATGACAGGTCTGGCAGGCGATCAGTTTCAAGTGCCGCGGGGAGAAAGGATGCTTGTACCTAGGCACCCTCTTGTCCCTGCCTCTGTAATGGCAGTCTTCGCAGGAATGCATGCTGCTGTTCAGATCCTCTCGTACTGTCTGCTGGAGGGTATCCCCTTTGGCAAAATTATGTTCCTTATCGCTTGGATGACAGGAGATACAGTCGAAGCCCTTTGCTTTATGGATATCCCTTTCCGAATTCCACTGACGGCCTCTCCTTCTTCCATCGGCTCCGGCATGGCAGAACCAACAATTCTCATCGGAAGGCCTCTTTACGATCTGAAGATGAAGATTCTCAAAATCGGCGATGTCTTTCTTCGCATAATTTACTGTCACCTCGTCCGCCTTTGAATTTCCAGATTCATCCTGAGAGAATTTCATATCTGCCCATCCCGCCCCGACCGTAGGCCCGTACTTAAATAACTTTCCTCTCAAGGTCGCCGCTCGTTCCTTCCATTGATATCCCTTTAGATGGCAGACCAGGCAATCGCCCTCGCTCACGCCGCTCTGATCCCATGGGGCTCCGTAATTCGAATTTCCATCGCTGGATGGAGTATAGTCCCCATCCAGCGAAGGATTATCTCCGGAGAATTCGCAACCAAACTTTTTACTCTCCTCGTTGTAGTATAGATTTCCTTTCCGATCGAACTCACCCCATCCGCCTCCTGGATGACAGGCTCCGCAATTCTGAACAAAATAGAAAGAGGATTTGTCAATTTCAGAAGGATGTTGGTTAATCTTCTTTGCAAGTTGGGACAAATCCATAGACGCGACCAGATATCTGCCATACATTCCTGAGGACAAACTCCAGGGGTACTTGGGGTCAAACGTATCACTCATGACGATTTTACCCGTTCCATCGGTTCGGCCTTGCTGGAAATGGTATCCGTTCGTAATTTGATCATAATTGTGGCAGCTCCCGCAGGTTTTCTTGGGGCTGTAGGGTGTTCTGCTTTCAAGGGTAAGTGGACTCCCATCGAATCCCTTCGTGATAATCTTTGCATGTGAGGATTCCTGGGAGAGGGTTGAAGTCGGATAAAAAAGAGAAGAAGAGAGGGTCACTGAAACGATCAAGAGGAATGCTCCCAATTTTCTCAGAACGGCCACCCCCTTTGTTGATTCGGCCTTTGAATAAGGTTGGCATAATAGTATAATGATAAAAAGGATGGTGGCAAGAAGTTATTTTTTTGGAGTTTTTGAAAAAATTCATAAAAAAAATTTCTGTTAGCTAAAGTTGAAAAGTGCATAGTTTAAACTTCAAAAGTGCACACCTTTGATGTCGGAGTTTTTAACTCTTTGGACATCGATAAGTTTTCCTTCGCACCAGAATCTGATTTCAGAAAC
>Ga0187771_10001010_pt1 | contig 18417 bp, 18 predicted proteins | sample 0116_SJ02_MP15_1_FD_133139 | JGI IMG/M metagenome (GOLD analysis project Ga0187771, IMG submission 133139) | Tropical peat soil microbial communities from peatlands in Department of Meta, Colombia - 0116_SJ02_MP15_10_MG | ecosystem: Environmental > Terrestrial > Soil > Wetlands > Peat | place...
GCGATATTCGTCATGAGCATGGCTGTAGCTGTGATTTCCTATTTCGATGTAGGGATTGTTTTCATATAGCTGGAAATAGTTATACATACGGGGGATCTCTCGAACATAAGAACCTACTAAAAAAACATCGATCTTGATTTTCTCTACTCTAACCGCATCATCAATATCTTCGCTTCCCTCAAGAGGCCCATCATCAAATGATAGGTAAATATGATAAGGTGGTTTCTTGACATTAGCCTTTAACTCTTCAGCCCAACAATTTGATAAAAATAGGCATGCTATAAATAACGTAATAACTATTTGAAGTTTGCGACATTCCATCAGTCGGTTAAGTTTCCTATTGTTACGCTTTATTAACAATCGTCTTCAGTTGATAACTCGCCCCCGCCATTCAGGCCTGTCCAGTTCAATACGCCCAGTATAGTCCGGAGCCGAGGCTGGACACTTTTCCTTCTATTCCGATGTAAACGTTTCGTCCGAAGTAAAAAGGAAGCCCCCAGTCGAATACGCCTGCGTTATTCCCGCCGATGTCGGGGAACACATTGTTGGACGAAGTGAGAAGGGTATCGAAATTTCCGATCTGGAATGCAACCGCCCCGCTCGGTACGCCGGTGGTCCCTTCGTTGGTGGCGGTGAGATTCCTTGTGGCCGAGGGGCAGTACCAAGCAGAGGCGGGAGCTGCGCAGTCCGGAAGTGTAGAAGTGGAGGGGGAAGGGAAAAAGAGGCCGTTGCTGCCGGTGTCGATGAACCCACTGTAATTACTGCCGTTGAAGATTGTAATGAAGTTGCCTGATGCGTCGGCTGAATAGGCCATAACTGCAGAAGGCACATTGTTGGACTGCGTGCCGATCCCGAGTATAAGGTAGCCGCTGGCGGATGTCGCTCCACTGGCAGGAATGCTTGGAAGCTGTACGATCACACCGTTGTTGTCGACGGGAAGCAGTGCTACCGGATTCTGTACCTGGTTGGAGAGGGGAACCGTGACTCCGCTGCAGGTCGCTCCGCTACATGCGAAGTAGACCCCATTTCCGGCACTGGATGCGCAGACTGAACCACAGTCCTGGGCAAAGAAACTGAGCCCTAGCGACCCGTTGTAACCAGCATCGACAGGGGTTTGATATGCACCTGAACAGGCGGCTGGTGCACCAGCAAACGTGTAGTCGATGACCTGGATCGGAACCTGAACGGCAGTCTCGTTCCCCAGGACGACTCCTGCTAGTTTGACGGGCCCCCATACCGATGAGCCGTCTGCATACTGGATGCATTCGGCCACTGGGTTGCTGCCGCTTGTCACCTGTATGAGAGAAACACTGATGGCCTGCTTGAATATCCGCAACCCGGAATCTCCGGTATCGAGGAGGATGCCATCGATTGTCTGACAGGTGGATGTGCCGGGGATGCAGATGGTCACGCTAACACAGGATTTGTTGGCGTAGGAGTTGCTCGAGCACAAGGATCCGTTTACGGTAATCACCATCACGTTGTTTCCCGAAACCGCCGGGGAAGTCGGCGTACCAGCCCCGGACGTACTTCCCCTGGACGAGGGGCCCGAATCTCCCGAGCCGCAACTCCCGCATACGACCACTATCATAAAGATCAGGAAAAAATGCAGCAGTTTACTGAATGGCATTGATGCTCACCCCAGAAGGAATTAAATCCGGGGCGTATGCCCGACCTCTTAGGTCTCGAATGTGCCCCCATTTCTCAACAACAACCCGATTCGCTTTCACCATGAGCTGTCTACGACCCTGTTTACGCGGGGTCTGCCGCAGTGCCTCCTCATATTCTCCGGCATATCTACCCAGGAGCCCTGTGAGATCGGGGTGGATAATTCCATTCCAGGCAATTGCGAACACGATGCCGGCAGGCGATATATACTCCCTAACGACTGTCGTAGCTGTGCTGATCTCATGAATGGTATAACCGCTGCGGGTGGTGACTGCTCCGCGCACTGCCGTGAGTGCTTTCCTGTCTGACTCGACGGAATCAACCGCTTCGCCAAGTATGGCATGAGCCTGCTCTGCCAGCGTAAGAAGAACCATAGAAAGCCCGAGACATAGAAGCAGGAAATATTGTCTTCCGTTCATGCTGGAGTGAACTCCCTCACATAATTTCTCTGGGCACGGGTATAACAAATTGATGAGAACTTTCTTTTGGACTTAAAAGTATAGAAAAAGGCAGCTTTGGATGTCAATCAAATAATAATCGTGATATATATTTTCATGTGAACTGCTGTATGGCTGTGCTGAGTCAGAAAATCACGACTTCAAGAATCCTCTCTGCCCTATTCCCTCTTCTGTTATGGTATGTTATTCCATACATGCGTAGCATACGATGTCGGAACGTGGTCAACGATATCGTCCGGAATTAAAGCGGATAACCCGCTGTCTGTCTTTCCCGGCGAATTGAAGATATATGAGATTTTGCCGAGGATGGGGTTAGTTATCCTTTCCCATCGGTTTGATTCGTCATTAATGATCCCCTTGCTGTCTATATACTTAAGATCACCGACATGTTTATATAGTACAGGAGGCGGCATTCTGGTGACGATCTCGCTATTATTGACGAAGCGATAGGTACTGGCATGAAAACCATTCTTAAAGTCTTTATCACCAACGCGGGGTGAGCCAAACGTATATGTGCCCCGGACATTTTCATATCTGCCGGCAGCAAGGGTAGCAAGGGCGGCGCCAAGGCTGTGTCCTGTGAACCATATGGTACGGCTCGATGTATAGTTACTTTTGATATATTCGTGAAGACCTTTTTTCTCCCATACTTCGTCAAGTGCATTTTTAAATCCCCGGTGCACTTTTCCTCTTTGACCTGAGTCAGTGAGCGTTATGTCGACGTCAGTTTTAAGATCGGCAATGATATGGCGGAAATTGATTTCTCCCGTGCGCCTGCGGATTTCAGTCCCTCTGAATACAACTATGGCGAAATCGTCGTTACTTGCCACGAAGCACTGGGTACTGTCTCCTGTAAAGAATTTTACTTCCGTGAGCCCGGCTTTTTGAAACATCGGGCGGGCGAAATCTTCCTCAGCGTAGGCCAGTGTCGACGCCTCAATGAGCCACCATGCATTTACCATATCAAATCCAGTTGCATGGTGATGAAACGGGTAGAGATCTATGCCGTCAAAATAAGGATAATCCGGGTATGGTGGAGCTATGGCATCCCAGGTAATCTTTGGGAGAATTGATGAAGGTTCTCTTTTTTTTGGGTTACTCATACTCACTACTCTCATAGCGGTTGCTCGTTAACACGCAAGCCGAACAGAACAAATTCACCTGTTGCTGATGTTTGAGTTCAGTTTTTATAATCATATAATTATGTAAATGCAATACTGGAAGATTGCTGAAATAATACTAGGTAAAAACCAGTGTTTGATCAATCGATCTTTCCATAATTGGGGCACTCAGACGACATAGGAAGGGACGTTTCGATTTTTATTAGTGAATGTTATTGAGGTGTGAAGGTTCGAGTTACTTCTTTCCACGTGATGATTTGACAGGTATCTTGGACTCACAGGGGACCTTTGTCTGACACAGGCCGCAGGCATCTACTTCAAATCCGTAAAGGGACTTTATGTGATCAAATGCGTTTCCATGCACGTGACTATAACACTTCACCTTGTCATGGCCTGCCTCACTGATGGCTCCGACGGGGCAGCGGGCTGCGCATTTCTTACAAGTGCCTTTTGCGTAGAAGAGGCAATATGCATGACGGTCATCATACGGCCGGGAGGTTGCCGGCAACCGGATGTTTGCTACGACAGAACCTGTGCGTATGGCCTTTCCGCGTGCCGTAATCAAACCATCACAGAGGCCAAAGGTACCTAAACCCGATGCGTAGGCCGCGTGCCTTTCAGACCAGGTAGAGGCGAAGCCGTACAGGTCTGATTTTTTTCGCGACCATAGAGGTGAAAGGACGGGAGCAACGGCTTTATATCCTTTGCTTTGAAGGACGGCGACGATATGGTTTCTAAGTTTATTATTAGTCTCTTCGCCGTAAAGACGCGCCCTGGCCCATCGCTCCGCCGGGTTAGTTTTTTGTTTCCGATTGTCGGCTTTGGTGGCTTCAGTCTGGGGGAGGATCCAGCTTATAACAGTGATGTCTTTCGGCGCCACCTTGATTTCCGGGAAAGTAAGCGTAAATATCTCCCGCGGCGTCCAGTGAAAGGGCCCTACATGTTCCTTATATGCTTCGTACAGAGGGTCATCTCCTCTGGAGAAACCTACAAGGGGCTCATCCCATGCCTTTTCATTTGCTTTGTTCTGAAGGGTATTTTTCGGAGAATGACTGACAAAGTCATGAATAACTATCTCCAGCCATTTTGCCAGATCCGCCGGTTGTTCCATGGATATTCTTACCACCTCCACTATCGATCTACTTTAGAATGTGCCACATTCAATTCCAGCTTTAGCAATGACATTATGCAGCTCTAATCTATGAAGCTTGCCAACGGTTCATAATATCAGCTATGCGCATGCAATTGCGCGCCGGCACTGACCCGGGAGACACTTGCATGAGAAGCTCCTGCTTCATGATTGACTGTTGAACAGAATCATCATAGACGATATGCCCGAGGAAATTAAGCGGGAAACCCAGGAACTTCCTGCATATACCATCAATGTGATCGAATATCTTCTTGCCCTCCTCTTCATCCCGGGCAGAGTTTACTATTATATCAAAAGAATCACGGCCGAACATCTGGTATACAACTTTAACCATGGCATAGGCATCCGTAAGGCTGGTCAGCTCTCTATTTAGAACAATGATATTTCTTGAGGCAAAGAGGTTAAACTGAAGCACAGTTTCGGAAATTCCCGCGCCTATATCGAGAAGCACGTAATCATAACCCTCAGCAATATTGGTAATTGCTTTTTTGATTGTTTCGATGCTTTCGTAAAGCAGCTGCGCCATCTCCTTTGCGCCTGAACTAGCCGGGATAAAATCAAAACCGCCTTTTGTTGTGATAAGGACATCATCGACATTTACATCTCCGAAGATAATATCTTTTAATGTGAGCTCTGGATTAATTCCCAGCATTATATCTATATTGGACAATCCGAGATCACAGTCCACTACAAGCACTTTTTTTCTTTTACGCGCCAAACAAGCGGCCAGGTTTACGGCAATAAATGTTTTTCCCACACCACCCTTGCCACTGGAAATTGATGCTATCAACGATGATTTAGACAACAGAGTTATCTCCTTGCTTATTTTTTTTGAGGCCTTTGACTAAGGCTTCTTTTTCTTCAATGGTTACCGCTTCCGGCCGAACTTTTACACCCACCGGTTCGCTGCTTACAAACACCTTGTTTTTGCCGTTCTTCTTTGCATCATACATGGCCGAATCGGCGGCATGAATAACTTCATCAATTTTGGATAAGGATGATACCTTGTATTCAGCGATTCCTATGCTCGAAGAGATGGTAACTCCTTCAGGTGTGGTTATTTTTGTTATTGCGTCATTCAGACGGTTTGCAATCCTGATTGCAGGATAAAGCTCCGTAGCCGGCATTATAACTGCGAATTCATCACCACCGTATCGGCATACCATATCTGTTGCCCTTACATTCTCCCGCAGGACTTTTCCGACCTCACAAAGAAATTTATCTCCCTCGACATGACCGAGGGTATCGTTAAGCAGCTTAAAATTATCAAGGTCAATTATCATCAGGGAGCATGAATGACCTGTGCGTTTTGTCCTGGCCATTTCAGTCTCCAGATTTTTTAAGAAAAAGCGATTGTTAAAAAGACCGGTCAGGTTGTCAATTAATGCAAGAGCTTTCAGTTGGATATTTTCATCATGCAGCTCGGCGATCTTTTTTATCAGATCATCATCAAGATCGATTACGAGATATCCCAGGTTATTGATTATTTCCTTGTCTTGGGGGGAAAGATTATTTATCAGGGCGATGATCGCTGTCCCTTTCATGCCGCCTTTTTCATTCAGAAGGATTGATGAAGATTTATTTGATTTAAGCATTTCTGCAATTGTTTTTGGCGGCATATTATTTCGAAAGGATTTTTTTGATTTATGAAGTATAGTGGAAGGGGGACTTATGAGTCAAGACAATTTGGTTGCAGGGGGATATTCAGTCAGGTCTTCAGAAGTTCTTGAAAGATGTTTCTCTTGTCATCTGCATGAGGAAAATTATCCCGCCGACAATCATGAAGACCATAAAGCCGGAAACGACATAGACGACACCAAGATACCAGGTGTTCTTCACCCAACCAACAAGATATACCGCAAGAGAACCGACACCGAAAATTAAAACCGACGCGAATGCGTAGCTTGTGCTTGGTGCTTATTTTTGTAGACTGATGCGGCAGGGGATGGCCTTCAGGTTGGGAGTGCCGTACTCCCTGCCCAGTTTGCCTGTGGAGGTCAGCATGTTGAAATTGGATTTTTCCCAGTCGCACTGCGTATCCGGCTTACTTTCAGGGAACCACCAGCCGTGTGCGGCACACAGCACTCGGGGATCGATGCCGTCCGTCAGGTGCGCAACCTGCGTTATGCGTCCGTATTTCGTCTCGATAACTACCTCGTCTCCCTCGCTGATGCCGTATTTCTGTGCCGTTTCCGGATGGATCTCCAGCCTGGGATGAGGCCTGAGTTTCCTGAGCTTTTCCAGCCAACGATACGATGAATGGAGGAAGTAGCGGCTCTTGGCGCTGGTGAGGAGCAGGGGATAATCAGGGTCGTCCTCTTCCGGCAAGCCGGTAAATTTTGGCAGGGCGGCGAGCTTGAACTTCTCCGCCGTGCTGAGGGCAAGCTCCACCTTTCCTGTTGGGGTCTTGAATCCCTTCTTCTCATAGGATTTGAACCGGTCCGGCCCTTTCAGGTATCCCTTTTCCGCAAACTCGGCATACGTGAGGCCCGCGGGCTTGACAACATCTTCGAGGAATGCTCGGTAATCGTCATGCCAGAGCTCTGGAGGGCTTATCAGTTTGCCCAGCTCATTCATGATCTTCATATCCGGCCAGCATTCTTCCGGCGGATCGACGACCTTGGGCCTTGCCAGAATGTAGCCGTGACCAAGTCCCAGATGGCCGATGTCGTCAAATTCGAACTGCGTGGCCGCGGGAAGAACAATATCCGCCAGGGCCGCAGTCGGTGTCATGAAGATGTCCGTTATAGCGATGAAATCCAGCTTCATGAGGGCTTCGTATGTCTGGCGGCTGTCGGCGTAAGTAAGAATGGGATTGCAGCACATGGCATAGAACCCCTTTATCGGATAGGGAACCCCTTCCAGAACGGCCTTCCGGAAGTAGGCGGGAGCCACGGTCATCAACCTCGGAATGATCCGGTGGTGGGCGCTGACCATATCTTTGCGTTTATCCGGGATGAGGTCGGCGCGGACAAAAGGTGCGAGCCCCACGATATTCGGGTCGTGAGCCTCTACATTCCCGCCAGGAACATCCAGGTTGCCCGTGATGGCCATGAGGCAGATAAGTGCCCTAATAGTGTCGAACGTAAAAATGTTGTGCTCGATGGGATTTCCCCACTGGATGACCGCCGGCTTTGTCGTGGCATGATATCGGGCAGCCTCCCTGATGAGGTCAGGCGAGACCCAGGTGATTTCGGAGACCCTTTCTGGTGTAAATGATTTTACATGTTCGGCAATATCTGAAAAACCTACAGTCCACTTTTCGACGAATTCCTTATCGTACAGACCTTCGGAGATAATAACGTTCAGAAATCCCAGGGCCAGGGCATTGTCTGTGCCGGGCCTGATTTGAAGCCACATTCTGGCATTCTTAGATGGGTCGATACGGCGCGGATCAATAATGATCAACTCAGTGCCATTCTTGATCTGTTCGCGGAAGAGACTGCAAATTTCACCCTCTTCATTGGTGGATGTGATGTTACTTCCCCAGAGTACGATCAGTTTGCTGGGGTGATGAAAATCCGCGACTGGATAAAATCCGCAGGTGTGGATGCCCGTGATCTCACGGGGTGCATGGCAGACATCCTGGGAAGCGACCACATTTGGTGACCCAAATATATTGGCCAGACGAATGAGGACAAAATGCTCCAGGCCCTTTGGCATTCCAACGCCAAAGGCTACAGCCTTCGCACCGTGTTCTTTCTCTACCTTGAGGAGATTCCCGGCGATTTCCTGCAATGCCTCTGTCCAGGTGATGCGCTGCCATTTGCCCTCGCCGCGCTTACCTGCGCGCTTGAGGGGATACCTGAGGCGATCCGGGTGCGTCAGGCGGTCCGGCGACGCCATGCCTTTGGGGCAGATATAACCTTTGCTCAGGTAACCTGTCGGGTCACCCTTTACTTTGACAATTTGATTATCCTTCACGCCAACAAGGAGGGTACAGCCCCCGTGATCCATCCTGGCGCAATGCGTCCTGACCCAGCGAATATCTTCTGCCATGCTGCTTTAAACCTTCTTATAATTTATATATCATTTTTCGACATTAAGCCGCAAATGCTGTTTTGTACCTGTTCATATATCCAAGATATGTGGTAGCCGCGAATCCTTCGTATTACTCATGATAAACTCCATGAGACAGACTCAAAATTATCAATTGCCATGTCACGTTTCTCAACGCAATGGATTGATTGCAGCCTGATATCGGGATGAACCGCCGAACATTTACATTTTCAATGGGATGGCGTATAATATAACTGAAGAAGATCAAAGAGAGATAAATATGGAAGATGATCTGCAACAATATCTCCGGTCCACGTATTTCATAGATAGCGATGCCGCGGAGGTTATAGATTTTGCCGGAGATGCTGTCGACGGTAAAGCGGCCTCTCTTGAGAAGGGCGTGGCCCTTTTTTACGCTGTTCGGGACAAGATCAGGTATGATCCATACGATATCGATTTGGAGAAGCAGGAGTCCTTCAAGGCCAGCGTTATCATCTCCAATGGTTATGGATATTGCGTGGCCAAGGCAATCGTACTCGCTGCGGCGGCACGCGCAGCGGGCATCCCCAGCCGTCTAGGTTTCGCCGATGTGCGCAACCACCTATCAACTGAAAGGCTCCGACGGTTAATGAAGACGGATACCTTTATATTCCATGGTTACGCGGAACTCTTCCTCGAAAATAACTGGGTCAAGGCCACACCGACCTTCAACATATCTCTATGTGATAAGTTCGGCGTAAAACCCCTCGATTTCAACGGTAAGAGCGACAGCCTCTTTCATCCATATGACAGAGAAGGGAAACGGCACATGGAGTACATGAGGGATCACGGCAATTATGCCGATGTACCCTATAAACGGATTATCAAAAACTTCAGGAAATATTACCCGGCCTATTTCCAGATAGGCGGTATTTCAAGGGAGAGTGACTTCGAGAAAGAAGCCGCGGCTGAAAAGAAATGAAAAAAAATAATACTGATGAAACCTCCCTTGTTTCGCCGTGGGGCTTTTTATTCCATATGTGGTTTAATATGTCATGATGATAATAGAAGACAGCAGCACGGCCTGCACTTGCTGCGGGAAAATCCCGGCTGTCATTTTCTGCGACGGCTGTCAGATTCCTCTGTGCGTAGAGTGTCGTAAATTTGACCTCTGGGGTTACGGCTGCGGCCACGTGGATACAAAGGTATTCTGCCATACCTGTTATGATGACATTAAAATCAACCCTTACGGCGGCAAGTTGAATGATGACCATTAACGATGAAAAACTAAGGAACAATGCCATGAGCGACGAAATTAAAAAAAGAACCCAGGAAACAGCGAACGCCCTTTTTGGTAAAGGGATAAAGATGGACCCTCCTTACTTAATGTGGCGGGAATTTGACAAAGATCTTGCCAACGATTTTTCCCGTTTTATTACGGGTAACCTCTATTCCAGGACCGTTTTAACCCTTCCGGAAAGGCAGATGGTAGCCTGTGCCATGCTCGCAGCTTTGAGGGCAACCGGTGAACTGAAACTTCATGTGAATGCGGCTTTAAATGTAGGTTGTGACCCCAGGAAACTTGCTGAGGTTTTTTTTCAGTTAGCTACCTACGCGGGAATGCCTGCCGTCAATGAAGCGCTAGAGGTATACCGGGATGTACTCAAAGAGCGGGGAGAATGGCCGATAAAGTAATAACCTCTTGTTTCTTCAATAATAATCATAACATCCATTATGACTTGGCATGTGAGTAAAAACCCATTCCTTTTTACTTATAAATATTAATATTTTCTTAATACTTTTAGATATATTTTTAATATTGCATTTTCTCATTTGGGATTTATACTGTATTATGTGTAGATTCATCTATTGAGAAATTTAACTTAAAACCCGTCTAATAATCAAATTAATCGGGCAAAAGTTTATTAAAAAAGGAGGGTCATATGTACGGAAGATCAGAGCAAGAAGCGAAAGAGTGGGTGCAGAAAGCAATAGCATTTTACAAAAAAGCCGGTAAAGCGATTGCCCTGGCTGAGTTCACAAATCCCAAAGGACCTTTTATTCAGGGAGAAATGTATGTTTTTGTATTGAATCTCAAAGGAACCATGCTTGCACACGGGATCAACGAAAAATATATCGGGCAGGACTTCTGTGACGTTAAAGATTCCGACGGTAGGAGTTTTATCCGGGAGATAGTTGAAGTCGGCAACGCCAAAGGCAGTGGCTTTGTGGATTACAAATGGTACAACCCCGTAACAAAGGAGGATCTGCAGAAGCACGTATATTTTGAGAAGGTCGATGATGTGATCATCTGCAGCGGTGTCTACAAGGAAATGTGGCAGGATCTGCTGTAATTTGCGGCATTCATGTAAAATCTTATAAAAGTCAACCCAACATATACAGGCCTACCTTCCGAGCCGTCCCGTCTTACGATGGGGCGGCTCTCCTTCTAAATCATTCTAAACCGTTCATTGATTCATTCTTGAGATTATTGTAAATATGATACCGCTTCCCAATTTATACAGTTTCATATTTCAATAGTCTATACTCACGGAAGGAGATCATTATGGAGTTCCGGACGATAGAAGCAGTAGAAAAACAAGGCGGAATCGGGATCATTACTTTAAACCGTCCCGAAAAACGGAATGCAATCTCCATTGAAATGCGTCGTGAAATATCAGCGTGTCTGATGAACTGGCAGGAATCCGTAACCATTGGAATGGTCATATTCACCGGCAGGGGCGAAGCGTTCAGCGCAGGTTTTGATCTAGGTGAATTCAAGCAACCCGCCCTCTATAATGATATTTACGAAACGTCGGCAAGGTATCATAGGGACATCTGGTATTTTCCCAAGCCCACAATCGCCGCTGTGAATGGCCCGGCTCTGGCCGGCGGGTTTGATCTGGCAAAGATATGTGATCTGAGAATATGCGCAAAGACCGCTGTCTTCGGTCATCCGGAGATTAAATTCGGTGTACCACCTCTGCTTACCCCCCTCCGATGGATTGTGGGTGAGGGTCTGGCCCGGGACTTCTGCTTTACAGGGAGGAGAATTGATGCAGCAGAGGCCCATCGCACAGGTCTAGTCAGCGAGGTTATCGACGGTGACAAGTTGCTGGAGAGGGCAGGTCAGATTGCTGCTACCATTCTTGAGGCTCCATTAGCTGCCCTTCGCTTCATAAAGACAAACATGTTGGACCACATGAATCGCGGTTTTGAGGAGGCTTTTTGTGTTGAGCATGACAAGGCCTTCCAGGAATTCCTCCTGAAAAAGGCATCCGAGGCCTTGCAAAAAAATGAGCGCGGATTAAAAAGTTGAGAACTCCGGTTTAAAATGTGATAAAGACAAAAAGCCAATGTGAACATCTCTCAAGGAGGTAGATATGGATTTGGGATTGAAGAACAAAGTCGCCCTGGTAGCGGGAGGGAGCATGGGATTGGGGCTGGCTGTGGCGAAGACACTTTCAAAGGAAGGGGCGCGCCTCGCCATCTGTGCCCTTGATGATCCGTATCTTCCGCAGGCAAGGGAGGAGATAATAAAGGAAACGGGAGGAGAGGTCATTGCTATTCCCGCTGATGTGACAGATGCAAAGCAGGCGAGGCAGTTTGTCCACGGTACCATGGATCATTACGGTACACTGGATATACTAGTCAATAATGCCGGAGGGCCGCCGTCGAAGCCATTTTTTGATATTGACGACAACCTCTGGGAATTTGGTTTTCGCCTAAATCTCTTGTCCACCATTGTTATGACCCGCGAGGCAGTTCCGGTTATGAAGGCCAAGCGCTGGGGACGGATCATCAATATGACCTCCATCTCCGTCAAGCAGCCAATCGACGGCCTGATCCTGTCCAACACAATCCGCTCCGGTGTCATCGGTTTTGCCAAGAGCCTGTCCAACGAACTTGCGCCGTTCAACATTACCGTAAATAACGTCTGTCCCGGCTATACCATGACGGAACGGGTGAGGGAAGTATCGAAGGCCGTTGCCGCCAGGGAGGGCACAACACCGGAGGCGATCGTTAAAAGATGGGAATCAGAAATCCCGATGGGACGTCTAGGTAAACCAGAAGAATTAGCCGGTCTGGTGGCCTTTCTATCCTCTGAGGTTGCAGGTTTCATCACCGGCGCGGCGATCCAGATAGACGGCGGTTATTACAAGGGTGTCATGTAGGCAGTCTGTCATGTCAATCAATACTGTTCGTTGTTGTCTCTTATTTAAATTTATGGGGACTGATCTTCCTCTCCATCTTGTCCAAAAAATTCGACCACGCATGGGTACGGAAGGATGTAGCCAATTTTTTTGGCTTTGTCGCACCGCATGACGGGCACTCCAATATATCGTATTTTTCGTCTACCTTCATGATCCGCTCATAGGCAGTCTTGCATTTGCAGCATTCGAACACATAAATGGGCATAGGTCATCCTCAAGAGACTGTTGAAAAACGCTGATCCCCGTCTGCACGGGGACGGCGTCTGCTTCGGTGCGCTTCAGCCCTTCCTTCGACACGCTCGGGACAAGCTAATATGCTGTCATGGTGAGCTTGTCGAACCATGCGCGCCTCGCATCTGGGACATTTTTGAACAGTCTCTAAAAATATGTTTTTCATCATCTTCTCAAGGACTTGTTTTTCAGCCGTAAATATAGACAAACGGCAATTGTGTGTCAAGATGTAATAACCAACATCATGTCCGGGTATGCCCTATTTCTTTGCTGCTGCTTTGGCCACCTCTTCAAGCAGTCTCGATGCCTGGGAGCTGCTTACCGTGGGACGGATTAGGATGTCTGAAGGTTTGACATTCTTACCGTAATAGGCCCTGTTCCAACCATCTCGTGTTGCAACGACCGCCCCCTGCAGCGATACGCCCCCATAAAGCCCTTTCGACCGAGAGAAGCTGAGAATATCCGCACTGAGATTAGCCGTCTGCGCGGAGATGCCCGCACCTATGGGTCCCAGTGCAACACCCGCATCAGCACCGAGCTTGAAATTATTGGACTGAAAAGCTGCAACACCCCTGTCTGTCATGGCAAGGAGCACGACTTCAGAGGCTTCGCCGCCTATCTGAAACCCGATGCTGGCCCCACCGACGGTATAAAATGCAGGCCCAGTCCACTTATTACCTCCATCCCTTTGCAGAAACACGCCACTCCCGCCTGATGCGCCGACGATGAAGGCACCCTGGAGCAATTGCGGAATAATGAATATACCCTTGGCGTCTTTCAAAGTATCGCGCATGATACCCATTAAATCATCCTTCATCAAGCTTTCCCAGCTGAGTCTGGCCTGTTCCACAAGCTGACGTGCCTCCATCTTATCATCGGCAATTGCAGGCTTTGTGGTAAAAAGGGCGCCTGCGAAAATCATAGAAAATGCAACCAGTAAAATGAAGCTCCATAATAATTTTCTCATTTTATTTACCTCCATTTTTTATCCTGTTATGGGGAAAATTTTTTTAATTATGTCACCTTCATTTTCAATAAAACAATCAGGGAAAACATTATTCCGATATTCGAAATTGCTTAGCATTTGCCATCCCTTCACTGCCAAGATCTTTACGACGTTAAAAATGTTTACTTAGAGCCTGAATTGTATTGGCTTTTCGATTTAATTCCTGATACACATATCTTCAATAATCAATCTACCCGGCAGAAAAAAAACCATTCATTGTCCATGAACTGCCGGAATGAAACAAAGGAATCGGAAAGGGAGGAACAAATATGGGATCAAAGCAGAAGCAGACGCAAATGGATCAGAAGGCGTATTTTGAACAAAGGTTGGAAGATCGCCTGTCTTCATTATCAAAAAAGGGAATCGAGTCTCCTCGCATCGATAAAGATACGCTCGTTAAAAAATTGCGGGCAAAGATCAGGGCTATAAACGACAGGCTGAAGGCGATAGCCGCAAACGAAAAGAGGACGGAAGAGCTGGCTAGAATAAAAGCGGAAAAAGCGGCTGCACCGAAAGAAAAGGAAAAAGGTAAAGAAAAGAAGACCAAGGAGGTTCCGGAAGAAGGCAAGGTAAAAAAGAAAAAACCGGAAAAGGCGGAAAAATTAGAAAAGGTAGAAGTTTCCCCGATGGAAGAGGAAACCTCCAAAGTCGAGAAACCGAAGGCCGTCCCCGAGGAAGGCAAGGAAAAAAAGAAAAAGAAAGTAAAGGAGGCAGTGGAAAAAGAGGCGGACAAGGCGAAGGAGAACGAATAACCGGGGAGCAAAAATGGGAGTCCACGAACTTGCCGGCAAGCCGGCGCCAAGATCAATTCTTGCAAATATTTCGGGGCTTATCTCCGCCTATTACTCCAACAAGCCTGATGCTTCTGATTCTGCCCAAAAGGTGGTTTTCGGAACATCGGGTCATAGAGGATCATCATTCAGAAACAGCTTTAACGAGGGGCACATCCTGGCTATAAGCCAGGCCATCTTTGAATACAGGAAATCAAAAAAGATCAATGGCCCGCTCTTTATGGGCATGGATACCCATGCATTGTCCAAAGCGGCATTAGCGACTGCTATTGAGGTCTTCGCTGCCCAGCGGGTCACAGTGATGATCCAGAAGAATCTCCGTTACACGCCCACACCGGTTATATCCCATGCGATCCTGACATATAACAGAGGCAGGAAAAGAGGGTTTGCCGATGGTGTTGTAATTACCCCTTCCCATAATCCGCCTGAAGATGGCGGGTTCAAATACAACCCTCCTGAAGGCGGACCGGCAGACCCGGAAACAACCCGTGTAATTGAAGAGAGAGCGAATGAAATCCTTTCGCAAGGCCTCGAGAATATACGTAGGCTCCCCTTTGAGAAGGCGCTGAAAACAGATGCGATACATGAATATGATTATGTAACTCCTTATGTGGAAGATCTTAGGAGCGTAATAGACATGGAAGCTGTTTCCAAAGCTGGACTCAGAATCGGCGTGGACCCTCTTGGCGGCGCTTCAGTTGACTTTTGGGATGTTATCGCCGAACGCTACGAGCTTTCACTTGATGTGGTGAACCGAATCGTAGACCCAACTTTTTCCTTCATGACGGTGGATAAGGACGGCAAAATTCGGATGGACTGCTCCTCCCCCTATGCCATGGCAGGCTTGATCCGATTAAAAGACAATTTTGACATCGCCTTCGGAAATGACACAGACGTGGATAGACACGGAATTGTCACCAAATTGGCGGGACTTATGAATCCCAACCATTACCTGTCCGCCGCAATACAGTACCTTTTCCGGAATCGGCCCGGGTGGAGAAGGGATGCGGCAGTGGGTAAGACGCTGGTTTCCACATCCATGATCGACCGCGTGGCTGCCGGCCTTGGGAGGCGGCTTTGTGAGATGCCTGTGGGTTTTAAATGGTTTGTGGATGGCCTCATTGACGGCTCCTACGGTTTTGGCGGAGAGGAAAGCGCGGGCGCTTCTTTTCTCAGAAGGGACGGCACGGTCTGGACGACGGACAAGGACGGCATCATCATGGACCTGCTTGCCTGCGAGATCTTGGCAAAAACCGGCAAGGACCCTGCCCTTGTCTACAGGGAACTGGAAGAACGGTTTGGCAAGTCTTTCTATGTCCGTCTCGATGTGGCGGCAACGCCCGATCAAAGGGCAGTAATCAAGAAGCTGTCACCTGACATGGTTACCGTGAAAGAACTTGCGGGCGAACCTATCGTTGCCGTATTGACTCGCGCGCCCGGCAATAATGCCGACATCGGCGGGCTAAAAGTCGTTGCCGCGAATGGTTGGTTTGCGGCCCGTCCGTCGGGTACAGAAGACATCAACAAGATTTATTTAGAAAGCTTCCTGGGAGAGGATCATCTGCGCATGCTGGAGATAGAAGCCATGGAGATTGTCAACAGTGCATATAAGGCGGCAGGGATTCAATAAAAAATGAATGGTCATTGTAAATGAAGCGATCTCAATAAATTTATTTTTTGCATTATAATCAATTGCCCAAAAATAAAAATCAATTTAACGCGCTTGTAAATGCACATAAGCTGTGGCCTTCTCGCCGGCGAGGAAGCCCGTCGAAAAGGCGGCCTGAAGGTTATAGCCTCCCGTATCGGCATCGATATCCATCACTTCCCCACAAAAGTAAAGACCTTTGACTATGCGCGAGGCCATCGTGTGCGGATCGATTTCTTTCAGCGATACACCGCCCGCTGTCACAATGGCTGATGACATGGGCAGAGATTTTATAATATTGAAACGAAGGGACTTGAGATGATCGATCAGTCTCTCCCTCTCCAGGGCGTTGATCTGGTTCCCCGGTTTATCCCGCGGGATGCCCGTCATTTCAATGAAAGGCTCAATCATCTTGGCAGGAAGGAGTCCCTTCAGGATGCTTCGATACTTTTTCCTGCTGAACCGGTCAAAGTTCCTCTGGAGCCTTCGTCGGAGCTGTTCCTTGTCAAGCGCGGGTTTGAGGTCTATGGAGACGCTGACCGGTCCCTCATCCAGGGCATCAACAACGGCCAGACTCATGAGTAGAGTAATCGGTCCGCCAATACCGAAATGGGTAATCATCATCTCTCCCATGCGGCTTTCAATAACCGGTCGGCGCGGTTGTTTCTTTCCAATGCCGCGGCCTGTGTCGCTTTCCGGCGTCAAAGAAGGGTTAATCTTATCCGCACGGCACTGAAATGCTGTCAGGCGTACATTTCGGAGGCTTACCCCCTGCATGGACTTTGCGACGGGAATTTCTTTGACGATGAGGGGGACTAACGCCGGTCGGAGTTTTATTATTGTGTGGCCGACGGCGGCGGACATCGTGTAACCATCCCCGGTGGAGCCTGTTGCCGGATAGGTCTTTCCGCCGGTAGCCAGGATTACGGCATCGGCCGTGTAATTACCTTCCTCTGTTCGGACACCCGTTACCCGCCCGTGACCGACCTGAATTCCCGTGACCTTGGTGTGCGTTATAATCCGGACGTCATGATCGGTCAGATATCTTCTAAATGCCCTGACGACATCCTCAGCATTATCAGAAACCGGGAAGATCCTCCCTCCACGCTCAGTTTTCGTTTCCACATCGTAGTGCTTTAAAAAGGCGAGCAGGTCTTCGCGAAAGAAATGCTGAAATGCCCTGTAGAGAAAACGGCCGCTTGGGCCGTACATGGATATAAAATCATCCATATCTTTGGCGTTTGTCAGGTTGCAGCGCGTCTTCCCACTGATGAGTATTTTCTGACCCGGTTGCCGGGTTTTTTCAAGGAGGATGACATGTGCGCCCTCCTCGGCGGCCCTTCCCGCGGCCATCATGCCTCCCGCTCCTCCGCCGACCACAATTACACTTCTATTGCGATTCTTCATGTCAGCATAACTCATTGTATCTGATTATTGAACCCACCGGAAAGTGTTTATAACTCTTTTTTGTTTCTTGCGTAAGAAAAAAATCATTTCCTTTTCGTGACAATTATTTCTGTTGAGATAAATCCGTCAGTGCGCACAAACACCTTTGACAATATCTGTCAAACCGGATATCAATTGCCATGCCAATCTGATATCAGGAGGCGTTCTAATGAAAGTTATTCAATGCTGGGATGATGGAATTGCTGATGATATCCGTTTAACAGATATACTGCGCCGTTATAATGCCCTGGCAACCTTTTGTCTTAGTCCGGGACTATATCGTGAAGAAAGGACATTCGGCTGGATTCATGGCGACAGAGAAGTGTGGCGCCTCGGTATCAGTGAACTGTCCGGTGTATACGATGGATTTGAGGTTTGCAGCCATTCCATGACCCATCCATATCTGACCGAACTTTCATCCGACCGGTTAGATTGGGAAGTAAGGGAAAGCCGTTGTGCGCTACAGGGCATTTTCAATCAACCTGTACTCGGATTTTGTTATCCGTTTAACGCGTATAATGAATTCGTGAAGGCTTCAGTCAGGTCTGCCGGATATATCTGGGCGCGGGGCGGCCTGGATGGGGAGAGCATCTTTCCGCCGGATGATCCTCTTGAATTTCATTTCAGTTGTCATTTTCTTTCTCCCGATTTCTGGCGCAGTTTTGAAGAGGCACGGGAGGGTAACAGAGTTTTTTCATTCTGGGGA
>Ga0187771_10001011_pt1 | contig 18408 bp, 18 predicted proteins | sample 0116_SJ02_MP15_1_FD_133139 | JGI IMG/M metagenome (GOLD analysis project Ga0187771, IMG submission 133139) | Tropical peat soil microbial communities from peatlands in Department of Meta, Colombia - 0116_SJ02_MP15_10_MG | ecosystem: Environmental > Terrestrial > Soil > Wetlands > Peat | place...
GAGCGCACAAAAAGCTCGAACGTGGCCCAGGCCTCTCCAAAACGGACGGAGCCGCCGGCGCCCCCCACGTACCCCGCGGCCATGGTGAGTTCGTACAGATCGGTCAGCAGCCCGGATTGGCGCCTCTCAAGCATTCCTCAAAGGATTATGCCCGAAGAGAAATGGCCAGGATAGGCTGCGCCGCCGCTCGGTCGAGCCCGGCTGAGGCCGACCAGCCCGTCCCCGGCCTCCCATACAGCCGAACCGCGCTATTCGTTGAGGTGGCGGTCAATCTGCCGCTGGCGGAACAGCTTGAGGGCGGCTTTGCGCAATGGCTCGGGAATGTTCCGGTTGCCGGCAAGCAGTTTCACATCCGTGGGGTTGAGAAGCAGAAGCATGTGCAGGGTCACGTCAATAGGGGTCTTGGCATTGAACATCAGGTTGCGGATGATCGTGTAGTTCTTGCGGTAGTTGCGGTCGTTGGCGATATGCCGCAAAACCTCTTCGGACTGTCCGGTCTCTGCGGAGAAGGCCTCGATCTCCCGCTCCGTGAGTCGCGGGGACTGCAACACGGCACGCTGCACCACTTTGCTGCTGTCACGGATGAGGATGCGCCGCGCTTCCGTGTCCCCCTTCAAGGCCATCTGGATGCGCTGGGGAACGGTCATCTTGTTGATCTGCTGTGACACCGTCAGACGCTTCTCCGGATCGTTCCCTTCTTTGAGCAATTGCTCGAGCGTCGCGGAGTCGAACGCTTCCCCTCGCAGCTCGTGCAGCAATTGCTTCTGTTCCGCCGTGACCGAGGCAGAAAGCTCCAGGGCCCCGGCAAGAGCCGGCAAGGCGCTGATGCGATCCAGTTCCTGCACGAGCAACTGTACACTCGGGGTTGTCAGGTGGCGCGCCACGGGCAAGAGGTACTCCACTGGGCAATTCCGATTGCCGGCCATGGCGTCCGCCACCCCGGGCTTCTCGCCCACGTGCCGGGCGCACCAATGGAACACGCTCGGCGGCGCGTCCGGGCGCGCCAGAGCCAGAAGGAAACTCTCATGCGGTTGGGAAACGAGAACGTCCTTGGCACGATTGGCCACCATCTCATCCGCATCAAAGGCCAAGATGCACAGCAGTTCCACGCGGTCGGCCGGGGCAAGCGGAACCGTACCGGAGCACACTGCCAGCTTGCGTTCTCGCGTCGAGCGGCCGGCGCGCAATTCGGCGGCTACATCAGGGCTGAGTGTTTCCATCGGGCGCTCGGTTGAGGTCGTTTTGCGTCAACACAATTCTACCGGAAGCACCCGGCGCGCCAAGGGGCGGCATGGTCTGCCCGTTCATATCCAGCAACACCGCGCTGGAGTTGCTGGCTGACACGACGAACTCGCTGCGCGCCTCGAACTGAAGGGTTTCCCCCGGATGGAGGTCCCTATCCAGAACGCTCTTGCCATCGGCCAGAATCTGCACGCGCACGGTGTCGCTGGGGAAGACCGTGAGCAGCAGCGGCAGCGTAGCGGAAGAGGGAGCTGGCGTTTCGGGGATTGCGGAAAGATTCTTGGCTCCGGCCGCAGTCGAGGCTTGCGGCGCGGCCCTAGGAGCAGGGGGAGTTTCGGAAAGGGCTCGCAGAGCGCGCAGGTGGCGCCAACCGACGTAGCCGCCCGCCGCAAGAACCAAGAGCACAAGGACCGTTCCCAATGCCGCGCCCAGGCGCGCAGCCAGTTCCCAGGACCGCCGGGCTGCCGGGACCGGGGCCGGCGAAGAGCCCGGCCGGCCGCGGGCAAGATCGTATTCGGCGAGCAGGTTCTCTTCGTCCAGGCCCAAATACCGAGCCACCGCCCGCACGAAGCCTCGGTTGAAGACCCCGCCGGGCAGCTTGCTCCAATCCTCCCTTTCGAGAGCTTCCAGGAAACGCGTGCCGATGCGCGTGGCTGAAGTGATCTCTTCGAGGGAAACCTCGCGCATCTCGCGTTCGCGCTTCAGCCGTTCGCCGAAATCGCCTCGAGCCATCGGCTCCCTTCGCTTTGAATGGGTCTCTGGGAACGGCGTTTCCATCCTTGTAAGGCCCGCCGGCCGACTTCCAGGGCAATATAGGCGGGTGTGCCAGGGAAGTAAAGCAGCCTGGAGGGATTCGCCCGGCATGCCCCGGAAGGAATTGCCCCGGGGGCCCAAACGGTACTATATGAGTACGCGACGCTGCGCTCCGGTTGCGCCGCGCGAACGCCGCTGCCTATACTGGCCGAGTCTTGCCAGGGCCAGGTAGCGTTCGCCGCAAGGAGAGAACATATCGAGCGCAGGCGAGAAAAGCCTCCTGCTGGGCCAGGAAACGTGGAAGAAACAAAAGAATTCCCGACAGTGGACCGTCGCCGCGGGGTGCTGGCCCCATCCGCCCCGCGAGATGAGGGCGAAGTCGCCGTCTTTCATGAGCTAGGCAAGGCACTCACCTCCACTCTGCAACTGGACCAGGTCTTGCGCACGATCATGGAGAAGCTGGACGAATTCCTGCGCCCGGACACGTGGTCCCTCCTGTTGCTGGACGCCGCCAAGCAGGAACTCTATTTCGAGCTGGCCGTCGGGGAAGGTTCGCAGGCGCTCAAAGACATGCGCATCAAGCCGGGACAGGGCATTGCCGGGTGGGTTGCTGAGCACTGCGAAGCCGTGATCGTGCCCGACGTTTCCCAGGACACGCGCTTCTTCTCCAAGGCGGATGAGCGCACCAAGATGGAGACGCGTTCCATCGTGGCCGTGCCGGTGATGTTTCGTGAGAACTGCCTGGGAGTGATCGAGCTCATCAACTGCGTGGGACCCAGCGGCTTCGGCCAGCGTGAATTGAAGCTTCTCGAAGCCTTGGCGGATTTTGCCGCCATCGCCATCGAAAACGCCCGCCACGTCAAGCGCATTCACGAGCTGACCATCACGGACGATTGCACCAGCCTTTTCAATGCCCGCCACCTCAACTTCATCCTGGAAACCGAGATCTACCGCTCCCAGCGATACAACTTCGAGTTTTCCCTGCTGTTCATTGATTTGGACCACTTTAAGACCGTCAACGATACGCACGGCCATGTGATGGGCTCGAAGTTGCTCGCGGAAATCGGCGAAGTCCTGAAGACCAAGTGCCGCCTCATTGACATGGCTTTCCGTTACGGCGGAGACGAATTCGTGATCGTGCTGCCCCAAACGTCCAAGGAAAACGCCACTGGCGTGGCCCGCCGGGTGCACCAGACCATCGGAGAGACGACCTGGCTCGCCGGCGAGGGCCTGAACACGCGCATCACTGCCAGCGTCGGCGTGGCTTCTTACCCTTCCGATTCCAAGACCAAGGTGGGCATCCTGCACTTGGCTGACGAGGCCATGTACCTGGTGAAGAACACCACCCGCAATGGCGTCGCCGTGGCCAACCTGGGCATCGTCCCGAAGTGACCCACGCCGCAACTGAGCGGGGAAACCCTCCCAGGCAGCATCCAGAGTTGCCTCAGCCCGCTTTGGGTAGGTGGGCCAAAGCCTCGCGGATCTTCTCTTCGGGATGCTCGTAGTCACTAAGCTCGCCGGCGAGGTACTTCTCGTAGGCCGCCATATCGAAATGCCCGTGCCCGCTCAGATTGAACAGGATAACCTTTTCTTTACCTTCCTCTTTGGCCTTCAAGGCTTCCTCGATGACGCAGCACACCGCGTGGGAGGTCTCTGGCGCGACGATGATTCCTTCCGCACGCGCGAATTGGATGGCCGCGTCAAAACACTTTAGCTGGGGATAGCTCACCGCCTCGACCACCCCGGAGCGATGCAGCAGGCTGACCAGCGGAGCCATGCCGTGATAGCGCAAGCCCCCGGCGTGAATGCCCGCGGGAATGAAGGTGTGGCCCAGGGTATCCATCTTCAACAGCGGAGTCATGCCGCTGCTGTCGCCGAAGTCGTAAGCGTACACCCCCCGGGTCATCGTGGGGCACGCAGCCGGTTCCACTGCCACCAGGCGTATCTTCTTTCCCCCGGCCTTCAGCGGAACGAACGGAAACGCCAGCCCCGCGAAATTGCTCCCTCCGCCGCAGCAGCCAATGACCACGTCGGGAAACGCCCCGGCCAGCTTCATCTGCGCGATGGCTTCCTGGCCGATGACCGTCTGGTGCAGCAGCACGTGATTCAGCACACTGCCCAGCGAATAGTTGGTGTCCTTGCGCAGAGCCGCGTCTTCCACCGCTTCGCTAATGGCGATGCCGAGGCTCCCCGGGCACTCCGGGTCCTGCGCCAGCACGCTGCGCCCAGCCTGGGTGCGGTCGCTCGGGGAGGGGATGCAGTTGGCCCCCCAGCATTCCATCATGGTGCGGCGATGCGGCTTCTGAAAGTAGCTGCACTTCACCATGTACACCATGCATTCCAGCCCGAAGACCTGGCAGGCGAACGCCAGCGCGCTGCCCCACTGTCCCGCTCCGGTCTCCGTGGCCAGCCGCCGCACGCCCTGCTCCTTGTTGAAATAGGCCTGCGGCAGCGAGGTGTTCAGTTTGTGGCTGCCCGCGGGAGACACGCCTTCGTTCTTGTAGAAAACCTTGGCCGGAGTCCCCAGCGCCTTTTCCAGACGCCGGGCGCGGCATAGAGGAGTCGGCCGCCAAGCGCCCAGGACCTCGCGCACCGGCTCGGGAATGGGTACCGCTGGCGCGCCCGAAACTTCCTGTTCGATCAGAGCAACCGGGAAAATGGCCTCCAGGTCGCCGGGGTTCGCCGGTTGGCCCGTGGCGGGATTCAGAGGAGGAGGGAACGGCGCCGGCAGATCGGGGATGACGTTGTACCAAGACTTTGGCAGATCGCGTTCCAGCAAGAGATACTTGTGTTCATCCACGGGAGGTCTCCCTTTCGCCTTCACATGCGCGTTCAAACAGCGCCACCCGGGTAATCCTCAGCGTACGGTCCCGGGTTGGCTTTCTGGACGGAGCGAAGCCGCCGAGGATAGCACAAAATCCCCATGAAAGGAGACAAAGGCAGACTGGCTGTTTGCTGAGACCATCCCGCTGTGGTGCACCGAGCGTACCCCTAAGAAGGAGAGCCAAGGAACCGGATTTCTTCATGCCTTCCACCGGGCTCAATTTGAGTCTGGTCGCAATCCGAAAAGGGCTTGTAGTCCATTCGCCCGCTGCAACCGGATCACCGGAGCAGGGAAACGATTCGAGAACGCGCTGCCAGAAGCTAGAGAATCTGCATCGCTTTACTATTCTGCGAGGCCGGTTTCCGCTATTTCGGGGGACCGGAAGCTCGAGGACTCAGGCGCAGCCGCAGCCAATTGATGCGATCCTCCAGCGCTTTCGGGCTCTTCATGGCGTGGTCCGCGTCGTCGTACCAGAGGATTTGCTTCTCTCCGGGCGCCACGTCATAGAACTCCTGAGCGTCTTTATCCGGGACCCACTCGTCATGCCCGCGACTGAACTGAAACAGGAACTGTGCGTTCTTGGCCTTGGCAATCAGGGTGGCGGGATCCACCTCAGCCATGGCGGCCATATAGGCAGGCCGCTGAGCTTCACTCAGTCCCGAGAAGCGGAAAAACCAGTAGTGGTAGCGAGGAGTTCCGGCGATGAGTACGGAGAAGTGCACACGCGGGTCCACTCCGGCAAGTTGCGCGGCGGTCATGGCGCCGAAATCGTGGCCCACCACAGCCAGGCGTTGCGGGTCCACTTCGGTATGGCCCAAAAGGACATCCAGAGCCCGCCGAGCCTCAACCGTTGCCCGCACGCACTGTTGGCGATCGCGGAGCGCATCGCGTCCCGTCCAGGGAAAGGCCTTCTCGTCGAACCACAAGCCGTCTATCAGCAGGGAAACTACGTTCTCACGGGCGAAAGCCAATGCCTCCGGCAGAAATTCGTTGCGGTTGGAGGTGGCCGGATCCCCCAGCCAGTGCAGGTAAAGAATCGCGGGAAACGGGCCCTTGCCCGGCGGGGTTATCAGATAGGCGTTAATACGCCGGCCTGAGGGCGCAACAAAGCTGAAATCCTCGAGGCTCACGCCCTCGCGGACGGTCCTGGACACTATCTTTATGTCCGGCACGGGAACCGCGGGATAGTCGAAGCTCATTGGCTGTTGCATGGTGCCGCTGTCGCGCCTCTCGTTCGCATTCTGCGCCTGCACGTAGGAAGCGCCGACGTTCTGTGCGTGCATGCGGGAAGCATTCGGAAAAAGAACGCCCAGCAAGATGGAAAGCAGCGCGAATGTGCGGGAGAAGGCCCTCAGGCGATGACCTTTCCTTTGAGAATGTCGCCTCGCGAAATGCCTCCAATCCAAGCGCATGCTCGCTCTGTTGCCACGGTTCCTCAGGGTCATGCCTTCCACTTTACGCTGACGCGGCCCTCATGCTGCCGCGCTGGTCAGCCCTAGCCGGCGGGCCGCTCGTGGATTGAAACAACCTCGTAGTGCGCCGCCTTTGCATCATGTCGGCACAGATACTTGCGGCGCTCCTCGGGGATCACGGAGACCTCGAAATCCGGTCCGGTGAAGGCAAGGATAGCGTCCATGGAGTCCCAAAACATGATAGTGATGAACTCCACTTCGTTCTCGCCGTCTTTCCTGAGGAGGTAGCTGCTCCGGTAGCCCCTAACCTTGCTGATGCCCGGCAAAAGCTCCGGCTTCAGCATCGCTTCGTAGGCGTCCGCATCCTGACGTTTCGTGGTTCCGTGCCAGATTCGCGCGATCAAGGTGGCCTCCCGGGAATGTCCGGCGTCAGTTTATCTTGCTTTTGAGTGTCAAGGGGAGCGGAGAGGCGCGGGCGACAGTGTGCACGGTCACTTGAACCTGGCCGGAGACACGGAGAAAAAATCTGCTGGGATTCTTGAGCCCCCATTGCGCGTAGGGGACGGAGAATTGGAGGATTAGGGCAATGCCTTCCGCCGTCCTGTGAGCCTGCGCGTCGAGAGAGATCTCATGGTCCGAGCCATGAAGGCGGAAGATGCCATGCACCTTGAGGCGGAAATCGCCTTGGGCCGGGATTTGACCCTCGATGCGATCGGGAAGGAAGACGATCTCGGGGAATCGGGAGGATTCCAGGACTCTGCCGTGCATGTTGGCATCGCGGCTGTCGTTGCCGCTGTTTCCGCTGGCGGCGTCCACGATGATTTCCCCGGCGGCTTTACCGGTGAGGGAATCAAAAGACGTGTACCCGCTCTTCAACCCGAAAGTTCCGTGAACGGTGTGAAACGTGGCGCCGAGCGTGAATTCGATCTGTGTCTGCCGGGGATCGAAATGGAAGGCGAGTTGTTGCGCGCCGAGAGGGGCCGCGGCCATGGGGACGAAAGGGAGGACCGCCAGCAGGCGCCATCCTCCCGGGACCTTCAATGGGCGCCCCGGAACATTTGCAGGAGAAGCGGGAAGATGCCGTCGCGCATGAGTCCGGGAGCGGAAACCGTGTCCACGTGTGCAGCGAGCATGCGCTCGAAAAGTTGCGGGTTGGAGGCCAACGCGCCCAAAGCGCGGCGACGCAGCCAGGAAGAGCGGTCCAGGAGAAGCATGAAGGAAGTCAATCGAAGCGGCGCCTTCGTGAGGGCGCGGTGAGCCGACTCATAGGGAGAGAGGTTGCCGCTCTCGAGGGCCGGAGCCAGCGCCAGGGCCTGCCGAAAAGCGAAGCCGAGTCCTTGGCCGCTGACGGCGTCCACGGTACCGGAGGCATCGCCGATGAGCACCACGCGGCCCCGGAAAACGCGCTTGAGCGTACGCGACATCGTCGCCGCTCCTCGCTGCATGCCCAAAGGCGCGGCCTCCTGAAGCCGCGCGGCCAGCTCGGGGAACGCCTCCAGCGCCTTTTCGAGGCGAAACTGCTGGCGGGAGGAGATGACCGCCACGCCAACTTCGTCAGGTCCGACCGGCGTGACGTAAACCTGGCAACCAAGCTCACGCGAGCTGGTCCGCGACGCCCGAGGGCTCCAATAAACCTCCACGAAATCGGTCCAGGGCTCGATGCGGAAATGGCGGCGGAAGCCGAAACGCTGAGGATCAAGGCGGAAGCGATAGTGGTCCAGCCCGGCCCAGCGCCGCACGGAGGAATTGAGTCCGTCGGCGCCAACCACCCAACGCGCGCGGATAAATCGGTCCTGCACCCAAACGCCGCCTGAATCGAGCCCGGTGACGCGGGCTTTCCACAGAAAGGAGACGCCGCGCTGCTCCGCGCTCTCGAAGAGCAAACGATGCAAGCTGACGCGCCTCACTCCCAGACCCGGGCCGTCCGGGAAACGAGCTTCCACCCGATGATTCTCACCGATGAAGCGAATTCCCCGGAAAGGAAAGGATTCGCCGGAAGGGATGGCGATGCCCATGCGGCGCAGCGCTTCGACCGCGTCGGGCATCAAGCCTTCGCCGCAGGCCTTGTCAATGGGGGGCTCGGCGCTATCCACCACCAAGACGCTGAAGCCTTTCAGCCGCGCCGCGATGGCCGCGGCAAGCCCGGCGGGGCCGCCGCCCACCACGAGAACGTTCGCGCTGTACTCTTCCGCACCCACGCTACCACCTCAGCAGCAGCATCTCCGAGCAAAACCCCGGCCCGGAAGCAGCCACCAAGCCGTAGGTTCCGTGGGGCGGCGCCCGGCGCATGTGTTCCTCCAGAACGAGCAGGACGGAGGCGGAGGAAAGGTTGCCGACCTTGCGCAGACTTTCCCAGGAAGCGGAGAGCGCCTCCTTGGGAAGATCGAGGGACTTGGCCGTGGCCTCCAGGATTTTCGGCCCGCCGGTGTGCATGATCCAGCATCCGATGTCCTTCCTGGAGATGCCGCAATCCTTCAGAAAGGCGTCCACGTCGCCTCCCAGATAGGTTTCGATCAGTTCGGGAAGCTCTGGTGACAAGACAATTTGGAAGCCTCTTTCGGATACATCCCAGCCCATGATGTGCTCCGTGCGGGGATAGAAGACCGAGCGGGTGGCTAGGACCTCGGGGCCGCATTCCGTTCTTTGGGAACCGGCTACCAGGGCGGCCGCGGCGCCATCAGCGAAGAGTCCGACGGAAATGAGATTGGCCACGGAGAGGTCGTCCTTCTGAATCGTGAGCGAGCAAAGTTCAACGGAGAGCAAAGCGGCCACGTGGTCCGGAAAGGCGCGCACGTAATCGCTGGCGCGCGCAAGTCCCGAGGCGCCAGCCACACAGCCCAAGCCGAAGATAGGCACGCGCTTGATGCGCGGGTTAAATCCCATGCGATTGGCCAGGCGGGCATCGAGAGAAGGGCTGGCGATGCCGGTGACCGATACGACGAAGATGGCGTCGAGGTCCCGCGGCTCGAGTTTGACCTTGGCTAGCGCGCGGCAGAGGGCCTGCTCGCCAATCTCCTCGGCGCAGCGAATCCACGCGTCATTGCTTTTGCCGAAGGTGTCCAGGCCGTAGTAGGCCTCCATAGGCAGAGCGAGGTGACGGCCGTCCACGCAACATTTGGCGTGCAAGCGATCAATCAGCTCTGTGCCCCCGAGTCTGGGGCCCCAATACTCCTTGAACGCCGCGGTGAGAATGTCCTGGCTGTAATAGTGTTTCGGGAACGCGCTGGCCACACTGGCAACTCTCATCGTCCCCCCTTCAAGCGGCGATGAAGGACGACCCGGTCATTCCAGCCGGGCCAGTTCGCGCCGGTACAGATCATTCTGGGGAAATTCCTGCGCCAGGCCCTGGAGCAAGGCGCGCGCCCGTTCTTGCTGATGGTCGCGCAGCGCCGCTACGGCCAGCAACAACCTGGCGTAGGGCTGAAGATAATGGCCCTTTTCCGCGGTGACCTCAAGGTCTCGGATGCCGCGCTCTTTGTTCGTTTCCACTCCGTAAAAATGGAGCGCCCAGCGGACCGGCGCGGGCTTCAGGCTCAGCAGGTAATTCTCCACTCCCAAAGCCAAGTAAGCGTCGTAGAGTTGCGGATGGGCGGCCAGCAACTGCTGGGCAAGAACGCCGGAGCTCTTGACGCGGCTGAGAGAGGCCAGGTCGCGCCTGTCAATCAAAGCGAGGTAATCGGCGCGCAAACCCTGATTGAGAACCTTGGCGAACAACGCAATTTCGTCGTTGGGAGAACGGGCCAGGAGCGCATCGGCGAGGCGGTCGCTCCGTGCCAGCGCGCGTTCGAATCCCTCGCGGGTGGCGGGATCAGGGGCCACTTTCTCGCGCTGCTCGAATCTTCCGTTGTCCACGAAAAACTCGCTTTGCAGCACGCCGAGACGGTCAAACTCCCCGAAAAGATAGGCGGCAGCGTCGCTCGCCGGCCCCAGAGGATCGTTTGGGTGAGACCTCTCCCAAGATTGGAAGGCAAGGTGTGCCTCGCGGAACTTGAGGTTGTACATGTGCCAGAAACCGGCATCGAGCGGATCCGAGGCCGAAAGAGCGCCGGCCGCCGCCGACGGGGCAGCTTGCCAGCACGCCAGCGACGCGAGGAACACAATGCAAGGGAGCAGCCTACGGATCAGGATCGTGCCGCACATTCTCACGTGTTCGGGCCTTTGCCGCGGGGCGAGCCTGCCCGGGCGCCAGTTTCCAGGTTGCGAACCTTCTCAGTCCCGGAAAAGCGCCCCGGCCGCTTACGCCATGCGGTGCGTATAGGATGCTTCACCAGTGGCCTGGGATGCATCAGCGGGCGCGAGAGCAGCCCGCTCCCTGACACCGTTGAAAGAGGTTCTCACGATGTCACAAACAGCCGTGGAAGGCGCGCCATGGGGCCGTCCTCGGGTTCAAAGGGCGAATTCCAGCTAAGCTACCGATTCGTCCTTACAAGCAGTTCAGGCTAAGTTAACATATAGAGATCGGGGTAAGACCCGCTGGCTCTTCCACTCCGGAAGACACCAAGCGCGCCGGATGGTGCGCGCCATCGGCAAAGCGCGGGTTCCAAAGGAGGGATTCCCATCAGCTCCGCTGCTTCCAAAATCGCCACCATCCTGAAGGCCGCAGTTCTCGGCCTTGTTCTCCTGTTCCTCGGCGCGGGCGTGTGGGCTGGGCTCGTTCAGGCCAACCTTGCCCATCTCCCATCCGTTCCCTGGGGTGCGCCGGTCATGGCTGTATTCTTGTGGCTCTATTGGCGCTACTTGGGTGGGGCATTCTGGCCGCGCCACAACTCTGAGGCGCGCCGTGCGCTGCTGAGGGCGAACCGCGTCGCGCCACTGGTCTTTACGTGGGCAGTGCTGGCCGGCGGGTTGGCCGTGATTGCTCTTGCCGGGCTTTGGATTGTGCTCTTTCAGCTCGTCAAGATGCCGCTCAACGCGCTTGCCGATCTGTCGCGCTACTCCTGGTTTACAGTTGCAACTCTCATCGGCATGAGCGCCATCGCCGCGCCACTCACCGAGGAGCCGGCCTTCCGCGGCTACTGCCAGGTGATCCTGGAGCGGCACTTCAGCGGTCCAACGGCGATCGTTCTCTCATCGGTGTTCTTTGCCATCGCCCACGGGCCGACGCAAGGCTTCCTGTGGCCGAAGCTGCTTTTTTACTTTCTGGTTGGAGCGGCCTTCGGCGCAACGGCATATCTGACCCGTTCGATTCTGCCGGCCATTCCGGCGCATGTCTTTGGCCTTCTGGTCTTCTTCACGCTGATCTGGCCCCACGATGCGGCGCGGCGACTGATCGCGGACAGCGGCGCCGATGCCTGGTTCTGGATTCACGTGGGCCAGATTCTTGTCTTTGCGCTGCTTGCTGTTTGGGCTTTTCTGAGGCTCGCGGCGGCCTGCCGGCGCCTAAAAGCCTGAGGGTTGCGGGCATCCCCTTCCGAGCGCCGCAGTATCAAGCGTTTGCGCGGCTTTGATCGCCAGCAACAGTCAGGAACAAGAGAGCTTCGAGGCGCCGGGCGAAATACGGACTGTGGTTACGCTGGTCGAGACCTTTCACAGAATCCTGAAGCCCGGTTGCAAGGCGGAAGAATCAATTCAGTGCGGGTGGAGGTAAGCGGCGCCACGGGCCGTGGAAGCAGGGGCGGGGCATTCTTGGGGGGAGATCATACGGTAACCCACGCCGCGCACGGTCTGGATGAGTTTCAATGGAGAACTGCTGTCCACTTTCCGGCGCAGATAATTGATGTACACATCCACGAGGTTGGTCATAGTTGGCGTGGAGAATCCCCAGATGCCCTCGAAGATGGTGGCGCGGTCCACCGGCTGGCCGGCATGGCGCATAAGACACTCGAGCACGGCAAATTCCTTCGGGGTCAGGAAAATGGGCTCGCCGGCGCGATGCACCTTGCGCTCCAGGCGGTCCAGTTCGAGGTCCGCCACGCGGAGGACGGAAGAAGGCTCCGCGCCGCCGCGGCGCAGCAGGGCGCGCACGCGGGCAGCCAGCTCGTAGAGCGAGAACGGCTTGGCCACGCAATCGTCGGCCCCGGCGTCGAGCCCTGCGATGCGGTCCTCCACGCGGCCGCTGCCGGCAAGGATCAGCACCGGCAAGTTCGATCCCCGGGAGCGAAGCTGCAGGAGAAAGTCGAGGCCACTCAGTCCGGAGAGGCTAGGGTCCAGGATGAGAAGCTGGTATTCGCGCTGCTGAACGAGTTCCAGCAAACGCGCGCCGCTGGGCGTGACCTCCACGGTATAGCCTTCGGACTCGAAATGGTCGCAGAGCAGCTTGACCACCGCTTCATCGTCCGCGGCCAGGAGAATGCGCGGAGAATGGTTCGCCGTCATGAGAAAAAAGTCTTTCTGGAAGGGGGTAATTTTAGTTTCGGTGGACAAGTGCCGGTTGTCAATGCGGGCATCCGGGGCCGTTCCCAAGGAAGCAACCCGGATTTTTCAGCATGCGCCTGCGTTTCCCCCTGTTGTGCACGGCCTTCTTGATGAGGGAGGCGCTGCTGTCCCAATCGCCAGTGTCATCCTACGGCGCGGGGCCGGCGAGGCGCGATTCGCCGGGTGTGGCGCGCGCCCGCCGCGGCGAAAGGCAAGCGCCAAGGATGCGAAAATTCGATTTGACAGGGCCAGCCGGGCCGGATAGGTTGGCAGCGTGAACGGCGACTTCTGGAACGAGAATGCCGACGTTGATCTGCTGCACGAAATCGGCAGGCGCATGGCCACGGCCGATCCGTTGCATGATGTGCTGCGGCGCGTGGTGGATTTTGCCTCCGCGGTGGTGCGTTGCGACTCGTGTTTCGTCTACGTGCTGGAAGGGGACGAGTTGGTCCTGCGGGCCTCGAAGAATCCGCATCCCGAGGTGGTGGACCGGCTGAAGATGCGGGTGGGTCAGGGGATCACCGGCTGGGTGGCCGAGCACCGCCAGCCGGTAGTCGTGCCGCGGAACGCCTCCAAGGATCCCAGGTTCCGTTCCTTCAACGAGCTGCCGGAGGACCGCTTTCAAGGATTTTTGTCCGTGCCCGTGCTGTGCCGGGGCAAACTGGTGGGCATCATCAACGTGCAGCACCGCCAGCCGCATAATTACACGCGCCGGGAAATCCATCTGATTTCCACGATTGGCTTCCTGGTGGGGGCGGAGATCGCCATGGCCCGCTTGGAAAGCGAGAAACTGGAGCTGACGGAGCAATTGGAGGCCCGCAAGGTGGTCGAGCGCGCCAAAGGCATTCTCCAGAGGGACTTGAAGCTCAACGAGGAAGAGGCTTACCTGGCCTTGCAAAAGCAAAGCCGTCAGCGGCGCAAGACGATGAAGGAAGTGGCCGATGCCATCGTCCTGAGCGACGAGGTCAAGCGCAACCAGAATCCGCCGGGCGGCTCAGGCGTCCCTTCGCCTTAGAGTCATTCAAGGAGAATGTGTTTCACTTTCAGGAATGGAAGCGCCGGGAGCATTTTGTTCTTGATTTCAGGGGACCATTGTGACTACCGCATATGCCGTTGACCTGGGAAGTGTGCAGAAGACATTGCTTCTGCCCTTATGGGGACGGGCCGTGGAAACCAAGAAAGTACATCCCCTTCTGGTCGATCCGACGGCAGTCCGCATCATGGAGTCTATTGACTACGACTTCGCCACCATGGCCTCGGGAATTGGCTATGTGAGCCAGTTGTCGTGGATCGCTCGCAGTCTGCACATCGACCGCGCCGTCAAGCAATTTCTAACGAGTCACCCTTCTGCGAGTATCGTGAATCTGGGCTGCGGCCTGGACACGACCTTTGAGCGCGTCGACAACGGTGCGCTCCGCTGGTATGACCTCGACCTTCCTGACGTCATCGCGCTGCGCAACCATTACATCCAGCCGACTCCGCGCCGCCAGTTCATCGCTTGCTCCATTTTGGACGACACCTGGATGGAATCCATAGACGCGGGCGAGCCCGTGCTGTTTATTGCTGCAGGCGTGCTGTATTACTTCACCGGAGCTCAGGTCAAAGGACTGTTCAGCAAACTCGCGGATCGCTTTCCCGACAGCGAATTGGTTTTCGACGCCTGCTCGCCGAGAGGTTTGCGGATCGCGAACAAACGAGTCATCCAATCCAGTGGCATGGACCTTAACGCCAGTCTTAAATGGGGACTGCGCCGGGCTGCCGAAATTGAGAATTGGGACAAGCGCATCACCGTATTGGCGGAGTACCCCAAGTTTCGCGGGATCCGCAGCAAGCTGAGCTTTAAGGAAAAGTGGGGCACCCTGGTTGCCGATCTGCTCAGGATTATGTTCATGGTCCATCTCCGAATGCAGAAACGGCCTGCCAGCTAGACACCACGAGCTGAATCACCATTGCCGTCTCGGCACTTACCTTCATACTTGCTTTTTCACTTGAGACCTCATAGGTGGGGCACTGTATATTCCCGACAAGAACGCATGGCAACTGCAGCTTCCGCGAAGCGTTTCTCTTCTTCCGGTTCCGACGCGGGAAAACGCGCGGCCATGGCGCCGACGATGAGCAGCGCGGGCGCTGGGAACCGCGGGGCAAGCGTCAGCTTCCGAAGTGTAGTCAAGTAAAACTGCTGCTGTGGGCGCGCGGCGCAGGAAACCAGCAAGCAAGGCGTGCGGTCCTCGAATCCGGCGGCGAGCAGCTCGGAAGCAAGTTCCTCGAGGCCGTGGCCGGGCATGTACACGGCCAAGGTGGCGTCCCGAGGAACCGCTTTGCCGAGCCCGGCGGTTTCTTTGCCAACGCACCGGTGGTTGCTGTAAAGGAGAAGCTTCGAGGCCACGCGCCTGTCCGTCAAGGGGATCTGCGCCGCAGCGGCGGCGGCGAGCGCGGCAGTGACTCCTGGAACAACCTCGAATTCGACGCCCGCGCGGCGGAGCGAGTCCATCTCCTCGCAGGCGCGCCCGAAAATGAGCGGGTCGCCGCCCTTCAAGCGCACGACGGTCAACCCTTCGCGGGCCAAAGCGATCAGCCGGGCGTTGATCTCTTCCTGGGTGATGCGCTTGGCGCCGCAGCGCTTGCCGACGTTTTGCACCTGCGCGCACGCCGGAATGAGAACAAGAATCTCCTGCGACACCAGGTCGTCATGCAGCACAGCGTCAGCCGAGCGAATTAATCGCTCCGCCTTTACAGTTAGGAGTTCCGGGTCTCCGGGGCCAGCGCCAACCAAGTAGACTCTGCCTTGGGCAAACAGCCTGCCTCGTTTACCATCTCCCATAACTTCGCCTTCCTTTCGCAGTCATCGCACGGCGCCCCGCCTGCTGCGCCGTGGGGTGAGTGATGACGGCACCGGTCAGGGAAGCGGAGGCGAGCGGGACTGCGCCCGGGCCTATTCGTGCCCGGTCTTGAGATGCAGGCCGCACTCGATTTTGCTCTGGCCGGACCAACGCCCGGAGCGCAAGTCCTCTCCGGGCAGGACTTGGCGCGTGCAGTAGGTACACCCAATGCTCGGGTAGTTGTTGTCGTGCAGCAGATTGTAGGGAACCTGGTTGGCGCGGATGTAAGCCCATACCTGTTCCCAGGTCCAATCCGCGAGGGGATTGAACTTCACCAAGTCGAAGCGCGCGTCCCATTCAATTTTCTTGGCATTGGCGCGCGTAGGCGCCTGGTCGCGGCGGATGCCGGTGACCCAGGCGCGCAGTTGGCCGAGTTTGCTCTTAAGCGGCGCGACCTTGCGCAGATCGCAGCATTGATTGGGATCACGGCTCCATAGCGCCGCCCCATAGTGTTCCGCCTGCTGCTCGGGCGTGAACGCAGACTTCAAGCGCTCGATCTTCACCCCGTATTTCCGCTCCGAGATAGCGATCAGGCTGTAGGTCTCGGGGAATAGGAAATCGGTGTCCAGTGTGAACACGCGCAAAGGGGTGTCCAGCCGGGAGGCCAGGTCCAGGAGCACTTGATCCTCGGCCCCGAAACTCGACGCCAGAGCCAGGTCTTTGGGGAAATTTGTCTCCGCCCACCGCAAAACCTCTTCCGCGTTCCACGCCTCGGCTTGCTGCTGGGCTTGTTGAAACTCTGCTGAATCGCGTTGCACAACGTCCTCCTTAGTCCTTAGTAGATGTGATTGGGCTTCTCAGCCCAGGAGCAAACGCACTCCCAGACCGATACCCGCCATGCCGAACCCGCGGGCCATCCAGTGCCGGGGAATGACTCTGGACAGCAGCGCGCCCGCTCCGACGCCCGGCAGCAGCCCGGCGAGCACCTTTCCAAACAGCACCCAATCGAAGAATCCCAGGCGGGCGTGAAAGACGGCGCCTAGAGTTCCGGCAACAAGGCCGTACACGTTGCTGGCGGCGGCGATTTCCGCGACGCTCCACCTGGTGGTCAGAACCAACAGGGGCGAGAGCGCCGTGCCCGATCCCAACGACGTCAGGCCGACGGGCCCGCCCACACCAAGCCCGAGAAGGAAAAGGAGGCCGCCGGCTGCCCGGGCGGCCCGCTCTGGACGCTTCCGCCGCTCGCGCGCGATTTCCGTGGCCAGCAGGCCGACCGCGCCCGTGATCAACCCTACCCCCAGGAATCGCTTGAGCCAGAGGTCTACCTCTGCCGTCGGCGAAGCGAGCGCGTGCCGGGCGAAGAAGAGCGCGAGCGCAACGCCGCAGGTTCCTCCGCCAAGCAGCGCCCAAGCGGGCCTTCCAGGCCAGTGCCCTAGATGCAGGTGGGAGATGCTGCCTGCGAGTTTTGAAGCCGCGAGAGCCCCCAGTCCCGTGGCCACGGCTACCTCGGGGCGATAGCCCCCCAGCAAAACCAGGAGCGGGGTCAGCAAGAGCCCCACTCCGGCGCCGGTGGAACCCACAAGCAGGCCAGCGGCGAGTCCGAGCCAGACCTCAAGCATGGTCGGCCACCCCCTCTCTGCGATACGCCTCGGACAGGATTTCCGCTACCTCAGGCCGAGTGAAGTTCGAAGGCAACGGCAGTCCTTCGCGGAGGCGCCGGCGAACCTCGGTGCCGCTGAGCTTCAAGCGCGTGTGCTCGCCGTGGCCGCAGGTGCGCGCGCTGGCCATGGAATCGCAGCGGTGGCAGTAAAACACTTCGTCGAAAAAGACAGGCTGGATGCCCAAGCGCGGACCGCTCAGAGAGCGGAGCAGCTCTTGCGCGGCGAAGGGATGGTAGTAGTTGCCCACGCCGGCATGATCGCGCCCCACCAGGAAATGCGTGCAGCCGAAGTTCTTGCGCACCAGGGCGTGATGCACAGCCTCGCGCGGCCCCGCATAGCGCATCCATGCGGGAAGCACGCCAAAGAGAATGCGTTCGCGCGGCAAATAATGGGTGAGCAGAGCCTCATAGCAACGCAGGCGAATGGAAGCGGGGATGTCTTCCGAGCGCGTCTCCCCGACCAGGGGATGCAGCAGCAAGCCGTCGGTCACCTCGAGCGCCGTGCGCAGGACATATTCGTGGGCGCGGTGAATGGGGTTGCGGGTCTGAAAACCCGCCACCGTGCGCCAGCCGCGCCGGGCAAGTTCCGCGCGCGACTCCGCGGGCGGGAGCCACAGGGAATCGAGGTTCAGGGCAGCGCTGTCGCCGGACCAGCTCACTTCGCCGCTGAGGGCCGCTTCGCCGCCCGCGAGAAAAGCGGCCACGCCGGGGTGCTTTTCATCGAGCGTTCCGTAAATCTCTTTCGCCCATTCCTGGAGAGGAATGTCGTAACGCTCGCGAACCCGCAGCGTGCCCAGGAGCGCGTGCCCGTAGAGCAGGGCGACCTCGCGGCCGGTCTCGGCGGCCTGGGCCTGTGCGCGATCAAGCTGCAAAAGGATGGGCAGGGACCAGAGCACTTCGCCGCCTAAGGAAAGGTCCTTCACCACGGACCGGGCCGTATCGTGGTCCATGAAACCTTCCAGGGGGCTGAAGGCCCCAGTCGAGAGCAGAAGCAGATCGCTCGCCGCGCGCGCATTCAAAGCCACGGCCGGGAGCGCGGTCGCACGCTGGCGCGCCTCGGCCCTTTCCTTGATCGGCGCCACGCGATTCACCAGCTTCCCTCCGTGAGGAAGCGGTCCGGTTCCATTGTTCTGAGACATTTCCCCCTCCAGGTTCGTTGCGTGCCAAGTGGCTGCGCGCCCCCTGGCCCTGTCTCTCGGACAACAAAAAACCCACCGCGTCAGCCGGCTAGCGGTGGGCCATTGAAGTGCGACTTTGAATCTATTTCGTGTCGTTTACTTCATGAAGTTCCCCGCGCCGGAGACACCCGGCAACGACAGGCGCAACAGATACAGCACGCCATCC
>Ga0187771_10001012_pt1 | contig 18382 bp, 16 predicted proteins | sample 0116_SJ02_MP15_1_FD_133139 | JGI IMG/M metagenome (GOLD analysis project Ga0187771, IMG submission 133139) | Tropical peat soil microbial communities from peatlands in Department of Meta, Colombia - 0116_SJ02_MP15_10_MG | ecosystem: Environmental > Terrestrial > Soil > Wetlands > Peat | place...
ATCGTTTCTATTCCGAAGAATGAAGTCCGGGACCTTGTACCGCATTATGTCTGCGAAAAAAATACCGTTTTTTTCCAGTGTCCGAAGTGCAAGAGGATCTACTGGCCGGGGACACATGTAAAAAAAATGGAACGACACAATATAAAAATAACCGGCTCCTTGCCACGGGACCGGTCATGACGGTCATCACTATCTAAATAAAATGATGGTTAATCCAGAATTCTTCGGTTTTCATATCTTCGCTGGGACCATTGAATTTCACGGGTGAATCTGTTTATCCTGTCCAAACTGGCAATTCCGTGAAAGGGCACAATTCAAACCCGTTCCACGCTGAGAAGCCATCACTTTTTGAGTGCTTGATGACGATACTTCGTAATCTGCACAGTCACCAACGCGATAAAATTCCAGGATCACTACCTAGGCATTGCTAATGCTCGTGACCGAAATTTCCGGCTGATAGCTTCGGCAATGCCCCTGAGATGATTTGAATCGTGTTGAGAATCCGTATAAGTGGCTTTCGATCGAAAAATACCTGTTAAACCCATCTCCGAAGCGGTCACCCCCATCCTCCCCGGGAACTGGTTTCTGTTCCCCCCCATTGCCGATACTCGTTTCGGCTGGATAGAACACATCGAGATAACAACCTTCTTTGGGCATCAACACTGTGGCAATCAGCTATAGCGCAACAAAAAGCAATTATACCTTTCCCATGATAATCGCTCCTTTCATGAAAATAGTATTTACCGACCACATAAAAGTAGCGTCGGTGTCGATGTCGCTGTAGCATTTGTGAAAGAGAGCGTTATGTCAAGTGTATCTGGTACTATTGCTGTTATTACGTCCCAGTCTTGTAATCCTGTTAGGTTTGCATTATGTCCGGCACAGCTCCTTTGACTAAGGAAACGTTTGATTTTTTTCAATCAACCGTTATCGGCACCGGGATTTTCGGGACCGGTGCAGGCTTTATCTTAGGATTGTGCTGCTCACGGACCTGATCTCCAGCGGTCTCAGAAGGCTTCGATTGCATTTCGACTGTCGCCGACGCAGAAGGCATGGACTGTATTGCAGGTGAGGGGGCAGGATGTAATCGTTTGGGGGGTTGCACATTCTCTCCCTGAATCTTCCGGTTCAGGATACCGGAACTCGTAATCGTCAGTTCTTTGATAACTGTATTCTTCGGCTCGTCAACATTCAATTCCTTCCCGTTTAATATCAAGCGCAGAGCTCCTGCGCTTCCATAACTTACCAGAAATCGCTCATCGGCGCTCCAGATGAGACTTTCCCCTTTTGCTAAAATCGCCTTTTTTTGAGGGCTCGTATCCGTCCTGACTAAAATCCACGTGTTCTCAACGGCGATTACTTCTAGATAGAGTTTCTCTGGCTTGAGCTGCTCTCCCGAGGAAGCAGACGTCGCTCCCCCTATCAACGTGGACGTTGCCGCAGACTGCTGAATTTCTTTCCGACGCTGAGGAGGGAGTGCTGCAAACAGGGCAATCACAAGGACAAGGACAATGATGGAGCCCCAGATAAAGGGTTCAAACGGTAATTTTGCCGATGTGTTTATCGTCGGTTCCTCGACGGTCGGCTGCGGAGCCGTCTGAAGCGTCTGTGCTTCTGTGACAAGAGGCGGCTGCTGCAGTTCTCCGAATTTTTTCATTACCTCGGTTTCGTCAAGCTGTAGGAATTTGCTGTAGTTTTTCAAGAAGCCCCTGACAAACACCGCCCCTGGCAATTTGGAAAAATCTTCCGCTTCGAGGGCCTTTAAGTACTGCAGGCTGATACGGGTCTGCTGGGCGGCCTCGCGTAGGTCGATTCCTTGCGTTTCCCGTGCATCACGCAAGTATTTTCCTAACGTCCCCATCCACTCACCTCAGGGTTTTTATATAGTCATTTGCTTTATGGGCAAATTCACTCTTAGGATCAAGGGCGGTCACTTTTTTAAACTCTGAGAGAGCGGACTTTTTATTTCCGTCTTTCAAAAACGCCACAGCCAGGCTGAATCTGATGGACGCGTTCTGGGGAGCAATCGCCACTCCTTCCTGAAATTCACTGATCGCCTCCTTGACCTGACCTGCCTCAAAAAGCGCGTTACCCAGCTTTTGAATCGTGAAATCAAGGTTGGCATATCGCTTTGATTCCCGATAAGCTTCTATGGCTTTCGCATAGTCTTTTTGTGCCATGTACAAATCCCCAAGATTGATCAAGGGAATATGGGGGGTTGTGTAAAGTTTGTTCGCGAGAGCTTTGTTGAACGCTTTGATCGCTTCAGCCCATTTTTGCTGCTTAAAGTAGACAACGCCGAGGGCATTGTATGCTTCGGAGTAATTGGAGTCCAGGTCGATTGCCTGCTCATAGTAGTTCCGTGCCTCTTCTAACTTCCCCTGGTAGTCGCTGATGATTCCCAATCCGTAATAGGCCATCTTATTCGATTTGTCGGTTTGAATAGCCCGGTTGAATTCTACCGAGGCGAGCTCAAGGTTTTTTTCCTGGAGATAGGAAAGACCCTTCGTATAATACCCCTCAGACATCCTCGATTTATCTATCGTAGGACCGGTCGAAACGCATCCGGCCAAAACCAGAATGGCCATCAGTACTAAAGATCTCATTGTAGCGCACTCCTTTCAAAACGATGCAAGAAGACGGGCCAGCGCTTCCCGATCTCTGCTGACAACACCCGTCGCGGCTTTGACATCCTTTTTCAGCGTCTGCTTCGTCGGCCATACGATTCCCGCTTTCATTGCCTTCTGGATGATGCTGCTGAGCCGCTCCTTTGGCACCGTCGATGCAAGTACTTCCTTTTTATTAACCAGCTCTGTGGATTCTCGACCCTCTTCCTTGGGGTGCGCCGCAGGAGCGGTCTTTTCAGCTTGCCGCATCCCTGATTTCGCTTGAGGGGGTAAAACCGCTGTTGTTGTCGCTGAATCGGGAACGATTGGCGTCGGTGAAATATGATGCTGCACCGATTGTTGACGGTCCTGCCCTTCCTGTGGAGAAGGTGGAACTGTTGGTGTGAGCGGAGCAGGCTCGGGTTGGTCCTGGTGGAACTCTGAAGACTGAGGTATGCTCGAAGCAGGCTCGGTCTGCGTATGAGTGGGCTGCTCAACGCTTTGGGCCGCAGGCGCTGGCTGCAATTGCGGCTGTTGCCGGGTAATTGAGAGATTCTCGGCCACCGATGGTGCCTGTTCCGGAGTAGCAGAAGCTGCAGGTGCTGCAGACGTTTCTCGTTCGGAAGTAAAAATGTCCTGTGAATCGATCCAGTGTTCCCTTGCGTCACGGGACATCGTAGACAGGTCGACCTCATCGAGCATCGCACCAAGGCCTTCGGCAAAGGAGCGGGCCTCTTCTTCCACTGACAACAGATCCCGTTCAGAGAAGGGATTGGAGGTATGCGAATAGAACAACTTCCTTCCTGTAAGAAGGAGGTGTATCCCAATGTAGGCGGACATCTTTCCGTCAGCCTCGCGGAAAAAAATAATGTAGCTCCGCGCCTCTTCAGACATCATTTCAGGCGTAGCCACCTGGTGATTGTTCATGGAAAAGAACGCCTTTGCCATGTTCCTTTCCTTTACTTTGAGGTCCTTTATGTCAGCGTCCATGGTGAACATCGTATTCTCAGGAATTCCATAAGATAAAGTCGAGGCAACAAACTCGTCCGCCCAGACATTGTATCGCACTTTTACGGGTATGTAATATCACCTGTCAAATATCCTCAAAATGGGTCAGCTTTTTAAACTCACGGTACCTCTCCACGATTTCCTTGTAATCCAAGCTTCGGAGACGGTCTAGGCTGAATGCCTCTACATTCAAGGAAGCCATGACGCTTCCGAAGATCACGGCTTTCCGCATACTGTCCTCGGTGAAATTCATCGTGCTCGCAAGGTATCCCATAAAGCCGCCCGCAAACGTATCCCCAGCTCCTGTTGGGTCGAACACCGATTCAAGCGGATATGCAGGAGCACTGAATACACTATGGCCGTTAAACATGAGCGCCCCATAACTTCCCTGTTTTACGATGATCGTCTCCGGCCCCATGGCCTGCACGCTCTTCGCAGCCTTTACCAGGCTCGACTCGCCAGCAAGCTGTCTGATCTCTGCCTCGTTGATCGTAAGCAGATCCACTTCTTTCAGTGTACGCTTCAAAGCGTCACGTTTGCTTGAAATCCAGTAATTCATGGTATCGCACGCCACAAGTTTCGGTGTCTCAACCTGTTTGAGGACATCGAGCTGTATTTCGGGGTCAACGTTTGCAAGGAAGACCAGATCGGAGGTTTTAAAGTCATTATTTATGGCCGGTTTGAAGTTCGCAAGCACGTTAAGGTGCGTAGCAAGCGTCTGCGCTTCGTTCAAATCGTACCCGTATTCCCCTTTCCAACGGAACGTCTTGCCCTTTTGAACTTCAAGACCGCGCGTATCAACGTTTCTACTCTTGAGAAACTGGATGTGTTCTTTAGGGAAATCTTCTCCAATCACGGCTACGAGCCGTACATCGGTGAAATAACTCGCTGAAGTGGAAAAATAGGTTGCTGAGCCACCAAGGGCATTGTCAACATTTCCAAAAGGGGTTTTGACTGAATCCAGGGCAACCGTTCCGACAACAAGCAAACTCACGAAATAACCTCCAACATACAAGACGCTTAGCCAGGGGTGGACAATGATACAACGCATGCAACCGAAGAAATAAAATCCAAGAAGAGACAACTATATCGGTCCGTGTGAATCCTAGGCAAATCTATTTCTTCTTCATGTACTTCCCGATGATAGGTGCGAGATCTTTCTTCGTCTTCGCCGGAATAAGGCTTTCGGGCGTCATGATGGTGCTCCTCAGCGCATCGCCGCAGGAACAGGTGCGCGCTGCCGACAGGCTGCGAACTGCCTCGCGGATCATGGCCTTTGACGTCTCGACATTATGTTTCATGACCTCGAGCACCGCCTCGACGGTAACGACCTCCTCGCTGTGATGCCAGCAATCGTAATCCGTTGCCAATGCGATCGTACTGTAGCAAATCTCTGCTTCCCGCGCGAGTTTGGCCTCAGTGGCGTTTGTCATGCCGATCACGTCGACATTCCACTGTCGATACGTGAGAGACTCGGCACGCGTCGAGAACTGCGGCCCTTCCATACATGTATAAGTACCGCCACGATGGACCGTTGCACCCACTTGTATGCCGGCGTTTGTCAGGACCGTACAGAGATCAGCGCATACCGGGTCAGCCATACCAACATGCGCAACGACACCGTTGCCAAAAAATGTACTCCTGCGGTGCTTCGTAAGGTCGTAGAACTGGTCAGGAATTACGATATCGCCAGGCTTGATTTCTTCCTTCATGCTGCCTACGGCGCTGACAGAGATGATCCGTTCCACGCCGAGTTTTTTCATACCGTAGATGTTTGCACGATAGTTTATGTCCGAGGGGAGCATACGATGACCACGTCCGTGGCGGGGAAGAAATGCCACGCGTTTGTTGTGTAACGTGCCAACTATGTAATCATCTGATGGTTTGCCGAAGGGGGTTGTGATTTTGAGAGTCTTGATCCGGGTCAGCCCTTCCATCTCATACAGACCGCTTCCCCCGATGACGCCGATGGTGATTTTTCCCGCATGTGCACTCCGCTTGGCCATGTTCGAACTATTCCTTTGAGCTCGTGACGCAGTTTTTCTCCGATTCCTGTTGAAGGGGAAAACGTAACCACGGTCGGATGACATGAACTCGTTGTTTATATTCGTGATTCAGAAAGCAGCACGTTACTCATGCTGGCGTCACGCCCTGTTCAGATTCTTTTTTCATTTCGACGTGTTCAAGGAGCTCGACAGGCTTTTCCGGTATGATGGTTGATATGGCGTGTTTATAAACAAGCTGCTGATTGTCTTGCTTGAGAAGTATGACAAAATTATCGAACCCCTTGATCGTCCCTATAAGTCGCGCACCGTTTACCAGGTACATTGTTACCGGAATTTTTTCCTTGCGCATCTGGTTCAAGAAAATATCCTGAAGATTTACCTGCGACTTTCCCATCAACTCCTCCGAAAAAACGCCGCGAGAAACTGCGTTCAGCATACCCCGGGCAAATAATTTTTTTTATATTATACTAACTTCTTTGAAATTTCAATGTATTTCTTTATCCGCACCAAGATATCCTCGGCCCGTTCGAGTCCCGTGATGTCCACCCATGTTGCATCGGGCTCACGTCTAAACCACGTGAATTGTCGTTTGGCATACCTCTTTGTATCACGCTTCAGCAACGCGACCGCTTCTTCCCGCGATGTCCTCCCTAAGAAGTGTGCCATGAAATGCTTATACCCCAGCCCTTGCATCGATATCAGATCGGGGCCGTATCCGCGGTCCATCAATGTCTTTACCTCAGCCTCTAGTCCCTCATCAAGCATGTGGTCTACGCGCTCCTCGATACGGGGATAGAGTTCAGTTCTGCTTCTCACCAAGAATAGCAAGCGAAACCGGTATGGTTTGTCCTGGAACGCGTGATCGCGCTGAAATTCGGAGAGTTTCCTGTCACGGAGGTAGAACACCTCAAGCGCGCGCATAGTCCGTCGGAGATCATTCGGATGGATCTTGATCGCAGCCTCAGGGTCCACTTTCACCAGGTCGGCATAAAGGACACCCGGCTCCGTTTCGACCTCCCGCTGCAGCAGCCGCTCGCGCAGTTCGATGTCCGCAGGCGGTCCGTGGAAGAGTCCTCGCATGAGGGCGCGAATATAAAGCCCCGTTCCACCAACCACGATTGGCATTCCGCCGGCCGCAATTATGCCGTCGATAGCAGTCCGTGCGTCGCGAAGGTAATCGCCGACACTGTAAGGCTGGTTCGGCTCCACGATGTCGATCATATGGTGATATACAAGCCTGCGCTGTTCGGGTGCGGGTTTAGCCGTGCCGATGTTCATGCCGCGGTATATCTGCATGGAATCTGCACTCACGATCTCCGCGCAAAGCTCCTGCCCGAGGAGAATAGATACATCCGTTTTGCCGACCGCGGTCGGGCCTGCCAGAATCAGGATTGGTTTATTGAGCGGTTCTGCCATGGATGATGATCTCGATCGGAAACTTTCCTGCACCGGTTTTTCATATGTCCGGCGAATACACCGCAGTTCTAAACGACAAGGCAATCAATCCGGTATAAGGAATGATCTCTTTCATTGCCACTGGCTGGATGGCAGTTGCTGCGAGCACTATCTGCGCCTGTACCGTACCGTTAAATCCTTTTAAACATCTTCCTGATCTCGTCCAGGGAAAATCTGATGACAGTAGGCCTGCCGTGTGGGCACGTGTGCGGCATACGGCATTTAAAAAGATTATGGAGCAGCACCTCCATCTCTGCTTGATCCAGACTCCGGTGAATCTTGATTGCCGGATGGCAGGCCATTACGCTTAAGACCTCGTTTCTCATCGTTTCCATTTTATTGCTGCTGCCGTGGACACTTACGTCATCCAGGATATCGAGGAGGAGCTGTTTATAATCGGCACCAACGAGTAGCGCCGGAACTGCCTTGATCACAAACGTACCGTTTCCGAAGTCTTCCACAAGAAAACCGACTTTGTTCAATTCAGGCAGATATTCCGTCAACAGACCGCTCTGGGCAGGGCCGAGTTCAACCTGGTCCGGCACCAGAAGGTTCTGGATCGGCGCCGATCCTGTGCCGAATTGATTTTGCAGCTTCTCGAACAATACTCGCTCGTGGGCAGCATGCTGGTCGATGATCGCCATACCTTCTTTTGACTGAGCAATAATATAAGAGTCGTAAATTTGTGCCACGGGGAAAAGATCGTATTCCGAGGGGACAGATGCCGGACCTTCCAGATCGGAATAGGTTCGTTCCCGGGAAACATCCGGCTCGAACTGGAGGGCCGCTGAAATGCTATCACTCTTACGTCGTCCGAAAAAAGGCGCAGTTTGGTCGACACGCTGGCCCTTCAAATAATCGGCAAATGCTTCTTTTATTGCGGCATCGTGATGTTCCGTTTCAGCCGCCGTCTCGATCACCGGCATCCCGTGAACGCGCAGCCCTTCCCTTATTACGTCCCGAAGCAGATCATGGATCTGGGACTGGTTACGGAACCTCACTTCTGCCTTTGCTGGATGCACATTCACATCTACGAGCGAAGGGGCTAGCTCGATAAAAATGAATCCTATGGGATGTCTGTCGCGCATCAGCATATCACCGTATGCGCTATAAAGAGCGTGCGTGAGCGAGGCGCTCTTCACTGATCGTTTATTCACGTAAAAGTCCTGGTACGTGCGGTCTGCACGGCTAAACGCCGGGCGTCCGATAAGCCCGTGAATATGAACACTGTCTCGTCCTCCCGAGAATGGGATGACGTTTTCCACGATCTCATTACCATACAACTGGAAAGCTCTTTCTTTCACGCTCGTCGAGAGCGGCAGATCGAGTATAAGCTTCTTGTTATGGGAGAGTTTAAACCTAATGGCGGGATTCGCCATTGCCTGTCGTGACACCGCAGACAAAATATGCGAGAATTCGGTCGCGTCGCTTTTTAAAAATTTGAGCCGAGCAGGCGTGTTGTAGAACAAGTGAGCAATCTCAAGCGATGTACCTTGAGGCGCTGCGGCCTCGGTTATGGCTTTTTCCTTCCCTCCTTCGATCTCGATCTCGATCCCTGCGGAATTTCCCGACGTGGCAGTCACCATCCTGACCTGGGATACCGCTGCAATGCTCGAGAGCGCTTCGCCGCGAAAACCCATAGTTCGGATTGCCTCGAGGTCAGCTTCATTGCGGATTTTGCTTGTTGCATGTCGCAGGAACGCGGACTTCGCATCTTCTCTCGACATGCCGCAACCGTTGTCCCGAATGCGGATCATCCTCGTTCCGGCCTTTTCGATATCGATGAATATCTCAGTAGCACCAGCGTCAATGGAATTTTCAATCAGTTCCTTCACTACCGATGCAGGCCGCTCTACCACTTCGCCTGCTGCGATCTTATTGATGACGTGGTCTGGAAGAATGTTGATTGTGGAAGTCATAGGTCACGTAACTACAGAGCAACACCGCCAGAGAGATAGAATCGTTTAACCAAGACGTAATGCATTGATAATTTTAGTCATTTTCGATTTCATTGTGTCAATCTGTTTCAACTGCGTTTCGTTTGATTAATACTTTAGATTGGCCTTTTCCTGATTAGCCACCACCACGATCACCATCTTGTCCGGACGAAGATATTTCTTTGCCACTCGACGTATATCTTCGCGGCTGACTCCGTTGATCAAAACCGGGTATTTCTCTGGATAATCGAGACCCAGATTGTAAGTTTCGATGGAGGTCAGCATTCCTGCGATCTTCGCATATGTGTCCATCTTTAACGGAAAGTTGCCGGTCAAATACGCTTTGGCATCTGCTAATTCCTTCTCCGAAACGAGGTCAGTCTGTATCCTGCGTATTTCCTCCATCGTCTGAGCAATCACATCGTTTGCTGATTCGTTCTTGGTCTGGATCGTCACCGTGAATGCCCCCGGCTCTTTCTGTACAGAGAATGCGCTATGCACGTCATAGGCCAGACCTTTATTGTCCCTGATATTGTCCATGAGTCGCGACGAGAAGCCGCCGCCGCCCAGGATATAATTCATGACGGAGACGGCGTAAAAGTCTGGGTTTTCCCGGCTAATACCGATATGTCCCAATTCGATGTTAGCCTGGGCAACGTCTTTATCAATTTTCTGTACGACGGTCTTCTCGATCACCGGCGGCTGGACAAGCGCGGGAAGCGGCTGTCCTTTTTTTTGCCACGTTTTGAAATAGTCGTTTAGTAAATCAACTATCTCCTTCTGGGTGACGTCCCCTACGACGGCCATGATGACGTTATCCGGGCTGTACCGCGAAGAATAAAAATCAACGATATCCTGCCGCGTGAGCTTTTGATAATAGGCCGCTACCTCGTCGTTCATCCTGCCGTAGGGATGGTCGCCGAATACGGCTTTCGCAAAAGCCTGGCTAGCAACAATTCCCGGATCTTGTTTCTGGCGCTGGATTTCTGCCAGCGTTTCACTGACTTTGCGGTCTATCTCCTTTTGTTCAAATGCCGGGTTCAGCAGAACATCGGATAAGAGGTCCAGACCGCTGCGAAGATCTTTCTTGAGCACCCTGAGATGTGCCGAGACGAAGTCCTCTCCTCCCGCGGTGGAGAGAGAGCCGCCGATAAAGTCGATCTCCTGGCTGATCTGGCTTGCCGAACGCTTCGCCGTACCCTGGGTCAGGAGGGAGGCCGTAATGGACGCTAGTCCGGGTTTGTTCGCTGGGACGGCCGTACTGCCTGCTTTTATCGCCATACTTATCGTCACCATGGGAATTTCATGCTTCTCGGAAAGCAGAAGTAGCATACCGTTCTCGAGCAAGATACGCTTACCGATTGGCTCACCGGCGACTGGATAGGCAATAAGCAGGTTCAAGATGACCAGCATTGCAACAACAGTTCTCTTCGAATTTATCATCCTATAAATCTGCATTCCACACTCCGCCATTCGCATTATTTTTTCACCGGCACGAGGATTCCGACGGTCCTGTTGTCCTCCGAGAAATACTCCTTCACCACACGCATAATATCCTCCTTCGTCACGGCACGTATATTATCCGTATATTTCTCGAGCAGTTTCCATGTAGACACGGATTCGAACTGGCCCAACTGCATGGCCTGAAAAAAGATCGAATCCTGGTCCATGATAAAGCTTGCTTCGATCTGGTTCTTAGCCTTTAATAACTCCTCGTCGGTTACCGGCTCATTCTTGAAACTGTCGATCTCGGCATACAATGCCTTTTCCACTTCTTCCGTTGTTTTGCCCGGCATTACGCCCGCATAGACGTAAAAGAGGTTGGGGTCGGCCGAAACATTGTCATAATCGCCGCCGGCGTAGAGTGCAAGCTGCTTTTCATAGACCAGTGACCTGTAGAGCCGTGAGCTTTTCCCCGATGCAAGGATGCCTTGCAGAACTTCGAGCGCATAGGAGTCGTGATGTTGTATGGTCGGAACTAGGTATCCCGCAAAAACGGCAGGAAGCTCGGCTTGTCGTTTCACGATGACCCTCCGCTCACCGACATGCTTTGGCTCAACAGCGGTGAGTTTCGGGACATCCGGTCCTCGCTGTAGCTTGCCGAAGGCATTTTCTATCTGGACAAGTAGCTTTTTCGTATCGAAATCTCCTACTGCAACGATAGTCGCATTATTCGGTGCATAATAGGTGCGATAATGTCTCACGATGTCATCTCGTGTATAGTTGTCAATATCAGCCATCCAGCCAATCACCGGCCATTGGTACGGATGGGAGCTGAAGGCAACGGACATCATCTGCTCCACCATGGTATTGACGGGGTCATCCTCGGTCCTCAACCGGCGCTCTTCCTTCACCACCTCTCGCTCGGAGAGGAAATCCTTCGGATCTAGAAGCAAATTCTGCATCCGGTCTGATTCGAGTTCGAGCGACAGCGCGATACGGTCAGCTGCAAAGTTCTCGAAATAGGCTGTGTAATCATGGGATGTGAATGCGTTATCGTTCCCGCCGTTCCGCTGGACCAGCTGTGAAAACGTCTTAGGGCCGTACTTTTTCGTTCCTTTAAACATCATGTGCTCGAGCATGTGGGATAGCCCAGTTTTCCCGAGGCATTCATTTCTCGACCCTACTCTGTACCACACCTGGAATGTTACGACTGGTGCTTTGTGCTCTTCCTTAAGTAATACCTTAAGACCGTTTGGGAGAACCTTCTCGGTGACATGCATGGACTGTCCGAATGCAGAATTAGACAAAACAAATAGGAGTAAAAAAGTCACTATTACGGCCCTTCTCTTATTCATACCTGCTATCTCCTTGCGAAGCACTTCCAATCATGATCGTTACCATGAATTGAAATCTATAAATCTGCCTCACTTTTTCCCCCCGTATGCCCGAATCCTCCGGCACCCCGTGCGGTCTCGGTCAATTGCGAAACGCTTTCAAACTTTGCCTTCGAAAGTTTTGCAAATACAAGCTGGGCGATGCGGTCTCCGCGACGAACCGTGAACGGCGTATCGCTGAAATTGAACAGGATGATACCGACCTCACCCCGATAATCCGCATCAATAGTCCCGGGGCTGTTCAGCATGCCGATGCCATGTTTCAAAGCAAGCCCGCTCCGGGGACGGACCTGCCCTTCGTAACCTTCGGGGATAGCTAGGGCAATCCCTGTGGGGATGAGCAGCCACTTCCCGGCATCAATGGTCACGTCCCTTTCGATAGCTGCGTAAAGGTCTACCCCCGCTGCATGCTCAGTCTGGTATTGAGGAAGCGGCATTCCATCTGCATGTTTCAGTTTCGTTATATGGACAATAAGATGGTCTGACATGGCACCGCTCCAGGACACCGCATCACTCTACAGTGCACTCGGGAAATTTACGTTCTCTTCTTCGCAACCTGCTATATATGTTGTCTACCGGTTACTACCGCTAGATTTCCAAAATTGAGTCTGGCACATCGGATTTGGACAGCGGGCCGAGAATCGTGAGGGCGATGTTGTCCTGCGTGAAAAGCTGCTGTGCTAATTGCTGTACCTGGTCCCCGCTCACCCTTTCCACACCCTTGATGATATCGTCCATGGACAGATATTTTCCGAAGTATATCTCCTGACGCGCAATCCTGCTCATGTGGCTGTTACTGCTCTCGAGCGATAGAATCAGGTTTCCCTTGACCTGGTTCTTCACGCGCAATACTTCTGCTGGCGTGATCCCCTCAGCTTTAATTTTTTTTAATTCCTTGATCACAAGCCGGACTACTTCGAGTGCATTCGAGGGACCCGTCCCCGCATAGATTGTAAAGAGGCCTGCATCTCGGTAAGAAGTAACATAAGAATATATCGTATAGGCAAGCCCATACTGCTCGCGCACTTCTTGGAATAGCCTTGAACTCATGCTGTAACCAAGCACGGTATTGAGTGCCGAGATGACATACCGGTCTTCATGGGTATTCGGTAATCCCTTGCAGCCCATGCAGAGCTGCACCTGCTCGAGTTGCTTCTTTCTCACGTATACGGCGCTGGTAAAGATCGGGGTCTCCTCTTTTTTAGGAGCCGCCGTCCTTGCAAGTTTCCCAAATTGCCTGTTCAGGAGATCTAGCAGTTGGGTGTGGTCAAAATTGCCGGCCACGGAGATAACAATCTCCTTCGGGCTGTAATAATTGTCAATATAGGAGATGATGTCCTGATGCTTCATTGCCTTAATGGTGTCCCTGGTACCGAGGATCGGACGACCGAGTGAATTATCGGGCCAAACCGTACTTGTGAAGAGTTCGTGCACATAGTCATCGGGTGCATCTTCAACGCCTTTGATTTCTTCAAGAATGACTTTGCGTTCTTTCTCCATCTCCGCGGGATCAAACTTCGATCCCAACAGAATATCGGAGAGGATGTCGATGGCCACGGGCAGATGCTCGTCCACAACCTTTGCGTAGTAGGTAGTTGTCTCCTGCGAGGTGAACGCATTATACTCCCCTCCGAGGGAATCCATCTCAATGGCAATATCCTTAGCAGAGCGCTTCTGTGTGCCTTTGAAGAACATATGCTCTATGAAATGCGACACGCCGCCGACTTCAGGAGGCTCATGCCGTGACCCAACCTTCACCCAAACGCCGATTGACACGGAGCGTGATTTCGGAAGGGTTTCGGACACGACCCGAATACCATTAATAAGCGTATCTTTTCTGTACATAGAACCGGCTTTCTTTTAACCACAAAGGCACCAAGACACAAAGATTTACTTCTCATCTCTTCTACCTATCTTCGTGCCTTTGTGCCTTCGTGGTATGACACTATTTCGGACTAGTTTATTTTTCTTTTTGGCTATGGTTTCCTGGATGTTGATGCTGTGCGGCCCGCTCCTGCGTGATCTTCTGGACAAGGTGGCTCGGAACGTCCTCGTAGCCGTAGAACTCCATGGTATACATGCCCCTGCCACTGGTGAGCGAATTGAGTGTTGGGGCATAGGAGAGCATCTCGGACATGGGCACCAGCGCTTTGATCGTTTGGCCATTCGCCTGGGGGACCACTCCCTGGACCTTGCCGCGCCGCGAATTCAAATCTCCGATTACGGCGCCAAGCGTATCGTCAGGGGATATGACCTCGACGCTCATTATTGGTTCAAGCAGCGCCGGTTTTGCTTCGGCCACGGCCTTTTTGAACGCCAGGGACGCAGCGACCTTGAAGGCCATTTCCGAGGAATCAACGGTATGGTAGGAACCGTCATACAACGAGACCCGGACGTCAACGATAGGATAGCCTGCAAGTGTGCCTTCGTGCATTGCTTCGACAACACCCTTCTCAACAGCCGGGATGTATTGGCGCGGGATCACGCCACCCACGATGTTATCGACGAATTCGAAACCGCTGCCGCGCGGTAGCGGCTCGATCTCAAGCCAAGCATCTCCGTATTGACCGTGTCCTCCTGTCTGTTTCTTGTACTTCCCTTGCGCTTTCGCCTTTGATCGGATCGTTTCCTTGTATGGGACCTTGGGCGTCTTCATTGTAACGTCTGCGCCGAACTTTCGCTTGAGCTTCTCGAGCGTCACCTCAAGATGAACCTGCCCCATGCCGGAGAGAACCATCTCCTTGGTCTGATCGTCATAGGCAAACTTTAGCGTTGGATCTTCCTCGAGAAGTTTGTGGATGCCGGTGCTCACTTTATCCTCGTCTCCCCGTGACTTTGGTGCGATGGCATAGGACATGACAGGATCGGCGAACTTCGCAAACTCCACGACGATCGGCTGTTGTTCGAAGCACAGGGTATCACCGGTGAGCGTTTCCTTGAGTTTTGCGACGGCACCGATCTGACCTGCGGAAAGTGTCTGCGTCGGAACTTGTTTCTTCCCCTGGATATAAAAAAGGGACCCGATTTTTTCCTTAACTTGTTTCGTGGAATTGTACGTTGTGGAATCCGCTTTGAGAGTACCGGAAAACACACGAACCATGGATAGTTTTCCTGCAAAAGGATCGTTGATTGTCTTGAAGACCATGGCGGTAAGCGGATCGTCCGGCGTCGGCTTTCGCACCACTTCATTGCCTGATTTCGGATCAACCCCCTTGATCTTTACAATCCGCGCGTGCTCTGCCGGCGATGGAAGACACATCAGGATCATATCGAGGAGAGGCTGAATACCCATGTTTTTAACTGGAGAGCCGCACAGGACCGGGAGAAGCCCACCGCCGAGGGTCCCGTGCTTAAGCCCGGCGATTATGTCTTCCGAGGGAAGATCCCCCTTATCAAGATACTTTTCGAGCAGGTTGTCATCGGTTTCAGCAATCTGTTCCACGAGCTTCTTTCGATAGGTCGCGACCTCCTCCTGCATATTTGGAGGAATCTCTTTCTCCTCGATCCTGCCGCTTCCGTCCTTTGCGAACATCAGTGCTTTAAGCTTAATAAGATCGACAACGCCATTAAAATTTTCCTCCAACCCGATAGGGAGCTGCAGAACGAGTGAATTCTTGCAGAAATACTTTTCCATGTCGCCTATGGCACGAAAGAAGTCGGCCCGTTCCTTGTCGAGCTTGCTCACAAAGGCAACTCGGGGAATTTCGTAGTCGCAGGCGAATTTATAAATTTTCTCGGTTTCAGCTTTCACGCCGGAGATCGCTGAAATGATGAGAACAGCACCGTCGACGGCACGGAGCGTTCCCCTCGTCTCCTCAAGAAAATTAATATAGCCGGGAGTATCGATGACGTTGATGCGGACACCCTGCCAGTCTGCGAAACCGAGGGACGAGGTGATCGTGATCTTCCGGGAAATTTCCTCCGGTTCGTGCATGAACACGGAACTCCCCGTATCCACACTGCCGAGGAGATCAACGGATCCGGCTGAATACAAGATGGCATCGGCGAGTGAGGTTTTCCCGGCTGCGCCATGAGACAGGATCGCTATGTTACGGACTTCTTTGACATCAGCGTTCGGCATAGGTAACTCCTTCCGTTACAATATTATAGTTCAAAGGGGCTCTTATGCCCGGTTGTATTCTGGAGCGAATTTACCAGATTTCAGATTTTATCTTGCCGCCCTGTTTGACCAGGACATCGACGACTGCCTCGCTGAAAAAGTTGGTTGCCTGGCGAATATCCTTGTCCACCATGCTTTCATAGTACTTCTTTCCCTCGGCGAGCTCTTCTGTCAATACATCGAATAGGCTGTCCTTTTCAATACCCTCCTTGACCTTGGACTGATTATAGAGAAGAATATCGGAAAGAATAGTCCTCGCGAGCCTTCTCGCTTCATCAGGATTCTTAATCAATCTCATAAATAAGTCCTACCAAGGGATATTCATTCTTTCGGAGAAAGAATCTCGATGATTACCGGCTTGTATATCTGTGTTTTTTCAACCCTATTATTATACACGCGTATGAAGAAAAAAGAAACGACCATGCAGATCACGCCTGCGATAAACGCCCAGAGGTCGGAATGGGGCTCCCCTGCATATCGCATGGTGATATTTTTTGCAATAATGGCTCCTGCAACGAGCGCAGCCATGGGAATACCGTACAGGATGATAGAGGCTTTCAAGTAGACCTGGGGCGCCACGACGACCTTGACCTTTTGCCCTTTTTTTGCGCTCAGCGGGTTCAACGCCTCCATGAATTCCTCCCCACCCGGATGGCACACGCCAGCAGCGGCACACTGCTCACAGCCGCTCTTTTTGACTATGGCTACCTTCGCGATGTTTCCCTCTATCTCGGCCACGATTCCTTCTTCTTCAATCATACCCTTCCTCCCGTCCCGCCCCGCGCTGCGGGACGGCCACGGTTCTTACTGTCACCTCGGCACTTTGTACTGTGTGCTTTTTTTTGCCGTTCTGAGCAATTTATACTCGATACTGTCCACGAGACCCTGCCAGCTCGCTTCAATAACGTTCTCAGACACTCCGACGGTGCCCCACTTATTCTTGCCGTCTCCTGACTCGATCAGCACGCGGACTTTTGCCGCTGTTCCCGCGGCAGCCGTCAGCACCCGCACCTTATAGTCCAGCAGCCGAACGCTTTCCAGCCCCCTGCCGGGGAAATATTTGGGCAGCACTTTGCGGAGCGCCTTATCCAGTGCATTCACCGGACCATTGCCCCATGCGGCAGTATGCTCCACATTGCCTCCGACCTCTACCGTAACCGTTGCCTCGCTCACCGGATTGGGGTCGACTTTTCGTTTTTCCGTCAGGATGCGGTAATCGATGCGGTCAAACATCGTAAAGACCGATTCGTAGTTGTGCCCTGCCCGAAGCATGAGGAGCTCAAGCGATCCCTCAGCGCCCTCGAACTCGAAACCTTCGTTCTCCAGTTCCTTAACTCTCTTGAGTATCTCAGCCAGTTGCGAACTGTCCTTCTTGAGCGGGATGCCAAGCTCTTCGGCTTTCTGGAGGATATTGCTCTTGCCCGCCATGTCGGAGACAAGGATACGGCGTCTATTCCCTACCAGTTCAGGGGTAATATGCTCGTAGGTCAAGGAACTTTTCGATACGGCATCCACGTGCACGCCACCCTTGTGTGCAAAAGCACTATCGCCGATGTAAGGTTGTCTCTTGCGATGTGGCAGGTTCGCGAGTTCATCCACATACCGGGATATATCGCGAAGCCTGGTCAAGCTGGTGTTCGTAATACAATCGATCCCCATTTTGAGTTTAAGGGTAGGAATTAGTGAACAGAGGTTGGCGTTTCCGCACCGTTCACCGTAACCGTTGATGGTTCCATGGACCTGGACAGCCCCCATCCTGATCGCCGTCAATGAGTTCGCCACGGCAAGTTCAGCATCATTGTGGGCATGGATGCCAAATGGTGACGCAATTGCAGTCTTCACGCGCGCAATGATCTCCTCGACTTCATGGGGCAGTGTGCCGCCATTCGTATCGCATAAAACCAGACAGTCTGCACCAGCTCCCTCTGCGGCGAGAAGCGTCTGAACAGCATACTCTGGGTTAGCTTTATAGCCATCGAAGAAATGCTCGGCATCGTAGATCACCTCGTCCAGATGCTTCTTCAGATAAAGCACTGACTCCCCAATCAAGTCGAGATTCTCATTCAGGGTGATCTTGAGCGCCTTCAGGACGTGCAGATCCCACGTCTTCCCGAAAATGGTGGCCGTCGGTGCTCCTGAGGACACTATCGCTCGTATGCTCGGGTCTTCAGAGACCTTGAGCTTTGACCGACGGGTTGCGCCGAAAGCCGCGAGTTTCGATTTCCTGAGTTTGACATGACGCATCTCCCTGTAAAACTCAACATCGCGCGGGTTGGAGCCTGGCCAGCCGCCCTCGATGTAGTGGACGCCGAACTGGTCGAGCTTCTTCGCAATGCGGATCTTGTCCTCGACAGAGAAATTCACGTCCTCAGCCTGGGCGCCATCACGCAGCGTTGTATCATAAAGGTAAACA
>Ga0187771_10001013_pt1 | contig 18377 bp, 20 predicted proteins | sample 0116_SJ02_MP15_1_FD_133139 | JGI IMG/M metagenome (GOLD analysis project Ga0187771, IMG submission 133139) | Tropical peat soil microbial communities from peatlands in Department of Meta, Colombia - 0116_SJ02_MP15_10_MG | ecosystem: Environmental > Terrestrial > Soil > Wetlands > Peat | place...
ACAAGCAAGAGCGTGATGACGGTGCTGGACATGCGTGCCCAAGATGTTCCTGCTCTTCCCAAGTCCCGGACCCCTTCCTGCTCGGCGCATGCAGACCATGTCAAATAGGCATTTCGAGGGGAACGGAAATGGCAATCAGTACGCCGTCTGGGTCTAATTGAAGACCTAGCGCATTCTCAAGACCCAGTCCTCAGTCTTGTCACGAGAAGCCGGCTCAGCCTGTCGCCTGTGACCGATGCGGTCGCAGAGCTTGGCCTTCGGATTCCGAACCAGGGCCCACGTATAGCGTTCATAAGTGGCGCAAGGTAGTCAATAGGGCACGGTATCGTGGCCATCACCATAGACGGGACGAGGTTCGAGCGAGCCGCAGAAAGGATAAGGGAATACTGTGAAGTCGAGGTCTACAAGGACAGGAACTACACCGGAGGTTACGACGACCGCCACAACATCACTGACTCGATAACAGCGGAAGACCTCGAATCGGCGAACAACCTGTACGCGGGGATCAGGCGAGCTGACTTCCAGAGGATAATCAACAACCCCGAAATTCCCCTAAAGCTAAGCGTCATCAAGGACCTGGAAATCGGGAACTTGACGGATGAGCAATGGAGAAACATCAGAGGAGACATTCTATCCCTGGTTGCCGTGTTTGTCTCCGTTCGTGGCGTCGACCTAGCCAAGACGACGAAGGTCCTCCACTTGAAGAGACCCCGCCTCCTCCCTCCCCTCGATTCCCTCGTTGTGAAGTTCCTGACTGGCAATGACATGGAGGTAAACCGCTTCTCTGAGGATGAAGTAATCCGCATCGGACTGGACTGCATGGAGATTGTTAGGGCAGACCTAGTTCAGAACCGGGCATCATTCGACGAGCTCCAGGAAAGACTGGTGGACCTTCCCATTCCGTTGACGATGGTCCGGCTGCACAACATACTCTGTTGGACGCAACAGAAATGGGTTAAAGAGCAGAATCCTCGCGCCAAGTATGGGACGGCCGTCGAGTCTTTGAACCAATCGCTGAATCAGGTCGCGGCTCCTACCAAGGCGCCGGAGACGGAGAAAACATCGCCTCCGACGGAGATAGCCTCGATCAAAGAGTTTCGCAGGGTCATCGCGCGGGCGGAAGGCGTGATTGTGATCACCACGACCAGACCGCCAAGGGCACATTCACCTCTATGCGATTTGGTGTCCGATGATCGTTTCGTAGAGAACACATCTATAGGCGAGGGCAAGAAGGTGAAGTACTATTGGAGTGCCAGCCTATTTGAAGCGCGGAGGGACTTCGGGGCGGTAGGGTGCAAGAGGTGCAGACCCTGAAGGGGAGAGGTGGGGCGCTGGGGGGCGCTGAATGGTTAATCTGCAGGAGAGTCGTCCGGCAATGCGAGGGTTCCGTCGCGTAATCGAGGAGCCCCCTCAGCAAGAGTCCCTTGCCTCGGTCTGAGCCCCTCGGCGAATATCCCCCTTCGGCGTGAGCGCGATGCCTTGAGGGGTTCGGTCAGCCGAACGTAAAGGTGTACAGCTTGAACCCTGGGCCAGCGGTTATCACCAGCTCGTGCCATCCATAGGACGGCCCATTCACGATGTTGTAGAGTCTCGCCATGGACACTGTGGTGGAGGCGAGCCCGCCTTTCAGTCCCATGTCCGTCCCGAGGTATGCAGGGGAAAGGTTTCTCCCGTCTAGCTCCGCTGAAATGGTGCTGGAGTTCCCCTGCGCGACGATGTTGACGACTTTGGCATCATAAACCAGATATACTTTCGAGTTGTTTCCTGCCGCAATCATTCCATCCTGGGCGTTATACCACGCCCCCGAGAAGTACGCCGTGCTGTTTTGCAGAGGACCGTCGAGAGTATAGTTCACGACCTGGTCTGGGGAGAATCCTTGTGCGTTCCCGATCGGAGATCGTGCGGTTCCGTAACCGACGTAGAGCTCAGGGGTCCCTATCTCCGCGAAGTTCACCTTGGTCGCGTTGACCGAGTTGGCGATGATCCCTGAGTTCAGGGTATAACCCGCCTCCTGAAGAAGCACCCTGATCGATGCCTCCGTTGAGTTGTAGTCGCCTTCCCCTATCTGTATCAGCCTGACGTCACCATTCTTGTCTATCAGATAGTCAGCAGGCCAGTAGTGATTGTTGTAGGCGTTCCATGTATCGTCGTTGTTGTCAATCGCTACGGGGTACTTTATTCCGAACGATTTGACGGCGGTAAGGACGTTCGTGAAGTTCCCTTCGAACTGGAACTCGGGAGTTTCAACCCCCACTATTACGAGGCCATCGTTCCCGTACTTGCTGTACCACGCGTTAAGGTAGGGAATTGTCCGTATGCAGTTTATGCAAGAATAGGTCCAGAAGTCGACTAGGACGACCTTTCCCCTGAGTTCAGAAATGTTGAGTGGAGGCGAATTGATCCAGCCCGCTATGCCTTGGAAGTCGGCGGCCTTCCCGAGGTCTGGGAGATTTGAAACGGCTCCGCCTGACTGTCCCTGGCCCTGAGTCAGCACAACAGTGGAGATGGCGGCGGCCGCGATGACTACGGCGACGATGCCGAACACCGCCACGTATGCATTAATCTTCATCGCTTGACTGCCTCCACCGACGTGCCAGAGACATAGGCAAGGAATGCTGGGACCAAGGGCAGGATGCAAGGCGAGATGAACGTCAAGAAACCTGCCGAAAGCGCGATTAGGAAGTTGAGTTGAAACTGTCCGAACGGGTTCGCAAGCGAGCCCAGGGGGCCGACGCCATTCAGGAAGATTTGTAGGACACCGATGTAGTTGGTGACCACCAGGAGTCCTACCGCCATCAGGAAGAGCCCGCTCACTATGCTGAAGTAGCGCAGAAATCTTCCGGTCTTTCTAAGGAACCCCGCCACCCTTGATATGAACGCCCCTGCCAGCAGGAAAGGGATTCCCAGCCCAAGTGAGAACGCCAGGAGGTAGATGAAGCCCAGGCCGGGCGAGACTGCGGCGAGGGTGTAGACGGAACCCAGGATCGCGCCCACGCATGGGGTCCATCCGAGCGCGAAGGAGATTCCGAACACAGATGACGTAATGTAGCTGTTCCTGAACTTCCTCACGTGGATCTTGTGCTCGACGCTGAAGAATGGGATAGCGTACTTAGCTGATGCAATCATGAGGGCGCCGAATGCTACGATGACTGAACCGCCGACCAGCCTGATGGTAAAGACAGCTTCTAGGGATGCCTGCGAGAGGGCCGTCTGCAGCAGGACGCCCACCACCGAGAAGACCAACGTGAATCCTAGGACAAAGAACGCGGAGTTCAGGAATACCTGTTCTCTCTCGTTCGCGAGGTATGGCTGCTGACTGGTCTCTCGCCTGTCTTTGTCGGCGTCCGTAGCAACTTTCGCAGTCATTTCTCCGTACCGCCTGTTTTCATGTGCCCACGGTGACACCGAAAACTGCCCCGACCGACGCGAACTCGAACACTGTAGCAGCCAAGAGATACGGCAGGACTCCTTCCTCGAAGAAAGGCGCCATCATGAAGTAGGCGAAGAGGGTCATGGCGTTCTGGAAGAGAAGCGCCAGAGCAAAGACAACTAGGCCAATGGTGTAGATGGACTTGCTCTTCTGGAAGATTCTCCCGTACAGGAAGAGCAGCCCTGCGAGAAGGAACACGTTAAGGGTGGCAAAAACGGTGGCCAGGACCATCATTAGAGCCAATGAGATTCTTCGGCTCGGGTCAGGCGTTTAACCGTTTGTCCAAATCTCTTCAGAAGTCTTCGCCTTCATGTCCAATGGATAAATACGGTGAAGCCAAGTAAGTGACGTTGCCGGACGACCCCGAACTCCGGGGCCTGCTCTGGTTCCTTCTCGGAGGAACGAGAGGGGGGCTGAGCAGGGCCAGAATAATCGACATGATTCGCGAACGTCCGTGGAACGTTAACCAGATCGCGAATCAGCTCGGCCTTCAGTACAAGGCCGTGCAGCATCATGTAAAGGTGCTCCTAAGGAGTTCGCTCGTAGTGCCCAGCGGCGACAAGTACGGGACGGTCTACTCACTGAGCCCGTGGATGAGCGGCCACATGGAAATCTTCGACGAAATCTGCGCCAAGCTACGGTTTGAATTTGACCGTCACCCAAGGCAGCCCTAGAGCCCCGCCTCTGCATTCTCATCATCACCGCGAGTGCGCGCGGGGTGGTCCAGAGCTCGCACTCCCCGAAGACACGGGTCACCTTCTCGTAGCTCCTTGGTTGGGCCAATGGCATCAGGTTCGTCGATTGGTACTACACCCGTAAAGTGACTCTCCGCTGACCCACCACCCCCCGGGGGTCCTGGCTCCGGCAATGTGCCGTGGACCTAGCCCAGCGAGGGTTCGCGTTCCTGGCCTACTCCGCCCTGAATCGTAAGGGGCCCCTCCGAGAAGTCGGGCCAGTGCGGGGGCCTCACGGAGGGCTCTCCGTCTTCCAGAAAGCACTTGCGCGGCTTTGCTGCCCATCGCTCGTGTCACACCGTGCGGGGTCTGTTCGATTGTGCCAGCTTCGCGCGAATGAACCTTACGACAGGCACCATGGTGCCAATGGATAGGTGATGGATTCGCCTTTGGGTACAGATGGTGTCGAGCCGCGAACCGCGAATCGTGAATAAGAAATCGGCCTGCACTGCTGCGTTGAGGTCCCCTGCTCCATCGCCGATGAAGACAACACGGTCCCCCTTTTCCCTGTAACACATCACCACGTCCTCTTTGAAATCCCTGGATGCCGAGTTGCGAAGCGGAGGAAAAGACAGCCTGAAACCCTTTCCTGCGACAAGTGATGATTTGGGACAGACGAGTCTGGGCGTCTCCAACCCTGATACTCGAAATGCGTGTCGGATGCAGAAGTCGAGACCGGCGCTTACTATGGTAAAGCCCACACCCAACCGCCTGCATTCGGAGAGCAGCTTGTCGCAGCCTTCTCTGAACTGGCAGAAGCCATCGATGTAGCCCAGTATCTGTTGGTGGGTGCGAACGTCGATCATGGCATATTGCTTGGCTACGCACTGTTCCACCGAAATCTTGCCAGTGGCGAGCAGTTGGTCGTATCTTTTCCATCCTCTCTTGCCAAACCTCTCCAGCGCGAGCTCTGGGAGGTCCTTCTCGACGAGCGTGCCGTCGAAATCCGCGACCACGGAAAGCATCTGACATTGGGTGGAAGGTTGAAGTGTGATAGCTCTTTCCAAGGCATTCTGCCTTCCTTGCCCCCGGGAGTAGGCACTTATTCCGGCCGCTCGGGCATTTGTTCATTCAGCTCCACAGGGCAGCCGGGGATTCGGAGGGCGTGTTGGTCTGGCGCGGCTGACGGGGCGCTGCCGAGAAACGGACCTCAGCAGGCGATCCTAGGAATTCGCCGATTCCGATGACTTCTTCTTCGACACCCCTTCTCTCGCCTAGGTTCAAAGGACGGAACGCCTCGACCGTCACCTCTACCCGGTGAGAGAGCTTGCTCATGCTCCAGACGCCCACTGCCTTACCACCTGTGATTACAGCGGGGTAGTTCCACCCCGCGGTTCGCCTGAAGATTCTGCCCCGATGGGCGTCGGAGACGAATAGATCTCTTGGAAAGTAGTGCATGGCGTAGCAGTCGAAACTTGGGAGCAGCCGGACCCCGCTAGGAGCTTCCAGGTCCCCAGCCTTTTCGGCGTCTCGCCTGAGCATTATGCCTCTGAAGCCGCCGAATTCGACCTCTTCCAGTTCGCCTTCAGTGGACTGGAGGATTGACCTGCTCCTGTCTCCTATGCCTCCCCACCAGCGAGCAAATTCCCCCACGGTCGTGGGACCGTAGCATTCGATGAATCTGCGGAAGAGCGTTACGAATGCTTGTTCAGTCGACGGCTCGTCCCTCGGATTGGTCCCCTTCGGAGGACCGACGAACGTCACCTTGGACCCGATGCCCTCCCCGAAGGCGAGCCTTCCCTGATAGGCCGCGGGGCGCAGCAGCACCCCCCAGGGCGACCTGAGGTATCTCCTTGTCTTGGGAGCCAGATTCGTGCGTCGCTCCACCTCTCTCGACAGGTCTTCGCGGCTCAGCTTCTGCCTGGTTAGCGCCTTGCCGATTTCTTCGGAGATGGCGTCGACCTCGGCAGGTGTGACTCCTTCCTTTTGCAGCCAGAGTTTTGTTTCATCAAGCTTCGTCCGCAGGGCAGCGACGTACAGGGGAAGGTCGGAAGATGCCAGAATGTGCAGGGTCCCGCGCATGGACCATGTCTTGACCAAGGAGTGGCTCTTCCAGAGGCCGTCCAGGACGTCCTGGCGGTGCACGCCTTCAACCCGGGCCCGAATCGCCAGCTCCGCTGCAGGTAAGATTTGAGCCTGTATTCCGCAGATTGATGAAACCACTTTTGCAAGCTCCCTCCTGTCGGCTCTGTCAATCAGGCTGTGTCTGCGCAGGCGCCATGCGTCGACCTGATTGGGAGTGAGCTTGGTTACCACTGCGCACCATGACTGGGCGCCGCATCTGAAGCTTTCCAATTGTTGTCCAAGCCGCCTGAGAGATTTCGTTTTGGACCGAAAGCCGACTTGGGTGAATTCGTTCCCAGCAGCAGTGCTCTATCTGTGGTTTGGTGTCTTCATCGATGAGCTCAGACGGCTCTTCCGAATCCCTTCATCTAGAGCGTGACTGCTAAGGCGGCTCGGAATATAGCCTTATCTCAGTGTACCCGATTTCACTTTCTCGTGCGGTTGGGCTTCCCCCAAAGATTAGGTTCAACGTTAATTAGTTGCCTGGGCCAATCCGCCGTTTCATGAAGCAAGAGGGCCTGATGGAGGTCGGAAACACCCCCCTAATCAGGCTCGAAGGAGTCTATGCGAAACTCGAGTGTGTGAACCCCACTGGAAGCATCAAGGATCGCATGGCCAAGTTCATTGTGGACGAGAGCGAAAAGCGGGGCCTGCTGAAGAAAGGCATGATCATAGTCGAAGCCACCAGTGGGAACACTGGGATTGCCCTCAGTTGGTACGCGAAGCAGAAAGGATACGATGTCACGATCATCATGCCCGATAATATGACTGAAGAGCGCAAGAGGCTAATCAAGAGTTTCGGTGCAAGGCTCGTTCTCTGCTCTTCCCAAGGAAGCTTTCCCGAAGCGGTACGCATGAGAGATGAATTGGCAAAGAACAACCACTATTTCAGCACCGACCAGTTCTCGAATCGACTCAACGTCGAATGCCACTACGGAACGACTGGCCAAGAGATTATTCGCCAACTGAGAGCCGAGTCCAGAGTCGCCGATGCCTTTGTCGCGGGGGTGGGAACCGGAGGGACACTCATGGGAGTCGCTGAGGCCCTGCGCGAAGTCAACCCCAGAATCCGCATTGTGGCGGTTGAGCCCGACGAATCGGCGGTAATGAGCGGTGGGGAACCCGGACCGCACGCAATCCAAGGAATAGGCGATGGTTTCGTTCCAGCGTTAGTGAAAGGAAGGAAGGGACGGCTCAGCCCGGTAATAGACGAGGTCGTTCGCGTCAGGAGCAATGACGCGGTGGAGGCAGCGAAAGTGATAGAAGCGAGTTACGGCTACTGCGTAGGCGTCTCATCGGGCGCGAATTTCCTCGCAGCGAAGAAGCTGCTGGAGAGTCATGGCACTGTGGTGACGGTGTTTCCCGACGGGTTCAATCGCTATGTGTCACTGGGCCTTGGCTCCTCCGGCCGATGTGGCTTCACCAGTCGTGCCTGTGAGGCGGCCCGCACCGTTGCGGGAGTAGACTAGGCATTCATCGAGCTTTGGTTTTAGGCTGGCTCGGCGGTTGAGCCTTCTCAACAGAAGTCGCGCCGAATGTTCTGCAATAGGTTTTTGTGCGGGCGCGAGATGGTGCGCAAAACATGCTCATGCGGAGTGGAGTCGGAGCGGCCTACTGGGTGCTGTATGTGGCATCCATCCTGCTCGCGTCACTGCTGACCTACTCCGCTGTCTCGAATCTCAGGACGCCTTCAAGCGCGCCCGCGTCCAATCAGGCCCTACTCACGGCCCTCGAGAGCCAGAACGCGGCGCTACAGAAGGAGTTGACTGCCCAGAGGCCCGCTTTGAATGGGAGCCTAATCGGGCTGAACCCCGTGGAGATTTACAAGGATGACTCTGCCAGCGTCGTCACCGTGCAGGGTGTTGAGGGTTCAGGACTAGGCAACTCTTCCGTCCTCGGATCCGGGTTCGTCACCGACTTTTCCGCGGCACATTATGTCGTCACCAACTTTCACGTGGTCCGGGGAGTCAACGACATAACCGTCACCTTCCAAGACGGCGACGCATACCCTGCTGAAGTGGTCGGGAGCGACGGGTACAGTGACCTCGCGGTGCTGAACTTGACCGCACCAGCCTTCGAATTCCACCCACTTCAAATCGTCAGTTCGTCAGAGCTTGTCGTCGGCCAGCCGGTGGTGGCCATCGGTAACCCGTTCGGCCTCTCCGGGTCCATGACCTATGGCATCGTCAGTCAACTGGGGAGGACGCTTTCGGAGTCCCTGGCAGGGAACTTCGCGATTGCGAATGTCATCCAGTTCAGCGCGCCGATAAACCCGGGGAACTCGGGCGGCCCGCTCCTCGACGCCGGCGGCGCCGTCGTGGGCATCACCACGGCGATCGTTGCGAGTTCGCAAGGAGTCGGCTTCGCCATACCGTCTGATACGATAATCAAGGAGCTACCGTATCTGGTGGCGACGGGCAGCTACAGCCTGCATCCCTTCATGGGGATTACCAGTGTGGACATGAACTACCAGCTCGCACAACTCCAGAATACCAACGTGACATACGGCGTGTTGGTTCAGAACCTCACGCAAGGTGGGCCCGCCGACAAGGCGGGACTACGAGCTGGGACGCAGACTCAGGAGGTCCAAGGAGTCAGCTACTCCATCGGGGGCGACATCATTGTCTCGGTAAATGGGACCAAGATCATCAACACAGACGCCCTTTCCTCGTACTTGGCCGAGTACGCGACGGCCGGTCAGACTGTCGTGCTGCAAATAATCAGGGGTGGACACCCGATGACTGTGAACCTGATTCTTGGAACCAGGCCCCCGGCCCCTTCGGCCTAGGCTTTGGGACCAGTGCCGCATCGGTGATTTCGTAGTATCCAGCGTCTCCCCTCCAGTGCTTGACCCCCGAGCGCACTTCGACCCTCTTCGCGAATGAGGGAGCATCGAGGACGAAAGTCTCCCCTTCTCCGCCCTCGAGACCGGCGTGGAAATGAAACTTCTTCCCTAGGGCGACGAGTTCGTCGACCGCCACGCCGTCAAGGGTCCTCCCGAGCCAGTCCCGGGTGAGTCCCATTGCGGAGACGCCGACCACCGCCGCTACGAGCCCGTCGGCGACGAGCCTCCGCAGGTATGGTTCTGGTTCGGCCCCCCAAAGGGGCGAGATGCACTGGAGACCAAGGGCACTGCAGACCCTCTCCACCCGACTCTTCTGGTAGACACTTGCAAGCGCTCCTGTGCAGACTCCTTCAATCTCGTACTCGGTCTTCGCCCGCTGCATCGCGCGGGTCAGGTCGGCGAGTTCTTCCTCCTTCTGGCCTGGAGACTCCTCCGTGACCTGAGGAACTCCCATGGCGTCAGACTGGAGGTGGGTCCACCTGAGGTTGGGGAAGTGGAACATGTAGGACATGTCGGACCTTGGGAAGACCGTAATCAAGCATGCAAGCTCATGGCGCTTCGACTCCAAGTAGGCGGCGTACGTCGAGTCCTTGCCTCCTGAGAAGAGTGCGCCAATTCTCGTTGGGCGTCGCCCAATTAGTGGCCTAAAGGAACGAGTATAAGACTTGCCCTATAGCAGGGGCCCGCATTCAGCGCCGCGCAGGACCGGTTCCTTCTCGCTCACCAAGCGCGCTCTGCAAGGGTAAAGGAAATCCAGCCTAATCAAAACAGGAGGGTTGTGAGATCTGCCGAAGGCTAGAATCTCACAATTGTAGCTTGGACTTGCGCAGCAGCACAGGTCGAAGTGCTAGGAGGAGTACTGCCAGAAGTGGTGCGACTATCGTCGCCGGGAGCCCGAACTGAGGAACTCCCTGGATTGGAACGATGGAGGGAATGCTGAGTACTTGTCCGGACCAGGTGATGCAGTCGTCAGAGTTGCTTCCGATTTGCGCCGTTGCTGAGGTCGAACCTAGGGCTACAGAGACGGAATACGTCTTTGTGTCCCACAGGTTACCATTGGTCCATGTGGCCGATGATGCCTTCGGGTCGCTGCCCGGGAAGGCGTTCGAGTCGACTGTCGCGCCGTTCCAGACCGCGTAGTTGTTGGAGAACTGTCCGTCGCCAACGATGTATGTTGTTGTCGCTGTTGTCGCGTCAGCAGCCCCGTAGTTGAAGGTGCTCGTGATTGGGTTCACTGCCACGTTCGACTGGGTTCCAGTGTACAGATAGATGTCGTTCGAGGTTGCACCCGTCGTTATGACGACCAAGGTGGCTCCCTCGGCCGCGGGCGATACGTACGCGTCGGACCATGGGTCCCCGCCCGAAGTGTCACCCGATGCGAACCCGGTAAGGGAGTTCGCCCCGCTGGTGACGTATGGCGTCACATCGGCCGCGTAGGCGAAGATGTTCGTGGAGGGCCAGCAGGGGCTAACGTCAGTGCCCTGTGACACCCCTACAATGGAGTGGCCGTTGATATTGCCATCGGCATCTGCCGCTGTCGCTGGTAGTGTAGGATTGCCAGGCAAAGTGTTGTCTAGGGTGTCCCAAATCAGGTAGGCCTTGACGAGGGTTCCCGTCCATGAGACGGTGATTGAGCCGTAGCCCTGGTCCCTCATCGCCGCGCCGGCCGCCTGGTAGCTGTAATCACCAGAGATTGCGTACAGTGGGGTCGAGCTCAGTGGCGGGTCGGACAACGCGGGGTGACTGACTACGGATGCTCTCGATCCCGCGGTCGACGCCGCTAACGCCGTCGAGACTGCGGGGGAGAGCAGGAGCATGGCTAGGATTGAGGTTATTGCTATCCAAGTCTTGGTATTCTTGATTGAATTCCGTTGCATGATTTTATTCTATTCACATGAAAATCGGTTGCGATTTAAGCCGTCCGAAGCAGAAATCTATCGATGTAGATTTCAAAATCAGGAACCTGCTGCCTGATGCCATGTCGAAGCGCGTCGGCCAATCTGTCAGGAGCGCAGTGAAGATCTCCGTGAGTGGCTGGCGACCAGGAACTCCGACGCCGATTGGGCTTGCTCTAAGCATCGGTTTGGTTCTGGCGCGTCTGGGCGGGCTTGATCTGTGCCTGTGGGGCCGCAAACAATGTTACTTGGTGCGGGACACTCTTCCCCTGGCCGCAACATAGGACACTACCAACGCTGTAATCAAGAGAACTGTGGCAAGCTGTTGATAGGGGAATTCGGGGACGCCTCCAGAGGTTGTCCCCGAGGTAGTGCCCGTCGGTGAATTGCTTCCCGTCTCGGATGACGAGCTGGTCGCAGCGGCGGTGCCAACTACGATAACGGTCCCCACCATGGTGGGATGAATGGAACAATGATAGTTGTATGTCCCCGGCGAGGTGAATGTGTGGCTGGCGGAACTTCCAGGGGCGATGATTCCGGTATCGAACCCGGACCCTGTTGCCGTATGGTCGACGACGTCGTTGTTTACCCAAGATATGGTGTTGTTTACACCAATGACGACCGTGATGTTGTCGGGAGAATAGGCATTAGACCCGAGTGTGGCTGCGCCCGCGACGATAGACACTCGGACGGTCTGCGGCGACTGAGCGTAGGCCGGCGCGAGTTGGGCACCGGACGACAGGACAACCGCGCAGAACGCCCCCGCCATGATGGCGAGCACCAGGGGCGTCTCCCGAAGCTTCATGGTACCTGCGCTCTCCGGTCGGATATAATGTCACCTGATACCTCTCCCCCGCTGTTCCCAGGTCTGCGCCAGTCTGGTTAAGACAATAAATACCGAAGAGGGGGGCAGCGGGTCAGATGCTGGATTCACTGAGAGAGGGCCTCCAGGCTGCGGTGAAGCGGCTTGTCGGCTCGGGGGTGGTCGACGAGAAGACCATCAAGGAGTTCATCCGCGACCTGCAGAGAACGATGATTCAGGCCGATGTGAATGTGAGGATGGCCCTTGAGGTCACGGAACGCGTGCAGAAGAGAGCCCTCGAAGAAAGGCCTACGGGCGGAGTCACGCGGAAAGACCAGATCGTTTCGATTCTTTACGAAGAGCTCGCTCACTTGCTCGGTGATGAAGGAGGCCTTCGGCTCAGCAAGGACAGACTAAACGTCGCCGTGATGCTTGGGGTCCAGGGGTCGGGCAAGACCACAACCACGGCGAAGCTCGCCCGACTCTACTCCAAGAGGGGATTCAAGGTGGGGGTGGTGGCCGCGGACACCTTCAGGCCCGGCGCGGTGGCACAACTACGGACCCTCGTCTCGGCCGCGGAGGTCGAGGTCTACAGCGACGAGAAGGAGAAGAGCTCCGTCAAGATTGCCAAGGCGGGGAAGAAACATTTCGAGGACTCGAAGAACCTGGTCATCATCGACACCGCGGGCAGACACAAGGAAGAGAAGGGGCTGCTTCAGGAAATGAAGGACGTTGTGGGAGAGGTCAAGCCCGACGCCACTCTCCTGGTCATCGATGGAACCATCGGCCAACAGTGCTACAACCAGGCCCTCGCCTTTCACCAAGCCGCTCCCGTCGGAGGAATCATCGTGACGAAGCTCGACGGGGCGGCAAAGGGGGGCGGAGCCCTGGCGGCGTCGGCTGCTACCGGGGCCAAGGTTTTCTTCATCGGGACGGGGGAGAGAATCGACGACCTAGAGGAGTTCGTGCCGACGCGCTTCGTGGGGAGGCTCCTCGGCATGGGCGACCTGAAGGCGCTCATGGAGATGGTGCGAGAGGCTGAGGCAGGGGTAGACGAGAAGATGGTCCAGAGGGTGATGTCAGGGAAGCTTACCATGGATGACCTGATGGTTCAGTTCGACCAAATGAAGAAGTTCGGGTCCTTGAAGAAAGTTCTCGACCATATTCCCGGATTCTCGGGGGCTGTGGACTCGGCAGAGCTGGACAAAGCCGAGGACAGGGTCAAGGTCTACAAGTCGATCATACAGTCGATGACCAAGGTGGAGAGGGAGAACCCCGACAAGATCAACTCCTCGAGGCTCAGAAGAATAGCCGCCGGCTCTGGGAGGAGCGAGAAGGACGTGAGAGAGCTTCTCTCTAGGTACAAGCAGATGAAGACACTTGTAAAGACGACCAAGGGGCGCGACTTCAGGCAGCTCGCCAGGCGCATGGGTGGGATGTGATTCCCTCGAAGGCTGCGCAGGAATACCAGCTTTGCGCCCTATGTTCCGAGAGGCAAGGTATCGGAGCGAGTGAGTCCGTCTTTTCGCCGGGGAACGGATGCTACATATGCGGAGGGTTGATGGACGAGGTGGACGCCAGGGCGAGAGAGGTCGCGCGGCGCGTGAAGCGATACCAGTTCGAAAGCTTCTCGGTAGGGGTCTCTCTGCCAGAAGGGGTCCAGGAAAGGGAAGATGAACTTAGGGCCAACCTGAAGCTAATGGGTGGAGAGACGATAAGGGCCCAGGCCGCTAGGCTGATAGCTCAAGGCGTAGCTTCCATGGCCCGCAAGAGAATCGACAGGGCGAGGCCGGACCTTACAGCCGTCGTCGATTTGGATGACGGCGGCGTCGCCGTCTCTTCAAGGCCCGTCTATTTCTATGGCAGGTACACGAAGCCCCCGGGAATCTCCCAGAAGAGGATGTTTTGCAAGGAGTGTTCCGGCAGGGGGTGCGCGAAGTGCGGAATGACTGGGTACGACAGGGGCCCGAGCGTCGAGGAGCAGATTCGAGGGAAACTGACGCGGGCGAGTGGAAGCGACAGAGTGAGGTTCACATGGCTTGGAAGCGAGGACAAGGAGAGTCGAGTGTACCCTCCAGGGAGACCCTTCGTTGCAGAGCTGAAGAACCCCGTCACGCGGGATGTGCCGAAACGCTTCAGGATGAGAGCGAAGGGAGGCCTCATCGAGGTCACCAGAGGGAAGATACTCAAGTCGAAGCCAACAAGCATGCCACCCTTCAGGTTCAGGACCATGATCAAGGCGACGGCCGCGAAAGAGGTCGGTCCAGAAGACCTCGCTGAGATGAGGAGGCGATTCAGGAGGGCGACAGTTAGGTTCGAGCGGCCCCATGAAAGGCCGACCTCCAAGACGGTCTACCTTGCGCGGGCGAGCAGGCGTGGGAAGAAATTGACGATAGAAGCGGTTCTCGACGGGGGGCTGCCCGTCAAGAGGTTTGTCAGTGGGGAGTTGGTCTCGCCCTCCGTGTCGGAAGTCTTAAAAACTGAGGTCAGATGCCGCACCTTCGACATCCGCGAAGTCAGAGAAACTGGGGAATTCGGATTTGCCAAAGTCACATGGGTATAGGAGAAGGACTCGGTCGCTCCTTAGGTCGTCGGAGAAAAGGGGGCTGACCAGCCTGCTTAGGGAATACGAGCCCAACGACAGGGTAGTGATCAAGATTGATCCGTCTCAAGTGAAGGGAATGCCCCACAGGCGGTTCAACGGGCTGGTGGGGGTCGTGAGAGAGGTTGACAGGAGAGTGGTGACCCTCGATGTGCCCGTGGGAGACAAGGTGAAGACCTTGATAGCCAGAAAGGAGCACATCGTCCCTTTGGAGGCTAGCTGATGTCCGAGAAGCCGACCAAGAAGGTGCTGTCGATACCGGAGGCAGGCCAGATACTTCAGAAGATGGACATCGAAAAGGCGGACCAGATTCAGAAGAGGACTCTCGATTACACGTCGAAGTTCTCGAAGACGGCCCCTGAGGGTGCCAAGAAACTCCGGAGGGAGCTTGAAACTGACTGTGGGCTGAGCGAGGAGGAGGCCGTCGAGCTCGTGAACGTCATGCCGAAGTCGATGGAGGAGCTGAGAACCTTTACCTCTGGCTGGAGGAAACTCTTGCCGACCGAAACTCTCGAGAAGATTCTCAAGATCCTGCATTCCGAGCCATTGGCTGCCAAGCATTAAATACAAAGCAGGGTTTCGGAGAAGAGAGGTAGTCGGGGGAAAGCGAATGTGCAAGGGGACGCTCTCGCGCTTGGAGGAACCCACCCTACAGTAGCGTAGTCATCGGAGGTGCCTTTCCGGAATTGCTTTCAGCCGACAAGAAATACGAGGAGTTCGCTTACGTGCTGGACTTCCTCCCAAGAGGTAAGTCCGTGGTGATCAAGGGGAGAGAGGGCCCCGTGGTGCAGGCCATAGGGGAGGAGAGGCTCACCCTACTTGAACTCCTCGCGATGGAGAATCAGAACTTCGATGTAGGCGAGAAGGTCAAGATTGGGAAAGAGGGGCGCGAGAAGATAATCAGCGTCTTGGGGAAGCTGACCTTCGAAGAGCTCACATCCGAGTCCAAAGGGACACTTCCCGCCGTCGTCGAGAACCTCGTGAAGGCCAACGAAGCGAGGTACGTCGCGTACTTCAACGAGCTTCAGCCCCTGACCCCTCGACTGCACGGACTAGAGTTGATTCCAGGGATAGGTAAGACATTCATGAAGGAGATAATAGCCATGAGAGAAAAGCAGCTATTCAGTAGCTTCGAAGACATCCAGAATCGCGTTGGGCTGCGTGAACCATCCAAGATGATAGCCAAGAGGATAGTCGAGGAACTCTCAGGGGGTTCCAGAATCAGCTTGTTTGTGAAGAGATGAAACGGCATAGCCTAGGCCAGCACTACCTCATTGACCCGGACGCGATCCGGTTGATGATTTCCGCCGCGATGGTGAAAGAGACCGAGTCGGTAGTCGAAATCGGGACAGGTGAAGGGGTCTTGACACAGAGACTAGCGGGCATGTGCGCCAGGCTGGATGGATACGAGGTTGACCCAGACAACTACAAGAAGACTCTCGCGAGATCCCGCGGAACCAGGGTCCGCATGCACCGTGTCGACGCCTTCTCTGAGAGACCGAAGTTCGACGTGCTGGTGTCGAGTCTCCCGTACTCTCGGTCTCAGGACTTCGTAGAATGGATTAGCCAAGTAGAGTACAACAGAGCAGTGGTCCTCCTGCAGGAGGACTTCGTCAGGAAGGTTCTTTCGCCCCCCGGAAGCAGGGATTACAGAGCGGTCTCCGCCATCGCCCAGATCTCCTCAGGGATCAGGAGGCTCGCCAGGGTCAGGAGAGACGCGTTCTCGCCTCCGCCACGGGTCAACTCTGTGCTAGTTGACGTGCGACCTAAGCTCAGGCTATCCGAGGGGGAAATCTCCAACATCAAGAAGCTCTTCTCCCTGAGAAGGCGCGAAGTCTCCTCCGCCCTCGCGCAATTCGGGCTCCAACCGTTAGCAGACGACTTCGGAAGGAGAAGGGTATACTCCCTTGCCCCTGGTGAAGTCCACGAAATCTGCCGGACGGCATCTTTAGCGAGGGATTTATCCCGCCGGCGCTAAGTGGCGGCATGGTCCCAGAAGGCGTCTCGGTGACGCTTGTTGAACCCCACTATCCAGTGAACCTCGGCCACACAGCGAGGCTGATGATGAACTTCGGCGTCAAGAAGCTGTACTTGGTGAACCCTCAGGTCGACATCTCAGCAGCGGCAGTCTACGCCTCCCACGCGGCAAGGGTTCTCGACGACGCGGAAACAATCTCCCTGCGGAGGCTCAGGGAAGTAAACGAGCTGTTGGTGGCTACCACCGCGGTCCGCGCCACGAAGGGGTCGAACGTAATTCGCAAGGTAGTCAGGCCCGAAGGGGTCCGCGAGTTGCTTGTGGCTTCCAAGCCATCCTCCTTGGTGTTCGGAAGGGACACGACAGGACTCACCAACGAAGAGATTCGGATGTGCGATGTGACTACGACGATCGACACTTCACCTTCGTACAGGGCGCTTAACCTGGGGAATGCAGTCGCAATCATGCTCTACGTGATCTCGAGGGGGCACGCCAGGGGAGGGCATCCACAGAGCCAGACAGCGCGCAGGGTTTTCGCCGACAGCTTCTACAGGTTGGCAGTTGCCTCGAGGCTGCAGCCTCACAAGGCGAGGAACCTCAGGGAGGCGGTGAAGAGAATCGCTGCCGGGTCGGGTCTGACCGACAGACAGCTGCAAATGTTCAGCGGCGTCTTCAGAAAGGCAACTCTGAGGATGGGGGAGCTTCAGGACCTGGACTCAAAGACGTAGACGGCGCGCCTCACCCAGCGGGTACTCTCGAAGGAAAGCCTGACTGGATAGTCAAAGCTGATCGGACCGGGTTGGTGCAGCCTGAGACCGAAGGGCTTTCCGTCCAGGGTGATGGACACCTCCTTCCCTTCCATCGTCGGGACGACGGGAACGACGATGACAATCCTCCCTCCAGGCGAGAGCACTCGGGCGGCTGACTCGAGGGCGTCCGCGTAGACCCGCCCCGCCGATTCGACCAGAGAGGTCGCGGTCTCCGTTCGTGGCCTGGCCGTCAGGGATGGGAGAAGGAGGGGTTCCGTAACCACCGCGTCAGCCAACGTACTCCCGAGGACCGCCGGAAGGTCCCTCGCGTCTCCTTCTCGAAGGTTGAATTTTGCTCCGCGAAGGTCCGATGCCAGCCAACTCAGGTTTCTCCTCGCGTCCCTGAGCCTGCCTTTGCTCGAGTCGAAGCCAAGGCACCTGTAGGACCTGATAAGAGCTTCCGAGAGTATCGTCCCCGAACCACAGAAGGGGTCCAGGATGGTCTTCCCGGCCGGGAGCCCCGTGAGATTCAGAAGGAGACCGGCGAGCCGGGGTGACAGCGAGATCTCAGAGTGTGGGGCGGGCTTGCGGACCCCCCTTTCTCTCATACGAGCGGAGTCAGGCACCCAAGCCGTCGGTCCCAAGGCATAACCCCCCCTGTAGGGAAAGGCCACGACGTCGAGCGACCTGCGTGACAGCACGTCCTCAGCCCTCAGCTCGTTGCCCTTGGGCCGGAGGAGGCGGATCTTCCTGAAGCCCTTCGCCCTGAACTCGTCGAGGAGGGACCTTACCAGTACCTCGTAGTCGCCCACGTCGATGTCATAACCGCTCAGCGACAGGGTGGGGACGGTGTCCACGTTCCGGATGATGGCTTCCACCAGTGCCGAGGGTTCGGCGTGATTCCCGTCTATGTAGTCGATCATCGGCGCCGCCTTGAGAACCCCGGAAAGCCGCGGTATCGATGCAGCAGCCGGGCTGACGAGGTCGAACACGCTGACCCTTTCGCAGGGGGTCTCAAGCTTCAAGATTCCCCGCGTCATAATGCTGCACGCTTCAAGGTTCGAGAGGCTGCCGAACGCGGTGACGAGGGCGACTCTGTGGGTAGCCCAAAGGGAGCGTGGTAGGAGATAGGGCATCCGCGGCTCTGCCGAGTTCAGAGCCTCTCGTAATAAATGTGAGAGCTCGCAGCCGAAGCCGTTGACAGCGAAGGCGAGCCCCGCAGAGGCTAGGAGCCCATGCTCTTCTTGGGCGGATTAGACCGGTTGTTCGGGTCCGATTGGA
>Ga0187771_10001015_pt1 | contig 18350 bp, 15 predicted proteins | sample 0116_SJ02_MP15_1_FD_133139 | JGI IMG/M metagenome (GOLD analysis project Ga0187771, IMG submission 133139) | Tropical peat soil microbial communities from peatlands in Department of Meta, Colombia - 0116_SJ02_MP15_10_MG | ecosystem: Environmental > Terrestrial > Soil > Wetlands > Peat | place...
CATTGAGGACCTGGACAAAGCCAAGAAGTCAAAGCGTCTGAATAATGCAGATCACCGGCCATTCGACTAGGGAAATGTTTGACCGGTACAACACGGTCGATGCAGAGGACCGGGGGGGAGCTGTAAGGCAGTTAGAAGCTTTTCTCGGGAATGAATCTGCAGTTGTTAGCAAAACGTTAGCTGAGTGACCCATCGGGCAAAATGGCACACTTGACAGAATCCTTTCGATACGATAAGTTAGAATCAAATCGGGGAGTAGCGCAGCCTGGTAGCGCGCTTGGTTCGGGACCAAGAAGTCGGGAGTTCAAATCTCCTCTCCCCGACCATCTTCACTAAGAAATCCAATCGGTTGCAGACGGCTGGATAGGCGACTGTGGCAGATTTGTGACAGCCTCGATTTTTTCCTTCATCGCTTCATTTTGAGAATTGATAAAATTAAGGTGCTTCCTTGCCGCCTCTTTCAAATCCTGGCCATTGACAATGTTATACCTCTCGAAAACGTTTCTTGTCTTGTGACCTGAAACCCTCATGCCCACCCGCTCGGGGACTCCTGCCCTCACCATGTTCCTTACAGCTGTCCTCCTGAGGTCGTGAAACAACTTGCCCACCAACCCTGCCCTCCTGCACGCTGCATTCCATGCCTTCTCAAATTTCAAAATCCTCTCTCCATCGTGGTGAAATACATACGGGCATTGGCCACGACTCATGTAAAGGGTCAGCATGTCCTTCATCAACTCATCATCAAGGTAGATCATCCTGGGTTCGTCATTCTTTGTCTCACCAGAGCCAAGACGGACAGTCCCGAGGTTCAGGTCAACCCTATCCCAAACCAGGTTTAGGATTTCACTCTTTCGCCATCCCGTGTGGTAAGCAAAGGTAATGACAGGCTTCAGGTAGCCGGGCAAGACATCCCTCAGCCTCAGGTATTCCACATGCTCAAAGAATCCTTCGCGGATATTGTCTTCTTTGAGCATCGGAATATAAGGGACCCTGTATACCTTAGGTGGGGTGCACCTGAGCGCAAGGTGAAACATATGCTTCAGGGCAGCAAGCTGCCTGTTAATCGTTGCAGGGGCAAGCCCCTTATCCAATTTTTGATCGATGTAGTGATTTACCATCTCTGTTGTGATCTGCCTGGCCTGCATCCCGCCAAATGCTGCCTTGAGATAGCCTACATTTCGCTCTGCCTTCTCCAAACTCCTTCTTGCCTTCACCCTGTAATCTCTCAAAAAGTCCTCTGCCAGCTCGTCGACCGTCACGTCGTCAAAAATGATGCCCGGCATCTCGTCCCTGAGTATTTCTCTTTGGACCTGATCGTAAGCTGCCTGGGCCAGTTTCCGGTTGGAAGAATGAGTCGACCTCCGGTAACGTCTTCCATTGTAAAAAACGTCCATCCACCAGACCCGGCGCCTCTTGAATAATCCCATGCTATGCCTCCTTTCTGAGGCCCTTGATCTGATCTGGTTTCCCTTGTCGAGAAGTATACCGCCTTCCTTTCACACTCTCAATGGTTTTCTTTACTATGGCGTTGACATCCAGATCTCCCTTCTTCTCAATGGATCTGAAAACTTTTTTCGCTTCCTCTCTGACATCGACTGCGGGCTCCTTGTGCTCTTCCATCCATTCATCAATCTCTGACTTTTTAAACCTTATCTGCCTATTGATTCTGTAATGGGGAATCTTCTTTTCTTCCACCAAGGAATAAACCGTGCTTTTCTTGAGTGCCAGATATTCTGAAACCCCTTTGACATTTAAAAATGATGACTGACTATCCATATACAACTCCCTTTCACCCAAGCCCGAAGCTTGGACTTCAAGAGAGCTTTGTTCTTAAGTGGGTTGCTTATAGCGAGTGGGGTAATTGGCGTAGTAACTTGGGGCAAAATAATTAAGATGGTAAGTAGTGCTATCGCTATATATGAAAAAGCTTAATTCTTTAAATGATCCCAAAGCTCTTATGTGTTTGGATCCCCATCCATAGCCAACCTTCAATTCTTTAACTCATCGACCACCTCCTCTCTCTATATAATGACATTTCCCTCTTTTAAATCACGACGCCCAGGTAACTTCTTTTTCTTTTGAAATTCTTCTTGCCGCTGGGCACCGGCACACCTGGGGGAACAATAAACTCTCCCCTTGAGACTCGATTGGTAAAAAATGCGGTCACAGTCACGCCTCTGGCACTTTCTAAACCTCCCCGGGGTCAATCCCAAAATCCTAACCAGATCCACCAATCTTAAATCCAATTTGGATTTTTCTTTCTCTTGGGGGTCAGCTTCTCCCATGGCACCCCCTTTTACGTTTAGCAGAAATCTATCCTTTAAAGAATAGGCAGTGAAGACGATTGGGGCCGTAATTTCCAAAATGGGTGTATCGTGACTCGTTTTCGTAGCCTCCAATATCTTTTCCAACCTCTCTCGCAGGTGACTCTGCAATTCAAGGAGAGACCTCTTTCTCATGGCAAGATCCTGGGGATCAGGCTCCCTGGTGGCGCTCCTAAATACGAAGGACTGCCAGGATGAATCTGCCTCAAATAGCCGGCAGTTATAAGCCAGGGTAGTGATCTCCGAAGCTTCCATCGATCCAATCTCTGCATTGGAGAAGTCGAGCAAGGCCTCTAACTCCTTCTTTCGCTCCCGCATCCAGGATTCATCTCGATTCTTTAATGAATTCATGGCAATTCAAACTTCATAAATTTTTCCAAAAAAATGTTGACAAATTCAAAATAACGTATTAACATAAAGCTGACGTCATTATACGTATAATACATTCAGACTTTTTTGTCAAGAAAAAAATCTTGCCTGGCTGAGCCGGGCGGAAAGGAGGAAGAGAAAGAAGAAAACTTAATTGGCAAGGGCGACTTTTTTTGGTTTAACTTATTAAAATAATTACATTTTTTAAGAAGTTCAAGATTTTATAAGAATTACTTATCATATTATCTTGGCCTCATCAATTACCTTCCACTTACCCCAATAGCCTTCGGTCTTAAGCCGGGGCTTCCCAAAAAGTCTTTCCAACAACCCTTTTCCCTGCCCTGCTCCAGCGCAGGCAAAATTTACAGGAGGAATTTCAATGGATAAGAACGTTCTTATAAATCAACAAGAAAAAATCAACGCGGAAGAGACAGAGATGGATCTTCCAGAAGCCAAAAACCAGATACTCTTACCAGGCGTTTCAGAGGAGTTGGACGCTGATGGAAATGGTGACCGCAGACAGAATGAGACCCATCTTTTTCATCACAAAGGTCTTTTTTCCGGCCTATTCAAGAATCAACCTCAGGACGAGATTCAAGATTCTCCTCTACGGGGAGCATGTCATATGCTGAAGGAGTGGGGAATTCACCCCCTTCACATGAAGGCAGCTGCACTAACCGTTTTGGCCTTCAACTCTCCCAGGTTAAACTTTCCAATCAATCTGGCACTGACAGAAGAAGACGCTGGGGGAGGGGAGTTACTAAACCTGTGCCGCAGACTTGTCCCCCCGGATGGAGTCATTGAATCGATCGATGTTCCGGATGTATCGCGCCAGTCACTTAAAGGAAAGACCATTTTTCTCCCTGAGTATGGTGAAAAAAACAAGAAGCTGGGGGCCTTAATGAGGCTCTTGAAATACGGAAGGGTTCAGCAATCAAATCTCAAAGGGATGAAAGATGCAAGGGAAATGAGCGAAGGACCAACGGCGCTAATTTGCTTTTTAAAGGAGAAGGATTCTGAAATCTTGAGTTTTCCATTCATTTTTCATCTCCACTTAACCTCTCCCAATCTTTCAAATCTGCAGCGAGCACTCCAGGAGGAAAGGCTGAGGCATTCTGAGTCGTTTGAATCAGACTTAAAATACCTGCACGTTAGGGCTCTCCTCGGACGGTTAATTCCTCGGGATGTCAATATCCCGTTTTTTGACCAAATAGTAAATTCAATAAGCGACAAGATTCCAAACTACCTGGAAGTAATCCGATTTGTAACGAATGTCATTAAGGTGATTACCATCATCAATCACTTTACACCGGCTTCTGAGCAAGAGATTATTCGAACCTATTTGAGCGCCAGCGCCGGCGAAGGGGTGGGACAAGTTCAAAGCGACCGATGTCTTCTTCTCCCTCCTGGGAATGCCTCTTTATTAAAAGGATTAACATCTACCGTTTACGATTTTTTCTGCGCAAAATGCTTACTCGAAGGTCTTCCATTAAACAGAGATGACCAGCTTGGAGGCCGGACGTTCAGGGTTTATGAAGCGATCAAGACGATCAACCTCGATTATCTCTCCGTTTTCGGTCTTAAGGATAACGAATTGTTGGATACCCTGGAGCACCCTAATCATACACGTGGCTGGCCTGGGGTTCGGCAAATTCATGCCCAAGCCAACAAAGATCAGGTGGAGGTAATTAGTCAATCCACAGTCAATAAAGAGGTTGAATTTTTGATTGAGCATGACTATATCCAGCAAAGGGAGATTGCCAGAAATCCCGTAAAGTATGTCTATGCGATAAAAACTCTTTCAGTTGGGCCATGTTCCATAAAATTACCCAATCCAAAAGATTTATACGATTTGTCGTCAGACGGGCCTATTCCGGGAAGAAACCCATTGACAGGAGAAGTAGTGGAAATTTAGTAGTGCCGGATCCCTTATCTTAAATATTTAATGTAGAAGTAAATACAGAGGGGCCAACGTCAAGCAAGAGTTGGTCCCTTTTTTTTATGCAGAAGAGGCAGCATCAGCCCAATTGAGAAAGCCTGCCTTTAGGAATAATCTGGCCGATAGTTCCGAGCCTCCATGAAAGCTATTGATTTCAACTTTTTCGTCTTTGTAACTTTTTAAAATTTTTGGCTTTAGATTCTTAAAAACCTAAAAAGATAAAAAGATATGCAAAGTCAAGGTGGTTTAAAGGGCAACATCTCCCAGTCTGATTCTAACCCTATTCTTCCCTCTGTTTCCTTGGGGTCACCAGAACAAAAATAAAAAAATAATTTATGAGGAGGAATGACATGCGATCTAGGACAAGGTTCTCTACTTCATTCTCTACTACGGCGGAATTGTATGATGCGCTTAGGAACGTAGCCCATGAATTGAAGATCAGCGCTTCAGGCTTGATCTGTCGGGCGATCCAAGAATACATCCAAAGGATATCTCTCAACACAATACCAACCGTTGAAGACAATGAATCTTCTGACAAAGATAATGAAAATGCGGAGGAGAGTCATGGATTACTATAGCGAGTTGAAACTCAAAAACGATATTTTAGCAGTGGCCTTCTCCTTGGGATATAACGGGAAGAAAGTCGGAAGCTGTCTTCAAGGCGATTGTCCCAGGCATGGGAGTGAAGGTGGAAAGTGTTTGGTCGTTTGGCCAAAAATCCAAGGCTTCAGATGTTACCACTGCGGGGAGACAGGGGATGTCATTGATCTGGTCATGCTTTATAAAAGGTGTGATCACAAAAGCGCCAGAGACTTCTTGGCTGACCGGGTTGGAATGCCTCATATGTATGAGAAGGAATTGTCACCTGAGGAGATTGAAAGGAGAGAAACTGAAATCAAAGAAAAGATGCTGGTCGAAGATATACTGACGAAAGCAACTCGATGGTTTTATGGACAACTCCAAGCCTATCCTGATATTTTGACCCACCTTAAAACTCATTATGGATTCAGTCAGGAGATTATCGATGAGCTGCAGATTGGATTCGCCCCTCCACCCAAGAGTGACAATGCTCCTTCCGAGTTAGCAGAACATCTATCCTCTAATCCCAACTTCAAAGGAAAATTAGCTCTCTCTGGACTTTTCTCATTCGCCAACCCTGAGGGACCTTATTATGACTACTTTAAGGGGAGAATAATTTTTCCTTATTGGAAGGGTGGGAAGGTGGTCTACATGGGAGCGAGAGCGACTGTACTTACTCCCTGTGATGAGTATGAGTGCTATAGGAAGGATGGTCAAATTCAGAAGGATGAAAAGGGAAATCCAGTATTCATCAAATACAAGAAACTGAGAATCCATGACCCAAATGATGAGAAAAAGAAATTCATTTCCAGGTTTATTCAGAATGATGCCTTCTTGGGAGAAGATACAATCCATGGAGAAAAAGAAATCGTAATCACCGAAGGTTTCGCCGACCATGTGAGTGCAATTGATCACGGGTTTACTGCGCTCTCTCCGGCAACAACAAATTTTAGAGAAAATGACTTGGAAAAGCTCGCCCAGCTGACAACTAACTCAGATGCGATTTATATAATCAACGATAATGAGGAAAACCAAGCAGGACTAAACGGAGCGATGAACACAGCAAAATATCTAACACTGAAAGGTAAGAATGTGTTTCTTGTGGAGCTTCCCAGACCCGCCGGGGCGACAAAGATTGACCTGAATGAATATCTGGTTGACCATAGTGCCCTGGATCTCCGCCACTTAATGGATGAGTCCAAATCCTTCCTGGATATTTTAATTGACGACCTGCCGGGGGACTTCATCAAATCCCAACCCATCATTAAAGAAGAAATTGCTCCTCTCTTGATCGAGCTTGATGAATCAAAGCTGGAGCATTACCTGGGAATCATCAAGAAAAAGACACGTACCACCCAGAAAGCTCTTGATATGGAAATCGAAGAGGCTCGGGAGAGAAGGGAAGAAGCACTGAAGCAATCCAAACAAGAGCAAGAGGAACCGATTGATCCTGATGTGCAAAAAATGGCAGATGAGATTGCTGTCGATCCTTTAGCATTTAAACACCGCCTAGATCTGGCTAATGAGTTAGGGGTGGTTGGAGAAAGAGGGATAATGGCAATCTATTATGTGGCTCTTGATAGTCGGCTTCTCCTACCAAGTAATGCCGCAATCCCCAATGCTTTGGCTATCAAAAATGCTGGTCACCCTGGGGCAGGAAAATCATTTGTCCTAATGATAATTCTGATTCTTTATCCTGAAGAGTGCTATGTGCTTGTGACAAACGGCAGTGCAAAAAGTATTTATTATCTAAAAGAAGGTCTCAAGCATAAAGCGTTTATAGTGACAGAGGGATTTCAATTTCAGGAAAATAACGCGGTGGATTCAGAGATGGCCTACATTACGCGCTCACTCATCTCTGAAGGAAGGATCCGGTATATCACTGTGGAGAAGGATGAGAAAGGGAACCTCATGACCGCTGAAAAATTCCTTGAAGGCCCAACCAGTTTCATCACGAGCACCATCCTGGAAAATTTGGAAGTTCAACTGGAAGACCGCTTATTCACTGTCCATCCTGATGAATCATTCGAGCAGACTAAAAGAATAATTCAAAACATTGGTAAGACAAAGGCAGGGCACTCTTCCTCATTGGATAAGAAAGTGGTTGATTCATGGAAGCTGTTTCATAAGAGTTTAAAGCCAGTGGATGTGGTTATTCCTTATGCTGAAGAGATCGCTCGATTTATCACCCAGAGGGAATATATTCCAATTGCAACAAGGCGAGCTTTTAACCGCGTGACCTCTGTGATTCAGTCTATTGCGTGCTTTTACCAGAATCAAAGGCAAAGGGATTCTGAAGGAAGGTTGATTGCGGAAATTTGTGATTATTACATGGGGCTTCAAATTGTCGATGAAGCCTTCCGCGAAAACATGGGGGATGAAAGTCGAAACAGCGAAGAGCGATTAGAGATAGTTGAACACGAGCGAAAGATCTTGCCTAAAGATTTGGCGAAGAAACTTGGGGTGACCGTAGCCGCAATTTCTGCTTGGGCAAGGAAGAAAGTCCAAGATGGGATATTGACATGGTGTGATGAGTCTCAACGAATCTTTACAAGTGATGCTGACCTAAAAAAGGCGAAACATTCTGGGAAAGCCTATCTCGCAATCGCAGATGGTTATACCCCTGTCAATGCTGCGGGTCTGCCCACTCCTTATGATTTGACACACGATGAGAAGTGGAATGACGGTGGAGAGCTTCTTTTGAAATACGATCTCGAACTCAAAAATAAACCTAAGGCTGACAAGGTGTTTACCGGTGTTAACCAGGTGTTAACCCCCGAACTTAACACCTCCAAGGATAACGAACCAGTTAAAAATATTAGTGATTCACATGAGATTGACGGAGGTGTTAAGGTGTTAACCCAATTTGAGGAGGGGGATAAAAATATTTTTACAGAGTCACAGGAAAAGGAACCAGACAACGACAATGGAAATGGACAGGGAATGATGAACCTTGATAAAGAAACGAAGGGGCTGCCGGATGAGTTCCCTGGCTTCCTGGATCCCAAAGCTACTCTAACTCCCAATCTCTGCAGGAAAGGATGTAAGCATTATGATCCGGTGGGAGATCCCAAGGCTGCCGACTTTAATGAATTCTGTTGGAAGTCAAAAGGCTCCCAAATAGAACGTGATCGCGTCTGTAAGAATTTCGAAAGCGCGAGTCCCAGTCTACCGGCAGGAGTGATGGCGTTTTAAAGTTTAAAAGATTGGGATCCCAAAGAAGTGCTTTTTGGTGCAAAAGTCAGGATTTGACTGTGCAGACATTGTCAAATGTGTTGGTGACTTCTTCCTGCTGAAACGCGCAAAATCGAAATTTGTCAGAGGATTGAAGATTTCGAATCAGATATCTTCAGTTAAGGGAAGGGGTGTATAGTGGCAATATGTCTCCCTTCTACATGATGTAATGTTGACGAGCAGTAACAGCCCTCTTGGATTTGTAACCAGTCGTGATTTAACGAGAAAGCTTTGAAAGTGAGGAGAATCCGGCTTGACTCCGAATGAGGGTGTACGAGGGCGATTAGTTGGAATATAAAACTATTGCATACTCTCTTTTCGTTCTTTTACTAAACAATGATGGCTCCTCAGCGAAGCCATCCCTCTCCTGAACTTAAGGTTCGCGGAAATCATTCTTGGAGATAGATAAGCCTTTCCCTGTGCTATCGATTTTATGAACTTCTTAAACGGATAAGCTCGGCGATAGAGCTCTATAAATTCCTCATAGAACTCATCTAATGGGAGCCTTGTACGCAAAACCGTGTGAAAGAAATCCATGAGTTCGAAACCCTCAGTAATGATGGTGTCCTTCACCATGTTGTAGAGATCGGTACCCGGAAACGGGATCAGGATTGTGAATACCGGATGGGTCAAATTGTTTTCCTCAACATACTCTGAAAGGCGTCTGAACTCTTGATGATCAAAAGCGGGATCCACAATGAGATATGCAGCGACCTCCACTCCATTGACATGACAAATCTCAGTCGCCCGGCGGTTCATTTCTGTGTTAGTTCTTTTTCTCATTTCCAGCAAAGCCTTATCATTGGAAGCCTCAAGACCAAGCAATAGAAGCTCCATTCCAACATCGCGCCATTTTTCCACAAGGTCAGGACGCCGCACGACTGTGTCAACACGGCCGTAAAGCTCATACCTCTTCTTAATACCCCGCCGTTTTATCTCGTCTGCAAGAGCAGAGGCATTCTCGACGTGGTCAAGGGTATTATCGTCTGTGAACATGACATTCGGAGAAGCGATCACCTCAAGTTCGTCTGCAATTAATTGAGGAGATCTTGCGCGATATTTGCCGCCGTTGATTTTCCAAAGACCACAAAAGGTGCACTTATTTGGACAACCGCGGGAGGTAAGCGTGCAGTCCAAAGGTCGCCAGTTCCCGCGAAAGTAAAGCCGTCTATCCCTGTTATGCTTGGTTAGATTTCGTGCCGCTGCTGGGAATCTATTCAGGTCCATTAACTCTCTACTCGGATTGATTCGGAATTTCCCCTCTTTGGATCTATAAGCGATGCCGGGGACCCCCTCCCAACTGCATTTCGAATCACACGCTGCCACAAACTCGTAAAGAGTCTCTTCCCCCTCACCAATCACCACAGCGTCTATAAAGGGTTCATTACAGTCTTCGGGCATCAAAGATGGATGGTGGCCTCCGACCACCGTGATTGTCTCAGGAGAAAATTTCTTAATTTTCCTAAGAACTTGTTTAACAAGATAACAATTGGCTGCCACGCATGAACAACCAACAATATCAGGCTTAAAAGTAGAAAGTTCGGAATCAAGATCTTCGTCAATTCGCATGTCCAGAATATGAATGTCATGCCACTTAGTAAGGTTCCCGGCCAAGACTTCAAGATGATATGGAGGAGGCATCATGAATACCTTGGTCGTAATATCGAACGGGGTTACAGGTGGCTCTATCAACAAAACTTTCATTGCCTTCTCTTTCCCTCTATCTAGAAGAAATATATATGAAAGAATGAACTGAATGTCAACAGAAAAGGCATTTGTAGATCTGAATCTCAATTGTCCGGCCTGCAGGACCCCGAGGAAAAAGGTGCAAATAATGCCTTTATAAATTCACTGTACAAAATTGTTGACAAATTACAAATTGGTCTATAATAATATTTGCAACCCTGAATAGTTTGTTCTTTGCTTGTGGCGGGGTGAAACATTAATGGAAGAGCGGAGGGTTGTCATTACCGGAGTAGGAGTGGTTGCACCTAACGGGATTGGGATAGATGCATTCTGGGATTCCCTGATGAATCTTCCGGTCAACCGGGATTATCCCAAAAGACGAAAAAAGGATTTTGAAAATAATCAGGATATTTCCGACGCCGATTTTGAGGGACGATGAAGGAGGCTATATAGCTGTCATGGTCCCGTTGCGTCCTGGATGCACGACTGAGGAACCTTTTCAAGGAACAGAAAATCTTACAAGAAATTGGAAGGACTATTGAACATGCTGTTGCCGCGTGTGAGAGATGGGTAAAAGCGAATCTTGGGCAAGATGTAGCTGTTTTTGAGAAATGAACTACTTGGTCAATCTGGCGCAACCAACGCGACGTAATACTCGATTTCAATCGTAAATCTTGAGATCTTATAGAGAGAGCATTCTCACTCTTTTTGAAAGCAACGACCGAATAGGACGAGGCAAAAGTCCTTTTGGCGAGGTTGCGATTGCTGCTCTCAATCCTCAGTTTTTTGACCTCCAAAAATGTTTCAATTTGATTCTCATATATTGAGCCAGCATGCATCATTTCGAACCGGAAATCTTCGATTCCTAAGGCATGCCTCTTTTGAGGATTCGTAGATTCTCCATCCAAAACTTTTCGAGAACTGCCTTCATACTGCCTACAGGCCAAAACACTTGACCGACTCCACCTCTGGATCTCTCCTAAATATTTTTATCCCTCCCATTTTTCGCCTTAACACCTTAACACCTCAAAGATCATCTATCATTCTCCGAATCAAATTAACCGGTTCCATATAAGACAGGTGTTTAGGGAGGGGGTAAACACGGGCTTAACACCGGTAAACACCCTCTTTATGTAAGCTGTGCCGGTTGGGTGGTGGAGGGGAGTTTTAGTGTCTATGATGAAATCTCACTGGAAGTCTTATTGAAGTGACGGATGAAGTGGTTCATATTCTGAAGGAAATAATGGAAGAGGCCGGAAGATTTTCAGGATGAATTGAGTCCTGGTAATTCATTCTTCCTTGATGATACCAGGAATATCCTTCTTATTTTCTGATTCGTTCTTTCTTCTTTCCGGATGGTCCTGACTAACTGGTAAATTGATAAAAAAGGAAGATCCCTTACCCCGCTGGCTCTCCACATCAATATAGCCTCGATGGTCTTGAATGATCTGATGTGAAATGGAAAGCCCTAAACCGCTCCCCGTGCTTTTCGTAGTAAAGAAGGGATTGAATATTTCCTCTATATGCTCCGGCGGAATTCCACATCCGGTGTCTGTGCACTCCACCTGAATGTAGAGTTCCCCTCCCGGCTTTACAAAAGATCGGGTCCGAACCGTGATCTTTCCATTCTGGGAAGTGGCCTGAATCGCATTTAACAAGACATTCAAAAAAACCTGTTTAATCTGTTCCCGATCAATCTGGATACGAGGCAAATCAGGACCATAATTCTTAAGAATATTAATTTCCTTCTTCTTTGTTTCCGTTGAAACCAAAAGAATCATTCCATCCAAAATGATGTTGATATCCTCAAAATCCAACTTCGGATCAGAAGGCCTGGCAAAATTGAGAAGCTCGTTGACTAATGAAGAAATACGATCTACTTCTTCAGAGGCGATCTTAAAGAATTGGTCTCGGAATTCTGCGTCGTCAACCCGGTCTGGAAGCAATTGGGTTAAAGTTTTGATGGCGACCAGGGGATTACGAATTTCATGGGCCAGCCCCGCTGTAAGGGTTCCCAAGGAGGCAAGTCGGTCCGCCCTCCGGATATAAGATTTTGATCTTTTTAAGTCTTCATAGAGCCTTGCATTCTCAATGGCAATCGCCGTCTGGTTTGCCAGGGTGCTGAGTAATTCAATATCTTCATGGGAATAGACATCTTTGGTAAATTTATGGCTCAAATTAATCATCCCAATAAGTTGCCCCTTCGAAATGAAAGGAATGCTTACCTCCGCTTCCAATAAAGACATTTCGTTGACGATATCGTTTAATTCCGGATTATGGCCCCGCTTGGTCAATTCTTCCCGAACAATAATTTCTCTTGCTTTTTGGAGGTAGCGGGGGAGGGGATTGTTTTTAGAAAGCTGTGGAATTGAACTAGTCATTTTAATATTTTTTGATTCGAACAGAGAATAACTCCCTTTTTCCTCATCCCACAGAAATAAGGATGCCTTCTCTACCTCCATTGTTTGAGCAATCGTTTCGATAATATTTCTTGAAAGAGATTGCAAATCGAGGATCGAAACCATCGCTTCACTGAATTTCGCCAAAGTTTCGCGGTAATCGTAACGGCCTTTAAACAATACGTGTTCTACAGCTTTTTCTGTTTGACCCTTTATCTTGTAAAATAAAATGGTGACCAAAAAAAGGAGTGCAATATTAGCAAACGAAAATAGATAACTAATCCTACCGAAAAAGACTCTTAGGCTGAGAAGGGTGAAAAGAAACGACGGGACGAACAGGAGTATCAACAGAAGGACATAAGTAGTTCCTTTCTTTAATACGATATTAATATCCATCAACCGATATCTGACAATTGAATAAGTGGCAAAACCAACATAGATTACTGTTAAAGATGGCCCCAGCCAATTAAATCTTGAGATCCCGGTCATCGGTAGCAATAGATTGGCACCTACTCCAAATCCGGCTGTCAGAAACATACCGACAAAACAGTATTTGACCTGGAGCCTCTCGATCCCCACTACCTTTTGGTAGGTTCTTACCAATAATAAAAATCCTAAAAGGATGGACCCAATTAGATAAGTCGACCAAAATGGATAAATCGGCCCGTAGTTATACATTTTTGAACCTGTGCCTAAAGAGGAGACAATCTGGTTACTAAAGGACAGAACAAGAAACAATAGAGTTAGTAAGCCCAATAGAATTGATTTTGTGAAATTGAAATTTCTTTGCTCGCGAGGAAAAAGAAAGGCAAATGCAAGAAACGAAGGCGGCACAAATCCTGATGTTGCAAAGGCCATCCTTCCCCAGAACAACGTCGTCGGTACCCCTAAATAAATCATTAGGAGACTAAATCCCCAGCCAGCACAAGCCCAAGCAAGAACAGAGAAGGCTAAATTTATGTTTTTATAGACTTGGCTTTTAAGAAGAACTAAAAACCCCAACCCTAAATTTCCCAAAAATGCAAATAATAAAAATAGTTCTGGGATTAACAAATTTGTCTCCTAAATATAAATAAATGATAAAATTTATCTAATCCTACCCACGATCACTACAGTATGACTTCCACCAAACCCATGCGCATTCATTACCGTGATGTTTACTTTACGTGTTCTAAAACTATTTACAACATAATCAAGATCACAATCTTTGGCCGGATTTGCAAGATTTTTTGTTGGCGGAATAATACCTTTATTAATAACTAGCATGCAGGTAATCATTTGAAGAATTCCAGTAACGGCGAAAGACTGCCCTGTAATTGGTTTAATGGAGGAAACGGGTATCTGATATGCTAATTCTCCAAAGACTTTCTTAATGGCAGATGTTTCGTTTAAATCATATTCCGGAAGCCCATTACCATGAGCATTGATATAGTCGATGTGCTGAGGTCTTAGCTGGGCGTTCTTTAAAGCCCTATTCATCGTAGTTGCTGCAGCATCACCACTTGGATCTATTCCAAATAAATTATAGGATTCGTTCCCTGACGCATAGCCTAGAATTTCACCATATATCTTTGCCTTTCTTGCTCGGGCTTTTTGAAGTTCTTCAAGAATCAAAACAGCCCCGCCTTCACCAAGTGCGATTCCGTCACCATTAATGTCAAACGGTTTCAGTGCTCTTTCGGGTTCTCTATTTTGCTTTGTAAGAATTCCACCGGCACAAAAAAGGCCAACATTACAAGGAGTGATAGGAGCCTCACCAGCTCCCGCAAACATTATGTCAGCATCTCCCAATCTAATTGTGTTATAAGCTAAATAGATTGCATCAAGGCCTGAATTACATGCTGCGGCTACCGTTGTGTTAGGTCCTTTCAGTCCAAGCTCACAGCTTATAATCCCAACGGCAGAATGAGTACAAATTACTATTGCCCCATACGGGCTCAATCTTTTGATTCCCTTTTCCAAAAAAATGGCATACTGGTTTTCTATCCAGTCTCCTCCACCTATCCCAGTACCAATGAACACTCCAGTTCTACGTAGATCTATTGTACCCAGGTCCAATCTTGAATCCCCCGCCGCCAGTTTTGAAGCAGCTAATGCAAATTGCGCAAACCTTGCCAATCTTTTTGCAGTTTTTGAATCCATATAATCGGTAGGATCGAAATCTGGAACTTCGGCGGCTACTTGACAGGGGTAAGAAGAGGCATCGAAATGGGTGATTCTTCTGACTGCTGACCGTCCATGGACTAACGAATCCCAAAAAGGCTCAATCCCAATACCATTTGGAGCAACTACTCCCATTCCCGTTATTACGACCCTCCGCTTTTTCATTGATGTTCCGTTCCAGGGTGTAGAGCAATTTTTTTTTGAAAGATTATATTTAAGTACTTTAAAGAATTGAGATATTATTATAAACAAATTTGCAATTTGTCAACGATTTTGTATGGAGTAGGGTCTAACAACCACCTCAGATGTCCTTTCTGTATAACAGATAATGAGCAAGGTCCACCACACCTTTTCTCAACCCTTGAACCCATTCAAATTATTCCGAAATTTATCCGAGAAATTGGCCTTTCTGGATAAATGCCATACTCCGTATTCCCATGAAGAACCAGATCGTTTCCCACACAGATGGAAGGTTAAGGAGTAGTTAAGGGACCGGAGGATGACTTCGATGACTTGACTCGATGGCCTGGGGTGGGATGGATGGGATGGGGTTCAGGAAAGAGGTTATGGGCTGTCAATTGTTTATTTTTTACATCATTTCTTTACTTCATGTCCTTCATGTCTGTCCTTTTTCTTGACATACTATTCAATTCCAAGTATATTTGAACCGCAAGTCCAAATCGTAACCTTCCTAATTTCAAAAGCAGGCCAACAAATGCCAACTAAACCCGAGACCCAGCCAGTTGCAACCCCCCAGACATTAAGTGATTTAGCATCACAAGTCGATTTAGGACCTATCGATCCCCAAACGGCCCTAATAATCAAATTATGTGAGGCCAAAGCCGAACAAAAGACTTCATCAATTATTTCAGCTCATCAAACCAACTTTGCTGCCTTACAGGAGAAATATAAAGCAATCCTGCGCGAGCTACGTGACAAGTTACAGAGTATCAAAGTTGACGACTTTGTGAAGGTAATTATTGGTCTAGTAGGTGGTCTTGGAATAAGCGCCTTCACTCAAAAAGGATGGAATGCAATTAAAGATATATGGGTGGACATTGAAATCTTCTTCTTCATAATTGGTCTCTTTTTTTTAATTGTACGTTATCTTGCCCCTTCACAAAGAAAAAAAGAACTCGATAAAGAGCTTCAAAACCTCACTAACGGGAGTAAATAATGATCAACTTCAACCGCAGGACCCTACGCGGCAACATCTTAAACCAAGTTATAGCAGCTGTTCAAGGAAAGGACATTTCTCGGTTAGACTCTCAACTAACAATCGCCACTGAACAATACTTCTTGGAAATCGCCGAATATATCCGGGCATACCAAGATCATTTCAAGAACAATTTCCCAGAATCGCTGAAGCATCTAGACGAGTCTCTTAAATTAGACCCTTCTTTTCCAGCAGCCCATTTCCTTAAATCATTAGTTCTGCTTTCGATGGAAAAATACGAGGAAGCCATCAAATGCATTGACTATTCACTTCAAAACCTCACCCTAATCAATTTCACATTCTTATATAACAACAAGGGCGTAGCACTAGACCGATTGGGCCGCCTTGACGAAGCAATGTTCTGCTTTCTCCGGGCAATTGAAGAAGACCAGAACAACGAACAGGCTTACCTAAATTCACTTACCATTGCCATTAAGAAAAAAGCTTCACTTGAAATTCTGTCAATATCTCAAAACATCAGAGAAAAATTTAGCCAAAGACCTGACTTGCTTAATGCAAATGCCAGCATTCTTCTCCAACAAGTGGACCAGTCTTTGAGAGAAGGGAACACAAACCTATCTGCCAAGTTTCTGCAAGAAGCCGACAAGCAACTCCAATCTGCTGTGGTGCTGAACCCCGAAAATAGTAACATTCTTTACAATCTCGCATGCTTCTACTCACGTTCTGGCAGACTCGATGAAGCCCTTGAAACTTTGAACAAGGCATTTCAAAAAGCGCCCTCCGACACTGAGAGAAACCAAATGCAACAATTGGCCCGTGGCGATGTGGATTTTGAGAATATTCGTAAAGACCCTCGCTTTCTTCAGCTGTTGAATGCTGCCGCGTGAGACCTTTTTCACCATGCTCTCCAGCAACCCGCCAGATTCCAACAGTAACTTTTAGCAGGTCACGACAGCTTAAAAGAGAACAGACAGTAGGATTTCTTAAACGCCAAGATTTCTACTGTGATCTCCTTCGATACACCGTTACAGGTCTCTTTCTATATATATAAATTACCAATAGTATTTGTTTCGCAGTTATCTCAAATTCTCTCGGTTTCTTCTGATTCCATAGCCATCCCATCCACCATTTCTGCCCTGTAAAAGCCGCCCAAAACTTACCTGTTCAAAGACCTAAACCTTCTCCTCACCTGATCCCAAGAAATTGTTTTTCACTGACCAGAATTTCCATCCCAAAACGAAAGGAGGCTTCCATGAACTCGGTTCCAGAAATCCGCAGAGAAAGAATCATCATACCACCGGAAATGACTACCAAAGAAATTAAGGAGGAATATGCTCTTGACTCAAGGAGAGCAGCAAAAGCAAAGAGGAAGGGGTTCTTTGTCAAAAACTATTCAAGAAAGCAGATCATCATTGATCCAGAAAATTTTGATCCAGCCGTTTCTTACTCCACAGCAAAGAGGGTCTATTGGAAAAACTTCAGGTGGAGACCGTTAGCACAGAGCATCAAGGAGGACCTGATTCAAGAGGGAGTAGCCCGAATGTGGGAATTAAGTGGACAAGTCAAAGAGCGTGCAAATGACAAATACAGTAATGGGTATGGTTACTTTTGGGTCTGCCATAATGCGATGCTCTCCTACTTCAAGACCTGGGAGCGCCAAATGAGATGGCGTATGTTTGGAGACATTGAAGATGAAATGGTGGTTTCAAAAATTCAGAGTTCCAAGAGGGAATTGATTCTTTAGCTACTGACATTACGGGAGGAAATCTTATGAGCAAAGAACGATTCCATGAGATAGTTAACGAAATGGTTGGTCTTCATGACCGGAAAAATCATGACTATGCTGGAGGTGATTATCTGTCTAACTTTCTCATGTGCGAAAAGCATATGGGGATCCCCGGATGGAAAGGTTGTATTATCCGCCTCAGTGATAAAATGGCCAGAATTATGAATGTGGCCAGAGATGACGAGACTTCAGTGGGCGACGAAACGATAACCGACACCCTGATGGATCTGGCTGTTTACGCAATCATCACCAGGATTCTCTACGAAGATTTTAAGAAATACAACCTTTAGAAGGAGATTTGATTTAAGTGAGTGAGCACCATCCAAGGTGATTCTCCTGCTCCTCCTGGGTGTGTAGTTAGAGGTTGAGTTGCTCACTCATTTTTTGTTGTGATTCTGACCAGCCAGCGACGATAGGTTTATGGATTGGGATCTGAGCAGCCACAAAAAAATGGAATCTTTAGACCGTGATTTTTTTTGCCATGACCTGCGATCTTCAGACATACCCAATTTTTCATTTTGACAAGAGTTTTTAATTTGTCAGAAGACGTAGCCGTTCCGTTGGTTTGGATGGTAAAACTCTCCTTTCGTTAGATGTTGCCTTGGCAACTTCACCTACTAATGCTCAGAAACTCCATGTTTAAGCAATTGAAGATTACCAAATGAAATTCACATGGGCTAGGTTCAACTTCCGA